>Ga0207641_10002639_pt1 | contig 16405 bp, 11 predicted proteins | sample KBSSwiS62_FD_184306 | JGI IMG/M metagenome (GOLD analysis project Ga0207641, IMG submission 184306) | Switchgrass rhizosphere microbial communities from Kellogg Biological Station, Michigan, USA - KBS Switchgrass S6-2 (SPAdes) (version 2) | ecosystem: Host-associated > Plants > Roots >... | reverse complement strand
ACCGCAACCAGTTTCAGCCAGAAATATAAAAAGATCCATGATAAAGCGGTGGTTGTAGATACACATAATGATTTTCCAAGTGCTTCTATCGAAAAAAAAGTAAGTCTTGATTCAGACTTGTTGGGAAAAACACATACTGATCTTGCCCGTTTGCGGACCGGCGGTGTTGATGTACAAATATTTTCCATTTTTTGCGGACCGGAACAAAAACAACCTTATGCTTTTGCCAATCGTGAAATTGATTCCGTATATGAATGGGCCAATAGAGCTCCCAGACGAATGACAATTGTAAAAACGCCAGCCGAATTAAAACAAGCGATCAAAGACAATAGATTGGCTGCGATGATGGGTGTTGAAGGCGGCCACATGATCGAAGATAAAATTGAAAATCTCGATGCTTTATATGTGCGTGGTGTACGATACATGACGCTTACATGGAACAATAGTACAAGTTGGGCAACCTCTGCTGCAGATGAAACTACGAAAGGTGATTCATTGACGCATAAAGGGCTTACTGATCTTGGTAAAAAGATCGTTCAGAGAATGAATGACCTGGGAATGCTGATCGATATAAGTCATAATGGAGAACAAACTTTTTGGGATGTGATAAAGCTTACCAAAAAACCGATCATCGCTTCGCATAGTTGTGTATGGGCTTTTTGTCATCATCGCAGGAATTTAAAAGATAACCAGATAAAAGCGATCGCCAAAAATGGTGGCGTTATTCAACTTAATTTTTATGCCGGCTTCCTTGACAGCACTTATGAAAAAAAAGCAGCCCAGCTAATAGCTAAACACAAACCTGAAATTGATTCATTGGTTGCGCATGGCACTCAACCTGACTATGCAGGAATAATGACAATGGAAAAATATAAAGAAGAAACAAATGCTATACGTCCGCCGCTTTCCCTATTGATCGATCATCTTGACTACATTGTAAAACTCGTCGGTATTGACTTTGTTGGTCTTGGTTCAGATTTTGATGGCATCGAAGCCGGGCCAAGAGAATTAAATGGCGTGCAGGATTTTCCTTTGATCACAAAAGCATTATTAGAAAGAGGATATAGTAAAAAAGATGTTCGTAAAATTTTGGGAGAAAATTTTTTGAGAGTTTTTAAAGCTAATCAGCTTGGTACTAACTGATCTATTCTTCTTCCTTTAATTTTTTATCAAAGAAAAAAGTTCCAGTTGGGATAATGGCTGCAAGAAATGCAGTTGCAAACCATTTCATTGATTTTTGGCGATCAGTTTTTACTTCCCACGCTAAAAAAAGAAATGTTACAAATAAAAAACCGTGTATCCATCCACAGATTTTAACAGCTATTGGTTGATGAAAAAAATATTTCAACGGCATAGCGATACCCAATAATGTCATAAAAGAAATTCCTTCAGCAATACCCGCTTTGCGAAGCCATGATAGTTTTTTGTTCATCTCAATTTTTATTTTCTGATGCTTTAATTACCAGCTGCACAAGTTCTCCAATTTTATTTTGCTCCAGCCATCTTGCAACTATTACAAGATCATGTTCATTATCGACAACAATAAAATTGCCACCGAATCCATTGGCGTAATAAATATTTTTTGAAATATTCCCTAATTGGTTCTCCTGGTTTGTCCACCACATTAATCCATACGATTTGTTGGCAACTGAAGGTTGTCCAACAGAATTCACCCATTGTTCAGATATCAATTGCTTGTTCTTCCATTTTCCTTTTCTTAAAAACAACAATCCAAATCTTGCCTGGTCAAGTGTGTTAATGAAAATACCTCCGCCAAAATGCCCGCCACCACTTACTGATTCTATCATTTGCCCATCAATATTTACAAATGAATTATCATAGCCATACCAGCGCCATGTGGTGGATGCGCCAATCGGATCCATTATTCGTTCTCGCAAAACAACTGGTAAAGGTTTTCTTATCACTTCCAATAATGAATACGCTAATAGATTCACCCGAACATCATTGTATTCAAATGTTGTACCCGGTTCCAGTAATTTTCTACTTTTCCACTCATCGATTCCGCCTTGCTTTGGTGGACGATCGGCCCAATCACAAACATCGAACAAACAACCTGACCAGTCGGATGATTGAGTTAATAAATGCCGCCATGTAATTTTGGAATTGTGTTCGCCATCAAATTTTCCGTCCCACACATATTCATTTACACGGTCATCTATATTTTTTATCAAATGATCATCTGCGGCAAGCCCCGCAACAGTTGACAAAAAGCTTTTTGAAACACTGAATGTCATATCCACTCTTTTCACATCACCCCATTGTGCAACTATGTAACCATTCTTTAAAATTATTCCTGCCGGCTTTCCTCTTTCTCGCATCGGGCCGGCAATTCTATAGTTTGGCTCATTAGCATACGCTTTTAAATTAGCAATCCGTAGGTCATAATCTGTCTTACTATCGTTGTGTAAAGCAAAGCTTACAGCGCTGTCAAGCAGCGCTACATTCATTTTTACTTCTGTTGGCTTTTTTGTTTGCCAGGTGGAATCAGGGAAATAAAATTGCTGGCTATTAATTACTTGAAAGAAAAAAAGGAAAATACCCGCAAGAAAGATTTTATTAGCTGCAGATTTCATTTTATGAATATAACTCAATAATCAATCACCTGCTCTTCGATAGCCTGCGGCAATTCTCTCCATTCATATTGCTGGTTACGAAGCTGCGGTTCAAAGCCAGCTTCACGAATTGCTTGTTGTATGCTTTTATATGTAAAGCGATGTGGGGCGCCGGCAGCACTTACTACATTTTCTTCCAGCATAATGCTTCCAAAATCATTAGCGCCGGCATGCAAACAAAGTTGTGCAACCTGTTTACCAACGGTAAGCCAGCTTGCCTGTATATTTTTAATGTTAGGTAACATGATGCGGCTCATTGCTATCATGCGGATATATTCATCAGGTGTTGTAAGGTTATGTACACCGCGGATCTTGGCAAGCAATGTATCAACATCCTGGAATGTCCAAGGAATAAAAGCCAGAAAACCCTTTGCATTCTCCGGCTTGCGACTTTGCACTTCTCTTATTTTTATCAAATGCTCAAATCGTTCTTCAATAGTTTCTACATGACCAAACATCATGGTAGCCGAAGTAGTGATATTGAGTTTGTGTGCTTCCTGCATGATATCAAGCCATTCCTGTGCGCCGCATTTTCCTTTGCTGATCAATCGGCGAACACGATCAATCAATATTTCTGCACCGGCGCCGGGTAATGAATCCATACCGGCATCTTTTAATGCAACCAATACATCATGGTGGTTGCTTTTTTCCAGCTTGGTGATATGTGCCACTTCAGGCGGGCCAAGTGTATGCAACTTGATGGTTGGAAATTCTTTTTTGATCTGGCTAAAAGTATTGACATAAAAATCCAAACCCAATTCCGGATGATGACCTCCTTGCAATAATAACTGGTCGCCACCCCAACGGATCGTTTCTTCGATCTTCTTCCGATAAGTTGGCATATCGGTTATATATGCCTCAGGGTGACCGGGTATGCGATAGAAATTACAAAACTTGCAATTGGCAATGCAGACATTGGTCGTGTTCACATTGCGATCGATCTGCCAGGTTACTTTTCCATGCGGCACTTGTTTCTTCCTGAGTTCATCAGCCAAGAACATCAATTCGGTAAGCGGCGCTTTTTCAAATAGAAAAACGCCTTCTTCTTTTGATAAGAATTCAAACCGGGAGGCTTTCTGGTATAGATCGGGTAGTTGCATCATAATTAGAAGCGCAAAGGTAAAGAAGGAAAAATCATTCAATTAATCGCTGTCTGTAATTATTTGTTGGATTATTATTATAACTTGTCATGCTGATGCAGCAAATGAGAGCAACTATTCGTCTATTTGCTGGACAATTATCTGAACGATCCCGATCAAGTCGGGCCGACGCTTTTGTTCAATAGAATACTGGAAGATGAACGGAGCGTCGCAAAGATTGCCAAATAGTAATGCGAAAGCCGGTAACACAAATATTTTTTTTGTCTTTAATAGCAGTGTCTATTTCAGCAACAGCACAGGAACAATTCGTTGATGGTCCTGCAAAACTTTTAACTTCATTTCGATTTAAACAACTTTCAGGTGGCGTTGTCATGCTCAATGCCAGGTTTGCGAATTTCCCTGATACACTCAATTTTATTTTAGATACTGGCAGTGGCGGTATATCACTTGATTCAACAACGGTAGATTATTTTCGTATCACTCCGACTCCTTCGGATATGACAATTCTGGGTATTGCGGGTATTCGCAAAGTAAGTTTTATATACAATCAAAAACTGCGTTTACCTGGTCTTACTGTCGACAGCCTGAATTTTCATATAAACAATTATGAAATTCTCACGCAGGTATATGGAGAAAAGATCGATGGGATCATCGGCTATTCTTTACTGAGCCGGTATATTTTTAATATCAATTATGATAGTTCAAGAATTTCCATTTTTTCAAATGGCCGAATGAGATATCCCCGCGGTGGCTGGCTGTATGAACCTATTTTGCGTACACTGCCTGTACAATCTGCACGAATTAAAGATGCAGTAACTACCAATTCACGTTTTCTATTTGATATAGGCGCCGGGCTTTGCATGATGTTGAATAAAGATTTTATTGAAGACAGTAATTTTCTAAATAAGAAAAGAGTGTTATATGCAAAAGAAGCAGAAGGTGTAGGAGGCAAAGTGGATATGCATATGACAGTGATCAAAGAAATGAGAATGGGTCCTTATCGTTTTAAAAATATACCCGTATTTGTGTTTGATGATACATTTAACCTTACTTCTTATCCTTACTTAAGTGGTATCATTGGCAATGATATATTGAGACGATTCAACCTTATCCTGAATTATGCAAAACGTGAATTTTATTTCATGCCTAACTCCCATTACCCGGAGGGTTTTGATTATGCTTATTCAGGCATCGAGTTATATTATGTAGATGGACAGATAGTATTAGGTGATGTGGCAACAGCCTCGCCGGCTGAAGTAGCCGGACTTCGTGAAGGCGATATACTTGTCGGCGTCAATAATTTGCTGGGAGCAAACATTCAGCAATATAAAACTGCATTACAGGCCGCGGGTGAAAAAGTAAGAATAATTGTTACCCGTGATGGCAAATTGATGGAATTCGGCTTCAAGATAAGGAGCATACTTTCAAAGTAAAGAGCATACTTTAGATTTCCCTTCTGCAGTAATTGGCCTATTTTTACAAACTTTTTATATTGAATTTATCATGATACGATTTGAAAAATTTGTATTGCAAAATGGCTTGAGGGTGATCGTTCACCAGGATACTTCGACCCCGATGGCAGTAATGAATATAATGTATGATGTGGGAGCAAGAGATGAGGATCCTGAAAGAACAGGGTTCGCTCATTTGTTCGAGCATTTAATGTTTGGCGGCAGCATCAATATTCCCACCTACGATTCTCCTTTGCAAATGGCCGGTGGTGAGAATAATGCTTATACGTCAAACGATATTACTAATTACTATATTCAATTGCCCGCGGAAAACCTGGAAACAGCATTTTGGTTAGAGAGTGACCGTATGCTCTCTCTCGCGTTTGGTGAAAAAAGTTTGGATGTACAACGCAAAGTTGTTTGTGAAGAGTTCAAAGAACATTATCTCAATAAGCCTTATGGTGACGTTTGGCATAAGATGAGAGAACTTGCATACAAGGTCCATCCTTATCGCTGGATGACGATCGGTAAAGAACTTTCTCATATTGAAAACGCAAAGCTTAATGATGTAAAGAATTTCTTTTTTAAACACTATCGTCCAAATAATGCTATACTGGTACTAGCGGGAAATGTAACTGTTGAAAAAGTAAAAGAGCTTGCAGAAAAATGGTTTGCTGATATTCCTGCGGGAGAAAAATATGTTCGTAAACTTCCGCAAGAGCCGCCACAAAACGAAGCAAGAAAGCTGGAAGTAAAAGCTGAAGTGCCACTCGATGCATTTTATAAATGCTGGCATATATATCCTCGTAATGATAAACGATATTATATAGCCGATCTTATCACAGAAGTTTTAAGCGGGGGTGGTTCATCGAGATTATTTCAATCGCTGGTAAAAGAAAAGAAAATGTTCAGTGCCGTTGAATGTTATCATAGCGGGAGCCTGGATGCAGGAACATTGGTGATTGAAGGCAAGCTGGTAAAAGGGATTAAAATGGAAGATGCGGAAAAAGCTGTGGAAGCAGAGTTAGAAAAAATGAGGACAGAAAAAGTAACAACTACCGAATTACAAAAAGTAAAAAACAAAGTAGAGAGTCTCATCGCCTTTGAAGATATGAGTCTTACCAATCGTGCCAATAGCCTTGCTTTCTATGAATTGCTGGGTGATGCCGAGCAAATGAATCATGAATTAGAAAAATATAATGTAGTTACTGCAGAGGATATTTTAAATGAAAGCAAGGTCATTTTCAGGCCTGAGAACAGCAATACGCTTTATTATTATTCAAAGAATTGACAATGGAATTACTTACTGTTGATAGAAAGATTGCGCCACCGATCGTTGATGCGGTCAATTTTCATCTTGAACTGAAGCCTTATGAAAAGTTCACGCTTGATAATGGTGTACCTGTTTATGCCATCAATGCCGGCGCAGAAGAAGTAATGAGTGTAGAAATTATTTTTTTTGCCGGCAATAGTTTTGAAGAAAAAAATGTTGTTGCAGCCGCTACTAATTTTCTTTTAAAGAATGGTACGTCAAAAAAGAAAGCATTCCAGATCAATGAACATTTTGAATATTATGGTTCATTTTTAAATCGTGCCTGCTATAATGAAACTTCGGCACTCACTCTTCATTGTTTGAATAAGCATATCGGGGAGCTTTTGCCTGTGGTGGAAGAATTGATTACCGATTCTATTTTTCCGGAAGAAGAATTGGCAATTTTTAAGCAAAACCAGAAGCAACGATTAAGTGTCAGTTTGAAAAAAAGTGAATTTGTTGCCGGAAGACTGATCGATTCTTATTTATATGGAGAAAAACATCCTTATGGAAAATATACCACTCCTGCAGAATATGATGCGTTGAACAGGGAAGAACTGATCACGTTCTATAATAAATATTATAAGAATGGCAGCTGTGTCATCTTTACGGCGGGTAAACTTCCTCCGGGACTTTTTGAATTATTGAATAAACATTTTGGGAACCTCCCTTTCGGAAATAATTTTCAAAAGCCTCTTCATCAAATTTCATCAACAAAAAAACCCGGTGAAAAATTCAGGATCACCAATGATGAAAATGGTGTCCAGGGTTCGATTCGTATTGCAAGAGAATTTCCGAATCGTCATCATCCCGATTTTTTAAAAGTAATGGTGCTGAATAATATTTTCGGCGGCTACTTTGGATCAAGGCTAATGGCAAATATCAGGGAAGATAAAGGTTATACATACGGTATACATAGTTTTCTGCAAGATCATATTCAGCAATCTGGTTGGCTGGTGAGCACAGAGGCCGGAAAAGATGTTTGCGAAGCAGCGATCACTGAAGTTTATAAAGAAATGAAAAGACTACAGGATGAACCGGTGGGAGAGGATGAAATGCAATTAGTGAGAAATTATATGATGGGCAGTATCCTCGGAGATCTCGATGGTCCTTTTCATATCATAGCAAGATGGAAGAATTATGTTTTGAATGATCTTAACGGAGATTATTTTTATAATGCGATCAATACGATCAGAACAGTTTCACCGGAAGAGTTACAACAATTGGCAAAGAAATATTTAAATCCCGATGAGTTCTATGAGTTAGTAGTTGTATAACTTCACTTAAATTATTATCACATGAATTTCCTTATTCGTGTTTTGGTTGTTGCAGCCGTTTCCTTTGGATTGGCTCATTTACTAGGCGGAGTGCATGTTACTGATTTCTGGACTGCCTTCGTCTTTGCAATTGTGCTTGCACTTTTAAATATGTTCGTCCGGCCAATTTTGATCCTGGTCACTCTTCCGGTTACTTTTATAACTCTTGGACTTTTTTTATTTGTTGTCAATACCCTTATTATTATGCTGGCCAGCAAGTTTGTTGATGGTTTTAGCATTGATAATTTCTGGTGGGCCTTGCTGTTCAGTATTATTTTATCGATTATAACTTCTGCGATCGATAAGAAGGAAAAAGAGGATCGCCGTGTTAGACAATAATTCTTTATTCGATCTTCATATTAAATCTTGTTGCTTGTTCCCGAATGATCTTTTCTACTTCGCTTTCTAAAGTTTGCGAATTATTGCCTGCTTTGGCTTTTTTAATTTTTTCTGCTGCTATGTATGCTTCTCTTTTCGCATTTAAATCCTGCATTTGCTTTTGGATACCGGCTCTTTCCTTGCTTTTTTTATTTACCATCACTTCCAACTCTGCTTTACTTTTATTTTGTAAACTATCTGGTAAGGTTTTGAAATCAACTTTGTCAAGGATCTTTTTGTCATCCTCTTTTGCATCAACAAGATCCCAGGTGCTATTCTTATAAGTTCCTGGAGAAGCTTTTGCCACAGCTCTGTTTACTCCTGCATATGAATTGACTGTCAAATTAGCAACATCCATAGAGCCTTGTAATTCTTTTTTACCCTTGCCAGCAGCTCCATAGTAAATATAAGTTGCATTTAATTTATTATTCAGGGTGATCAACGTACTGTCATAAGGAGTTGGAATATCTTCAGGCTTTGCATCTGAATTAATATTTGTAAAGCTTCCGTTCCCGCATTCACCCAATAGATTCCAATGTTCTTTTATTCCCTGTAAACGGTCACCGCAATAAATTGTATTTACAATAACACCTTTCTTTTTTGCTTCTGTGCAGGCCAATGTATATGAAATGTTTCCTTGTAAAAAATCTTCATTGCCTGAAATAAAAATCACTTTGTAATTAGATGATGTCGAATCCCAGTTCAACTCATTCAACGAAGTATGAATTACATAACCACAATACTCTTCACCACCATTTGTGGTAAGTTGAAATAATTTTTGTGAAAGGTTGTCAAGGTCTGAAGTAAAAGGAGTTATTTGTTTTACATATCCCTTTTTCAGATCATTATTATCTCTTCCATATTCATAAAGTGCTATTTCAATTTGTGGAGTTGCCCCGTTGCATTTTGCTTTGCCCATTACATTCACCATCGTCCATAGTTGGGCTTTGGCCTGTTCTATAAGACCATCCATGCTATTACTTACATCCAGCAATATGGCAGCCTGGATCTTTGCATTGTTCTTTATTTTTTTGGGAGCCTCGATTTCCGTTTTATTATTTACAGGTGAAGAAAAAATAAGAACGAGGTAAGAAGAAAAAAAGGCAATGGCTGGTTTAAAAGGCAGGTTCATGACAAAAAGTTTTCAATAAGATGCATGGGCTTTTTTATTTGCATAAGCAGTCCGGCCTTTTCTTCTTGTTTTAACATTTTAAGTTCCATACAGCTTTATTTAATAGGTTTGCAGCATGACTTTCGACCGCAAGGATCTGTCTAACGAACAACTTATAAGCTTTTATCGTTCATTGCTTTGGCCCCGAATGATCGAAGAAAAAATGCTGGTCTTGTTGCGCCAGGGAAAGATCTCAAAATGGTTCAGTGGCATCGGCCAGGAAGCTATTGCCGTAGGAGCGACATTAGCATTACGGGAGGATGAATGGGTAATGCCGCTGCATCGCAACCTCGGAGTTTTTACTACACGAAATATGCCGCTGCGTAAATTAATTATGCAATGGCAGGGGGCCAAAGAAGGTTACAGTAAAGGAAGGGAAAGGAGTTTTCATTTTGGAAATGCAGCGCATCATATCTGTGGCATGATCTCACATCTCGGTCCGCAGTTAGCAATTGCAGATGGTGTAGCATTAGCACATAAACTAAGAAAAGAAAATAAAGTTTCACTAGCATTTACTGGTGAAGGGGGAACAAGTGAAGGAGATTTTCATGAAGCTTTGAATGTCGCCGCTGTTTGGGATCTGCCGGTGATCTTTATTATTGAAAATAATGGATATGGGTTAAGTACTCCTGTGAGTGAACAGTACCGCTGCATCAGTCTTGTAGATAAAGCAAAAGGCTATGGTATAGAAGGAGTGATGATCGATGGAAATAATATTTTAAACGTTTATGATACCATAAAAGGTGTTAGAGAATACTGCATCAAATATCAAAAACCGTATTTGATCGAATGCATGACATTCAGAATGCGTGGACATGAAGAAGCAAGCGGTACTAAATATGTTCCACCTGAATTATTTAAAATATGGGAGTTGAGAGACCCGGTAAAAAATTTTGAAGAGTATTTAAAGTCAACCGGTGTTGCAGATGAAATGACGATCGATAAAATAAAAAATGAGTTCAAAGAAAAAATAGAAATCGAGTTAGCGATAGGTTTTAATACAGATCATATCAACCCCGATTCTGAAGAAGAATTGGAAGATGTATATGCAGTGAAAAGTGAAACGTCAAACGTCAAACTAATTGACAATTCAAAACCTTTTCACGTTTCGCCTTTCACGTCTCATGATAAACGAATAATTGACGCCATCAGTGAAGGACTAAAACAATCCATGCACAAACATCCCAATCTTATATTGATGGGGCAGGATATTGCAGAGTATGGAGGCGCCTTTAAAATAACAGAAGGTTTTTTAAAAGAATTTGGGAAAGAAAAAGTAAGAAATACTCCGCTATGTGAAAGTGCAATTGTTGGTGCTGCACTTGGTTTGTCTCTCGAAGGTTTTAAAAGTGTGATGGAAATGCAGTTCGCAGATTTTGTCTCAGTTGGTTTTAACCAGATCGTAAATAACCTGGCAAAGATCCATTATAGATGGGGACAAAATGCAGATGTCGTGATCCGAATGCCAACAGGTGGCGGAGTTGGTGCAGGTCCGTTTCATAGTCAAAGCAATGAAGCATGGTTTACAAAAGTGCCGGGATTAAAAGTTGTTTATCCTTCCACACCAATTGATGCAAAAGGTTTATTGATCGCAGCGATCAATGATCCAAACCCGGTAATGTATTTTGAGCATAAGGCATTGTATCGTTCAATAAGCGGACCCGTGCCCGAAGATTATTATGAAATAGAAATTGGCAAAGCAAGACATGTAAGAGAAGGTGATGAAATTTCAATTATTACATATGGAGCAGGAGTTCATTGGGCCGAGGATTATGCAGCCGAGCATCCTGAAATTTCTATTGATATTTTAGACTTAAGAACTCTTGCACCGCTTGATTATTTATCTATTCGTGAAGCTGTGCATCGAACCGGCAGAGTTTTGATCTTGCACGAAGACACTTTGATCGGAGGTATCGGCGGAGAAATTGCAGCATGGATCGCTGAAAATTGTTTTGCAATACTTGATGCACCTGTGATGCGTTGCGCATCTTTGGACACACCTGTTCCATTTAGTATTGAGTTGGAAAAAAATTTTATGGCAGAAAGCCGAATTCATGACTCAGTAAAAAAACTTATTGAGTATTGATAAAAGTTGAAGACTATAAAAGTAAAATGCCACTTGGGGTGTTGGTTTTTTTCGATGCCAATTATAAAAAACAGGCAGACACCGAAGAAAAATCATCGTTTTGCAGGAATTACTGATGTCATTGTAGAAATTACTTTTTTTCCTGGCTGCTGTATAGTAAATGTCACATTGATTACGGTTAATAGCCTTTTGACTCTCCTAATACTTAGATATTTATATAAAGGTACTTATACTATCCCAGCTCATTTATAACAGGTTGAATGAGTTTACCCTTTCTAAATAATGTACTAACGTCTATTTTTAAACCGTTATACGCTAAATCTTCTAGTGATTTTAACTGAGCGTGTAATGTATAAAGTCCATTTTTATGAAGAAACCAATTACTATAGTTATTCTATTTTTCTTTTTCTATTGTAGCAATGCACAAAGTGTTGCGCCATCTGTTTTTAATGCTGCGGGTGGTTCTTTTAAACAAGATTACTATCAATTTGAATGGAGCGTTGGAGAGTTATCACTAATTGGTGAAATGACCAGCTCCAATAATTCTTTTGTTATCACGAATGGTTTTATTCAGCCATTTATTCAATACCCTGCAAGAGACAACAACAATAATGTTTTCGGGACTGATGAGATAAAAGTTTTTCCTAACCCAGCATCAAGCTATGTTGAAATAAATTTTTTGACCAAACAAAAGGGTCGTATTACTCTCAGCTTTTATGATGGTTCCGGAAAAAAAATCTATACTGCCACTGACTGGTATTACGGTGTTGGTATGATCAAACGAATTGCTGTTAGCAAGCTGCCAAATGAAGTATATATGCTTCATGTAGATCTTGATCCTGACCCGGGATCTGTCGCCAAAAAAGGAGTTTATAAAATCATAAAAATAAAATAAACAATAGACTAAGATTCTTAGAATAAAATCCACTTCCAATGAAAAAACTTTTACTAATTGCAGGAATTATATCTTCCTTCTTAGCGTATGGCCAGGTTCCCAACCAGATCAATTACCAGGGTGTTGCCCGTAATTCTGTTGGGAATGTATTGCCTAACAAAAAGATTGCGATTCGCTTAAGCATCCATGATGATAATCCTGCCGGAACAGTTCTTTATAAAGAAACAAGAACGATCACTACAAATAATTTCGGTTTATTCAATGTTGCCATTGGCGGCCCAGGTGCCGATAACAGCAGCGGAACGATTGGAGCAATTGACTGGGGTTCTGCAGCAAAATTTATACAGGTGGAAATTGATCCTGATGGTTCTTCCAATTTTATAAATATGGGTGCTGCCCAGTTACTGTCGGTTCCATATGCATTATATGCAGGCCGTTCTTCTACGGGAGTGCCAACTGGTGCTGCGGGAGGTGTATTAACCGGATCTTTCCCAAATCCATCAATAGCGAATGGTGTCATTACACAATCAATGCTGGCTAACGGAGTAATACCAACCTCTTTACCCCCAAATGGAAATGCCGGTGGTGATCTGACCGGAACTTATCCTAACCCAGATATTAATAATGGTGCAGTTACTTCAAACAAATTGGGAGATAATTCGGTAACAACATCAAAACTTGTTGATGCTTCTGTTACAAGTGCAAAACTTGCAGCTGGCGTTATTCCAACTTCATTGCCACCAAACGGAACCGCGGATGGCGATCTGACAGGATCTTATCCTAATCCAATTATTAAAAATGGGGTGATCACTACTAATAAAATTGCAGACAATGCGATCACAACTTCAAAAGTTGTTGACGGATCAATCACAATGGCGAAGCTTGGTCCCGATGTAATTTTTGGTTCAGGTGGTGCACCTTCGGGACCAGCGGGTGGCGATCTTTCCGGAATCTATCCCAACCCAACTGTTAATAATGGAGCGATCACTTCAACAAAACTTGCAAATAATTCTGTAACGACATCAAAAATAGTTGATGCTTCTGTTACTAGTGCAAAACTTGCGGCTGGAGTTATTCCAACTTCTTTACCTCCAAATGGAACTGCTGGTGGTGACTTGAACGGAACGTATCCAAATCCAACTATTAATAATGGAGCAATTTCTACAGCTAAACTTGCTGATAATTCTATAACCACTTTAAAAATTGTTGACGCTTCTGTTACAAGTGCAAAACTTGCTGCTGGTGTTATTCCAACTTCATTACCTCCAAATGGAACTGCGGGTGGTGATCTGAACGGAACTTATCCAAATCCAACTATTAATAATGGAGCGATCACTACAACTAAACTTGCTGATAATTCTATAACAACTTTAAAAATTGTTGACGCTTCTGTTACAAGTGCAAAACTTGCAGCTGGTGTTATTCCAACTTCATTACCTCCCAATGGAATTGCGGGTGGTGATTTGACTGGTTCCTATCCTAATCCTTTGGTAAATAAAATTCAAAATATTGCAGTTAGTAATACTGCTCCTGTAAATGGACAGGTATTAAAATTCAACGGAACACAGTGGATTCCGGATATTGATAATGTCGGCAGTGGTGGTAGCCCAACCGGTTCTGCTGGTGGCGATCTTTCAGGAAATTATCCAAATCCAAGTCTTGCTTCAGGATCAGTCACGACTTCTAAAATTGCAAATGGCTCTATAGTTACGCCAAAGCTTGCTGATGGCGCAGTAAATACAAATAAGCTTGCTGATAATTCAGTAACAACCGCAAAAGTTCTTGATGGATCAATCACTTTAGCTAAGCTTGGTCCTGATGTAATTCTTGGAGGGGGTGGTGCTCCTACAGGACCTGCAGGCGGAGATTTAACCGGCACTTATCCTAACCCAACTATTAATAACGGAGCAATTACAACAACAAAACTTGCCGATAATTCTATAACAACTTTAAAGATTGTTGATGCTTCTGTTACAAGTGCAAAACTTGCGATTGGCGTTATTCCAACTTCATTACCTCCAAATGGAACTGCAGGTGGTGATCTAACGGGTTCTTATCCTAACCCAACTATTAATAACGGAGTTATTACAACAACTAAGCTCGCTGATAATTCTGTAACAACTTTAAAGATTGTTGATGCTTCTGTTACAAGTACAAAACTTGCAGCTGGTGTTATTCCAACTTCATTACCTCCAAATGGAACTGCAGGTGGTGACCTGAATGGTTCATATCCAAATCCGACTTTAAATAAGATCCAGGGAGTGAACGTAACTGCAACGGGCGCAACGACCGGGCAGGTATTGAAATTTGACGGAGCTAGTTGGGTGCCCGGAACTGATAATACTGGTGGTGGAGGTGGTGCAACTGGACCTGCAGGTGGTGACCTAACCGGTTCTTATCCTAATCCAACAATTAATAATTCAGCAATTACTTCAATAAAACTTGCTGACAACTCTGTAACAACTTTAAAAATCGTTGATGCTTCGGTTACAAGTGCAAAACTTGCGGCTGGTGTTATTCCAACTTCATTACCTCCAAACGGAACTGCAGGTGGTGACCTAACCGGTTCTTATCCTAATCCAACAATTAATAACGGAGTAATCACTACAGCTAAACTTGCTGATAATTCTGTAACTACTGCAAAGATTCTTGATGCATCTGTTACAAGTTCAAAATTGGCTGCAGGTCTTATTCCAACTTCGTTGCCTCCGAGTGGAGGTGCGGGTGGTGATCTCGGTGGTTCATATCCCAGTCCAACTGTAAACAAAATCCTTGGCGTTGCTGTAAACAACACAGGGCTTGCTTCTGGAATGGTATTGAAATATAACGGAACGCAGTGGGCTCCCGCTACTGACAATACCGGGGCTTTTTCATTGCCATACAACCCACCACCAGTTTTGTCAGCATCAGATTTATTTTCACTTACAAATACAGGTACAGGAGCAGCACTGACAGGAATTAATTCAAATGCCGACGTGAACAGTATCGGCGTATATGGAAAGAGTACACAAGGCAAAGCTGTTGTCGGTGAAAGTACTATAGGTAATGCAGCATCCTTTAGTGTTACAAGTGGGGCCAGTATGACAGACGCTGTTTATGTAAGTAATTTAGGACAAGGAAATGGGATCTATACGGAAAGTACTGTTGGCAATGGCATATCAGCTATTACAAATAGTGCTCTCTCATCTGGGGTATATGCAATTAATAATGCCGGCGGTATAGGAGTTTGGGGGATATCAATGGTATCCGCAGCAGGAGCGGGTGTAAAGGGATCAAGTAATGCCAACGGAGGTACAGCTTTAGAAGGTGAACTTGTGGGTGCAGCTGCCAGTACAGGAAACGTTGCTGTATTTAAAGTAGATGGAGCGAATGTTGCCAGAATTAACCAGGCTGGTAAAGGATTCTTTAATGGAGGGACTCAAAACAGCGGGGCAGACGTGGCAGAAGCATTTGATGTAACGGGTAATATAAAAGAATATGAAGCAGGTGATGTACTTGCTATTTCAACAAATAAAGACAGAGCGGTTGAAAAATCAAGCGAGCCTTATTCAACTTTGGTTGCGGGTGTATATGCAACAAAGCCTGGTGTTTTACTTACTGAAGAAAACATCAATAATGACCTTACTGGTAAAGTTCCAATGGGAGTTATTGGAGTTATTCCAACAAAGGTTTGCCTGCAGGGCGGTTCTATAAAAAGAGGTGACCTGCTTGTTACTTCTTCAATACCTGGAGTGGCAATGAAAGCAGATCCTGAAAAAGTAAGAGTGGGCCAGGTTATCGGTAAAGCTTTGGAAGATTATTCAACAAATAGTGTCGGAAAAATTAAAGTACTTGTAAGCATTAAATAAAAACCGAAATTCTTCTTTAGTATCAATTTATTTCTAACTAACTATTGCCGTCAGGAGCTAATAATATCCGGTATTTCTTCATATTTTACTGAAAATTGAAAACCGTGAAATGTAAAAGCCACCTGACGGTATTTCTTCTTTTACTTACAACACAGTTATTCTCACAGGATCTTACACAAACGATAAAAGGGATCGTAATAGATAAAGATAGCAGG
>Ga0207641_10002636_pt1 | contig 16427 bp, 16 predicted proteins | sample KBSSwiS62_FD_184306 | JGI IMG/M metagenome (GOLD analysis project Ga0207641, IMG submission 184306) | Switchgrass rhizosphere microbial communities from Kellogg Biological Station, Michigan, USA - KBS Switchgrass S6-2 (SPAdes) (version 2) | ecosystem: Host-associated > Plants > Roots >... | reverse complement strand
CAAGCCTCCACCGTCTCACCAGGAGACGCGGCCTTCACCGTCGAACCGGGCTGCAGCGCTCGGCGCGCATTCCGCAGCGGCGCCACCATCCCCAGCACCGACAGGCGATCGCTCCATGACAGCGCGTCCCAGTCCATGATGCCAGCGAGCAGATGAAACGGCGGCGGCAGCGCGGGGCACGAGAGCCGCGACCGCCGCCCCCGGCGATCGATCATCGTCACCGCGAGCTGCGGCTCGAGCCTGACCCGATCGGCGGCACCGATGTCCCGCAGGAACTCGAAGGTGTCCGTATAGCAGCCGAGGAGGACGTGCTGGCCGTTGTCGACGAGCTCGCCGGTCTCCCGATCGGAAAACGCGGTCGCACGGCCGCCAAGTCGCGCGCGCGCCTCGAGAACCAGCACTCTGGCGCCGTTCTTCGTCAAACGGACCGCCGCGCTGAGGCCCGCGAACCCGGCACCGATGACAACCGCGTCGTAACCGTTCACCCCGGCCATAGCCACACCCTCAATGCAATCAGCGCCTGTTGCGGCCGCGGGACGCGGGCCCGCGCGCTGAAGACGTCGTAGCCACTCCGTTCGATCCGCTCCAGCGTCTTGAAGTAGACCGCCCGCATGATCTCGGCGGCCACGAGCTTCTTGCGATCCTCGGGTGGAAGCGCCGCCGTCGCGCGCTGATAGAAATCGCGCGCGCGCCGGCATTCGAACTCCAGCAGTTGCCGGACGGGACCGGTCACGTGTCCCGCGGTCAGGTCGTCCACGGTGCAGCCGAACCGGCGCAAGTCCTCGAGCGGCAGATACACGCGCCCCTTCGCCAGGTCGCCGCCGACATCGCGAAGGATGTTGGTCAGCTGCAGTGCGACGCCGAGATTCACCGCGTACTCGCAGGCCCGGGCGCTGGTGCAGCCAAAAATCTTGATGCAGATGAGGCCAACCGCGGAGGCCACACGGCGGCAGTATTCGAACAGGTCGTCGAACGTGCCGTAGCGGGTGGTGTCCAGATCCATCGCGACGCCGTCGATGACATCCTCGAACGCCTGACGCGGCAGGCTGAACGCGGTAATGAACGGCTGCAGGCGCCTGCCCTGCGACGTGCGCGGCTCGGCGCCATCGAACGCGCGCGCCAGCTCCTCGCGCCAGAACACGACGGCGTCGCGGCCGGTTGGCAGGCCGGCCGACGCCGCCGGTTCCTCATCGACCGCGTCGTCGACCGCGCGACAGAAGTCCCAGACCGCGACAATGGCGCGGCGCTGCTCCGCCGGCAGGACCAGGAACGAGTAATAAAAGCTCGTCTTCCTGGCCATTACGGGTGTGACGGCGGCCAGCGAACCGCGCGCCAACAGATCGAGGGCGCGTCTCGCATGCCAAGCGACGGCCGGCGAGTCAGCAGCGCGGCGCCGGTTCCCTCGACGAGATCGAGCATGCGACTCCCACCGAGCCACGTGAAACGCAGCTCGAAACCGAGCCGTCCGCTCACGGCGCTGCAGATCTCCCGGCCCGTCTCGAAAGAGGCCCGGGTTCTGGCGATGCACGTGGCCAGCACGGCCATCCACGATTCGGTCAGTTGCGGCCCCTCCAGTTCCATCTCTCGCGCCCGGCAGGAGACGACGACGTCGCGGGGTACGTAGAGGCGTCCGGCGCGCCAGTCCCGGCCGAAGTCCTGCCAGAAGTTCGTCAACTGGAGGGCCGTGCACAACGCGTCGGACGATCGTTCGAGCCGCTCATCGCGACGGCCAGCGATGCACAGCACGAGACGCCCGATCGGATTCGCGGAACGGCGGCAATAGTCGAACAGTTCGTCCCACGAGTCGTATCTCGTCGTCATGGTATCCTGACCGAACGCGCTCAACAGGTCGTCGAAGAGCGCGAGCGGCAGATCGAGCGTCCGGATCGAGTGCGCGAGCGCCACGACAATCAGATCTTCGTGCGCATGCGAGGCGGCACTCGATTCGTCGCCGTAATCGGCGACGGCGGCGTGCAGCCGCCGCTGCCATGCGTTGAGCCTCGCGAGGCGATCCTCGGCCGGCGCCGTCCCTTCGTCCGCGATGTCGTCGGCCACCCGCGCAAAAGCGTAGACGGCGGCTACGTGCGGACGCATCGCCGCCGGCAGCAGCCATGACGCGACGGGAAAGTTCTCGTAATGCTCGCGGGCCATCGCCACGCACGCGGCATACGCCCGTTCGAGCGATCGCGGGATTGATCGCGATGACGACATTGCGAAACGGCCACGTTATCACGTCCTCCATCCCGCGATCAGCCGTCCACCCGGCCGCCTGCGCCGCCTCCGTTGGTCGTCCCCGCTACGCCGTCCATCACCCCGTCAGCCCATGCGCGTGCGCGATCTGATTGCCGCCGTCGTGGCGCTGGCCTTGGTCTTCGTGGCGGCCAGCCTCGGCACGACGCTCCAGGCGTTTCGACGGCGCCGCCAGCGCACCCGCGATTCGGAGCGCGCGCTGGGGCGGACGATCATCGCGGAGATTCCGTCGGCGGAAGACCTCGTCCTCTTCAGCGAGGATGGGCCGCGTTTCTATTACGGGGAGCGCTCGATCGACAAGGACCTGATTGTCGCCGTGCGGGTGCTGATCAACGGGGCGCCGATCGCGTCGTACGTGTCAACGCTGCACCCCGAGGCGCCGGCGCGCCAGGCGACGCATTTCGAGGATCGGCCGGAAGGCATCGCACGTGACCGGTGGGACGTCGCGATCGAGACGGAGGCCGGCACCGTCCTGGTCGAGTGTGGCGCCATCCGCGAACGCGTGTCACAGGAGCTGGCACGAGCCGTGTTCGACGCGGTCAAACTGGAACTGGAGCGCAGGGGTAGCTCGCAGCGATAACGTCCGCGACGATTTTTCACGAAGACGCGAAGGAGACGAAGATCACGAAGATATATCTTGTACAACAAGAATCTTCGTGTCTTCGTCGCCTTCGTTTCTTCGTGAGAGAACGTGTCTGGCGCGCTACCACTCGATCTCAGGCACTCCGGCGCGGTGATTCGCGACGCGCGCGAGCACGAACAGGAAATCGGACAGCCGGTTCACATAGCGCAGCAGGACAGGATCGACGGGTGGATCGAGCGACACGATGCGGCGCTCGGCGCGGCGGCAGACCGTCCTCGCGACGTGGAGCGCGGCACCGGCTGGCGCGCCGCCGGCCAGGATGAATCGCCGCAGCGGCGGCAGCTCGTCCTCCATCTTGTCGATGAGCCGCTCGAGCCGCGCCACGTCGTCGTCCACGAGCGCGGCCTTCGTGACACGGGCGGCGATCTTGTCCGCCGGATCGGCGAGCTGGGCGCCGAGGGCGAAGAGATCGCGCTGAAGTTGTTGAAGTTCGGTCGCGAGCTCGGGGTCGATCGAGGCGCGGGCGAGACCGAGCCAGGCGTTGAGCTCGTCGACTTCGCCGTACGCGTCGACGCGCGGGTCGTCTTTCCGCGCGCGCGTGCCGCCGAACAGCGATGTTTCGCCCGCATCGCCTGTGCGCGTGTAGAGTTTCACGGAGACCTGGCGCCCAGTATATGACACGAAAACCGACGCTCCGGCTGCCGCCGCCTCCTGATCGCCGGCGGTTCCGCCAGCGGCTGCTGACCTGGTATCGCCGCCACGGGCGCGATCTGCCCTGGCGGAAGACCGACGACCCGTACCACATCCTCGTGTCCGAAGTGATGCTGCAGCAGACGCAGGTCGATCGCGTCCTGCCGAAGTACGCCGAATGGCTCGAGAAGTACCCGTCGCTCAACGCCCTGGCCGAAGCGCCGGAGCACGAGGTGACGAAGACCTGGTATCCGCTCGGCTACAACATCCGCCCGAAACGGCTGCAGAGCATCGCCCGCGAGTCGGTGTCGCGCTATGGCGGCCAGCTGCCGAGCGACGAGGAAACGCTGCTGTCGTTCAAGGGAATTGGCGCCTATACCGCCGGCGCCATCCGCAGCTTTGCGTTTGGCCAACGGGCGGCCATTCTGGATACCAACGTCGCGCGCGTACTGTTCCGGGTGTTCGTCGGCGCGGGCGATCCCAAGAGCCACGCGATGAAACGCCACTTGTGGAGCGTCTCCGAAACGCTCGTGCCGATGCGGCACGTGTTCGACTTCAATCAGGCGCTGATGGACCTCGGCGCCACGGTCTGCGTCGCGCGGAACCCCAGGTGTCTGGTCTGCCCGATGGCAAGAGCGTGCGTGTGGCGACGATCGTCGTAACCGCGGCGGTCATCGAGCGCGAGGGTCGCGTACTCGTCACACGACGCCAGCGCGGCGTCCATCTGGAGGGCTTCTGGGAGTTTCCCGGGGGCAAATGCGATCCTGGTGAGCCGCTCGACCGGTGTCTGGCACGTGAGCTGCGCGAAGAGCTCGATGTCGACGCGCGCATCGGCCTCGAGCTGTTCACGACAACGCACGCTTACGAGGATCGCCGCATCGAGCTGCATTTCTTCGCGTGCGAACTGCTGGGCGAGCCGCGGCCGCTGCTCGGTCAGGACATGCAATGGGTCGCGCGCGGCGAGCTGGGTGGTCTCGAGTTTCCACCCGCCGACGCCGAGTTGATCGCCACGCTCACAAGGCAGTCTGAAATTAATCCCTAATCCCTGATCCCTAATCCCTACGTCGCCGGGACAAACGGCAGCGTAACGACTTCTGCCGTTGCGCCGGCGATCTCCACCTTCGTGCCGGGCTCGACGAAGTCGCGGTGGACGTAACCGAGCGCGATCGGCGCCAGCAGCGCGGGCGACCGTGTGCTGCTGGTCACCGCGCCGATCTCCCGATCGCCGGCGCGAATGCGCGCGCCGGCCGGCGGCACCGGGTCACTCTGGAGCCGCAGTCCGACGAGCCGCCGCGCCACGCGGCCGTGACCGCGGTGGAGAACGCGGATGATGACCTCCTGGCCGACGTAGCATCCCTTGCTGAAGCTGATCGCGCGCGATTCGATGCCTGCTTCGAGCGGAATCGTCTCCTCGTCCATGTCACGATGAAACAGCGGCACGCCCGCCTCGATTCGGATCGCCTCGGCGGTGTCGGCATCGACCTCGGCCGCGCCAGCTTCGATCAGCGCGCGCCTGAGCTCTCCGCCACGGGCGCTCTCCACGTACACGTCGAACCCCGGCTCGCCCGTGCCGGCCGCTCGCGTGACGATCACCGAACTACCTGCCCCGCCTTCGCTGCTATCTACACCTGGCAGCTTCGGCGGGGCAGGCCACGAGGTCCTGAGGTTGCCGTGCTCCGCCATCACGCCGAGTGTCTCGACGGCGACGCCGAACACACGCGCGACAAGTGATGCTGCCTCCGGTCCGATGACCGCCATCTGCGCGAACGTGTCCGTGACGTCGCCGAGCTGCACGTCTTCGGAAAAAATCACCTGATCGAGCTTCGCGATCACGGTGTCTTTCACGTCTCGTGGCAGGACGAGCAGCATCACATCACCGAGCTCGTACACGTCGAGATCCGCGATCATGCGCCCCTGCGCTGTGAGATAGGCGGTGTAGCAGCCCTCTCCAGCTTTCACTGCGACGACGTCATTGGTCAGGAGACCCTGTAGAAACGATGCGCGATCGGCGCCCGAGACGACAATCCGCCCGCGATCTGGTCGATCTACCAGCCCCGCACGCTCGCGCGCGGCGGCGTAGGCGTCGAGGGAAATGGCCGGAATCATGATGCTATGCTGTTTGGAGTGACTCGCTCGATCCATTCTATCCGGGCGGTGGCAACAGTCGCGGTGCTCGGGCTTCTCGCGGCACAGACGAGTGTCGACGCGTCGGGCCAGCAGCCCATCGTCGCGCCGGCGCTGCAGGAAGCGGGCGCATTCACGTTCACGACGTTTCTGCGCGGTGCGCCGATCGGCACCGAGCAGGTCGCTCTTACCCGTATCGCAGACGGCTGGACCATTGCGGGCACTGGGCGGTTGGGCGCGCCGCTCGATATCGTCGGGCGCCGTGTCCAGGTGCGCTACACCGCCGACTGGCGGCCGGTCGAGCTCACGTTCGATGCCACCGTGCGCGGGCAGGCGCAGACGATTCGGACCACCGTGCAGGGGACGACGGCGACGAGCACGATCAGTACGGGCGGTCAAACCACGGAGAAGACCGACACGATCGACGCGAGCGCCGTGCTGATCCTGCCGGGCGGTTTCTTCGGCCCGTACGAGGCGCTCGCGGCGCGGCTGCGGTCGGCGGCGCCCGGTAGCGACATCCCGATTTACAGCGTGCCCGGCGTGTCGTTCACCGGCCGCGTCGGCGAATCCACTTCAGAGCAGATTCAAACCACGTCACGATTGATTGCCGCTCGCAGAACCCGGGTCACCCTCGCACTTCCCGGAGCGCCTGTGGAGATCACGATGTGGTCCGACGAAACCGGTCGGATGATTCGGCTCAGCGCGCCCGGGCAGTCGCTCGAGGTCGTACGCGAAGACATCGCTGCGGTCTCTTCGCGGACCGTGACCATCTCGCGACCGAACGACGAACGGGTCAACATCCCGAGCAACGGCTTCTCGCTCGCGGGAACGATTTCGAAGCCCGTGTCGTCAGCCGGCAAGCTGCCGGCCATCGTGCTGGTGGGCGCCAGCGGCCCCACCGATCGCGACGGCCTCGCGTTTGGCGTGCCGATTCTCGGCGAAGTGGCCGGCGCGCTCGCCGACGCCGGTTACCTCGTCGTCCGCTACGACAAGCGCGGCATCGGCCAAAGCGGCGGTCGTGCCGAATCGGCTGGCCTGCTGGACTATGTGGAAGACGCCAGGGCGGCAGTCAAGATGCTCGAACGCCGGAAAGACGTCGATCCCAAACGGATCGGTGTGATCGGCCACAGCGAGGGCGGCATCGTCGCGTTGACGGCCGCGGCGAAGGACAAGCGGATCGCCGCAGTCGCTGTTCTTGGCGCGCCCGGCGTGACCGGCGCGGACATCGTTCTCGCGCAGCAGCAGCGGATGCTCAACCGCACGACCATGTCGGCGGAAGACAAGCAGAAGCGCGTCGACGCACAGAAGCGGATTCACGACGCGGTCATCAGCGGCAAGGGACTCGAGCTGCTGGCGCCAGACGTCCGCCGAGCCGTGGACAACGTGGAGTATCAGACGCTGCTCGTTGCCGATCCGGCGAAAATCCTGGTCGACGTGCGACAGCCGCTGCTGATCGTGCAAGGCGACCTTGACTCGCAGGTCGAGCCGTCCAATGCTGACCGTCTCGAAGCGCTCGCGCGTACGCGCAAGAACGCGAAGCCAGTCGAGGTCGTCAAGATCCCCGGCGTCAATCACCTGCTCGTGCCCGCCACAACCGGAGAGATGGACGAGTATCCGATGCTGAAAGACAAGCACGTCAGTCGCGACGTCACGCAGGCGATCGTCACGTGGCTGAAGAAGACGTTCTCGACCGCGCCGTAGCGATCGCGCGGCAGTACATCGCATCGCGCCGCGATCGACCCGTCTGGCCATCGACCACCCTCGACGATCTCCGGCAGGCGCTCGGCGCTCCCCTGGCCGACGGCCCCACCGATCCGCTGACCGTCGTCGAACAGCTGGCGTGTGCCGCCGAGCCCGGTCTCGTGACCACCACTGGACCGCGCTACTTCGGATTCGTCACTGGCGGCGCGCTGCCGGCCACCGTGGCGGCCGACTGGCTCGCGGCAGCCTGGGACCAGAACGCCGGTCTCTACGTCATGTCGCCGGCCGGCGCGGTCGCGGAGGAAGTTGCCGGCCGATGGGTGGCGGAGCTGCTCGGGTTGCCCGAGAACGTCAGCATCGCCTTCACGACCGGCTGCCACATGGCGAACTTCACCGCGCTCGCGGCTGCGCGGCACGAAGTCTTGCGTCGCGCCGGATGGGACGTGGAATCCGACGGGTTGCAGCGTGCGCCCCGCCTGCGCGTGGTTGTCGGCAACGAAGTGCACGTGTCCGTCGTCGGCGCGCTGCGCACGCTTGGCGTCGGATCGCGCGAGATCGTTCGTGTCGATGCAGACGACCAGGGGCGCATGCGTCCGGATGCGCTGGCGAATATCTTGACCGCGGGGAACGGTCCCACGATCGTCTGTGCTCAGGCCGGCAACGTGAACACCGGCGCGTTCGACCGTTTCGGAGCCATCGCCGATCTCTGCAGCGATCACGGGGCCTGGCTCCACGTGGACGGCGCGTTCGGACTGTGGGCCGGTGCCAGCAGCGCCTTGCGCCATCACGTGCAGGGCGTGGCTCGCGCCGATTCGTGGGCAACGGACGCGCACAAGTGGTTGAACGTGCCGTACGACTCCGGTCTCGCCTTCACCGTTCATCCGGCGGCGCACCGGGCAGCGCTCAGCGTCAGCGCGGCCTACCTCGTGCGGAGTGCCGAAGAGCCCCGCGAACCGATGGACTGGACGCCTGAATCGTCCCGCCGGGCGCGCGGCTTCGCCGTGTACGCGGCGCTGCGGGAACTGGGGCGGAGCGGCGTCGAGGCGATGATCGATCGTTGCTGCCGGCTGGCGCGCCGCTTTGCGGATCAATTGCGGACGGAGCCGCGGCTGCGAATCCTCAACGAGGTCGTGCTCAACCAGGTGCTCGTGCGCGTCGAGCCAGGCGCCGGCGACGACGCCGATCGCGCCACGCGTGAGACGATCCGCCGCGTGCAGGAAGAACGCCTGTGCTGGTTAGGTGGCACACGCTGGCACGACATGGATGCGATGCGCATCTCCGTGTCGAACTGGTCGACCACGGAAGCCGACGTCGATCGGTCCGTCGAATCGATCGTTCGCGGGGTCCACGCGTCATGCTGACCGATCGCGTGTCGTTCGGTCCGTACACCATCGACCCGAAAGCCGGGGAGCTCCGGCGCGACGGCGTCAGCGTCCCCCTCCAGGATCTGCCGTTCCGCTTGCTGTCGGCTCTGGTCGAGCGGCCTGGTGAACTGATCACGCGAGCGGAATTAACCGGACACCTGTGGGGCTCCGACACGTTCGTCGACTCCACCGCCGGCCTCAACACCGCCGTCGCCAAACTGCGCGACGCGCTCGGCGACAACGCCGACCAGCCCCTCTATATCGAGACGGTGCCAAAGCGCGGCTATCGGTTCATTGGATCGATCGCGGCGGACGACGGACGACGTGGCGCGGGCCTTTTAGGCCCCTGGCCAAGCGACCGTCACGGGGTCGTTCTACACCGTCTTCAGAAGCGACCGATGGTGTGGGTCGCGGCGGCGTGCGTTGTGGTTGCGCTGGTTTCGTTCGCGACCTATCAGCTGCGCGCGGGCCGGCCGCAGACGCGCGTTGCGGTCATCCTCTTCGACAACGAAACGGGCCGGCCCGAGGTGAGCCGCCTTTCTCAGTCGTTGACCGACGCCACCGTCTTCGCCCTCACGGCGCAACCGAAGCTGGCGGTGATCGGCAATGCGGCCATCCTGCGCACTGCACGGTCGTTCCGCGACATCGCCGCGGTCCGCGACGCGCTGCACGCCGACTTCATCGTCATCGGCCAGGTACAGCTGGTGGACGATCGGATCCTCGTGCGATCGCACCTCATTCGGGCGAGCGATCAGGCGCACGTCTGGGTCAACGAATCGCGCATGAACGACAGCGAAGCGGCGCTGCAGTCCGCTGTCGCCGGCCGCATCGCCTCAGCCGTTGGCAGCCGCGTCCCGTAGGCGCTCGGCTACTACGTACCGGCCACCTTCTTCGCCGTCAGAACGACATCGGGATCGTGGACGGTCAGCGTCATGCCACCGGCCGCTTCGCTGAACCTGACGCGCACGCGTTCGGCGCCTGCCGGCACGAACTCGTACGACCCCAGGTGTGTCAGCCCGCGCGGGAAGCGGCCCGGACGCCCGAACTGCATCTGGTTGGTCGCGTTGGCGGTCATCTCGATCCGGCTATATTGCGTGAGCCCGTATGAATACGTCCCCAATAGCTTCTTCGCGTCTTCCGGCGTGAGCGGCCTTTCGGTGGGTCGCTCGTCGGCGCCCTCGATTGACTTCAGGTAGTCGACGACCGCCTGGGCGCGCGGCCCTCCGGCCGTGGCATGCTTCAACAGCGTGATGCTGTGCGGTCCCGGCGTCCGTTGAATGCCCGGCGCGGCGGCGATCAGCGCTCTGACGACGTCGAGCTGGCCGAGCATCGCCGCTGTAAAGAGCGTCGGGCGAGCGCCGTTGGCGATCAGGTACTCGGCTATCTCACGGTTGCCAACGTGGGACGCCGCGTCGATGCACGTTTCCCAGTCACCAAACCCCCAGTCGAAGGACACTTTGGCCAGCGCCGGCTGGCGGCTCACGAGCTCCTTGACCCTCGCGAAGTTGCCATGGGAGACGCCCACCATTTCCTCAACCAGTTCGGGTTCGTGCATCGGAAAGTCGGCGCGGATGACCTCGGCGCTGGCGAGCGCAGGCGTCAACAGCAGCGATGACGTGGACAAGAACGAGCGACGAGAGACGAGCGACGAGAGACGACTCATGGATGCTGCTCCTTGGTCACCGACAATGCCGCAGATTCGGAGCGATCGCAATCGACTGCGTCTGAATTCCGTATGAACTCGTCTGAATTCATGAGTCATTCTCCTTTTGCCAGCCCAGGCTTCCACTAGAATCAAATCGCCACATGCCGCTCTCCGTCGGCACGCGACTCGGCCTCTACGAAATCGTCGCGCCGCTGGGAGCCGGCGGGATGGGCGAAGTCTATCGCGCGCGCGACACGAAGCTCGGCCGCAGCGTCGCGGTGAAGATCCTGCCGGACGCATTCGCGCTCGTTCCGGACCGTCTCGCGCGGTTCGAACGCGAAGCCAAGGTCCTCGCCTCGCTCAATCACCCACACATTACCGCGCTTCACGGGATGGAAGAGTCTGAAGGCCGTCACTTTCTCGTCATGGAGCTGGTCGAGGGCGAGACGCTGGCCGATGCCATTGCTGCAAAGGCTCGCGGACCCGGTGCCCCGCGTGGATTGGAGACTGATGACGCGCTGACGATCGCTCGCCAGATCGCGGACGCGCTCGAAGCGGCGCACGAGCAGGGCATCATCCACCGCGATCTGAAACCAGCCAACATCAAGCTCCGACCGGACGGCACAGTCAAGGTGCTGGACTTCGGGCTCGCCAAGGCGCTGGAGCCAACCAGCAGTATTCGAGGAGACGTCACCTCATCGCCCACGATCACTACGCCGGCGATGACGCAGCTCGGCATCATTCTCGGGACCGCCGCCTATATGAGCCCCGAGCAGGCCAAAGGCCGCCCCGCCGACAAGCGGAGCGATGTCTGGGCGTTCGGGTGTGTGCTGTTCGAGACGCTCACCGGCCGCCGCGCGTTCGAAGGCGACGACGTGTCGGATACGCTCGCGACAGTGCTCAAGGGCGAGCCAGACTGGACGGCGCTTCCTTCGGACCTGCCGGACTCGATCCGCGCGCTGACTCAGGGCTGTCTTCGCAAAGATCGGCGAGAACGCATCGGCGACCTTTCAACGGCGCGGTTTCTGTTGAACCAGCCACGGACGGTGACACCGAATGCACCGCTCACCCTGCTGCAGCCGCGAGCGGTCTGGAAGCAAGCGATCCCGGTCGTCGTGAGCGTGTTGATCGGCGCTGCAGTCGCGGCCGCGGTGCTGGTGAAGCTGAAGACCGCGCCGACGGTCGCCGTGACGCGATTCGCGATCGCATTGCCGCCGGGACAGCAGTTGACCCTGCCTCGACAAGCCGTCGACATTTCGCGCGACGGCGCGCGCATCGTGTATGCAGCCGAGGGCCGCTTGTACCTCCGGTCGATGTCCGAGGTCGAGGCGAGAGCGATCCCTGGAGCGGACCCGGCGATCAACCCCGTGTTTTCGCCTGACGGTCAATCGTTGGTGTTCTGGGCCGACGGGGCCCTCAAGCGAATCGCCATCAGCGGCGGCACGCCCGTGACAATCTGCGTGACGACAGCCCCGTCCGGCATTGCATGGGGCGACGACAGCATCCTGTTCGGACAGCCGGGAACCGGCATCATGCGGGTCTCACCCATCGGTGGGAACCCGCAAGTGGTCGTCGCACTGAATCCGACCGAGGCGTTGGGGCACGGTCCGCAATTGCTACCCGACGCCGGCACGCTGCTTTTTACTCTCGCTCGACGAGTCGAGGGGGGCGCACCCTGGGATAGTGCGCAAATCGTCGTGCAGTCGCTGAAGACGGGCGAGCGCAAGACGATCGTCGAGAGAGGCAGTGATGCGCGGTATGTACCGACCGGTCATATCGTCTATGCCGTGGCCGGTACGCTATTCGCCGTGCCGTTCGATCTCGCGAAGCTCGCCGTCACAGCCAGCGCTGTGCCGATCGTCGAGGGCGTGCGCCGGGTGATCGCGGTCACGAGCGGCGGAACGCACTTCGCATTTTCACATTCGGGATCGTTGGCGTACTTGGCCGGACCGGTGTCGTCGGCTCAGCAGAATTTGATGCTGTTCGATCGCAAGGGCGGCGCGGAGGCACTGGCGCTTCCTCCCGGGTCATACCTGTACCCGCGCCTCTCTCCTGACAGCAAGCGGGTTGTATTTGAAACGAGCGACAAGAAAGAAACCAATGTCTCGGTTTTCGAGCTGTCGGGTGCGAGCTCGGTCCGACGCCTGACGTTCGGCGGCGGCAACCGTTATCCGATCTGGTCCGCCGATGGGCGGTACGTGGTTTTCCAGTCGGATCGCGACGGCGCCCCTGGTATCTTCCGACAGCCCGCCGACGGCGGGGTCGTCGAGCGCCTCACCACACCTGAACCGGGTACGTCCCACGTGCCGGAGTCGTGGTCGCCCACTGGCGACACGTTGCTGTTCGATGTGAAGAAAGGCTCCGAATGGTCGCTTTGGAGCTTTTCCATGCGAGACCGGAAGGTGACTCCGTTCGGCGCCGTCCGGTCGATGACATTCCCCAGCGATGCGGTCTTCTCACCCGACGGTCGATGGGTGGCGTATCAGTTCGGAGAGCCGGACGCAGGGGAAGCGATCACATACGTCGAGCCGTTTCCACAGACCGGTGCGAAGTATCAGGTTGCGCGAGGCGGACGCCCCCAATGGTCGCGCGACGGCACGGAGCTGTTCTACGTTCCGGCGCCGAGCCAGTTCATGGCGGTCAGGGTGAGAACGCAGCCAAGTATCACGTTCGCGAACCCGGTCGCGGTACCTCGAGGATTCGGCATCGCCGATCCGGCGAACACGCGTCCGTACGACATCACGCCTGACGGCCGGATCCTGGGCGTTGGAACGGGACAGACTCCAAGCGGATCGCCGGGGCCCGCACAGATCCAGGTCGTGCTGAACTGGTTCGAGGAGCTCAAGGCGCGCGCGCCGACGAGGTAACGTTGTACTAAGATAACCCGCCATGTGGATCCTGCAGAGTGAGGAAGGCACGTTCCGGTTGAGGCCTGGCGCTGTCAAAACGGTCGGCCGCGCGACCAGAGCCGACTTCATCGTCGACGCGGCGCTGGTTTCCCGTGTGCATTGCCGCTTGACCGCGACCGACCGGCACGTTCAGGTCGAGGACCTGGCGAGCACCAACGGCATCTTCGTCAATGACAAGAAGGTCCGCCGCGCCAATCTCGCGATTGGCGATCGGCTGCGCGTGGGACGGGTCGAGTTGACAATCCAACGGCAAAGCCATTAACCGCGGAGACAGAAAAGCACGCAGAAAAAGGTTTTCTCTGCGATCTCAGCGCGCTCTGCGGTTAGACGAGGAACGGATTGGTCCGGCGCTCCTTGCCGATCGTCGTCGTCGGGCCATGCCCCGGATAGACGACCGCGTCGTCTCCAAACGCAAACAGCACCGTCTTGATCGAGGCGATGAGGGTCGCATGGTCGCCGCCGGGCAGATCGGTGCGGCCGATCGATCCGGCGAACAGCGTATCGCCGACGAACAGGTCGCGGCCGGTCTCGCCGTTCCGTCCAATCTGCAGGCAGACGCCGCCGGGACAATGGCCGGGAGTGTGATACGGGCGCGCCTCGTACGCGCCGAACGCGATCACCTCGCCGGCTTCGAAAAACACATCGATCGGTGGCTGCGGCTCGACGTCGAGGCCGAACAGCGCGCCTGACTGCACCGCGCGTTCGTAAAGAAACAGATCGTCGCGATGCAGATGCACGGGCACGCCGAGCGCACGCTTGGCGGCGGCGACGCCAGTGACGTGATCGACGTGCGCATGCGTCAGCAGGATGTGCCGGATGGTCAGCGTATTCCGCTCAGCGAACGACAGGAGCGCCTTCACCTCGTCACCCGGATCGATTAGCACGGCTTCCCGCGTCGTCTCGCAGCCGACGACGAAGCCGTTCTTGAAGAAAGGGCCAACCGCCTGGGTCTCCAGTATCATGAAGACCATGATAGTCGCGGTGCTCGACGATTTGATGTTCTCGTCCAAGATCAAAACCGCTGCACAGCAGCTGGGCGTGCGCGTTGTCTTCGCCAGATCGCTCGAGTCGGCGCTCACGGAGATCAGGAAAACGCCGCCCAGCCTTGTCGTGCTGGATCTCAACAACCCGCGCACAGATCCGCTGGGTATCGTGACGGCCATGAAGCAGGATCCGGCGCTCGCCGCGATCCCGACGGTCGGCTTCGCGTCGCACGTGCAGACCGATGTGATCAACGCGGCTCGCCATGCAGGTGTCGGCGAAGTCCTCGCACGGTCGGCATTCACGCAGCAGCTGGGTGAAATTCTGTCACGGCCGCGCTGACGGCGGCGTAGAGCTCACCCCGCGAATCCCATGAGGCTGCTCGACGTCTTGCTCGCGAGGCGGAGGATCGCGCCGTACGTGCGGCGGACGCCGTTCGTGCGCTCGTCGTGGTTGTCCGACCTCTCGGGCGCCGAGGTGTGGCTCAAGCTCGAGTCGACGCAGCATTCCCACTCGTTCAAATGGCGGGGCGCATTCAACGCCGTCATGGCCCGCCTCGAGCGAGGCACGCCGAAGCCCACCCGCCTCGTCACCGCCTCGGCCGGCAATCACGGACGCGCACTGGCCGCCGCCGCCGAGACGTTCGGCCTGCCGCTGACAGTGTTCACGCCAGCCGACGCGCCACACGTGAAGCTGGCGGCGATCGCGCGCCACGGCGCGGAACTGCGGGCCGACAGCCGCGACTACGACGAGGCGGAACGGCGCGCAAAGGCGTTTGCCAGCGAGACCGGCGCGTCGTTCATTTCGCCCTACAGCGACGCCGACGTGATCGCCGGCGCCGCCACCGCCGCGCTCGAGATCTTCGAGGACGCGGCGGACACCGACCTTCTCGTCGTTCCCATCGGAGGCGGAGGGCTGATCAGCGGCGCGGCCGCCGTCGCCAAGGCCGTCAGCACTCGATGCGCTGTCGTCGGCGTCGAGGTCGAGGTGTCCTGTGCCTTTCTTATGAGCGTGCGGGCGGGGAAACTCGTCGAGATCGTGCCTGGAGCCTCGCTGGCGGACGGGCTCGGCGGCAACCCGGATCCCGACACCATCACCTTCGAGCCGATTCAACGCCTGGTGGATCAGCTTGTCACGGTCAGCGAACAAGATCTCAAAGACGCGCTCGTGGGCCTGGTCACGGCCGACCATGTCATCGCGGAAGGCGCCGGCGCCGCTGCCCCGGCGGCCGTCGTCGGAAAGCGCATCAACGTCACCGGACGCCGAGTAGCGGTCTTCGTCTCGGGAGCGAACATCGATCGCGCACGGCTGGCCGCACTGCTCGCGTAGCCGCTTACGGCAAACCGGCGAGCGCCGTTCCGATGACCTCGCGCTCTCGCGCGTAAGCCGCGTCCAGACGCTGGCGTGCCGCCGCAATGGCCGGATCGCCCGCCACCTTCGACCAGGGGTAGCTGTGTCGGCTCAACAGCAGGCGAGCGACATTCCCCGTGATTCCATAGGCCCACCGTCGCAGGAGCCGTTCGTCGGCTGCGATCCGCGTCAACATCGCCGCAACGCCGGCAACATCGCGAGTCGCCGCCGCCGCAAGAAGCGCACACCGTACGTCGGCGGGTTCCGCCTGCGCCGCCTGGCCGCGCTCGAGAAGCGGAGAGGTGAGCCGGCGCGCGCCCGCCGGATCCTTGCGTTCGAGCAGCAGACCACCGAGCACTGACGGCGCGTCGCAGAAGCGGGGAAAGCTCCCTGACAGCCGCCTCAATTCGCCAATGGCTTCGTCGGAACGGCCCGCGGCCCGCAGTGCGGTCGCGTACGTCAGCCAGTCCGATGCCGCGGTTCTGAGCTCAGGATCCGACCGCAGCGTTGCCACGGCATCCTCCGGACGATCGCGCTCGAGCTCGATGAGAGCGCGCGACAGTCTCGCCCACGGCGTACCAGGCGCGGCATTTACTACCGCCTGGACGGCCGCCGTGAGCTGGTTCATCAACAGAAATGCCAATGCCATGTCGGGGTAATTCACCTGCATCCGTGGTTCGAGGTCCAGCGATCTTCGATAAAACGCGATCGCGCGCTGCGGCTCGAAATCCACTATCAGGTCACCGATCAGATGGATCCCTTCGGCGTAGGACGGGTCGGCATCGACCGCTCGCCGGAGGTGCTTCAGCGCTTCTGAGAGGTCATCGGCC
>Ga0207641_10002635_pt1 | contig 16432 bp, 7 predicted proteins | sample KBSSwiS62_FD_184306 | JGI IMG/M metagenome (GOLD analysis project Ga0207641, IMG submission 184306) | Switchgrass rhizosphere microbial communities from Kellogg Biological Station, Michigan, USA - KBS Switchgrass S6-2 (SPAdes) (version 2) | ecosystem: Host-associated > Plants > Roots >... | reverse complement strand
TCCTTGTCGGGGCACATCAACCGTCCGAACGTCCCCTTGTGGCGCATCAGCGACCAATATTCGAAGGCCTGCGGTTCGCCGCGAATGTCGTCGAAGCCGCCAGCGCGGCCGATCAACCCGAGCAACCCGAGCTGGAGCGCGAAACCCGCATCGACGGCTTTCTGCGTCGGTGGCGCGCCGGTCTTGTAATCGATGATGGCGATGCCGCCGCCGGCAAGGCGATCAAGCCGGTCGGCGCGGCCGTGGACCGTGACCCCGGCGATCGCCGCTTCGCCGGTGATTTCCGCGGCGAGGGGAATTCTGCCTTCAGTGCGATTATTGCGCTCGAGGTTGGCGATCCAGTCGATCGCCTCGAGCAGGCGCGGTGCCCACAAGGCGCGAAGCATCGGGTGAATCGCCTCGTCGCGCAGCAGCTGCTCTGCCCGCGGCCGCAACTTGTCGGGGTCGCAGCCATCATGTTCCTGCCAGTCCTGTAGGGCCTGATGCACGGCTTCGCCCTTCCACCGGGCGGTGTGGTCAGCATCGACCGGGTCGATCGAGCGAAGCTTGAGAATCGATTGCGCATAGAAAGCGAACGGATCGGCCTTGAGCCGGTCGACCGCGGTGACCGAGATCCGCGCCGGACGCTCCTCGGCGGATGGAACCGGTTCGGGCCGTGTCGCCGGGCGCGACGGCCCGGGATCGTCGAGCGCCCGCGTCAGTCGCTCGAGCGGGAGGTCACGGGGCAAGCCGCCGCTGATCGCGTCGAGCCGCAGGAGGAAGCGTGACGCCACCGTCGGCGATCGGCCGTCGCGTCGGGCTCGCGTGATCAGCACTTCGGGCGCCCCCAGGGCGCTGGCGAAATCGTGCGCGGCGAGCCCGATGCGGACGTCGAGCGTCGGCATGCCGAGGTTCGCGCGGACCTTGGGCGGCAACCACGGATCGGGTGCGGGCATGGCCGGCCAGACGCCCTCGTTGAGCCCACCAAGAATGACCAGATCGGCCCGCTGCAGCCGCGCCTCAAGCAAGCCCCAGATGAAAATCCGCGGATGTCCGCCGTAGGGCGGCCGCACGGCGTGCGCGTCGAATAACTGCTGGAGCAGCGGCACCGCGTCGTCGGCGCCAACGTTGAGCTTGCTCGCCGCCGGGGAAGCCTGCAACTCGCCCAACAGTTCGGCGGCCATCCGTCCCGCTGGACCGCGCCACGCCGCCTCGTCGGCAATTGCCTGCGCGGCCTCAACCAGCTGGTTGGCGAATCGATCCAGCGCAATCGGTTGTGCGAGCATGCCGTCGATCCCGGCCAGCCGCTTGCGGATCAGGCGCCAATCGCTTTCGCCGCCCTTGACCGCGAACCAGGCGTCGAGCCCGGCGAGCATCGCCGGCGGCCGTGGTCCACGGAGCTTGAAATCCACCTGCCGGACCGCATCGAGCCAGGCGAGGCGCTCGCCCCCCTCGCCGCCCGCCAGCGGATGCTTGGCCAGCGCCAGCAGCGGCACCGGCGCAAGCTCTTCGGCCGCGGCCGAGGCGATGCCGAGCAGCAGCGTCCCCGGCGCGCTTTGCGACATCAGCCAGCCGGCGCTGTCATCGGCCTCGATGCCCCAACGCGCGAGCAGCGCCGCCACGCGCCGCGCTAGCTGGCGATCGGGCGTGACCAGGGCTGCGGTCTTGCTCGGCGTTTCCAGCGCGCCGCGCAACGCCAGCGCAATCGCCTGGGCTTCCCCGGCGGCATCGGGCAGCGTCGCCAGGCGGATGCTGCTGAGCCGCCGGCTGGTGCTCGGCAGCGTTTCCCATTTGTGCGAGAAATCGGGCGCGGCCATCGCATTGGCGACCGAGCGTCCCCGGATCGGAGATGAAGCGGCACCGCCGGAATAGCGCCAACGCCGGACCTCCCCGCGGGCGATGCCCAAGCGGTCGAGCAGCTGTTTCAGATGGAATTGCGGATGGGTGGTTTCGGCGCGGCCCTTGTCGTCCGGACCCAATGCATCCCACTCCTCGTCCGGAAAGACATCGGCCAGCCACAGCGCCGGGAGGACGACCATGCCGTCGGGCAACCGGGCGACTCGCGCGACCAAATCGGCAACGGCGGGCGCCGCGGTGGTGATTCCGGCCGCGACGGTGAACCCGGGCGGCGGCTCGTTTTTCCACCGCTCGGCAAGCCGGTGAAGCAGCAGATTGCGGCGGTGGGCCAGATCGATCGCGCCCTGCCCCGCCAGAATTCCGGGCCAATGCTCGACGATCAATTCGAGCCGTGCCAGCGACTGGCGCCAATGCACCGCGAGTTCGTCGCTTTCGGCAACCGCCGTGCGCAGGGCGCGAGGGTCGATCTCCTCGATCGTCAGGGCATCCAGCGTCCGGGCGAGGTCCGCCGCGAGGCGGATGCCCTCCGCCGAACTCTCACCGCCGGCGCGGACGATCGAGGCCAGCTTCAGCAAACGCTCGGTCGGTTCGATCGCGGGCGCAACCGGCTCGGCTTCGACCGGGTCGAGCGCGCCGCCGATCCGTTCCTCGAGTTCCGGATCGCCAATCGGGATCAACCGCGGCAGCAACAGCCCGCCCCCGCTCGCCCGCACGAACGCTTCGGTTACGCTCCGCACGGCGCGGTTGTTAGGCAGCAGAATCCGGCCTTGGGCGAGCGCCAGCGGATCCTTGCCGTGACGCGCGATCAGCCCAATAACCAGCGAATCCGCGAACGACCGATGGCTGGGGATGGTGAAGACGTTCGGCCGCTCAGCGACCCCGTCAGGCATCCTGCAGCGCCGCTTCCGTCAGCTTGATCGATTTAGGCATGCCGACGTCGAACCACAGGCCCTGGTGGACAGCGCCGAAGCAACGTCCGTCCGCGATCGCCCGGTCCCACAGGATATTGGTTGAGAATGGCCCTTCCGGCGCGCCGTTGAGCAAGCGCTTGGACATCATCTGAATGCCGGTGAAGACGAACGGCGCCACCCGGCTCCGCTCTCGACGGCTCAGCCGGCCCGTTCGGGTCATGTGGAAGTCGCCCATGCCCTGGTGGTTGCGGGCGCGGGCCAGCGGCACCAGCAACAGCAGCGCGTCCATCTTCGCGTCGTCCCAGTGCGAGGCAAGCAGCTTCAAAGTGTCCGCGGGCCCATCGACCCACAGATTGTCGCTGTTGACCGCGAGGAACGGGTCGCTGTCGATCAGGTCGATCGCATGGACCAGCCCGCCGCCGGTTTCGAGCAACAATTTGCGCTCGTCGGAAATGACCACTTCGAGCCCATGGTGGCGAGTGGCAAGGTGCGCTTCGACGGCATCGGCGAGATAGTGCACGTTGACCACGACTTGCTTGACGCCCGCCGCGCTCAGCCGGTCCAGGACGTGGTCGAGAAGCGTCTTGCCGGCAACCTCGATCAACGGCTTGGGTCGAGTCGCGGTGAGCGGGCGCATGCGCTTGCCGAGTCCGGCGGCCATGATCATCGCCGTGCGCGGAACATTGCCATGGACTTCGGCGCGCAGGCGCAGCGCCCGGCGAGCCTGGGTCACGCCGCTTCCAACCAAGGCTGGCGCCGGTATTCAGCCGCAACGTTCGCGTCGAACCAGTCGTGGACGGGCTGGAGGTGCGGCACGGCGAGGTCGCGTTCGAGCAGGCCCCACATGCGCGGCTGGAAGCGCCGGTAATGCGGTTTGTTGTCGCGTTTCCAGAGCCGGGTGAAGACACCGAGGATGCGCGTGTTGCGCTGCGCCGCGAGCGCCCAATAGGCGCGCTCGAATGCCTCGCCGCGCCCACAGGCAGCGACGTAACGGTCGATCATCGCCCGCTCGATGTCCGGCGCAACGTCGCGCCGCGCATCTTCGAGTACCGAGGCGAGGTCGTAGGCCGGGTGGCCGGCCAGGGCGTCCTGGAAGTCCAGCAAACCGAAATGTTCAATGCCCTGGCGCTCCCCAACAAGCATGATGTTTTCGGCGTGATAGTCACGCAGCACCGTGACCGGCCCCAAGCCGTCAGCGGCGACTGGCCGAAGCACTTCCGTCCACGCCTTCCGATAAGACGCGGCGTCGACCTCGATCCCGACCGCCGGACAATACCAGTCAGTGAACAACGCCAGCTCGTCGAGCCACTGATCGAGCCCGTGAACCGGAAGGCCCGCCATCGCCGGATGGCGGTGGAGATGGATGAGGACGTCGGTCGCGCGCTCGTACAATTCACGCTCGCCGGCAGGATTGTCGTCGAGCCACTCGCGCAGCCGCCAGTCACCAAAATCGCCGAGCAACAACAGGCCCTTGTCGAGATCGCGGGCGAGAATTTCGGGCGCGCTAAGGCCGACCGAGGAGAGCCATTCGGCAACCGCGACGAACGGGCGCGGATCTTCGTGCGGCGGCGGCGCATCCATCAGCACCGCGCTGCGATTGCCGTCGACCACGCGGAAATAGCGGCGGAACGACGCATCGCCGGCGAGCGGCAGAATCTCGGCGCCGCGCCACCCGCACGAGGCAAGAAATTCAGGGGCATGCGGCGGCGGGATCATTGCGGAGGCCATCGCCCTTCCCATGCCGGGGGCACCTCGGCTGTCAAGCTCCTCTCGCCATCCCGAGTGAATGCCAGCGTCAATCGGAGGGCGTCGGGCCAGGCGTTGGCGCCGACGCGCTCGGGCCATTCGACCAGCAGCACCGCATCGGCCGCCGAATCCAAACCCAGCTCGTCGATTTCGGACGGGTCTTGAAGGCGATAGAGGTCGACGTGCCAGACCGGCGGGTCGAGTTCCTCATATGGCTGGACGATTGCGAAGCTGGGACTCGGCACTTCGCCCGAATGGCCGAGGGCGGCGACGAAGCCACGCGCGAGCGCGGTCTTGCCCACGCCGAGCGGCCCGCTCAGCGTAATCACATCGCCCGGTCTCGCGAGCCGGGCCAGCTTGCCGCCAAGGCCGGCGGTCGCCGCTTCATTCGCAAGGATCATTTCGACCCGCGCGGGATGACCAGGGTTACCGTCGTCCCCTTCCCTTTCTTCGATTCGAGCTCGACCGTGCCGCCGTGCGCCTCGACGAACTGTCGCGTCAGCGGCAGGCCGAGGCCGAGCGCCGCTTCGCCCCGCACTCCTGTCTCAACAACCCGGTCGAAACGGTTGAACACGCGCGGTAAATCCTTGGTAGCAATCCCCGAACCATTGTCGCTGATGCGGATTACGGCCTGGTCATCGTCACCGCTGGCGTCGAGCGCGACCCGGCCCTTCCGGTCGGTGTAGGCGATCGCATTGTTGAGCACATGTTCGATCGATTCCCGGAGGCGGCGGGCGTCACCAAACACGAAACCGGTGGATTGCGAAATCTGTGCTTCGAGCTTCTGGCCCTTCTCCTCGGCGCGCGGCCGAGCGGTCTCGATCGCAGCCTTGCACAAACCTCCAAGATCGACCCGTTCGCGCTCCAAAGCGACCCCGCGCGTATCGCCGGTGGTGAGATCGAGCACGTCGTCGATCAGCTTGGACAGGCGCGTCACCGATTCGAGGATCGCGTTCACATAGTCGGCCCCGGTCGGTGACAGCTCCCCCGCATAACCGGCGGCCAGCATTTCGCCGAACCCGCCGATCGAGGTCAGCGGCGTGCGTAGTTCGTAGCTCATGTTGGCGACGAAATCGGTCTTGACCCGGTCGGCCGCCTCAAGCGCCGCAGCTCGCTCGCGCAACGCGGCCTCAATCCTAGTGGAATCGGTGACGTCGACCATCGTGAGCAGGGCGTTGCCATCTGGCAGCGGGACCGCGGCGAACTGGAAATGGCGCCCGTCGGTCATCGAAATCCGCCCGTTCGAAGATTGCCGCTCGTTGGTCGTCTGGCGGACCATTTCGCGGATTTGCGCGGCGGTGGTCGGGTTGACGAGCTTCTTGGCCATCGCCGGGACCAGCTCGTCAACGCGCGGATGTTCGCTCAACCACTCCTCGTCGAGCTCCCAATCCTCAATGAAGCGGCGGTTCCACAAATACAGGCGGCCGTCGCTGGCGAACACGCTGATCGCCTCGAACAGATTGTCGAAGGTTGCGGCGCGGACCCGCAGCAGGGTGTCGCGGGCCGAGGCGAGCCGCAGCTGTTCGGTCCGATCCTCGACGAACAGCCGCAGGCCGCCATCGGGTAGCGGCTGGGCGACGACCCGCAAATGGTCGCCGTTGGGCAGCATCCATTCTTCCTCTACGACTTCGTCGGCGCTGGTGAACCATGCCCGCCGCTCCTCTTTCCACGCCGGGAAATCGCGCGTCTCGGGCAGCCGTTGATTTTCTCGCATGCGATCGATCAGGCGATCGAACTCGGGCTGTTCGGCAAGCCATTCGGGATCGAGCTGGGCCATCGCCGCGAACGGCCGGTTGAAGAAACTGAGGGCACGCTCGGCATCGAACTGCGCGGTGCCCGCGGTCATCCGGTCGGCGAGCTCGCGCTGCGATTCAATGTGGCGGGTCAGTTCGGCGCGGGCATCCTCAAGGTCCTGGACGTCGATCGCGAACCCGGCGACCGCGCCGGTCGCGAGCGGGACATTGACCAGGCGCAGCATGCGCCGCTCGCCGCCGATGATCGCCGGCTGCATGCTCGACTGAATGTGGCCGCTGTCGACCGCCTCGCGGGCCGTTTCGACCCCGCTGTTGGCGCCTTCCGCATCGATCAGTTCGGCCGAGCGGGCAATGACGTCGGCCGCGTCACGGCCCTCAACCGCATCGACGAACGCGGTGTTTACGAGGCCGAGCTTCAGATCGGGGCCGCGGTACCACATCGGGAACGGCGCGGCCTCGATCAGATGCGCGAGCGAATCGAGCGCGCTTTCGGTCTGGCGAAGCTTGAGCGCGAGATCGGCGCGGGCTTCCTCGCCCGTGCTGGTGTCGTAGAACCACAGCAACAGCGTCCCGGCCGGCTCGGGCGCCGGTGCCGGCCCGCCACGGACCTCGAACACCCGGCTCGATCCGCGCACGCGGACGGTTCGAGCGACGCGCTGGGCGGACAGCTGAGCCGCTTCGACATCTGCGGTCAGCAATTGGAGGTCGTCGGCTTCGATCCCGCCGTCGTTGGCAATCAGGTCGGACAGCCGCGGCGGGTGACGCGACAGCCCGAGGTCGCGCTGCAGCTGGCTATCGATTTCGAGGCGGTGATCGGGCCGGACAAGCAACGGCCGCGCCGGCGTCGTTTCGAGCAGCGCCGCGCTCGACCGGGCCGCGCCGAGGATCGCCTCCGCCAGCCGGAAACGACGCGCGGCGACGATCGCAATGGCAATCGCGACGGCGAGCCATAGCAAGGCGAGGGCGACAATTGCCGCAGGCATGCCCGTCAAGGCGTTCATAGCAGCCGAATGTTGCTCCCCATGGCTGGGTCATAGGGCGAACCCAGCGCCAAAAGAAAGGGTGGGAGACCAATGGCCTCCCACCCCAAATTTTCTCGCTTCGCCACAGTCCTAGAAGTGGACCCCCGCACCAAAGCGGAAGTAGCGCCCGAGAACGCCTGGGAAGTAAGTGACGACACCACCATTAGCCGGCACTGGAAACGGTGGCTTCTTGTCGAACACGTTGTCGACCAGGAACCGAAACGTCATCCGTTTCCCAACGTCGAAGCTTATGCCGGAATCCACGAACACCACGGAACTATAACGGTGGTGCTCATAAAAGTTGTTTGCCGTATCCGGATCGTTTTCAACCGAACCCGTGTAGTTGAACGTTGTCGTCAGTCCGACCGGTCCGTTCGTATAGTTCAAGTTCAGCACGGCCGAATGTTTCGGATAGCCGATGCTCCCGTTCAGATGCGTCGGAGCAGCATCCGCCGTCGCCTTCGTCGTCAGGCTCTTGAGGTATTGGTAGGACAGATTCACGCCGACCTTACTGTTGGCGCCGAGGAACGGCGTCGAACGATGATAGTCCAATGCGGCGAGGACGCCCTTGTATCGGAATTGGGCGGCATTGAAGAAGCTGGTTTCAACGAACGAAAGCTGATCCGCGCCGTCACGTTGGATGCGGTCGCAGAACGTATTGTTCGGGAAATCCGGCGCATCGTAGCAGGCGTTCGCGACCGCGGTGGCCGAGAAGCTGGAAATCGCATTCTTCAATTTGATGTCCAGGTAATCCGCCGAAATCGTCAGTCCGGGAATGAACCGAGGGTTCAGGACCGTGCCAATCGACCAAGCGTCTGATTTCTCATTCGCCAAATCCACGTTACCCACAAGCGACTGGTGGAATGAACGCTGGCTCGACAGCGACTGGAACGCCGGTGAGATGCCAGCTGCCAAACAGTTCGCCTGCCGGGTCGTGGGATCGGGCCCGGCAGTCAGGTTGTCCGCGTCGCACGGATCTGTAGCAAAGCCGAAGAACGTGCTGGAAGGGTTAAAGATTTCCGTAATTGCGGGCGCTCGAATTGCACGGGTGTAATTGCCGCGAACGGAAATATCCCGAATGATCCCCCAGCGGCCCTCACCGGTCCACGTCCAATCGCTTCCGGCGGTGCTGTGATCGACGTAGCGCGCTGCGCCGTGCACCTCTAGGCTGCGGATGGCGGGAATATTATTGGACGGTCCGACAATCGGCGCCCGAAGTTCGCCAAACACTTCCTTGGTCGAGAAATGTCCCTTGACCGGGAAGATCGGGATCGAACGTCCAAACTGAACGCGGTCGTTGGTCGGGTCGCCATCACCATTGTCATCGGTCAGCGGATCCGGATCATCGTCGCCAAAGAAGAACTGCCCCGGTTTGAAGTTCGTCGACTCCCGGCGAAACTCAGCGCCGAGCGCGAAGCCCAGGTCCCCGCCCGGGAGCGCAAACAACGGTCCGTTCACGGACGCCGTGATGACCCGTTGCTTATTCACTCCGCTCGGATCGGCAATGGCCGTGATGTAGTCCAAGGCGGCCTGCGAAAGCTGCCCCTGTCCGAACAGATTGAGCGGCGTGCAGGTCGAATTGAGCGTCGGCATCGCCGAATTCGCCAACCCAGCCAGGCACGGAACGCCACCCGGATTATCGGCTGTGATTTCGCCGACCGCGTTTTCAAAATTTTGCTCAACCAAAGCCGGTTCGTGGCCCTTGGTCTTTGACCGACCGAAATTGGCGACGATTTCCCAATTGAACTTGCGATCCCCGATCCCGAAGGATCCATCGAGCCCAAAGACGCCGCGCCACAGATTGGTCGCCGTGCTCGCGCGTCCGGAAATGATGTCGGTATTGGCGCGCGTCAGATAAAAATAGTCCTGCGTGCCGACGACCCCAACGTTCTGGTCGCTGAATGGGTTATTATCGATCGAATTCTGGATGATGGCACGCTGCTGAGCGGTCAGGAACGGGTTATCGATACTGAGAATGATGGGGCCATCCGGGGTGCCCGCCGCATCGAACAGACCAGAGTTGTAAACGGGCTGCTCGCGCAGATTCGTACCCTTGGAATAGGCATACCAGCCCTCGGCAAACAGCCGGATGTTATCGGTAATCTGGAATTGAGCGAGGATATTAGCGTTGTATCGCTTGGTGTCGGTTAGCAGCTGCTGGGTGTTGAACAGGTTGAACCCGTTGCCGCCGGAAAAATCGATGTTGAAATCGCCGCACGGAATGCAGCCCACCGGGTTGCCGAAATCGATCGGAATCAGCGATCCATTCGGTGCGAATTGAAGCTGATTGCCGCCAGCATCGGTCACCCCGAAGTTCAACGTCGGATCGCCGAAGATGAGAAATTCAGACTGCTCCGGGCTGAGCGGGAAATTCAGCCCGAAAACATCGCCGCCGACCGTAGGAATGCCACTTTCGCTGATCGCGGGAATGCGGCGATTGGCGAAAATGCACTGATTGAATGGCGATCCATCGGGGCAGTCGGCGTAGAACAAGCCCTGCCGGGTGACGCGGCGGTCGTTGTACACGAGGCCCTTACCCTCGTTGTACTCGCCACTGATCGTGACGTTTGCCCGGCCATCCAGGAAGTTATGACCGGCCAGGGCGCGCACCCGCCAGTTATGGGCGTCGCCGCGGCTGGAAATCCCGTTCTGTGCATCGATGTCAATGCCTTCGAAATTGCGCTTCAGGATCACATTGACTGTGCCGGCAATGGCGTCCGAGCCGTAAATCGGCGCACCACCGATCGCGATCGTTTCGACGCGGTCGATCAGCTTGGTGTTGATCGCGTTGAGATCGACCTGGGTGCCGGCCGCGGTGGGGCCGAAGATTGATGCCGTATTCGAGCTGACGAACCGGCGGCCGTTGACCAGGGTCAGCGTGCGCTGGTCGCCAAGGCCAAGGAAATTGACAAACGATTGGCCGGACCCGAACGAGCCGGCCTGTCCGCCGACGGGCGAAGCGCCCGGCACGCCAAATGAGGGCTGCTCGTTCAACGCCTGCCCGAGAGTCTCAAAACCTCGCGACTCAATCTGCGCGCTGTCGATGACGACTACCGGCTGGTCGGTTTCAAAATTCGGCCGCTTGATGCGCGAACCCGTGACCACGATCCTGTCCTCCGACGGCGCTCCGCCCTCGGGCAGCGCATTCGTGCCCTGGGTATCGAGGCACTTCTGATGCGCCGCGGGATCCGTGACGGTCGAACACTCGGCCGCAGTGTTCGTCTGCTGGGCCTCGGTCTGCTGACTTTCAGTCTGAGCCGACGCCGGCGCTGCGAACGCCGCGCCAACAGCGATCACCGAGGCGGAAAAAGAAAATCGAGCAAGGGTATTTACTTTACGCATCTGGGGTCCCCTCCAACAGAAGCTGAAGACACTTAGCGCGATTGCGAGACGTAGCAACGCGGGCGGCTAAGGCCCCCCGCAGAATCGCGGAACCGTGTCACCTCTATGCAACATCTTGTTCGGGGAGGGTCCGCCACCCGCGGCGCATTGTGCAACGCGGTTTCGACCGGGAAATTCCGCCTCAGCAAACCTGTCCGTGACATTAATACTACATGAACTTCGAAAACGCGTTTCGACCAACACGCATTCGGTTGCGACTAACGGAGAAATGGGGAAGTCAGCGCAGTTCATACCAAACGGAGGGGAACCCGTGACCAATCGGAAATTGCTGAGCGCGACTGCGCTCCAGACCGGCGCATTCATTCTTTTTGCTTCGGCCGCGCCAGGCTACGCGCAGACAACGGCTGCCGCTGCGACGACCGCGGCTACCCAGACGCCTCCTCCTGCGGAAGACCAAACCACCAACTCGACTGACCCGGCTCAGATCGCCGCCGCCAACCAGGCTAACGCGCCGGCCGGATCGGAAAAATCGATCGTCATCACCGGTTCGCGCATCCGGCGTCCGAACCTCGAATCGGCGGTCCCGGTTACCTCAATCCAGGGCGAGCAATTCTTCCAGCGCGGCAATACCGACGTCGGCGAAGCGCTCAACGACCTGCCGCAATTGCGCAGCACGTTCGCCCAGCAGAATCCGGGCCTCGGTATCGGCATCGCCGGCCTCAACCTGCTCGATCTGCGCGGTCTCGGCACCGCTCGTACGCTGGTGCTGGTCAACGGCCGGCGCCATGTCGCGGCTGACATCCTCAACAACGCCGTGTCGCCCGACGTCAACACCATCCCGGCCGACCTGATCGACCGCGTCGACATCGTCACTGGCGCCAACTCGTCGGTCTACGGTTCGGACGCCATCGCCGGCGTCGTCAACTTCGTGCTCAAGCGCGACTTCGACGGCCTGCAAGTCCGCGCTCAAGGCTCTGAATCCGAAGCCGGCTTCGGCGGTACCTATTACGGCTCGGTGCTATGGGGGAAGAATTTCGACGATGGCCGCGGTAACATCACCCTCCACGGCGAATATAACCACGAGAACCGCGTGTTCGGGTCGGACATTCCGTGGCTCCGTACGCAAAACGGCTTTGCGATCGTCGACGTCGATGGTGGCCTGGACCCATCGCAGCATAACAGCGATGGCGTGCCGGACCGCGCATTCGTGCGCGACATCCGCAGCTCCACGATCAACCGCTTCGGTTTGGTTCCGATCACCCAGTCGCTGGCTGTGGGGCCAACCTGCGGCGTTGGCCTCGGAGGCACCAATGGCGGTCCCTCAACAACCGGAACACCAAACGGAACGCCATTCAACTGCACCTATATCTTCAACCCGGACGGATCGCTCGTTCCGCAAACTGGCACGCGGATGGGTGTCGGCGTCAATCCAACCATTCTCGGCGGCAACGGCCAGACCACGCGAGAAGACAGACTTCTGTCGGTTTTCCCCAAGAACAACCGGTACAATTTCAATCTGCTTGCGCATTACGACGTCAGCGACTTCTTCCAGCCGTTCGTCGAGGCCAAGTTTGTCCGTCTCGAGACGAGGGGCAACAACGCTGGAGCCAGCTTCATCCAGGGCACCGGCACGTTCGACTATCGCGAGCGCACAAGGCTCGATAACCCGTTCCTGGATCCCGCTGCGCGGGCGACGATCGCCGCCCAGCTCCTGGCATCGCAGTGCAATCCGAACTTGTCCACCGCGTGCAACACTCAAGTCGATTCGGCCCTTCAGGTTGGCGGCGTCATTCCCGGTTTCACCGCTCAGGGCACCGCCGGAAGATTGAGCGCGAACGATATCGCCCTGATCAACAACGGCGCATACCGATTCATTACCGCGCGCAACCTGCTCGACGTCGGAATCCGCGACGAACAATTCCGGCGCGACACCTATCGCGCAGTTATCGGCGCGAAGGGCACGTTCAACACCGACTGGAGCTACGAAATCTCGGCCAACTATGGCGCGTTTGACCAGAAAACCCACACCGTCGGGTTCCTCGACAAGCAGCGGTTCATGCTGGCGATGGATGCCGGGCTGGACCCGGCGACGAACACGATCAAGTGCCGGTCCCAGTTCGACGCCAATTCGAAATCTGTTTACCTAAGAGGCGGAAGGACTCCTGCCGAGATCGCGGCGGAAGCAGCGCGGCTCGACGCCGATGTTGCTGCCTGCGTTCCGTACAACCCATTCGGGTCGTCGGACAATTCGGCGTCAATCGCTTACTTTTCGACCAACGAACACAAGACCGCCAAGATGCGGCAGCTCGATCTCCTCGGCTTCATCAACGGCGATTCGAGCCAGCTGTTCGAGTTGCCGGGTGGCCCGGTCAGCTTCGTTCTCGGCGGCGAATATCGCCGCGAAACGTCGGACTATCGCGAGGACGAGTTCGTCAAGACGGACCAGAGCAACGACGTCAACGTCGGCGACTTCAATCCGCCGGCATTCCACGTCACGGAAGCATTCGGTGAGCTCAATGTTCCGGTCCTGAAAGATGTACCATTCTTCCACGAGCTGACGCTGAATGCCGCTGGGCGTTATTCGCGGTATCAAAAGCCGATCAAGGGCGTGTGGACGTGGAATTACGGCGCCGAATGGGCACCGATCCAGGACATCCGCTTCCGCGGCAACTACGGCAAATCCGTCCGGGCACCGAATGCGTCCGAGACCGGATTCCCGCTCGTTTCGAACTTTGCCAATAACTTCACCGATCCATGCGGCACGCAGGGCCTTGCAGCGGGTAGCACTGCTCGCCTGAACGCCTGTACCGCCGAACTCGGCCCGCTCCTCTCTCAGGTAAGGCCGACGGCCTACTCTCTGGGAATCATCAGCGGCAGCAATCCGCTCCTGGTTCCGGAAGTTTCCCACTCACTGACGCTCGGCGGCGTGCTGACGCCTCGGTTCATCCCGGGCTTTTCGCTCAGCGTCGACTATTACAACATCAAGGTTGAAGGCGTTATCGTATCGGTCAGCGCTCAAACCATCGTCAACAACTGCTACGATTTGCCGGCTGGCAACATCTTCTGCAGCTTGTTCAAGCGCGCCGATGCGAGCGGCGGCCCGGCTGGCGAAGCCCCCGGCAACATCATCAATGCCGACCTGACCAGGCTCTCGGATTCACTTATTTCGGGACCGCAAAACTTCGCCAAGCGTATCCGCCGCGGCATCGACTTCAACGCCAACTATCACGTGCGTCTTGCGCCGAAGGTCAACCTCGATACCAGCTTGGTCTGGGTCCATGGCCTGCAGTCGAGCAACTTCGAAAACCCGTCTACGCCGAGCTTCGAGAACCAGCTTCTCGGAGAACTGGGTGATCCCAAGGATGAAGGCAAGCTCTTCGCCGACCTGAAGGTTGGGAATGTCACGTTCGGCTACAACGTCCACTATATCGGCAAGATGTTCATCAACCTGGCCGAAGACCAGATCACCTTGCCGTCGGGCTGCACTGTGGCTGGCGACCCCAATTCCTGCCCGCCAAACAACGCGGACTTCGCCGATGTCCTGCATTATCCGGCGGTCTGGTATCACGGCCTCCGGTTCCAGTGGGACACTGGGCCGTCGTTCAGCATGGTCAAGAACATCCAGATCTATGCTGGCGTCGACAACGTGTTCAATCGTCACGCGCCGTTCGGCCTGGCCGCGACTGGCGGTGGTATCGCCGGCAACGGCAACGCCGCCATCTACGACGTGATGGGCCGCAAATATTACGGCGGTGTCAAAGTGCGGTTCTAGAACAATCGACTTCGACTGAACTTCGGGGCCGGGAGAAAACTCCCGGCCCTATCATTTTGCTCTCTTGAAAACCGGACGTGCGGCCCGGACAGGCCACGTGCGACGCCGCCGCGACGCCTCTCATACTCGACTAGTAGCGGTAGTGCTCGGGCTTGAACGGACCGTCCTGCGACACGCCGATATAGGCCGCCTGCTTGTCGTTGAGCTTGGTCAGCTTGACCCCGAGCTTGTCCAGGTGGAGCCGCGCGACCTTCTCGTCGAGGTGCTTGGGCAGGACGTAGACGTCCTTTTTATACTTGTCGGCGCCGGTCCACAGCTCGATCTGCGCCAGGACCTGGTTGGTGAAGCTCGAGCTCATCACGAAGCTCGGGTGACCGGTGGCGTTGCCGAGATTGACCAGGCGGCCCTTGCTCAGGACGATGATCTTCTTGCCGTCGGGGAACTCGACCTCGTCGACCTGCGGCTTGATCTCGGTCCACTTCATGTTGGCCAGCGCGCCGATCTGAATCTCGCTGTCGAAGTGGCCGATGTTGCAGACGATCGCCATGTTCTTCATCGCCCGCATGTGGTCGAGCGTGATCACGTCCATGTTTCCGGTCGCGGTGCAGAAGATGTCGGCGCGAGTCACCGCTTCCTCCATCGTCACGACTTCATACCCCTCCATCGCCGCCTGCAGCGCGCAGATCGGATCGACTTCGGTGACGATGACGCGGGCGCCGCCGTTGCGCAGCGACTGAGCGCTGCCCTTGCCGACGTCACCGAAGCCGGCGACGCAAGCGACCTTGCCGGCGAGCATCACGTCGGTCGCGCGGCGGATCGCGTCGACCAGGCTCTCGCGGCAGCCGTAGAGGTTGTCGAACTTCGACTTGGTCACGCTGTCGTTGACGTTGATCGCCGGGAACGGGAGCTTGCCCTGCTTGGCGAGGTCGTAAAGGCGATGAACGCCGGTGGTGGTCTCTTCGCTGACGCCCTTGATCGCTGCGACCGTCTTGGTCAGGTAGCCGGGACGCTCGGCGAGGAAGCGCTTCAGCGTTGCGACAAAGATTTCCTCTTCTTCGTTCGACGGCGTGAACAGCTCTTCGCCGGCTTCGACCCGCGCGCCCCACAGCGCGAACATGGTCGCGTCGCCGCCGTCGTCGAGGATCAGATTGCAGGTCAGGTCCTGGCCCCAATCGAAAATCCGCGCCGCATAATCCCAATATTCTTCAAGGGTTTCGCCCTTGATCGCGAACACCGGAATGTTGCGCGCGGCGATCGCCGCGGCGGCATGGTCCTGGGTCGAGAAGATGTTGCACGATGCCCAGCGGACTTCGGCGCCGAGCTCGACCAGCGTCTCGATCAACACCGCGGTCTGGATGGTCATGTGGAGCGAGCCGGTGATCCGCGCGCCCTTAAGCGGCTTCGACGCACCGAACTCTTGCCGCAGCGCCATCAGCCCAGGCATCTCGGTCTCGGCGATCTCGATTTCCTTGCGGCCAAAATCGGCCAGAGCGAGATCCTTCACGACATAGTCGTTGAAACGAGTTTCAGCCTGCGTCGCCACGTCAAGATTCTCCGAATGATGAATGGGTGGCGCAATCGCGCCAGTTCGCGGGTGCCCCTAGCCCCGCGCACGCTCCAAAGCAAATATAAAGAATTCTTTATATGTTGATTAGGCGGCGCCAGTCTCGCTCGCCAGTAGGCGCGGATCGATGCCTTCGGCCTTGAATGCGGCGCCCCAGCGCTCGTCGGTCGGCGTATCGAACAGGATTTTCGCGTCCGACCCCGCGGCGAACCAGCCGTGGCGGGTCATTTCCTCGTCGAGCTGGCCTTCGCCCCAGCCGGCGTAGCCGAGCGCGACGATCCACCGCGCCGGTCCGCGCCCTTCGGCGATCGCGCGCAGCACGTCGATCGTCCCGGTCATCGCGAACAGAGTGCCCTTGGTGCCGTTGATTTGCAGCGTGTCCTGCCCGCCCCAGTCGGTCGAATGAAGCACGAATCCCCTGCCCGGCTCGACCGGCCCGCCGTGATGGACCGCGCAATCGGGTGCCTCGCCGGCATCTATCTCAA
>Ga0207641_10002631_pt1 | contig 16459 bp, 15 predicted proteins | sample KBSSwiS62_FD_184306 | JGI IMG/M metagenome (GOLD analysis project Ga0207641, IMG submission 184306) | Switchgrass rhizosphere microbial communities from Kellogg Biological Station, Michigan, USA - KBS Switchgrass S6-2 (SPAdes) (version 2) | ecosystem: Host-associated > Plants > Roots >... | reverse complement strand
TCGATGCCGTCACCCGTTTGACCACCGATTTTTGGCAAACTTATCTCATTTCGGGTGCGAACCGGCCTGACTTGATCGCCAATGATCGGCATGTCCTCTCGACGAAAGACCACTTTGAAAGGCGGCCTGGGCGCTCCGGCGCCCGTGGCGGGACCGGAGTTCGAGTCGGTGATTGCCGGCGCGCTGGCGACGCGGCCAGTGGTGGTCGGCACGTTCGCGCTGTCAGCCGATCCGCTGGTCAACCGCTTCGAGACCAAGGCGGGCTTCGTCATGAGTCCTGACTATTATGCCCTGCCGAACTGGAAGACAACGTAGCCGGCCGGCCGGTCGGCAGTGTGATCGATCTCTCCTCTCGGCTACGTTCGGATGGCACGCTTGCCTGGATCGCACCGCGGCTGCCCAAGGGGAAGGTCTGGCGCGTACTGCGTTTGGGATGGTCGCTGCTCGGCACCACCAATCACCCCGCGACTGCCGAAGCGACGGGCCCGGAAGTCGACAAGTAAGACGGCCCGTCGGTGCGCGCTTACCTCGAGCACTACCTTGGCATGTACAAGGACGCGGCCGGAGCGGAATTTATTGGCCAGCGTGGTGTGCGGGCATTGCCGACCGACTCGATCAAGGTGGGCGAGGCCAACTGGACGCCGCGCATGATCGAGCAGTTCCGCCGGTTGCGCGGCTATGACCTGACGCCCTGGTTGCCCACGCTGACCGGCACGCTGGTCGGCACGCGCGACCAGTCGGACCGGTTCCTCTACGACTTCCGACGAACGCTCGCCGACCTGCTTGCAAGCGAGCACTATGGCACCGTCGCCAAGGTGGCGCACGACAACGCGCTCATCGTCTAGGCGAGGCGCTGGAGGACCACCGCCCGACGCTGGGCGATGACATGACCATGCGCAAAGCCACCGACATTCCGATGGCCGCGCCGTGGACCTTCGGTCGTGCCGAGGGGCCCCGCCAGACCCTGATCGCCGACATGAAGGGTGCCGCGTCCGTCGCACACCTGTACGGCCAGAACCTCGTAGTCGCGGAATCGATGACCGCCTCGATGGCGCCCTGGGCCTTTGCCCCCAAGGACCTCAAGCGGTTCATCGATCTCGAACTGGTGACGGGGTGAACCGGCCGGTGATCCACACGTCGGTCCATGTGCCGGTAGACGACAAGCAGCCCGGCCTCTCGCTGTTCATCTTCGGCCAGTACTTCAACCGCAACGAGAGCTGGGCCGAGCTGGCCAAGCCGTGGGTGGACTAATCGCGCGCTCCTCGTTGCTGCTCGAACAGGGGCGCAAGGTAGCGGACGTGGCCTATTTCCACGGCGAGGAAGCGCCGCCGCTTACCCACCAGAACCATCCCAAAGCTTATTTACCCAGAAACCCGCGCGTGAGGCCCGCGGGTTCCTGCCCTGGAGGCTTTCGCCTTCACGATGTCGGCCATAGAGCAGTAGGAGAGTAAATGTCCGCTTCCTGTAAAAGCTGCCTTCTGTCCGGCGACGACTTTGGTGTCAGCTGCTTTTCCTGCAAACCTCCAGGACCAGCCCGCGCAACCAGCGATGGCCCGCGTCGGCATCCATGCGCGGATGCCACAGTGCCGATATCGCGATGCCGGTCGTGGCGACGGGCAGTTCGAACATGGCGATGCCCTCCATTGCTTGCGCAGAGCCGGCGCTGCTGCCGGTAACGCAGGAACGCGGCACCAGTGCGACCAGGTCCGACTGAGCCGCGATCCGGAGCGCGTCCGAGAAGGCGGGAACGACGACGACCACGTCCCGGGTCAATCCGAGCGTCTCGAGCGCGACGTCGACCGGCCCTTTGAAGGTACCGCGACGCGATGCCACCACATGCTTGCCAGCGGCGTATCGCTGGGGCGTGACGGGTTTTGCGAGGAGCGGATGCCCAGCGCGGACCGCTCCGACAAAATCGTCGCGGAAGAGCGCCTGCGTGCGGATCTCGGGGGCAGATTGGCCAAGTACGCCGATCTCAAGATCGATCAGCCCCTCTCGCAACGGACCTGGATCCTTCTGCGGCTTGGGCGTAAACCGGATCCGGGCTCGCGGCGCGGCCTCGGTAATCCTGGCCACGAGGGGAGCGGAATAGCGTTCGATGACCCCTTCGTTGGCGCGGATGGTGAAGGTTCGTTCGAGCGTGGCCACGTCCAGATCGTCGGTGAGCGGGCTGAGCACCGTCCGCACGTCGCGCGCGAGCGCATGGACCTGATCGCGCAGCTCGGCGGCGCGGGGCGATCACCATGTCACCCATGCGGATACTCCATGCTGTCGGCAGTATGGCCGCAGAGGCCGCGCCCTGTCGAGTGAGCGTTAATCGATCTTCCCGAAAATGAACGGTCAGCGAGGCGAGGGGGGCAATCCCATTGAGGCGGTCATTGAGACGGCTGATGCATTCTCATTAGGATCGTAAAACGGGATAACCGGACCGGTCTAGCCTGCGTAGCGGAGCTGCACGCGATCGCGGTCGAAGCCGCACGGAACGCAAGCGTGAGCCGCATCATCTACACCGCGATAGAGAACGCGGCGTCGCCCATTTTCCAAATCGACCAGGTCAGCGAATGGGACCGGCGCACCCGAGAGGGCGCTGGCGGCGAGCGGACTCAAGGTCGATCTCGGCGCCAATCAGGATGCCCAGCACATCGTTCACCATGCCTCTCGCCTCACACGACCGACAGGTCGACGGGGTTGACCCCGTAGTAGCTCGAAACGCGATCGGCGTACGCCTGGTTGAAATCCGGCGCGTTGTTCGACCAGCTTGGGCCACCCTCGAGCAGGCGGCGGTCGATCGCGACGACATAGCCGTCAGCAACATGATCGTAGGAGAGAAGCTCGAACGGCAGCGGGTAATAGCTCTTTCCGATGCCGAGAAACCCACCGAGGCTCAACACTGCGAACGTCGCGCCGCCAGTGCGCTTGTTGATCATGAAGCTGTAGACCGAGCCCAGAGCATCGCCGTCGCGCGTGGCGACTTTGGTGCCGTCGACCTTGTTGGAGGCGAGCAGGAGATTGGTGGGTTCTGCGCCCACCGGCGTATCGTTGCTACATGTCATGAAGAGATCCTTGATTGTTTGCGGACGAACCCGCGTCGGCTTCTCCCGTTCCCCGGAAATTGTTCGGGCGTTCGCGATAGAGGCTTTCAGGATCGGCATGGACCAGTTTGGCCGAAGCCGGTTCCACGCTTCCAGACCATGAACGGCACCGTCGAAGGGGCGCGCGACGCCGGCCGCCCGTACGGACGCATAAGCGTCGGCCACGAGAGCCAGATGGTGCTCAGCCCCCACCGGATCAGGCTGCCGAGGCCACGGCCGCCGGCGCTCGCGCGAGTCCGACTGCGTCGCCGGGGCCGATTCTACTTAATTCGGGAGATATTTGCGGAGCTCAGACCATCGTCCCGACATCAGCATGGCAGCGAAGGGCGGGCGCCCGGGATTGAGTGCCCGCCCTTCGCTGAGGTCAGAAGCTCTTGCGCGCGTTTACGCCGAAGTACCGATCGTTGTCGCGCGGCACGAAGCGGACCGTGCCGGCCGTGGTGCCATTGCCGAGCAGGTTCGAGTAATGCTGGTCGAGGATGTTCTTGACCAGCCCGCGAACCTCCCAGTCTCCTTCGTGCAGCAGCGCGATGCTCGCATTCCAGATGCCGTAGGCAGGCTGGATCGTGCTGGGCGTCTGGGTAAGGGCGAACTGCGTGTCGCTGCGGTAGGTCCAGTCGGTCTGCAACTCGACGTTGTTGCCGCCACCCACCGGAAGGCGCCAAGCGCCGCCGCCAGCTAGTTTCCAGTCGGGCGCGAACGGCAGAGGCTCCCCGTTGATCGAGACGCAACTGGCGACGTTGACCGGGCACTTGAAGTCGCGAACGCGGGCATGATTGTAAACGGCCGATAGGTTGACGTTGAAGCGGTCGGTCGGACGAGCCGCGAAATCGAGTTCCACGCCCTGCGTGCGCACGGCGCCCGCGTTGATCAGCCGCGTGACAGGCGCACCCAGGAAGGTATCCTGGAAGTTGGCCTGATAGCCCGAGTAGTCGGTGCGGTAGAGGGCCACCGCGGCGGTCACTCGGCCGTTCAGCAGGCTCGACTTGAGGCCGACTTCGTAGCTGTTGGAGGTCTCGGGCGCCAGCGCCTTGTCGTCGAACGCCTGCATGTTGAAGAAGACGTTGTAGGCCGGTCCCTTGTAGCCGCGCGAGTACGTGGCGTAGCCGGTCACCTGCGGCGTGAATTTGTATTGCACGCCGGCGCGGCCACTCCAGTCCCAGCGGTCGGTCTTGCCGGTGCGCAGGCCAATCGAGGAACGGATGGCGGTAACGCCGGCGCCGGGCGTCGCCTCGGACGGAAGCACCGAGTTGCGGCTGTGGTAGTAGGACAGCTTGTCGTAGATCAGCCGGCCGCCCAGGATGAACGTCAGGCTGTCGCTGGCATGCAAGTTGGCCTCGCCGAACAGGGCCGCGTTCTCGGCGCGCGTGCCGTAGCTGGCAACGCCGACGTTCGTGCGGCTTATCGGCCCCGACGAGAGGATCACGGTGCGCTGGTAGCGTTCGTCGGTGTCAGCCTTCAGGTAATAAGCGCCGACGACGTAATCGATCAGGTTGCCCTGGGGCGAGGCGAGACGCAGTTCCTGGCTGAACTGGTTGAACTTCACCCGGCCGTCGTCGCTGCCCTGCGGAAAGGTGTCGGTCTGGAGCGAGCGCTGATCCCAGTCGGGCACCTGATGGTTGCGCCATTCGCGATAGGCGGTGATCGAAGTGACCGTGTAGTCGCCGGGGCGCCACTCGGCGGTGAGCGAGCCGCCGTAGTTCCTGTCGTTCACGTGGGTGTCGAACGTGGTGTTGACGGTCTTGTTGTCGGGACTGGCGACGATGCCTTCACGTGCCAGGACGGAGGCGAGGGCGGGGCTGTCGGTGCGCACATTGCTGGGATAGGCGATCCGCGCGGTGCTGGAGTAGACACCGTTGGGCGTGGTGTCCTTGTTATGGGTGTAATCACCCGCGAGCGTCAGCGTGAGATCGTCGGTCGGCTTGGCCTGCAGCTTGCCGCGAACACCGTAGCGCTCGTAGCCGTTGACCCAGTTGTCGGTGCCGATGTTGCGGACGTTGCCCTTGAACTTGCCGTAAATACCGCTGATCGAATAGCCCAGCTTCTCGCCGATGGGGCCTGAGAGCAGGCCGCGCACGCGATACTCGTCGCCTTCGTAGTAGCCCACGTCGATGGCGCCCGTCTGCGTCTGTGTCGGAGACTTGGTGACGACATTGACGACGCCGGCCGACGCGTTCTTGCCGAACAGCGTGCCCTGCGGGCCGCGCAGCACTTCAAGGCGCTCCAGGTCGATCAAGTCGAGCGTTGCCTGGCCCGGCCGCACCAGGACCACGCCGTCCACCACGGTCGAGACCGAGGACTCGACGCCCGGCGAGGTAGTTATCGTGCCCACGCCGCGGATGAAGATGTTGCGGTCCTTGTTCGAGGCGCCGTTGCGGAAGTCGAGCGTCGGGACCGTCGCGGCGATATCCTGGATGTTGTTGAGGTTGCGCGAGGCGGCCACATCGCCGTTCACCACCGAGACGGCGACGGGCACGTCCTTCAGGCTCTCGTTCCGGAACCGGGCGGTGACAACGATGTCACCCTCGCCCGAAGATGAACTCGCAGCGTCTGGAACGGCCTCTTCCTGAGCGCTGGTGTCTTGCGCGCGAGCCGTTGCGGCACCTCCGAAACTGAGCACGACTGCGGTTCCCGCGAGCAACGCGGAGGTCAAGCTAGTGGTTTTCACGATGCTACTCCCTGATTCGTGCGTGACGAATAATGTCTATAATTCAGGTAGAGAAGAATAGTTTTCCGATGCCGGTCAGGAGATGGGCTTTTCCGGCGGCAGCAGCAGGCTGGGCGGGAACGGCGCATTCGCCGGGCCCTTCGGGTCGCGTAGCGCGTTGCGTTGCCCGGCATCACGCGCCAGCGGGATCTGCATTCCCCGGGTGCGCTCAAGCAGGTCGAAGAGCTTGGCACTCATGCGCTGGGCTAGGTCCTCGTGACCGGGCGCGGCCAGCAGATTGTTGGTCTCCGCGGGGTCCGACTGGATGTCGTAGAGTTCGTCGATATCCCAGATTCCGTGGAAGTGGACGTACTTGTAGCGATCCTCGCGAAGCGCGTGGACGGTCGGAGTCTGGGGGAAGTTGCGTTCCCAATAGTACTCGTAAAGCAATTCAGTCCGCCATGGCACGGGTTCGCCGCGGACGAGAGGCAGCATGTCCTTGCCCTCCATGTGCGCCGGCGCTTCCAACCCGGCGGCAGCCAGCAAGGTGGGTGCGATGTCGATGTTGGCGACGACCTGCTCGACCTTGCGATCACGCCCCGAACCGAACAGCGCCGGGCAACGCGCCAGCATCGGGATGCGCATCGATTCCTCGTAGGCGGTCCGCTTGTCGATCAGCCCGTGCTCGCCGAACATGAAGCCGTTGTCGCCCAGGTAGAGGATGAGCGTGTCGTCCAGCTCGCCTCGCGCCTTTAGTTCGGCCATGATCTGCTCGATGCCTTCGTCGACCGCGAGCAGCGTCTCCATGTAGCGCTTGTAGTAGCTCGCGATGTCGAGGTGCGAGTGGTAGGCATAGTCGACGCCGTGCCAGCTGTTGCGCTGGTCCTGTACCCAGCGGGGTCGCCCTTGCGCGGTGGGACCGTCCTTGGCCATCGATGCGGGGTAGCGGAAAGTCTCCTTCTCGTACTTGCCGGCATGGCGTTCGGCGGGAATGAATTCGGAGTGCACCGCCTTGTGGCTGAGGTAGCACAGCCAGGGTTTGTCCTTCGGCCGCTCCTTGATCCAATCGAGCGCATACTCGGTCAGCTCATCGGTGATGTAGCCCCTCTGCGGCACCCGCTTGCCGTTGATGTTGAGGCCGTTCTCCTCCGGCAGGTAGCTGCCTTGCCCCTTGAAGCTGATCCAGTGGTCGAAGCCGGGCTGCGGGTCGTCCCCCACATCGCCCATGTGCCACTTACCGATAAACGCGGTCTGGTACCCGGCGGCCTGCAGGTATTCCGGGAAGAAAACGAGGTTCGGATCGACCGGATGATTGTTGTCCACGACCCGATGCTGATGGGCATAGAGACCCGTCAGGATCGACGCGCGCGAAGGCGAGCATAGCGCGGTGGTGACGAAGGCATTGCGGAAATGCACACCTTCGCGCGCAAGGCGATCCAGGGCCGGGGTGTCGCCAAAGCTCTGCGCCTTCATGAAGCCCATCGCGTCGTAGCGGTGGTCGTCCGTCAGGATCACCAAGATGTTGCGCGGAGTTGCTCGGGGCTTGCGGACCAGCTTCAACTGCTTGGGACCGGCCTTCGCGGGCGTGGCGGCGCTGCTCCAGGAATAGAGGCCGAAGGCGGCCCCGCCGCCGGCGAGCAGAACGCTTCTGCGATTGGTGTCCATGGGGCAGCGACTCCGTATGGTGACAACGATAGACATGGGCGCCTAATGCAATTACTACCTTTGCGATAGACAATCTTTTTGTTGCCCGGTGCGCACTCGCCCGGGATGGCTCTGAAGGGATCGAGGCGGCTTGCGATCCACGATTAAGGATGTGTCCCGGCTCGCGGGTGTCTCGATCAAGACGGTCTCGCGCGTGCTCAACAAGGAGGCGCGCGTGGCGGACGGGACGCGGCGGCGTGTGCTCGAGGTAGCCGAACAGCTGCAATACCGGCCCTGCGCCGCCGCCCGCAGTCTTGTGGGCAAGCGTAGCTTCCAGATTGCTCTTGTCTGCGACAATCCCAGTCCGTTCTACGTCTACGAGATGCAGCTCGGCATCCGCGAGCGATGCCGCGAGGGCGGGGTTCGGATGATCGCCCAGCCTTACGATCACCGTGATGCGGGACTGCTCGACGAGATCGAAGGCCTGATCGACGTTACCGGCATTGATGGCGTGATCCTGACCCCGCCGGTCTCCGACCGGGCAGACGTACTCGACCTGCTTGCGCGGCGAGGTGCACCGTTCGTCAGGGTTTCGCCCGCGACCGAGATCGATCGCTCAGCCGCCGTGTTCCTCGACAACCGACGCGCGGCCGCCGAGTTGACGCGCCACTTGCTGGCGCTGGGTCACCGGCGGATCGGCTTCATCACCGGCCACCCCAGCTACACCGCCAGTATCGAGCGCCTCGACGGCTATCGCTCCGCGATCCTGGAGGCAGGTCTCGATGCCGCTCCGGACCTGGTGCGTGATGGCGATTACGCTTTTGCCAGCGGAGCCAAGGCGGCCGAACTCCTGTTCGCCTTGCCCTCGCCGCCCACGGCCATCTTCGCATCGAACGACGAGATGGCGGCAGGCGTCCTGAGTGTTGCGCACCAACGCGGGGTCAAGGTTCCCGAGAGCCTGTCGGTCGCCGGCTTTGGCGACGATGCGGTGGCGAGCTTCGTCTGGCCCGCGCTCACCACCGTGCGCCAGCCCACCCGGGAACTGGGTTTCGCAGCCGCCGATATCCTCCTCTCCGACTCCGACGAGAAAGAACAGCGCGAGGTGCCCTACGCCATGATCGTGCGCGAGTCCGCGGGACCGGTTCGGGTTCAAGATGACAGGTGAGACACATATGTTCGACCATCAGCGCGAGGCCTTCGCTCGCGATGGCTACGCCGTGTTCGAGCGCGTCTTTTCCGGCGAGTTGCTGGAGTTGTTGCGCGGCGCCTGCGCGGCCTTTGTGGCGCGCGAGGACGACCGGATGGACGCCGCCGGCACTGACACGCTGGGTATCAGCCATCGCGGGCGGCGCTACTTCGCGAATGAATGCCAACGCGAGCGCCCTGAGTTGCGGCGCGTGCTCTTCGACGAGCGCATGGCGCAGATCTGCAGAGCCACGCTGGGCGACACCGCATACTTCTTCTTCGATCAGTTCGTGGTGAAGGGACCGGAGCAGGGCATGCCCTTCAGTTGGCACCAGGATTCCGGCTATGTCGTGGGTAACGGCGGTCCGCCGGATCACACTCCCTATCTCACCTGCTGGTGCACGCTCGACGATGCCACGCTCGAGAATGGTACGGTGCGTCTGGTGCCGGGGAGTCATCGGCAAGGGCTGGTGCCTCACCAACGCCAGGCCGGCAGCAACGATCTCGCCGTCACCGTCCATGCGGCGAAGGAGATCGCCATCGAGGTGCCCGCGGGCAGCGTGGTCGCGTTTTCCAGCCTCACGCTGCATGCGACCGGCGCCAACCGCAGCGACCGAGCGCGGCGCGTGTACCTTGCGCAGTATACGCCCGAGGTGATCCTCAACCCCGGCACGCGTCAGCTGCGCCGCAATGCCATTCCGCTACTCCAAGGTGGTCGGCAGGTGACGTTCGCATGATCCTTTCTCCCCGTCGCCGCTGGGTGCTTTTCGCGCTCGCCCTGTCTGCGACGATCCTGAACCTGCTCGATCGCCAGATCATCGCGGTGCTCAAGCCTACGATCGCCGCGGACCTGGGCTGGAGCGACAACGACTATGGGACGCTGGCCGCCTGGTTCCAGGGATCGGCGGCCGTGGCGTTCCTGTTCACCGGCTGGATCGCCGACCGCGCAGGCGTGAAGTGGGCCAATCCGCTCGGGGTCTTGTCTTGGAGCCTCGCTGCCATCGGCCATGCGTGGGCCTGGACCATGGGGCAGTTCATCTTCGTGCGCGCGGCGCTCGGCGCGACCGAGGCGATGGGAACGCCTAGCGGCATCAAGACGATCGCGACGATCTTTCCGTCGCATCTGCGCTCGACGGGGTTCGGGTTGTCGAACGCTCTTGGCAGTCTCGGGGCGATCCTGGCGCCGCTCGCGATACCGCTTTTGGCCTCGCTTTACGGGTGGCGAGCGGCCTTCGTCATCGCCGGACTGTTCGGCGTTCTGTGGGCAGTGCTGTGGCTGGTCGCGACGCGCGGCATCCGCTTCGACGATCGCCCGCTTGCCGGAGCCGCGCCGGGGCATGCGCCTGAGTACGGGCCGATCCTGCGCGAGCGCAGGACTTGGGCAATCGCGGTGGCGAAGATCTTCTCCGATGCCACTTGGTGGCTGATGCTGTTCTGGATGCCGGATTTCTTCAACAAGCAGTTCGGGCTGGAGGGAACGCAACTTGGGCGCCCGTTGGCGCTGGCGTATACCGGCGCGGCGATCGGCTCGCTCCTGGCTGGAACCCTGGCCAGCCGCTTCCTCGTGAAAGGGCAACCGCTTGATCGGGTGCGCAAGGTGGCGATGCTGCTTTCCGCGCTGTGCGTGGTGCCGGTGCCGTTGGCGCTCTACACCGACAATCTCTGGGTCGCGACGCTGATCATGGCGTTGACGCTTGCCGGGCATCAAGGCTTCTCGTCGACGCTGTTCGGCGTGATTGCGGACGTGACCCCGGCGACCAGAGTCGGGCGCGTCACCAGCTTCGGCGCGTTCGCGGGCAACATGGGGGGCGTGGCGATCACCAAGCTGGCCGGCCTCGCGCTCACCGCCGGGCTTGGCTACCTGCCGTTGTTCCTGTTCGCCAGCGTCTCGTATCTGGTCGCGCTAGGCTGGATCCACCTGCTGCTGCCTGTGATCCGGAGTGTCGAACCGCTGTCCATCGCTGCGGCTTGAGCCCAGGTTTCAGGCGAGCGGGGCGTGATCCAGGCGGGGGAGAACGTGGCGTGCGAAGAGGTCCGCTTCCGCGGCATGGGGATAGCCCGAGAGAATGAAGGCCTCGATGCCCATTGCTCGATACCCGTTCAGCTTGGCGAGGACCTGATCGGGATCGCCGACGATCGCGGCGCCGCAGCCGGAGCGGGCTTGACCTATTCCGGTCCACAGATTGTCTTCCGCATAGCCGTCGCGCGAACGCTCTCGCAGTTCGGCCTGGGCGCGTACTCCGTCCGAGGCGGAATCGAGCGACTTGGCGCGGATTGCCGCGCCTTGCGCCAGATCGAGCCGAGACAGCAGCCTGTCGGCTGCCGCGCGCGCCTCTGTCTCGGTTTCGCGTACCACTACGTGGACGCGATAACCGAAGCGCAAGCGACGTCCGTGCCGAGCCGCCCGCTCGCGCAAGTCCGCGATCGTCGCTGCGACCGCTTCGCGCGTGTCCGGCCACATGAGGTAGACATCGCAACCCTGCGCCGCCGTCTCGCGCGCGTCCGGCGAGAGACCCCCAAAGTAAAACGGTGGCGCCTTGCCGGAGACGGTGGCGACCCGCGGCGGATCGAGCCGCAGCTTCCAGAACTCTCCCCGGTGGTCGAGCGGATCGCCCGACAGCAGCGTGCGCAGGATCGTCATCGCCTCCGCCGTGCGGGCATAGCGCGCAGCGGACGATAGCGTCTCACCCGGCATTTCGGACGAGATGATGTTGATCCGCAGCCGCCCGCCCACCATCTGGTCGATCGTTGCGATCTGCCTGGCGAGTTGTGGCGGCCAGCTTTCGCCGATCCTCACCGCCATCAGCAATGCGAGGCGCTTCAGCATCGGCGCGATTGCTGCGGCAAAGGCGGTAGTATCGATGCCAAGGGCATAGCCGCTCGGCAGCAGGATGTTGTCGAACCCGCCGCTCTCGGCTTGCAGCACGATGTCGCGGCAGTGCTCCCAGCTCGATTGCAGCCGTGGGTCGGGCACCCCGAGGAACTCGTAGTCGTCGTCGCATAATGCCGAGAACCAGCTGACTTCGCAGGGAGGGCTCATCGCATGGCTCCGAGAACTGCGTGCGGATCGGGCAGCGCGAATGCCGAAGGCTCGGCTTGGCGCATCGGCAGGACGAATGCGGCGCCGGCGCCGGTCACCCCCGGCTTCGCCGCCAGACGATGCTGCATCACGGGAGCGGCTCACCTCGCGCTGCCACCAGAACCTCGTACCACTCTTGCCGCGTCCAGGTGACCAAGGGAACTTGCGCGATCTCGGCGATCCGCTTCGGTGTCTGCGTGCCCACGATCGGGATCGGCCGCGCCGGATGCGCCGCGATCCAGCTATACGCAGCGACCGCGCGGCTGACGCCGGCTTCCTTCGCCTGCACGTCAAGCGCCGCGGCGACGCGCCTCGAGCGCTCGTCGGTAGGCTCGCCGATGCGTCCTCCGCCCAGCGGAGACCAAGCGAGGATGGTCATGTCCTGCTGCATCGCCAAGTCGAGCAAGCCGTCTTCGATCGGCGCCAGGTGCAAGGGCGAGAACTCGGGCTGGTGTGAGGCCAGCGGCACATCGATCAGGGCGGCGAGCGCCTGCGTTTGCGCCGCAGTGTAGTTGGAGACGCCGACGGCGCGCACTTTGCCGCTGCGCTGCGCGTCCTCCAGGAACCGGGCGACCTCCTGCGGATGGGCAAGGATGTCGGGTCGGTGGATCTGGTAAAGGTCTACCTGCTCGACTCCTAGCCGCGCGAGCGACGCGTCGAGTGCCTTACGCAGATAAGTCGGGCTCGAATCATAAGGGACGGGAGGCGTGATCCCGCCCTTGGTCGCCAGCACCATGCGCACGCGCAGGCTGGGCGTTTCGGCGAAGACCCGTCCGAGCAAAGCCTCGGCCGCGCCAAAGCCGCCTGCGTCACCGAAACCGTAGATATCGGCGGTGTCGAACAGGCTGACGCCGGCATCCAGCGCAGCCTCGATCAGAGCCCGTGCTTCAGCGACGGACGACTGACCGAACCGCCACATGCCCCACGCGACGGGTCCAACGACGATTCCAGATTTGCCGAGGGGAACGCTGGCGGTAGGGGGGCTTAATTGCGACATTGTCGTCATTCATAGGGTCAAGAGCATTGGTCGAGCAAGTACGGTACGGGGTGATCGGCACCGGCATGATGGGTGTCGAGCACCTCAACAACCTGGCGATCACACCCGGGGCGAGGGTGACCGCGATAGCCGATCCGGTCGAAACCTCGCTTGGCTGGGCGCGCGCCGCGATGGGCGATCGCGCGGGCGAAGTCCAAGCTTTTGCCGACGCGGCGGCTTTGGCGAAGAGCGGGCTGGTCGACGCGGTGGTCGTCGCGAGCCCGAACCATACGCACCGCGCGGTGCTCGAGCCGCTGTTCGATGCAGGGCTGGCGATCCTGTGCGAGAAGCCGCTCGCCACCACGCTGGAGGACGCGCGCTGGATCGTGGAACGCGCCGAGCAGTCGCCGCGCCCGTTCTGGACGGGCATGGAGTACCGCTTCATGCCCGCCGCCGCAGCTTTCATCGCGCAAGTCCATGCCGGACGCGTCGGTCGCCTGCAGATGCTTTCGATCCGCGAGCATCGCTTCCCGTTTCTCCCCAAAGTGGGCGACTGGAACCGCTTCAGCCGCAACACGGGAGGCACCATGGTCGAGAAGTGCTGCCACTTCTTCGACCTCATGCGCCACATCGTCGGGGCCGAGGCGGTGCGCGTCTATTGCTCGGGCGCGATGGACGTGAACCACCTCGATGAGCGCTACGACGGGCAGATGCCGGACATCATCGACAACAGCTACACCGTGGTCGATTTCGCCAATGGCGTGCGGGCGATGCTGGACTTGTGCATGTTCGCGGACGGCGCCGAGAACCAGGAGGAGATGACCGCGGTGGGCGATCGCGCGCGCCTCGATGTGCTGATCCCGCAGAGCGTGCTGGTGTTCAGCCCCCGGGTCGGCTTCCGGGCGGAAAAACGGGTCGAGCGCGAGATGATCTCCGTCGATCCCGCCGCGCGCGCCGCGGGCAGTCACGAGGGCGCGACGTTCTACCAGCACCAGGCTTTCATCGCCGCCGTTCGCAACGAGGGGCCCGTCGCAGTCACCGCTCGCGACGGCCTCATGGCGGTGGCGATCGGTACGGCGGCGGAGATCAGCGCACGAGAGAAGCGCACGGTCGAGCTCTCCGAGCTGGCTCTTTGAGGCTACGCGTCCGCGTGATGAACCGGCGGCAAGGATCCGAAGCGGTCAGTCCTGGACGACCGGCTGCGGCACCGTGCGAAGATAGGGCTTGTGCTCGGTCCAGCCGCCGGGAAACAGCGTTCGGGCGGTTTCGTTGTCGACGCTGGGGACGATGATCACGTCATCACCCTGGCGCCAATCGGCGGGCGTGGCGACCTTGTGGCGGTCGGTCAGCTGGAGGCTGTCGATCGTGCGCAGCAATTCCTGGAAGTTCCGCCCCGTCGAAGCGGGATAAGTGAGCGTCAGCCGCAGCTTCTTGGCGGGATCGATCACCAGGACCGTTCGCACGGTGGTCGTGTCCGATGCGTTGGGATGGATCAAGTCGAGCAGTTTCGACACGGCGCGATCGTGATCCGCGATCAAGGGGAAGTTCAGCGCCGCGCCCTGCGTTTCCTCGATATCGCCCGCCCAGGCAGCATGGCTGTCGACCGGGTCGACCGAGAGGCCCAGGACCTTGACTCCACGCCGATCGAACTTGGGCTTCAGCTTGGCCACCGTTCCGAGTTCCGTTGTGCAGACCGGCGTGAAATCCTTGGGATGCGAGAACAGGATGACCCAACTGTCACCAGCCCATGCATAGAAGTCGAGCGGACCCTCGGTCGAGTCCTGGGTGAAGTTGGGGACCGTGTCGAACAGCCTCAGTGTCATGCTGATACTCCTATGGCTTGACGTGCGCCGAACGGTGCGCAGACAAGTGATCTGGTCCTCTTACCTCGGGTGGCGCAGTCGGTTCAGTGAGTATTGCGCGACCGTCTTATGAGAATGACCGCAGCTCAGTACGAGCCTCCTATCGGTCTCTTCGGTCGCGCCGACTGGTCACTGCGTTTCATTTCCGAGACGTGTGCGTAGCGTCACCCCGAACAGCCTGGGCTCGCCCAAGGAGACGAGAGTGATACCGTATTGCGAGCTGACCGAAGCGGTGTTCAGGTAGTCCTTGTTGAACAGGTTGCGGGCCCAGACCGACAGGTCCCATCGTCCGTCGGGATCACGCAAGCCCACATGCGCGCCGAACAGGGCGTAGCCTGGAACCTCGGCGAACGGGTCAAGGTTTACGGATGCGTTGAAGTTCGAGCGGTAACTCGCGTCGGCTCCGAGATAGACTTCCGACGGACCGACCGGCTGGACGAATTCCGCCGTGCCGGTAAGCGACCACTTGGGAGTCCCCGCCGCGCGCTGCCCGGAAAGGTCGATCACGCCAAGGTAGGAATTCAGGTGTTGGGCGGGGGCGTTCGTGTAGTTGCGGTACTTGGCGTCGTTGAATGTGCCCGCGAGGCTGAGAGTCAAGCCTTGCACCGGCGTCGCGCGCGCGTCGACCTCTACGCCGCGCGAGCGCAGGCCGCCCACGCTGGCGATATAGGCGACGTTGGGGGTCACGCTGCGATTGACGAAGTTGGCCTGATAATTGGCGACGTCGGTCCAGAACAGCGCGAGATTGAACTCGGCGGCGCCATTGAGCAGGCGGCTCTTCAGGCCGACTTCATAAGCATCGACCTTTTCCGGGCGCACGAAGATGTCGACCCCCGGCAATTGCCGGACCAGGTTGATGCCCGGCGACTTGTAGCCACGCGAGTAGCTGGCATAAGTGTGGACATTCTGGCCCACGTCGTAAGCGAGCACCAAAGTGCCCGAGATATTGTCGACATCACGCTTGGCGGTGTAGCTCGATGTCGGCGCCAGGGAGTCCCGCCTCGCGGCGATCGCCGCCTGCAACGCTGGAGCGAAGCTGGCGATCGGCGCGGCCGTGCCCCTCTGGCTTGCGTCGTAAAGTCCCGTTTTGCTCTCATAGGTGTAACGGAGCCCGCCAGTGACGCGGAACGCGGGCGAGACATTCCAGGTCGCCTGGCCATACGCCGCGTAGCTCTTCGTAGCGGGCACGACATGAGCGTAGGCCTCCAGCCCCGTCAACGCGGCCGCCGGCAGCGTCAGGCCCGCGCCCACGCCGCTGGGGATCCGGTTGGGGATGGAAGACGGCGTGTTGCCGGTGACCAGCCACCCGACCGCATCTCTCCCGAACACCTGGCGCGAGGCGTCGTCCGCCTCCTGCCAGAAATAGTAGAGGCCCGCGGTATAGTCGATGGTCTGGCCGCCTGGGGACGCGAGCCGTAGCTCCTGGCTGAACTGCTGCTGGTCGGTTTCGACGACGCTGTTCACGATGACATTGGCACCGAACTGGTCGCCGTCGAAGTTGGGTATCCACTTCCAGTTACGATAGGCGGTTATCGATGTCAGCGTGAGCGGCCCTACGTTCCAATCCGCACGCGCCTGGAAGCCGTAGCTCGGCATCTTGTCGTATTGCGAGGAGTCTATGTCGGTCTGGCGGTCGAAAGGATTGATCGATCCGGGGGTGTAGCCGACGTCGGCGGCGCGGCGGTAGAAGCCACGCACTTCGGTGCCGTTGGCGAGCACGGTAGGCAACACGCCGCCAACCGACTGGAAGCCGATATCGCCCTTCTGAATACTGTAGTCCGCGATGAAACGCAGCTTGAAGTCTTCGCTGGGCTTCCACAGAAGATCGAAGCGCGCCGAGTTGTTGTCGAGGTTGTCCCAATCCTGGTTGTACTTGGTATTGCGGATGAGGCCCGATCGCGATGTCCTGAGATAAGTCGCGCGGAAGGCGAGGTGATCGCCAAGCGCCGCGTTCAGGCTCACACAGCCGCGGAA
>Ga0207641_10002625_pt1 | contig 16479 bp, 18 predicted proteins | sample KBSSwiS62_FD_184306 | JGI IMG/M metagenome (GOLD analysis project Ga0207641, IMG submission 184306) | Switchgrass rhizosphere microbial communities from Kellogg Biological Station, Michigan, USA - KBS Switchgrass S6-2 (SPAdes) (version 2) | ecosystem: Host-associated > Plants > Roots >... | reverse complement strand
GAGACAACCGCACGCCATTCCCTCGACGGCCACCAGGCCGAAAGTCTCCGGTGTCAGGGAGGGCACGATGAGAATTTTATGGCGATTGAAAAGCTGGGAGAGTTCCCTGGCGGCCTTGATCCCCGTAAATTGAACGACCGACTGTAATCCTTTCCGGCGGGTCAACGCGTCCAGCTGCTCACGGTAGGGACCGTCGCCGACGATGGTCATTGTCGTCTTGGCAAAGCCGCGTTGGCGGAGACGATCCAATGCTTCAATCGCCACCTGAAAGCCTTTATCGTCCAGAAACCGGCCAACCATGATCAGGTCCTGGTCCCGGGGTGCAGTTGATTGCACACGGAAAATATCGTCCGCGTACGGATTTTTGATGATGGTCGATGGGGTCTGCAGGTTGTCAGCCATAAATTTGCTGACGGTCAGGTTCGTTGCGAACCGGGCAGCCCATTGTTTCATCCGGCTGGCCAGAGTGTGCTCGCCCTCAATGGCCTCAATCCGAGTGTGATGGATAATGACCCAGGGACGCCGATAGATTTGGAGCGCCCATGCATTTCGCAAGCTGATGTTGCTATGGATACAGACGTCACACCACTTGACCAACTTCAGATATTCACCCGCTGAAATACCCCGATGAACCTCAAGACCTTCCGTATACGGTGAATCCCCCTGAGTATCGGTGGTAATTTTTACCTCGTGTCCCAGCTCTTTCAATCCTATCGCCAGCAGGCGAGTCGCGGTTTCCGTCCCACCAATACTGGGACTAAAAACCATGGAATGAATGAGGATTTTCATTGAGGGGTATTATTTCTACCAGTCTTAATAATCGTGTAAAGAACCCGCTGTAATCAATTCCCTAAGATAACTTGTAAAAACAATATTTAAACTACAACCCTATTCTTATCCGCGAACATCCGCCAAGTTTATTCAGCTGACCGGGGTCGTATACGCGCCGAACGATAATACCAAGCGAGACAGAATTGCGAAATGCCCCCCACGACACCGATGGTGAGATACGTGCCTATCGTCACAAAACGAATCAGCCGGGTCGTGTCAGGATCCCCCATTATTTCCCGGTAACCAGCGGGAACCTGCATGGGGGCGAAAGCGTGATAAAAACAGTAAACCACGATCAAGGCGACGAAACCCAGTTGATTGCGATAACCGAGAGTGGGGGCCACAGGATCCCGATCACGAAAAGCGGCGTGAACACGAAATTCAAAATAGGTGATGACGGCCAGAATCAAGGTGACCAGGACGCCTTCAATACTAAAGCCAAAGGGGAGGCAGGTCCAAATGGCGGAGAGAATCACCGCAACCAGCATCATGTATTTGCTGACTATCGAGACGCTGGCCCGTCCTGGGTATTTGCGGAAATCATCCGCTTGGGAAAGCGTGGCCACGAACTGCTCGGGCGTCAGGGGCGAACCAGCGGTTTTCAACAGCGCGGCCAAGGCCTCGCGTGGAATGGAAACAAAGCGGTCCATGAAAATAGAGTACAGGCCCAGCATGGAGGGCAAGAGCGATAGCTTCAAGTGTGGTGAAAAGGATTTTCTTGCCGGCGATTAACATGGGTTTTGTACATTCCTACCGGAAGTGCAGTAAAAATCATTCACCTGTATAGCGATTTCTTTTGACAAGGCGCACAATTCATTATACGAAGGTATTATGCGTCATAGCAACAGCCAGCAGCTTGTCCTCGCGTTCATCGAACAGTACCAGAGCGACAACGAGCGCCCACCGACCATCCGGGAAATTCAGGACCATTGCGGCTTCAAAAGTCCGCGCGCTGTTTCCTATATCCTGGAAAAACTGGAAGAGGCCCGGCTGATCATCCGGCAAGCCCATTCGCGAGGCATTCATTTGACGAAGCCTCGCGCCAACTCACCCGGCGTCCAACTGCCACTCTTTGCCTCGATTCCCGCAGGCATTCCCGATCAATTTGATGGCAGCGAGGCTCCGGAAACCCTGCGTTTCATTCCCACGACACTCGGCATTTCCAATCCGGGCCGCGCCTTTGCGGTGCGCGTGCGAGGCGATAGCATGATCGATGCAGGTATTTTCTCCGGCGACATCGTTGTGCTCGAGAACAAGGAAGCGCGTCACGGCGATATTGTCGCGGCCCTGATCGACGGCGAAAACACTCTCAAGCGTCTTATCAAGCAAAACGGCCGCGTCTATCTCAAGGCGGAAAATGAAGATTATCCTGATCTCGAACCGGTCGAGAAACTCGATATCCAAGGCGTAGTCGTCAGCATCCTGCGGACCTTTGCCGCCGCGGCCTAGTCTGTAGCCGCGCTCGCAAGAGCGTGGCACCGCTTTTACTTGCTCCCCCGCCTCACGATAGCGGCGGCTCCTCCGGTAGATCGAGCATCCCTGCCTTGGTCATCCGTTGCGCTTCCTCCAGCTCCTTAAGCGTTGCCGTCTTCCGCGCATACCGTCGCTCGATGGCATCGAGAAAAGTCTCCCAGTCCTCGCGGGTGGGCTTGCGGTCATATTCCCAGCGGTCGGCACCCCGCTCCTTGAATTGCAGCTTGAAGGTGCCGGAGAACCAAGTCACCCGCACATCGTAGCGTGAACCATCGTCACGTTTGGTCGTCCAATTAATGTCCCGTCGCATGACTTACTTTGGCCAAAGTTTCGCAACGTTCAACTCATCAAGACGGTCCACCACCCAATTGGCGTGGGCCAGCTTTTCCTTCGGTTCCGTCGTTGCCACGGCCACCACTTTCATTTTCGCCGCCTGCGCCGCCGCGATACCGACCAGCGCATCTTCAAAAACGATTCCGTGCTCTGGAGCAGCCCCGATTCGCGCCGCTGCCGTCAGAAAAACTTCCAGATCGGGCTTGCCCTGTTTGACATCCTCTGCCGAAACAATGGCCGAAAAGAAGTGCCCAAGGCCGAGCCCCTGCAACGTTGTCGTGATATTGGCCCGATGAGTCGAAGAAGCGATGACGCAGGGGATTTTGGCGTCATGCAACATTCGCAACCATGACTCCACGCCGGGAAGCGGCTTGATACCGCGCTCATGCACCACCTCGCGATAGATCGCCTCCTTGCGCAGGGAGAGCTCGCGTATCTCGCCGACATCGGAAGTCCAGCCCAGGATATTCGGAAAAATCACCTCGTTCTTCATGCCGAATCCGCGCTTGAAATGGCCGAGCGGAAGCGGCCTGCCCACTTCCTGCGCCAATCGCTCCCAGCTTTCTTCATGATGCGCAGCGGAATTGATGATGACACCGTCCCAGTCAAAAATCGCGCCTCGGTGTTGTTTACTCATGAGAGGTGTGTTTATGGCCGGCTTTGGGGGATTGTCCAGCCGCGACCTTGGGGATTCCCGAATTAAAAGTGAAACCTTTGGAATGATCCGGAGTCATAAGTAGTATATGAAAAGAACCCTCCTGCTCCTCTCCATGGGAGCTCTCCTGACCCTGCCGGCCTTGGCGCAGACTCAACAGTCGGGCCCTGCTGGCGCACCTCCTCATCCTGTCAAAGGCCATGATGGCGACAGCGGCCCGGCCCCCGGCGGCGATCGCATGGGCAGGCTTACCCCCGAAGAACGGGAGGAACTGAGAGCGGCCCGGCAGGCGGCATTCCAAGCCAATCCCGATCTGCTCGATCAAATGAAGGCAGTGCAGGACAAGGTCAATGCCGCCATGATCAAGGCCGATCCCAAGGTCGCCCCCATCATTGCCAAGCAGGAAGCCGCCCGTCAGCAGCATCTTGATGGAGAGGGTGGCGCAAAGGGCCCAGGTGATACTGGTGCCCCGAAACCGCATGGAGACAAACCCGGCGTCCCAAAAGCAGGTGGTGACAAGCCGCATCCGGCGGGGAATTAATCGGTCGACCAACCCTAAAAGCACGCCGGGAACTTCCCTCCAGCGTGCTTTTTCTTTGCGTTCTCCATCCTAGGCTTGTCGACGGCCCGGTTCGGTTTAAGCTCGCGCGAGTGACTCCGCTCTCACCGTCCCGTTCCACCATCCAACCACCGGCTTCCCTTTTCATTCGCGGCGGAAGAATCATCGATCCTTCCTCAGGCCGGGACGAAGTCGGTGATCTTTTGGTGGTAGACGGCCGGATCGCCGACAGCACAGCGGCGCCGGAAGGCGACTCGACCTTTCCTGTCATCGACGCCAAGGGCCTCATCGTCGCGCCCGGGCTGATCGACATGCACGTCCATTTCCGCGAACCGGGCGGCGGCCAGAAAGAGACCATCGCCACAGGGGCGCGCTCAGCGGCGGCTGGTGGTTTCACGAGCGTCCTGGCGATGCCCAACACCAATCCGCCCGCGGACGGCCCGAACACCATCGCCCTGATGCGTCAACGCGCCCAGGAGACTGCCTGCGTCAACGTCTTCGTCAGCGGCTGCATCACCGTCGGCATGAAGGGCGAGCAACTCGCGCCTATCGGTTCGCTTTACAAGGCCGGAGTCATCGCCATCACCGATGATGGCCACTGCGTCCAGAACAACGAGGTCATGCGCCGCGCGCTCGATTACGCCCGCATGTTTGATCTCCTCACTCTGGATCATTGCCAGGATTACGAACTCTCCGCGGGAGGCGTCATGCATGAGGGCTACTGGAGCACCGTGCTGGGTCTACCCGGCTGGCCTCGGATCGCGGAAGACATGATCGTCGCCCGCAACATCCTGCTCTCGGAGCTGACCGGTGCGCGCATCCATGTCCAGCATCTTTCCAGCGCCAACTCGGTCCGGCTCGTTCGCGAAGCCAAACAACGTGCCGTGAAAATCTCCGCCGAGGCGATGCCGCATCACATCGCCCTCACCGACGCCGCCATCGAGGGCTACAACACCAACTTCAAGATGAACCCGCCGCTGCGCGAAAAGAGCGATCAGGAGGCGCTGCTCGCCGGACTCGCCGACGGCACCATCGAAATCCTCGCCAGCGATCATGCCCCGCATGCCTCGTATGAAAAGGAAGTCGAGTTCGCCGACGCTCCCTTCGGCATCGTCGGACTGGAAACGGAACTCGGCATCTTCACCAAGATTCTGATCGAAGGCGGCGTCCTCGACTGGCCGCAGATGCTCGCGAAACTCACGATCAATCCCGCCCGCCTCCTCAAGCTCGATCGCGGCACCCTCGCCCCCGGCGCCATCGCCGACATCACGCTCATCAATCCCAAGAGCCCGTGGAAAGTCGACGCCGGGAAATTCCATTCCCTAAGCCGCAATACGCCCTTTCATGGTTGGGAGCTCCCTGCCCGCGCCACGCATACGATTGTGGATGGACGTGTGGTGTGGAGTTTGGAAAAGCAGTTTGGGAGCTAGCATGCCCAAACTTTCTCCGACAGCCGTAAAGCTGGGAACTTTACGACGTTGGCTAGTTACTCTTCCGATCGGTTTTGTTCTTTTGTACGTGCTTCTCTCGTGTCGTCCCGCAAATATCACTGGTTCGTCCTCTTACGAAGCTAGTCTTAAAGGTCATGTCACTCCTCCTCCCGGCATGACGCTTGGCAACGAAGCGTGGATTGTCAGCGATTTTCGGAAATTATCGTCGGGCATCGCCGAAGATTTGGCTGAAGAGCGCAAGCCGCTCATGCAAGCAATTCAAGAGCAGCAGAAAATCGTGAAATTGGCCCAACAACCTCAAGAACAGCAACAGGCACAGGCGGACTTGGTGCAAACTCTGGGGATCGAAGCGCAGCTAGATGAAAAGTACTATAAACAGCTCTATTCCCTTCCCGAAGGAAGCGTCATGAAACGAATTCCAATTAATGCCGACGGCAATTTTGACTGGAAAAATGACACTCTTTTGGCGGACAGCGAAAAACAGCCTGACTGTTTGATATTTGTCCGCGCCACCCGCACTGATGGACGTCAATACTGGGCGCTCTGCCCATTTAATATTTCCAAGGATAAAAAACTCGGGCTCAACATCAGTCCAAAGGATTTCATCTCAACAAAGACCATCCTTCGCCCCGACTTGCCACCCTCTGAGAGGGAATAATGAAAACCCTCCCTTCGTTCCCAAGTGCAACTTGGGAACGAAGGGCTACCTGAGTAAGCCATTGAACTGCCCCCTCGACTCTGACATAATGGCGTGTGCGGATCCCGTCTCACTCCCGCAGAAATTCCCCGCAACTCTCTCGCCTCCTGATGGTTTAATGACTTAGTTATGTTGGAACCGCTGCCAGGAAACCAGTGGAATGCCACCACCGCCGCCCACTTGATGAACCGGGCCGGTTTTGGGGGCAGTCCGCAGGACATCGATAACCTGCAAAAGATGGGGCTGGATCGCGCCGTTTCCTGGTTCGTCGACTACGAGAAGATTCCCGATCCCACCCCTCCCCCCGACTGGGCCCATCCCGATCCCGAGTTGATCACGCGTCGCCAGGCCATCCAACGCGCGGCCGATCCCGAGACCAAGCGCGCGCTCCAGCAGCGCGAGAACACCGAGATCAACGCGCAGATGGCCGACCTCCGTTACTGGTGGCTGCGCCGCATGGCGCTCGGGCCGCGTCCTTTCCAGGAAAAGATGACCCTTTTCTGGCACGGCCACTTCGCCACCAGTTTCGAGAAGGTGCGGATGCCCTATTTCCTCTGGCTGCAAAACGACACCATCCGGCAGAACGCCACGAGCAATTTCAACCAGCTCCTCATCGCGACTTCGCAAGACCCAGCCATGCTTCGTTACCTCGATGGGGCCAACAGCAACAAGAACCATCCCAACGAAAATTTTGCCCGCGAGGTGATGGAACTCTTTACGCTCGGCGAAGGTCATTACACCGAGCAGGACATCCAGCAGGGTGCCAAGGCCTATACCGGCTGGGGCCTCGATCATGACCAGCTCCGCTTCGAGTACCATCGCGGCAACCACGACAATGGCTCGAAGACGGTTTTCGGCCAGACTGGCAATTTTTCCGGCGAAGACGTCCTCAACATGATCTGTGTGCAGCCGCAATGCGCCAAGTTCATCACGAACAAGATCTGGCGTTTCTTTGTGCAGGACCAGCCGTCGGAACCGGTGGTCGAGGCGCTCGCTGCGCAGTTCCAAAGCAAGAACCTCGACGTGAAGCAATTGATGCGGACGATTTTCCGTTCGAAGGAATTCTACGCACCCGATGTCATCCGCGCACAGATTAAGAGCCCCGTGCAGTGGCTCATCGCCGCGACGCACCAGCTCCAGGCCCCCCTGCCCACACAGCCGATGAGCTTGGTCATGCTGAATCTGCTCGGCCAGGAATTGTTCCAGCCGCCGAATGTGAAGGGCTGGGACGGTGGTATCGCCTGGATCACGACCAACAATCTCCTCAATCGCGACAACTTTGCCGCCGCCTTGGTGGAGGGCGACCGCGTTCCCCTTCCCAGCCTCGACGGCCAGATGAAGGGCGTGTTGAACAGCATCCAGCAGGACGGCATCCTGCAGACAGCCCCGACCAACGTCAGCGGGCTTTTCAGTACCATTGATCTCGCCAGCACCGGCAGCTTCCTCAATGCGTTGCAACAGCGTTTCCTCAATGCCGACCTCAAACCCCAGCGCCTCGAGCCACTCCGCGATTTCCTGAAAACCCGCTCTCCCATCGAAGAAGCCGATATCCGCAAGGCGATCCGGCTGATCATGTGCACGCCTGAGTACCAGTTAACCTAGAGAACTCCCATGAACAACCCGCTCTTCACCACCCGCCGAGACTTTCTCCGCACCACCCTCCTTGGCGGCGCGCTCTGCTGGACGGTACCCAGTTTCGTCGCCCAGACTTTCTCCTCCCTGCACGCTGCAGCGGACGGTTCCCTCACCCAGGTCACCACCGGCAAGGACGGTCCCATCCTCGTTCTCATCCAGCTTGCGGGCGGCAACGATGGCCTCAACACCGTCGTGCCTTATACGAACGATTTCTATTACAACGCCCGGCCCCAGATAGGCATTGCGGCCGACCAGGTCCTGAAACTCAACGACACGCTCGGGCTGAATCCTTCGCTGGATGGTTTCAAGGGCCTTTTCGATGCCGGACACCTCTCGATCGTCAACGGTGTCGGTTATCCCAATCCGAATCGCAGTCATTTCCGCGCCACGGAAATCTGGCAGACCGCCAGTGACGAGGACAAGTACCTGACCGACGGCTGGCTGGGCCGCTATTTCGACAACGCCTGCCAGGGTTGCGATCCCACGGTTGGCATCAATATCGGGCCGCGGCTGCCGCAGGCTTTTTCCTCCCACAAACCGACCGGTATCAGCCTCGAAAACCCGGACAGCTACCGCTTTATGGGCGCCGGCATCCATGACGACGAGGAGATGGCCTACCGGAACATGTATACGCCGAATCCCGACGATCTCGCCCCGAGCTCCAACTCCGGTGCCAGCGTCAGCATGGTGTCGGGAACAGTCACACTGCCCAATGGCCAAAGCTCCCTCGATTTCCTCGAACGCACCTCGATGGATGCCCAACTCAGCTCCGACAAAATCCGTGCCATTGCGGGAAAGATCCAGAACACCGGAAATTATCCCCGGTCGGGTCTGGCCAAGAATCTGCAACTCATCGCACGCCTGATCGCCGGCGGCATGCCGACACGCATCTTTTATGTCTCCCAAGGTGGTTACGATACCCATACCAACCAGCGCGGTGGACAGGATGGCCGTCTCAAGGAACTCGGCGATGCCGTTAAATCCTTCACCGCTGATCTCACGGCCATGGGGCTATTCGACCGGGTGATGATCATGACCTTCAGCGAATTCGGTCGCCGCGTTGCTCAAAACGGGAGCGGAGGCACCGACCATGGCGCCGCCGCGCCGATGTTCCTCATTGGATCGAAGATCAAGTCGGGTCTGCTCGGCGCGGAACCCAGCCTCGCCCCCGCCGATCTCACCGATGGGGATATCAAGTACAACACCGATTTCCGCAGCGTCTATGCCAGCATTCTTCAGGACTGGCTCAAGACCAACTCCCTGCCGATTCTCGGCAAGCAGTTCCCGACCCTGCCAATTGTGGGCTGATTTTCACGCCCTTCAACCAAGCACACCTTTTTATGATTAAACGTATTCTTTGCTTTTGCCTCTTCGCGTCCCAGGTCTCCCTGCCTCTCCTGGCCAAGGAATTCACCAGCGATATCTGCGTCTTCGGCGCAACCTCCGGCGGAGTTGTCGCCGCGGTGCAGGCGGCCCGCATGGGCAAAAGCGTCACGCTCGCCGATCCCGGCAAGCACCTGGGGGGGATGACCTCCGGCGGACTCGGCTGGGTCGATTTCGGCAACAAGGCGGCCATCGGCGGAATGTCCCGCGACTTCATCGAACGCGTGATCGCGCACTATCCCAATCTCCCCCCAACCGAGTGGAAACAAGGCCCCGGCTGGACCTTCGAACCCCATGTGGCGGAGGATATCTTCAACGAGATGATTACCGAGGCCAAAGTCCCCGTCCACTACGGGGAAGAACTGGCCAGCGTAAAAAAGGATGGCACAAAAATCACCGAAATTACGATGGTCAACGGCGATGTCTTTCGCGCCGAGGAATTCATCGATGCCACTTATGAAGGCGACCTGATGGCCAAGGCCCACGTCAGTTACACCGTCACTCGCGAATCGAACGAGCAATACAACGAGACGATCAACGGCATTCGCGTCAAATTTCCGAGCTTCAGCGGCAAGAACCTGCTGGTCGATCCCTACGTGAAGCCGGGCGATCCCACCAGTGGCTTGATTCCACTCGTACAGGCCGATTCTCCGGGTGCTTACGGCAGCGCCGGGCCCGAACATGCGGTCCAGGCCTACAACTATCGTCTCTGCCTGACCCAGAATGCTGCCAACAAAAAGCCAATTGCGCCGCCGCCGGATTACGACCCCGCCCATTACGAACTCGTCGCGCGCTACATCGCCGCAGCCCAGGCACAGAACATTCCAATAGACCTGCTGAACATGCCGGGCAAAAACCTGGGCTTCTTGAAAATTGATCCCATGCCCAAACAAAAGACCGACGTCAACAACGGCGCATGGGTTTCGACCGACTATATCGGCTACAACGGTGCATATCCCGAGGCGGATTACGCAACACGAAAAAAAATCGCCAAGGAGCACGAGAATTATATGCGCGGCTTTTTTCACTTTCTGGCCACCGACCCGCGCGTGCCGGAAAAAATTCAGCATGAGATGCAATCATGGGGCCTTTGCCGCGATGAATTCAGGGACACCGGTGGATGGCCCTTCCAGCTTTACGTGCGCGAGTGTCGCCGGATGATTGGCGCCTACGTGATGACGGAACACGATTGCTGGAGCCAGACCCATTTCGAAGATTCCATCGGTCGCGGTTCGTATCCGATGGATTCCCACTCTTTCCGTCGGATCGTCCAGGACGGATCCATGGCCGTGGACGGCGGCGGCCTCTTCCGCCTCAAGACACCCTACCCGATCAGCTATCACGCCATTACGCCGAAGGTGGAGGAATGCGAAAACCTGCTCGTCCCGGCCTGTTGCTCTGCCAGCCACGCCTCCTACGCCTCCTTGCGCATGGAACCCGTCTTCATGATCCTCGGCCAGTCCGCCGCCACCGCGGCCGCCCAAGCCATCGACGACAAGGTGCCCGTGCAAAACGTGGACATTAAAAAGCTTCAAGAGCGGCTCGTGGCGGACAAGCAGCTTTTGTAGATTTTCCTTAAGTTCTATCGGTATTCAGCCGATACAGATTGCAGGCCCCTAACCGGAGCGCTTGCCAATGGACTTCCCGGAAGAGCAAAGTAAAGACGTGAAAGTAAAAAGCCTCGAGGCCATCTTTCTTGCCTTGCGGGAAGCCCAAGCCCGCTATCTGGTTGTAGGTGGACTCGCAGTCATCGCACACGGCTATGTTCGGCTGACCAAAGACTTGGATTTGGTCCTCGACCTCTCTCCCGATGAGTTGCCCAAGGCATTACGGGCACTTGGGTCATTGGGATACCATCCCATGGCTCCTGTACCTCTAATCGATTTCGCCGATCCAGATTTGCGGCATGAATGGACCGAGGACAAGCAGATGAAAGTATTCAATCTCGTCAGCGATCGCCATCCCGATGTCTCGATCGATATTTTTCCAAAGGATCCGTTCTCGTTTGCAGCTGAGTACGCAGCGGCGGTCTGGAAACAAATTACTCCTAAAGTGACTGCTCCCATGGTATCCGTATCTGCATTGATTCGGCTCAAGCAAGTGGCTGACCGCCCGCAGGACCGGGTCGATATTGATAAACTTCGCAAACTCCACCCCGATTCATGAAAGCCGACGAATCCCTCGATCCTTGGGCGTCTTGCACTTGGGAAGGAGCCGAACTGGCCCAACTACGGCGGGAAGCGGCCCAGCCCCTTTATGATCATCTGGTCTGGCTCGAAGAAATGACCGAATTCGCGGAAAAGCTCTCGAAGGCTCCCGCCCTGAAGGAGCCTTTTTTCAAAGAGCAAATCAAGAAATAGTCTTCCAAGAACAATGACCGTGATTTTATCGGTACGCCAAGGTGAGTGATATTTAAATCCCACGTGAGCTATGAAAAGCGGCACCTTCATCTACGCACCCGCGTCGAAATCTGCCGACAGGAATAGCTTGTTCTATCACTTGCTTCAGCCTTTCCGTGAAACGACGCCACGGCATTTAGTCGATTGCGTTCTAATCTGGATAGCGTGTATCTCCATCTTGACTGCTATCGCCCTTGTCGTGTCCTTTTTGGATTACGCGGGCGCACGTAGTGTCGACGACATGGAATCCAACCTTCCAGACACGTTTGGACTTATTGGTGCTTTATCCTTTGGGCTGATTTCTCTTCCGCTGACGCTTCTCAAAGGACTTTTCCTTGCTCTCGTAGACTCAGGCCTCAATGCCGTGAATCATTATTTTAACATTCATTTTTCAGCTTTTGCTTTCATGGATCGGGTGATGGGAGACAGCCTCTTGTGGTTCTCCGTTTGGGACTTTTGCATTTTCGTTTTTTGGCTTTGCCTTATCCATATCACTTGTCTCCTGGTCTACGTTGCCATGCAGACGATATAATACTTGGAGAGCTCCTCTTATGGCCTCGAAATGCATCCGTAATTGATCTGCCTTCCACTCGCTAAGTATCAATCCGCGTACTGAACTGGCGCAGGAACCGTACGTCGTTCTCCGTGAAGAACCGCAAATCCGGAATCCCATGCCGCATGATGGCAATGCGCTCGATGCCAAAGCCGAAGGCGTAGCCGGTATACTTCTCGGAATCGTAGCCGACTTGCCGGAAGACCTCCGGGTCGACCATGCCACAGCCGCAAATCTCGAGCCATTCGCGCCCCTTCACCTGGCTGCCGGTGCGTGAGCAATCGACTTCGAAGCTCGGCTCCGTGAAGGGAAAGAAATGGGGCCGGAAACGGAACTTGAGGTCCTCGCCCAGCAGTTCGCGGAAGAAATATTCGAGCGTTCCCTTGAGATCGGCCAGCGTCACGCCCTCGTCGACGACGAGCCCTTCCATCTGGAAGAACGACATCCCATGCGTCGCGTCGATCTCGTCGCGGCGGAAGCAGCGGCCCGGGGCGATGATCCGCAGCGGCGGCGGCTGTTGCAGCATGGCATGGATTTGCACGGTGGAGGTCTGCGTCCGCATCAAGCGGCGCCCGCCGATGCTCTTGCCGTCCAGTCCCCGGCTGGGCGCGAGTCCGTCTTCCTTGAGATAAAAGGTGTCCTGCTCGTTGCGGGCCGGATGATCCAGCGGCGTGTTGAGCGCGTCGAAATTGAAGACTTCGTTCTCGATGTCCGGGCCATCGGCCAAGGCAAAACCCAGCCGCCGGAAAATCTCGATCGCGCGGTCGCGTACCTGCAACACCGGATGGATCGAGCCCGGCGCTTCGTAGCGTCCCGGCAACGTCGGGTCAAAATCGGCGGCCTCAGCCGCGGCCGTCAGTTCCGACTTGCGGGCCTCGTAGGCGGTGGCGACTGCTGTCTTCGCTTCATTGGCCGCTTTGCCGACCACGGGCCGCTGCTCTTTGGGCACCGATCCCATTTTTTCAAGAAGGACGGGTAAGGCGCCGCTCCGGGCCAAGTACTGGATACGGACTGCTTCGAGCGCATCAGCATCGGCGGCGCCCGCGATGGCGGCCAGGATTTGTTCTTTCAGGGAGATGATTTCGTCTTGCATGGAAAGTATCGGGCAGTTTGCCTTGTCGGAGAATGCTGTAAACCCTCGAATTTAAACCCTGACCTCTTTACCCCTCAACGCAGCCTTGCCCTCTGGACAGGACACCCTAGCATTTTCGAATGCCCCATGCCGTGCCGGAAAATTGGACGCAGACAGACAACTCGCTGACGCGCACCATCCAGCGCGCCGATTTTGTCGACGCCATCGCCTTGGTCGTGGAAATCGGCCGGATGGCGGAAGCCGCTGATCATCACCCCGATATCGATATCCGTTACCGCACCATTCATCTCAATCTTTCCACTCATTCCGCGGGAAACAAGGTTACCGCCAAGGACGTCTCTCTCGCCCAAAAAATAAATGCACTGCCTGAGGACGTCATCCGTCATACCCGCGACGAATTGCAGCGCCGTTTCAAAGCCTGACCCTTTTCATATCATGCACTTTTTCTTCAAATCGATTCTCGCGGTTCTCAGTCTCTCTCTTCTCGCTACCGCCCCGGTGCGGGCGGACGTGAACAGTGACCTGGCCTTCTCCAACTTCACCAACGTCGATCTCAACGCCCTCGCCGATGGCTCCATTCTCCAAGTACGGGGCGGACTGGTCTATTTCCAGCGTGGCATTATCACCCAATCCCTCTACATGGTTGACGCCACCCCCAACGAGGTGGCCGCCAAGCTGGTCCACTGGAATCCGGCAGATCATTCCAAGCTGGAAGTCTGGGCCCACAAGAAACTACCGGCCAACCCCAAACCCTCGGACTTCGCCGATCTCGCCAGCTTGCCGAACAACAGCTCCGTCAAGTTCCTGCGGGATGCCACGGCCAAGTTCGATCCCAAGGCACCTGCCGTTCAGGTCAGCAAGGAGGAAGCCCAACTGTTGGTCTCATCCGCCGCGCAAGGCGGGGATGCTCAAAACCGCTTCGTCACGGTCTGGAGCCAAATCCTGGCCGGGCGCTTTGCCGACTTTCTCAACGGACATTTCGGTTCCGAAAGCTATTCCGGCCCGGCTGGCGAAGTCCGTTCCCTGGATGAAATCAAAAGCCTCATCCATTCGGATCCGAAGGTCTACGTCCAGTTCCAGCGCCTGTTTAACCAGACACCCATTCGGGCTGCAGGATCGTCCAAGTCGTTGCCCGGCAACCTTTACTATCAAAGCTTCGACATCCAAGGCTCAAGCACCCTCGTTGCGGGTGCCATCTATCAGGCTTCCAACGGCCCCTCCATTCAATCAGTCGATATCGATTTCTATGTCAACTACGGGGTCTTCGCGACTGTTGAACTGGAGGAAATGTGGCCCGTGACGATCAATGGGAAGATCAAAACCCTTGTCTGGCGCAACGATTTGGTCTCCGCTCCCAGTATTGCCTATCTCCATGGCACGGAACGGCTCGCCTCCGGCCTTATTATGCTGCAAGACGTTAAAGCCAACATCGAAGCTTTTCGCTCAGAGTTCAAATAGCCTAAATTGTTCCAGCTCAAACTTTAGTTTGTCATTTTTCCAATTTTGCCTTTTATTAACCGCGGAGAATTTATGAAACAGAATGTAATCGCGTTACTTGCGGTCGCCGGACTGGCCTTGTCGATCACGCCGGGCCTTCGCGCTGGCACAACGGATCCCAAAGATTCGATTACCCCGGTCACCGCCCCCGCCCCCAGTGTTCCTGTTTCCCAGGAATTCCTTATACAGGGCAGCTACGCCGGGCAGATGAGCACCAAGCAGGGCAATGCCACGCTCGGAAACGTCACGGACATTCATTCCCATCTTAATTATGTGGCCTCGCCCCAGATCAAGGATGGCCTGCTGCTTCGCGTCGGCTTGGACTGGGAACGGAATTCTTTCGGGCTTTTTAACCAGGCTCCCCTGCCCAATACGCTTCAGTCGGTCAATGCCATCATCGGCGTGGATTTCACCTTGAGTGACAAGATCATCATGCGCGTGGAAGGCCATCCCGGTATCTACAGCGACTGGGTCGGCAACATCACGGCCAACGACTTCGACATGCCTGTGCAGATCGGCGGCACCTATCTTTACAGCAAGGACCTGCAGTTCATTCTCGGTATCCAGATCGACCTCAAGTCGAGCCTGCCCGTTGTCGGATTGCCCGGTGTGCGCTGGCAGTTTGCAGACAAGTGGGTGCTCTCGGCCATTCCACCCAAGCCCCAGTTGCAATATCTCTACAACAATCGCCTGACCCTTTACACTGGCGGCCAACTGATCGGTGGAACCTACCAGCTCAACCCGACTTTCGGCACCAACCATGGTCATGGTCCCGGCTCGAACAACAGCCAGCTCAATAACAACGTGATCGATTTCGGTGAATTTCGCGTGGGCGCCGGTTTCACGTGGAAGTTTGTCCCCAACCTGGCCCTCGATATCTCCGGCGGTTACATTCCCTACCGTACGTACAACATCCACAATGGTCAGATTGGGTTTAACTCCAACTACACGTGGTTCCACAACGACATCGGCAGTGGCGCTCCGTACGGCGAGCTTGCCATCACGGGCTCGTTCTAGGGTCCTGCAGCCTTTCGAGGCAAAGGTAACCCATGAAAATTCAGGTGTTACCGGTCGACCTCGATAAAATCCTTCCGTTTCGCGATCTCTACCGGCAGGAACTCAACTGCCAGATTGTGCACGATTCGGCCTATCGAAAGGACTGTTTTCAAATTTTTTCCCTTCAGGTCGAAGGAGAAATCGCCGGCTACGGATCGACGTGGATCGGCCCTTATTGGATGCCGAAGGGCTCTGTTTTTGAGTTTTACGTCACGCCATGCCACCGTTCCTGCCTTTTCGGATTATTCGAAAAATTTCTCCAGGTTGTCCGTCCTCCCAAAATCTATGCCCAGACGAATGATTCTTTCCTCGGCATCCTGATTTACGACTACACGGAGACGATCGTCGTCGAACATATTTTGTTCAAGGACTGGAAGCTCACCCAGCATGCCACGGAAAGCACGGTCTTCCGTCGCACTATTCCGGATGACCAAGACCGCATTTTTAAACACCATGTCGAGCCAGTTGGCGATTGGTTGCTGGAAAGCGACGGCAAGATTGTCGCCACAGGAGGAATCGGTTTTCACTACAATCGTCCCTATGGAGACCTTTTCATGGAGGTCGACGAGCCCTTTCGCCGGCGCGGCTTTGGCCAGTTCCTCGTGCAGGAACTCAAGAAAGTATGCTACCAAGCCGGAAGCATACCCGCCGCACGATGCAAGCCCGTCAACGTTGCCTCACGCCGGACACTGGAGCAGGCCGGATTTGCCCCCTGCGGTCGATTAATCTTCGGGGAAACCGCCTAGCGCTGCAAAACGGCCAGATAATGGTCCACCATACGGCGATGCTCGGTGTCGTTGCGCTTCACGTAGCAGTTGCGGAGATTGATCAGGATGCGATGCATCATCTGTAATGGAGAGCAGG
>Ga0207641_10002624_pt1 | contig 16480 bp, 14 predicted proteins | sample KBSSwiS62_FD_184306 | JGI IMG/M metagenome (GOLD analysis project Ga0207641, IMG submission 184306) | Switchgrass rhizosphere microbial communities from Kellogg Biological Station, Michigan, USA - KBS Switchgrass S6-2 (SPAdes) (version 2) | ecosystem: Host-associated > Plants > Roots >... | reverse complement strand
ATTCCGCTCCGTCGATCGCCTTTGGGCCAAAAACCTAATTTGCGACCTGGCGCGGTGAATGTCAAGTTGATACAGCCAAGGATCTAAGTGTGTTGTTTCGCCTCACGGCTGAGATCTCTTCGCCGGGGGTAGCGGGGTTGGCTTAGGCTCGTGCGTTTCACGCTTTTCGGGCGTAGAAGGCGGCTTTTGATTTGCCGGTGGAGCTTTCGGCGACGTGTTCACATTGACGTCCACGCTCGCGTTCGAATTAGAATTTGAATTCGAATTCCCGTTCTTATTGTCGTTTTTGGGTGGTACGTAGTCGATCCTTGTCCTGCCTGCCTCAGCATCATCAAGAAGGTCTATCGCGCGCGAATTGTCGGGGTCCACCTCAAGGGCCTTTTTTAGCGGGTCGATCGCCTCACGATATTTTGCGAGTTTAACAAGGATCGCGCCGAGCTCAGTTTGGTATTCCGCGTCGCCGGGCTTAAGTTTAACGGCTTGACGCAAAGCCTTTTCAGCGTCCTGGTCCCGATTCAGCTTGTTGTAAGAACGGCCGAGATTAAAATACGCGGCATCGTCGTCGGGATTGTCTGCAACCCATTTTTTGTAAACTTCGACCGCCTGTTCAAAAGCCTTTTGTGATTCCGGTTTGTGCTCCTTCGCCGTCTGTTCGCCCGGCAATTGGGGATCGGCCGAAAGTTTTCCTCTATCTTCCGCCTCTAGAAGCGAATAAGCGATGCCAAGTTTGAAATACGGTTCACCAAGGTCGGGATTCATCGCGGTCGCCTGTTTGAAGGCTTCGATGGCCTGCTCAGTCTGATTCGCGTCAAGGAGACGGTTTCCCTCGGCCAAGGCAGTATTTGCATCCGGGTATTGCGGGACCTGCTGCGCAGCATTTTGCGCGTCATTCGCGTCTGTACCGGAACCTCCGCACGCGAAATTCAGTGCGAGGGCGAATGTTATGAGAGTAAATGAAAGAAGCCTGTTCATGTTGAAACGAGAGAGTCGTTTTACTGCCTGCCGTTATCCCGGCGGGAATACAAATGGCCTGCCTCCAAGTAAATGTACATGTAGGTGAAAGACCGTCTGGCCCCCGTCGGCGTTTGTATTGATCACTACGCGATACCCGTCCTCGGCTATGCCTGATTGGCGGGCTATTTCACCAGTAGCGAGAAGCAAATGTCCGAGCGTAGCTTTATCAGAATCGGCAGCTGTGTCGAGCGAATCGACGTGAATTCGCGGCACTATCAATATATGCTTAGGCGCCTGCGGGCTGATGTCGTTGAAAGCGAAACAAACATCATCTTCATAGACCCGGTCGGACGGAATTTCACCCCCAATTATCTTGCAAAAAAGGCAATCGCTGGCCATATCGTGTGCGTTTATTACACCACAAACGGATTTAATTGTTAATTGGGAAACTGGGCGATCTAATGTCCGGAATACCAATCGTACCCGCTCTCAGCCCAAAAATCGGCGGGCCGCTCGTTAGTAAATTCGATCTTACCGATCCGCTTGATCTGCTTGATACCGTATTTTACTGTCGAAACCAAACGGAGCGGCGCGCCATGATCGTCGGTTAGAAGTTCACCGTTCATTTCGTAGGCGAGCAGCGTTTGAGGATGCATAATACTTGGCCTATCCCAGCCCACATAATAAGCGCCGTCGGGCGTAACGAGACCGACGTATTCGGTCGGCGGAGCATTGACGGCTTTTGCGAAATCCGAAAATCTCGCACCGGCCCAATGTACTATAACGCTCCAACCTTCAATGCATTTGAGTTCCGTCGTCATCTCGACCCGGGGTAATCGCTTTATTTCATCGAGCGTCAGAACAACTGGATCGGGCGAGAGCCCAAGGACGTTCAGCCGCCATGCCGTGGGTTCGAGATCGCTCTTTAATCCCCAGTCACCGTTGACTCGCGGCTCGCGAGCCATACCAACGGCAAATTCCGGGGCAAGGTGTTTCGGGCTGAAATAGTCCTGACTTACTCGTTCGTTCAGGCGAAATGCAGTTTCGAAGATCCCGGATTGTTCCGGCTGCTTAAGCCACCAATAGCCAAGGCAGCCGAAGACGGCCGTAGCTCCGCCGATGAGAAAACCCCTCCGTGAGTATCCTCGGATCTGTCGTCTTGCGTCGTCATTATCGAGTGGCGAGGTTAACCGCCTCTTTTCGGCGAGAATCTTCGCCGAATTTTCCTCCTCAACAGACGCGTCCAGGCCTTTTTGCTCCTCGATCTCGCGCACCTTTTCGAGGAGAACTCTGCCGTCTTTAGTTTTCCGGTCGCCGCTCACGTGGTTACTCCTTCGTCAACGGATACACTAGTAACGTCCGCCGTCCGTTCGACTGGAACCAGTTCACGCCCGGTGATCATCGACTGGAAGTTACTCCATCCAGCCCGAATTACCTGGGCGATGTGAACAATGAAGAACAATACGAACAGGACCATCAGCCAGAAATGTTCCCACCTCGCCCATTCATAACCGCCGAGTAATGATGTTAACCATGAAAGCTGTGTCGGTTTATATATAGCAAATCCCGTGAGCACAGAACCCATCGCCATCAGGATCACGCTCGTGTACGCGACCCGCTGAGCGTCATTGTACTTTCCCTGCGGCGGAAGTTCTTTCCTCAGGCCGGCGTCATAAAGCGTCACTTTAAAGGCCCTTTTGAAGGAGCCTGGCAACGGAAGAAGAGCTCGCCATTCACCCGAAATGATCGTATAAGCAACGTAAAGGATCCCGTTTATCGTGAAGAACCACATAAACAGGAAATGCATGCTGATCCCTTCGGCGAGGCGATATGGAATACCGAGATAATCGTAGAACCCTTGGGGAAAGAAATGAAAAAGCTCGTATCCAAATATGCGAATGCTGTAAACCGGATTTGCCCAATAAATGAGCAGCCCGCTCCAGATCATTAAAAACAGCGTCGGAAAATTGATCCAGTGAAACCACCTAACGGCCAGAAGATGTTTTTTTTCGAGCTGCTTTGCCACGTAATGTTAGATGCATCGGCCAGCGCCAATAACCCTCTATTGCGTTATATTCGAAGTTTATTCCGCAGCGGATGCAACGTTTGCACTTATTCTTTCAATGTCGGCCCCTACCGATCGGAGCTTGCGGACGATCGTTTCATAGCCGCGGTCAATGTGGTACACCCGATCGATCGTAGTTTCTCCTTTCGCACATAGTGCGGCGAGAACGAGCGACGCCGAAGCCCGGAGATCTGATGCGATGATCCGGGCGCCCGTGAGCGGCGTCTTTCCATGCACCATCGCCTGATTCCCCGAGATCTGAATATCTGCACCCATTCGTACCAGCTCGGCCGCGTGCATAAACCGGTTCTCGAAGATCGTTTCAGTTATAGTTGATGCTCCTTCGGCCTGAGTCATCAATGCCATGTACTGAGCCTGCATATCCGTGGGAAATCGCGGGTGAGGCTCGGTAGTTAGATCACAAGCCTTTAAGCCGGCACCCGGGGCGGCGGCACGAAGCGAGTTGGAACCAGTTTCCTCGATCTCAACGCCAACCTCGCGAAGCTTAGCGATGACTGCTTCCAGATGATCCGGGCGGCACCTGTCTATTTCCAGCTCGCCGCCGGTGATCGCAGCAGCGACAATAAATGTTCCTGTTTCGATGCGGTCCGGAATTATCGTGTGCTCTGTTCCTCCCAGGTTTTCGACGCCTTCGATCTCGATCGTGGCCGTGCCGGCGCCTTTGATCTGGGCTCCCATTTTGTTCAGCAGGTCAGCAAGATCGTCGATCTCCGGCTCCATGGCCGCGTTGTGAATTATGGTTTTCCCCTCGGCTAGGGCGGCCGCCATCATAACGTTTTTCAGTACCAGTTACAGTACTTTTTCAAAGCTGAGTTCCGTTCCTTTTAACCGGCCCTTGGGAGCTCGCGCGATCACATCGCCCGACTCCAGGGAAACTTCAGCGCCAAGTTCCTCGAAGGCTTTCAGGTGCAGGTCAATTGGACGGGTACCGATAGCGCATCCACCGGGTAAACTAACTTTTGCCTGACCGAACCGGGACAATAACGGGCCAAGGGCGAGAACGCTTGCGCGCATCGTCTTTACCAGATCGTAAGGAGCCTCGAAAACCTCGATGTTCTTTGCAGTCACCTTGTGAGTTCTTAGCTCAGGCGTCAGAACGGTTGCGCCTAGGTCTTCGAGCAGCCTCCGCTGCGTGATCAAGTCCTTTACATACGGGACGTTATGAAGCGTGACCGTTTCGGCTGTGAGAAGCGTTGCAGCAAGGCAAGGCAGAGCGGAGTTCTTGGCTCCGCTGATCTCGATCTTTCCGCGAAGCGGCCGGCCGCCTCGAACGACAAATTTATCCATAAAGGTAGTTCAGCAATTCTTATAGATGCGAACAACAAATGTTATCACACAGGCCGTCGCGGGATGAACGGGTTCTGGCGTGGCATAGCTTGGCGTCCCACCTTTCCCGCTTTCCTACCCAATTTTATGAAAGTTTGTAAGTGATTGATTCAGCTTGCAATGCGTGTCCCGCAGGCTCGGGACAAGGGGAATCTCTGGAAGTTCAGATGGTAAACGCCGTTTTAAATCTACCAGTCAGCGAACCTCGGAAATATTTTGAACGACCTCAGGCAACGCGGCGGACGGGACGAATCATCACAATAGGCGTTCCGTTCAAATACCTAATTATTCCGAACGGGATATGTTTGGACTCATTACCCGGCTGTAACCCCTCCTCGCAGCCGGGTTTTTTATCGCTTTATCGCTTTAAGAATTCTTTTGATCTGCAATGTATGGCGGCGCATATGTTCACCGGCCATCACGAGCCAATCTTGAGCCGAGAGCGGCCCGAAAAAGGGATGCGGAAATTTCGGCTGCGTGCCGTCGAACTCTTCAAACAGCGGCCGTATCTCTTCAAACCAGACCCGGGTACTGTCGACCTTTGTCCGTGATTCTGCAATTGTTTGGCCGCGAGTCGGCTGAACCCGCTCCGGTGCCTCAAGCTTGACCGTTTCCGGATTTTCCGTATATTCACGAAAAATAGATGAGACCGTAATACCGCCCGCTTTAAGACCGGACTCGCGCGCCTCGTCTAGCAGTTTTCGGCAGATCTTTGACATGCCTTCATCAACTATCGAAACGTGCTCGGCGACCTGCCCGATCGACCATTTTTCCCCATCCGGACGAGCCGCGAAGTCGTTCTCAGTCAATGAGTCGATCACCTCAAAAAATTCCTCGCGGAATCGCACGTTAGCTGAGTAGATCTCGTCGATGCTTTTATAGTCCATAAGATCAGGCGGCGGGCTGATAGCTGAATACGAGCCGATGCCAGCGTGCAAAACTCGTCCGGCTGTCCGCCTCAACCTTCATTCGTTTTACATAGGCCGTCCTAAAATAAAGGATATTGTCGGCCGTCCAGTTTAGCTCGATGATCGGATTGAAAGATACCAGCGACTTTTCATCCGGAAGCGTGGTGGCTGCGGCCTGTTCCGTGTTGGCATTTACGCTCGAGTTCGCGTCGGACCCCGCGTTCGAGGCGTTTGCCGCATCCAGTTTCTTTTGCTGGTCGCGGTCATACGCCTGCGATGATATCAGAAGCTGATTTCGCAGCGGGATGGCCGCCTGGCTTGGGTTGTTTCCTGCCGCATCATAAATCCGCACCTGCGTATCAAAGGCGTCCGCGATCTTCGCAGAATCGGGCGACCATACGGGCCAGACCGCCGTAAGGGCATCGTCAAGACGGCGTTCACGGCCGTTCTTCTCTACCACTCTAAGGCGTCCAAGCGGTGTGAATATCTCGCCCTTGCCATCGGCCTGATGCTCGACAAAATCCCACTCGCGGGCTGTCGCAGCTAAAGCCGCCAGAGCGGAACTGTCAGGAGCCCAAACGTAATAAAAATATATAAGCCCTTCATTTTGTGTAAGGGCTTTGGTATTTTCGCCGGCGGCGCTGCACGTGTAGAGTTGCAGCGTCCGAAAGACGAGAATGCCCGTCGGAGCTGTCGGCGTCGAAGTGGGCAAAGCCTTGTTTACATCGACCTCAACATTAGAATTGTCCGGCGCAGGATTCTCGTTGCTGTTGACGGCGGGATTCGCGATCTGAGGATTCACCGGAGCTGCTTCACCGTCGGTCTGCCCTTCGCGCACTTTTGCAGTGAACGCGGCGGTCGAAGAATCGGGAGCCCAGACGATGGTCTCTGGAAATCGGACGGCCATTGTATCCGGGGTGATCTTCTTCAGCAGTTTGCCATCGGCCGCGTACATATCCAGCCGAAAATCGCCAGGCAGATCGTTCGCATGATGGTAAACGACGAGAACACGTTTCTTGTCGGGCGATGAAAGGGTCTTATCCAAAACCTCTTCGGGGCGTCCCTGATCAAAGTCGGCCTGGACCGCGGAGTTTCGCTCTTCCGTTTTGCCGGTGGCCTCCGGTGGTCCCGGCACATCGGGCTCGTAGCGGAAATTAAGCCTCGCCGCCGCGACCTCGCTTAAAGCGGACGGCGGCTTCGTCGTCAAGGCCGGATTTTGGTTCTGGCAGGAAACGGCTGCGGCGCACAGGACCGCAATGCCAAGAAATTTGATTCGAAGACTCATCAGATCAATTAAAGTGCTGCGTTCAAATATCCCTGATAAAGGCGTTTCTGTTCGTCTGTAGGCGAACTAACCGGTGCGAAGGAATAGTCATCGCGCGTATTGTTCCCTAGCGTAAAATCCACGTCACGGAGCTTGTCGAATCGGAATATCGTCAACTTGATCTTATCACCGGGTTTTCGCTCGCCAATATAGCTCGCCAGAAAAGCCTGATTTGCTCGGTAGCCGTCGATGGCCACAAGTTGGTCGCCGGTGTTCAGCCCTTGATCATAGGCGGGCGTTCCAGCTGGAATCGACGTGATTTCCATGCGGCCATTGTTCTCCGAGAACGAGGCCCCGATATACGCCTTTCCATTCGCGGGTTCCGTTACATTCAGCTGAAGGCCGATATTCTTTACGATCGCGTTGTAATCGATCTCGGCAGTGCCGCGAACGTATTTCGAAAAGAAGTCATCAAGCGGGTGGCCCGCAGCAAGTTCGGCGGCCTTTTGAAGATCCTGCGGCGTGTAATTGCGTCCCTTTTTATAGAACTCGTTGTAGAGGTAGCGCATGATGTCGTCATACGACTTGGCTCCGCCCGACGCACCTCGGATCGTAAGGTCAAGCATCATGTTGACGATCTCGCCTTTGTCGTAATAAGAGATCTGATTGTTTATGGCGTTCTCATCCTGACGGTAGTACTTGATCCAGGCGTCAAAACTAGCTTCCTCAAGGCTGGTTTCTAAACGGCCGGGAGTGGCCTGCAGCTGCTCGATCCCGCCGGCTTTATTTTGCAGATATTCCTGTTCGCTGATCAGGTCGGCACGCCGCAAGAGAAGACCTGCATAGTATTCAGTCCCGCCTTCGGCAACCCAAAGAAGTTTTGTGTAATTCTCGTTCTCATAATCAAAAGGACCAAGTGCATCCGGCCGAATTCGCTTTACGTTAAAACAGTGAAAGTACTCGTGAGCGACCAGGCCAAGAAATCCCTTGTATCGAGTGTCGGGTTTGAATCCGAACCGATTGAACTGAAGTGCGGTTGAGTTCAGATGCTCCAGACCGCCCCCGCCGCGGAGATTTACGATAAACGTATAGTTATCGTAAGGAAGCTCGCCAAAGATCTTGTAAGCCTCTTCGACGATCTTTGGAAGATCCGTTGAAATTCTTTTGAGATCATAATTTCCTTCGCCTGAAAACACGACGCGATGCGGCTTGCCCTCGACCGTGAAAGAAGCCTCGGTGAAGTTGCTGACCTCGAAAGGAGAATCATAAAGAATGTCGAAGTTTGCGGCCCGGAACGTGTTCGGCTGGCCGGTAACCGGCGGCAGGCCTGTCGCTATCTTCCAATTCTTGTATGGGGAAACTCGGATAGTTGAAGGAGCTTTGAGCTGGTTCTTTGGAAACATCAGTGTCGCTCCGTTGTTCCAAAATCCATGCTGGTCGTTCAGTTCATTGGTACGAACAGTCAATTCGTTTGCATACACGCGATAAGAAGCAATGATGTCTTTCGCGCCGACAGTATCGATCTGCCAGGTGTTCTTATTTGTTTTTCGCCACGCAAGATCTTTTCCGCTCGCGTCTTTAACAGCGAAATCCTGAACATGCCTGGCGTACTCGCGGACGAGATAGCTTCCTGGCGTCCATACCGGCATTTTCAGCTCTGCCTGGGTCGGCATCTGATCCCACTTGAGCCGCATTTCAACTTCAAGCAAATGCGTCCATGGTTTTGACATCGATACGGTATAGGAGATGTCAGGAGAGGCTGCGGGAACCGCGTCTACAGCTGCAGGCGGCGATGGTTTCGACCGCTTATCCTTTGCTGGGGTTTCTTTGTACATCGATATGAATATTGCAAAGATTACAAGAAGAAACGCAATGCGGTTCACGAATTTATGCATGTTTATGACGCTCCGTTCAGGTGTTTACTGTTTATTATCCTGCTATTCTACAATAGTTAAGTAAATTCAGAATAGTTAGACAAATTGAGCAGTTTGATTTCCGCGGAAATATTGCGCAGATGCTCGAAGATAACCCAAAAGATATGGACGGACAGGCGGAGAAGGAGAAGTTTTTTACTACACCGCTCCTTCTGATCTTCGTAACCGTTTTCATAGACCTTATCGGATTCGGCATTCTTATTCCTATCCTTCCGCTTTACGCGCAAACACCGCCGTATAACGCCTCGCCGTTCGAGGTGAACATGCTCTTCGCGATCTATTCGTGGATGCAATTCTTCTTTGCGCCCGTGCTTGGCAAACTTTCGGACCGATACGGACGAAGGCCCATACTTTACGTCAGTTTGATGGGCTCGGCTGTCGGTTATCTCGTGCTCGGCTTGGCGAACACGCTATTTCTGGTTTTTCTAGGGCGTATCATCAGCGGTATCACAGGCGGAAACATATCGACAGCTCAGGCATATATTGCGGATGTGACCAGCAAGGAAAATCGCGCAAAGGGCATGGGATTATTCGGAGCCGCCTTTGGGCTTGGATTCATCCTTGGTCCCGCGATCGCTGGATTTCTTAGTAAATATGGGATACATGTGCCGTTTTATTTCGCCGGCATATTGTCATTTGTGAACGCGACGGCCGTGTACTTTATCCTGCCGGAATCAGTCAAAAAAGATCGTCCGCAGCCCGAGCGCAAGAACCGGCTTGTCGAACTGATCGAATCGCTCAGACAAAAGGAATACGGCATTCTTAACCTGATCTATTTTTTGCTGATCACAGCTTTTTCGATAATGACCGCGGCGTTCGTGCTGTATACTGCTTTTCGATTTGGATACAACGCGGAGCAGAACGGCTACCTCTTCGCGTTTGTCGGCATGATCTCGGTGATCGGGCAGGGAGTTTTGTTCGGCAGGCTGGCGGAGCGCGTAGGCGAGGGAGCATTGACCGCGATAGGGTGCCTGTTGATGTTCGCAAGCCTGTTCGCGATACCGATCGTCGGCCCCGGCAGCGGGGGCCTCACGGCGCTCCTGATCGGCTGCACATTCATGGCATTCGGCAACTCACTTGCTTCGCCGGCTATTGTCAGCCTGGTGTCGAAGATCTCGCATGAGGACGAACAAGGAACATCGCTAGGTATAATGCAATCGGGCGCAAGCCTCGCACGGGCGATCGGCCCCACTGTCGGCGGATTCCTATTAAATAATTCACTAAATACGATCGACAATTTTACGATCGCGCGCACCTTCTGGACGGCGTCGGGAATAATGTTCGTTGCTTTTCTAACAACGATCTACTTTTTGCGAGTAGTAAAAACTGAGCAGATGGTAGCGGGAATCTAGCTGACGGCCCTGTGGCGCTGCGTATCGGCCGGCGGAAATGAAAGCCTGAATGTGGCGCCGGAGCCAGAGGAATTATTAACTGCTTCGATCGAACCGGCATGCTCCTGGATGATGCCGTATGTGACGGCCAGGCCAAGGCCCGTTCCGTTTCCGACGCCCTTTGTAGTAAAAAAGGGATCGAAGATCTTCTTCAGGTTCTCGTCAGGAATTCCTTCACCCGTATCCGAAACCTCAATGAGAATATCTCCTTTGTAACCGACGCGAGAGGTCAAAGTGATCGTTCCGCCGCCGACTATCGCGTCACGAGCATTGAGGATCAGGTTCGTAAAGACCTGCTGCAGCTTTCCACCGCTGCCAAGAATGATCGGAAGTTCGGTGGAATAATTTTTAACGATCCCAACGTTAGATTTCCTGAGTTGGGGCTCGAGGAGTTGCAGGGTGTCGTTAAGCAATTTGTTAGCGTCCAGCTCCATAAACTCTGACGCGTTTCCCGTTCGCGAAAAATTAAGCAGATTGCCGACGATATTCGATGCCCGTTCCGTTTGCCGCTGCATCTTTTGAAGCAAGGCATGTTTCGGATCGGTTTCCGGAATCATGCTCATCAACATCTGTGTGTAGCTCGAAACTCCAGTAAGCGGGGTGTTGACCTCATGCGCGACGCCCGCCGCTAGAAGGCCAATGCTCGAAAGCTTTTCACTCTGTTGAAGCGTTTCCTCAAGCTTGACGCGGGACGACACATTTTCAAGTACGATGATCGCACCGGTCTGTTGATTCGAAACCGAGCGGAGCGGAGCAACCGCGACGTTAAGGATCAACGATTTACCGTGGGAGTCGCGCGCGTGAAGCTTGTATGCATTGCGGATCTCGGTAAGGTGCCAGCGGCTCCGGCCTAGTATACTCTCCAGGTTAAGAGCAAAGCTCTCGTCGAATATCTCGTCAACTAACTTACCGACCGTTTGCTGTCGGGTAAGGGCCATCATCTCCTCGAAGGTTGAGTTACAGCGGGTAATTCTGCCTTCCTCGTCTACAGCCAGGAGTCCGACGTTAACCGATTCGACGATCGATTCGTTGAACTCTTTCAAAAGGGCAAGCTCGTCGGTGTATTGCTGTTGCTCTTCGTACAAGCGGCTATTCTCGACCGCAACCGCGATATAGCCCGACACTGTTTTTAGGATCTCGAGATCTTCGGAGGAAAGCAGCGACCCATCGCTGGCGCGGCCAAGGCCGATCACCGCCACCATCTTGCTTCTGACCACACAGGGCACGAAATAATGAAGCTCGCGGCGAACAATGGCTTTTGCATGCCCGTTACCGTTTCCGTTCGAGTTTACGTTTGGCGTTTCTGTCTCGAGCAGATCAAACTCATCGGCCCGAACAACCCCCTTTTCGGCTGATTTCTGACGGATCATCAGCCGAAAATCGGGCGGCGGAACAAATGTCTCGCTCAAACCGATCGACCTGGCAACCCGGTAACCGCCCGGAGCAGAACCGTCCTCGATAAGCACGGCGAGTTTCTCTACATCCATCACCTGATGCAGCCGTTCGATCAAGTTCTCGAGAAGAGGATCAAGCGCGGTAGTCGCGGAAAGCGTACGGCCAAAATCAAGAAGTCCATGGCGCAAATCATAGCGTTCTCCATAGAAAAATCGTTCGACCCTTTCCTGTAGATAACGTTTCAGCGGTTCGCTCAAAAGCACTATCGCGCCCATCGCAACGATCGCTATAAGGGCACGGAGAGTGATCTCAGTGGTCGAGAGATTATTGCCGACAGCCAGAAAAACCAATCCCAAAGCAACCGCACCGATCATCATCGCTATGGCGACCGTAGTAAGCGCGTAAACCAGTGCACGGCGAACGACGACGTCAACGTCCATTAATCTGTAACGGACGACCGAGTGTCCGAAGCTCAGCGGTATCAAAGCCAAGGGCAATGTCGTGATCGCAACCGCAAAATTGTCATTGGGCAGATACGCACCCGCCAACCTAACGACTATGATCGGCAAAACGGCAACGATGGTTCCCCACATAGCCCACTTCAGGCGTTGGCGTACCATCGACTGACTATTTTTGAAAAATCTCCAAACAAGAAAGCCGGCTCCTGCAGACACCCCGACAACAAAATGGACGAACAGAGCTTTGTAAAGAAACGCGTATATCCCGTACTGATCGTCAAGAGCGGCAATGACCTCCGCAGTCCTGGAACGAACGAAGAATTGTGGGATTAGCGAGAGGAGGATCCACGAAATGGATAGCACTGCCGCTGGAACATAGAGTGCATAGGTCTTCCAGCGAGCCGATTCGAAGACCTCGCTTCGAACCGGGTAACGGATACAAAAATGGAGAAACAGAGGAACGAAGAAAGCGAACGCAACGTCATCGATCAAGCTGATCGCAAGATCGAAATCCTCCCCGGTGCCCACGGCCCTATAGACGTGAAAGACGAACGCGGCCAGACAAACGATCGCAAAATGAATGACGAACGGCGAACGACTGCCCTGCTTGAAAAGCACAAAGATCCCTACGCCGAGCCACACCAGACCGACGATCCCCAGAAATACGATTCCCGGCGTCCAGCGTGGAACCTGGTCGATATGCTTAAGGTCCGCGTAGTAAAAATTATTTTGGAAGGAATAGGAAGGTCTTTGATAAAAGTACGTAAGATTTCCGTCGACGCCCGCTGTTTCGAGGTACATCTGGATATCTGCCACCGATGTAACCTCGTCGGTCTTGTCACCGTCAAGGCTGATACCGATAAGACGGTCGCCTGCCGCAAGGCCTGCACGTGAACCCGCCAATCCCGGATTAACCTGTTTCGCAAAGATCCCCTTATCTGTCTTTTCCCAATTGACACCGTCAGTCGGAGGAAGTTTTTGAACGGCCCTTTGAGACAGATTTAGAGCACCGCCGGCCACCAGCAAAACGGTCGCCAACAGCCAAATCAAGCTCCAGCTTGTCAGGATCTTTCCTTTCATTTAGCGGGCAAACCTCGCCGAGTGTTTAATGGACGCAAAACACGTTCCAAGAGTCATCCACACCCCGAATCGCCTTTAAGTGTTCATTTAACCCTGAAATCCGTCGCATATCTATATAAAACGGTCAATTACGGCGATTTTATATTCAGTTTTTTGCTTTCGAATCCGAGATTTCGGAGACAAAAAAATACCACAAATGCCAATTTGTCTTGATGGAAACCTCCCCGATCAAGCCGATGTCATCTGTGGCCTTTTTAGAACCTTACCAGTATTCCGCCTCGGAGCATCCGACCTTGCGAGTTGAGTCGCAGGCTGCCCTCTTCTCCGCTCACTCCCGTCTGGAAACCAAAGAGGTTTCGGGCGTCCACGATAGCCTCAGCGTGAAACGGCAGACCGAGGTTTGGAAGGGATTGGGTAACAAGGATGTTCAGGCTCGGGTCGTAGATCGCGAGCCGTCCCTGGAAAGGATCGATCGCAAATACGGTTGCTTGCGGTGACAATCTGAAGATCGTCTTGACGGAGGTCCCGGTCCTTAGATCTGCCTCAAACTGACCAAAGAAGGACTGGAAGAAATCATCTTGGAACAGGTTAGCAGGGTTCGTGATGCCCTCGTCAGAAAGCTTTTGGCCGAGACCCGCAGAATAACCGGCGGAGGTGCTGAATCTGTCATTGATCCGCCGCGAGTAGACCACCCGAATTCCCTGTGTCTTCCCGACCTGGTTTGACACAAAATCGCTGAAATTGCTCTCGGATAAGGCATCTAAAGGAGTGCTTATCACGCCAACGCCTCGTCCAAGAGTCGTGTCGAAGAAAGCCGTGGCTGCGATACTCGAACTGTTATCGAGAACACGCTCGATCCCAAATTCAAGGCGTCGGCTCTTGTTCATCTGAGGTTTGCTCTGTTCGACATAAAGGTCTTCGACAGCAACGGGTTCAGAGAATGAGACGGACGTCCCTTCAAACGCGATCGCATCGGCCCAGGTCTTTTCTTCGGTCTTGGTCGTATAGGCGGCCTGAAAACGGGTTTTTGAATCTATGTCGAATTGAAAGCCAAGCCTCGGTGAGAGCGACGAGTCGCTTCCCGCTCCTACAAACTTTGAGTAGTCAACACCAACCACCACCACAACGCCCGGGCGCACATTCCATTCATCGAGAGCCTGGACCGAGAATTGGCCCAAGGGGCTTTCTTCCGTGCCGACTGTACCCAAACGTGCAACCGCAGTATTCAGATGGAGTTCGTGCTTTTCGTTTGCCTTGAATTTAAAAGATGTTTCGAGTCGCTGCGGAGCAACCTTGCCGAATCCTGTCTGACCCGCAACGATCACCTGAGCTTTTCCGGTTTTAGGCAGGAGCGTGGCGAAATTTATGCCCTGGAAAGCCCCGGCGTTTGAGCCCGCAAAGTAGGTTTCAACGACCGTCTGACCTTTATGAGAGGGCTCCGGCTCGTTTGTCTCCACCGCGTCGGAATCGTTTTGCGCCGTGGAATCATCAGCAATCGGAGCCTTACCCTGAGTATTTTGATAAATCGAACGCGCACTGTTTGCGGCCCGAATGCGCCACTTCGAACTGTTGCGATCAAGCCTTTTTTCAGGAAGAGTATTGCCGCTTCCTGCACGTTCAAGTTTGAAACCGTAAACCAGATCGTCCGCTTTATTTAACTCGACAGACGCGAGTGTGACGGGATTAAAACCTTCGGCAACGGCAAGAACCGTGTAAGTTCCGGGCATGAGACGAGCAAGGAAGCTACCGTCGCTCGCGGAGTGTACCTGCTTGAGCAAACGCGTCGTGCCAACCTGGAATATGGCCACAGTCGCATCCACGATCGGGCTTCCTCCGTCATCACGAACAACGCCGCGGATCACACCCACATTTGAAGCATGCTCGACTACGATCTCAGCCCGCAAATCGATCGAAAATGCGGAAAGAGAACAAACCGCTACCATAGCAAAGAGGAGAGGCTGTATAAGATTTATATTGTTTTTCCTAAATCCCATCTAGATTTCCAGTCCCTGAGCTGTGTAATTGATCGAGCCCCTTCGTTCGCGGGAATTACTGATTGCCGCCTTCGCAAAAATCGCTACTCCGAGCAATTCCAGTATTTTCTTCGCAAAAATCAAGCGTGTCAAGCCAGAAAGACACTCCGAACTGGGTTGTTGGATGCCCTATGCCTTGACAAAGTTTGCCCTTAGGCTTAAGAATTAGTTCTTGTTTTCGAACCTTGAGGAGACGTGGCTGAGTGGCTGAAAGCGGCGGTTTGCTAAACCGTTGTACTCCAAAAGGGTACCACAGGTTCGAATCCTGTCGTCTCCGCCATTGATCTTAAAGCTGTTGGACCCCGGGTGGTTTAACGGCTTTTCGTGTTTTTGCCCATGCGCAGAACAGTGATCATCTACAGCTTGGCGATGGCGGTGCTTATCGGGCTGTTAAAGCTCGTCGAGTACAAGTACTTCGTACGTGATATTCCGCTGGAGTTTTATATCGGGCTGGTGGCGGCAATGTTTACGGCGCTGGGTATCTGGGCGGGACTTCGGCTCACAAAACCAAAGATCGTCAAAGTTTTGCCAGCTTTCGAGCTCGACAGAGCAAATCTAGAAAAAACGGGGATCAGCAACCGGGAATACGAGGTGCTTGAGCTTATATCCCAAGGCCTGTCGAACGACGAGATAGCGGAAAAGCTTTTCGTTTCAATAAGTACCGTCAAATCACATGTCTCGAACGTCCTCGGCAAACTCGACGCTCGCCGCCGCACCCAGGCGATACAACGCGCCAAGGAATTGCATATAATTCCCTAGTTCTTTCGGCTGATTTACCCAAAACTAAGCGAATTCATACTTTCGGCTGATGTGCGCCCTGGGCGATTCGCTTACGATCCTGAGCCAGGAGGAAACACATATGAAAAAAGTTGTGCTTACATTTGGTTTGATCGGCGGCGCGATCATGGTCTTTTTCGTTTTCCTGGTCGGGACGCTTCACGACAGAGAGCTCATTAGTCCCGAGAATGGCGAGCTCGTCGGTTACGCGACAATGGTCATCTCGCTGGCAGTGATCTTTTTCGGGATCAAATCCTATCGCGACAATTACAGCGGCGGCTCGATCACTTTTTGGAAAGGGATCCAGATCGGTCTGCTTATCTCGGTCATCGGCGGCGTGCTGTATTTCGTCGGCGTCGAGGGGTATAACCTCGCAAACCCTGAATTCGCGCCGAAGTTTATGAAGAAATGGGCCGATCACGAAGCCGATAAGGCCCGGGCTCGCGGAGCCTCGGAGGATGAGATCGCTGCTGCACGCAAGCAGATCGAGGATATGGACAAGGTCTTTGCTAACCCGTTTTTTATGTTTCTTATCTGCCTGATGGAGATATCTCCCGTTGGAATAATCATCACGGTTATAAGTGCGGCGCTGCTGCGGAAGAAAGAAATGCTGCCGGCGGAGAACTCCACTCTTGGGTATCAAGGAGGCATATGAATACTGTATTGCGAAACGTACTGGCTGTAATTGCGGGACTAATTGTCGGCGCCATTGTCAATATGGCTCTTGTCATGGTGGGCGGGGCATTGATCCCGGCGCCGGCTGGAGTCGATGTCACGAATGTGGAAAGTATCAGGGCGTCGATCCATCTTTTCGAGGCCAAGCACTTCGTTTTCCCATTTCTCGCACATGCCATAGGCACCTTGATCGGGGCCT
>Ga0207641_10002620_pt1 | contig 16492 bp, 11 predicted proteins | sample KBSSwiS62_FD_184306 | JGI IMG/M metagenome (GOLD analysis project Ga0207641, IMG submission 184306) | Switchgrass rhizosphere microbial communities from Kellogg Biological Station, Michigan, USA - KBS Switchgrass S6-2 (SPAdes) (version 2) | ecosystem: Host-associated > Plants > Roots >... | reverse complement strand
GGCGTCCGGTTGCTTCCCTGAATGCCCACTCGATCTGACCATTGAGACGGGAGCCGCCTTCCTTGAGAATTCGCTCGCCGAAGGCGCGCGCCGCCTCGACGAAGATCGGATCGTTCAGCAAATCCAAAGCCTGTAGCGGAGTGTTCGAATTAATTCGATTGACGTTCGATTCCTCGCGCGATGGCGCGTCGAAATTCCCCAGCATCGGATGCAGGAACGTGCGCTGCCAGTGTGTATAGAGGGCGCGCCGGTAAAGATCGTCGCCGCGGCTCGCCGACCAATCGCGCTTGGGAAAATTCAGGGCCGCCAGATATCCGTCCGGCTGGTAGGGACGCACCGGCGGTCCGCCAAATTTGTTTACCAGCAGACCCGATATCTGGAGCGCGAGATCGTGTATGACTTCCGCGTCAACTCGGAAGCGGCTCTGCCGCGCGAGCAAACGGTTCTCAGGATCGCGCTGGTCGAGCTCAGGCGTGGACACCGAAGTTTGACGATATGTGTAGCTGGTCACGATGGTGCGAATTATGTGGCGAACGTCCCAGGGATGGGCTGCGCCGGCGACAGTCGGACTCATGAACTCTGCCGACAGCCAATCCAGCAATTCAGGATGCGAGGGCCACTCGCCTTGCGAGCCGACGTCTTCCAGAACTCGCGAGAGGCCGGTGCCGAAGAATTGACGCCACAGACGGTTTACGAAAACTCGCGCGGTGAGCGGATTGTCGGGCGACACCAGCCAGTTCGCCAGATCCAGCCGGGTTGCGCGCTGGCCGCCGGTATCGAGCTTGCCGAGGAACTCTGGAATTGCTGGCTGAAGAAGTGCGCCCGCATCGCTCATCCAATCGCCGCGCGGCAGCAGGCGGGTCTCGCGCGGCTCCATGGATTCCGTCACCATCACCTGCGCCACGGCGGCTTGTAAGATGCTCAGGTTCATCTCCAGCTTGGCAACCGCGATTTTCGCCGCCAGGAGATCGGCGGATGAATACTCGAAATAATCGCGTATCAATTCGACTTGCTCAGGCGTGCGCTTGTCCTCAGCAAGTTCGAGCGCCTGGCGAAGCGGCGCAGGAACGCCGTCCCTTTGGGGCGCTGGCGAGTTCGCGTTAGCGGCTTCGAGCGCTTTCGCGACCTCACCGCTGGGAGGATCCGGCCATAGAGGCGTGCCGCTCGACAACGCGATGCGGAACCGCCCCAGCGTTGCTCGCCGATATTTGGAATCCTGATGCAGACGGAGAACCAGCGTCGAGTCGGGTCCGGTTCGCAACGGCTCAGCGAAACGAAGAATCAGGAATGGCCTGCCCGCGCCGCCAAAAAATCCCCAGCCGGTCTGCGAATTCCCGTCGATAGCCGCCATCGCTGAATAACCGAGGGTGGGTTTGGTGGCCGAATATGCCAGCGAAAACGCGGCGCGCTTCGGCGGCTGGCGTCCGTCAGCCGAATACGCGGCGTCCACTTCCGTGACGACGAAACGATCCGATCCTCGCGATACGTTCGCGCCCGGCAAACTCAAGTCCGAATCCACTTCGATGCCGACGTTCGACCACAAGCCCGGCCCTGGTTTCAACGTGACCGTGTAGGTTTCGTTATCCGGATCAGGCCCGCCAACCACGATCATTCCAGGACCACCGGGACTGCCACCACGCAACGCCGACGACGCGGCGATTTCGGCGGCTGTCGGTCCGTTGGGCTCAATGGCCAGTTTCGCGAGCTGGGCCGATGCCGCTACTGGCATCGGAAATGTCCACGCCCGTGCACCGGACTTCGCTTGCTCGAGCGTTGCCTGCTCCCATTGCCGCCGTTGCTCGATGAGTTTGTCGGCCTTTGCATTCAACTCGGTCTTCGCCACTGCGATCTGGCGAATCAAATTATCGATGCGTTCTTTCTCTCCCGGCTGGTACACCGGCATTTTGGGACTGAACGCATCCGGGCCCACATCCGCCACCAAGCCGTCCTCTTTGATGTCGGCGAAGAAAGCCTTCAATGCATAAAAATCCTTGGTGAGCACCGGATCGAATTTATGATCGTGGCATTCCGCGCAGCCGAGCGTGCTTCCCAACCAGTTGGCGCCCAGCGCGCGCACGCGATCAGCGCCGTACTTGGCGAAGTATTCCTTCGGCTGCAAGCCGCCTTCCGCCGACGTGCGGCCCATGCGATTGTAGGCCGACGCAATTTTCTGTTCGGTGGTTGCGCCGGGCATCAGATCGCCCGCCAGCTGTTCGCGCGTGAATTGGTCGAATGGTTTGTTTTCGCGGAATGCTTTCAGAACATAGTCGCGATAAGGCCACGCGGGACGGTCGCCATCGCTGTGGTAGCCGGCAGTATCGGCGTAGCGGACCGCGTCCAGCCAGCCTACTGCTTCGTGCTCGGCGTAGGCCTGCGAATCGAGCAAGCGGTCGACAACTTTTTCGAAGGCGTCCGGCGAGCGGTCGCGAATGAACGCTTCCACCTGGGCGGGCTCGGGAGCGAGCCCCGTCAGATCCAGCGTCACGCGGCGAATCAGAATACGGCGGTCGGCTTCCTCCGATGGCTTGACCCCTTCTTTCGCGAGGCGGGCCTGCACAAAAGCATCAATCGGATTTCGAATCTTCGTGCCGCCCATCGCAGGAACACCCGGGCGAGTGATCGGTTGATACGCCCAATGACCTTCGTACTTGGCGCCTTCAGCGATCCAGCGGCGGATTAAATTCTTTTGCTCGGCGGTCAGTTCTTTGTGTACCGAAGCAGGAGGCATGACGCGTCCGTCGGCGGCAAAGATGCGTTGCACCACTTCGCTATTGGCCGGGTCGCCGGGAATGATCGGCGTGCCATGCGCCTTAGGCTTCAGTGCTTCTTCACGGATGTCGAGGCGCATCCCCGCCATGCGCGAACTTGCGTCTGGTCCATGACAACGGAAGCAAGTGCCAGACATAATCGGACGAATGTCGCGATTGAAGCTGACGCGCGACTGATCGCCGGATGGGACGCTCGCGACCGCAGCTTTATCCGTCAACCGGGGTGCCGGGATGGTCGCGGACGAGGGGACGGCGGCGGCGGTGTTGCCCGAAGCGGTGGCTCCGAAATTCGCAACGAGATACGCAATGATCGGACTTATGTCTTCCGCATTAATCGACGCGCCATTTTCGATCATCTGGCGTAGCGTGTTGCGCCAACCCTCTTCGGAAAGCTTCAGCGCGGTGATGCGATCCAGGCTGTGGCAGGAAGAGCAGGCACTTACGACCACATCTTTGCCTTTGCCGTCCGGCAGCGGGCCGTCGGCGCAAAGCGCAGTCGGGGCCATGAGGACAAAAGCGGAGATGGCCCAATGTTTCATTGCACTTGTAGCATACAACATCCAATGTCAGTTTCCGCTGCTCGCTTCGTCGAAAACACCTAAGGTGGGACCCCTATGACTAGTCCATAGGAGTACAATGACTAAGTATGGCCTTAGCCCACAAAATCGACCGGGCACCTCACAATTGTCTTAACATGGTCGATACGGAAGTCATGAACGCTGGGCAAAAGGAGGCACGATGAACGTAAACGAACCGAATCGTTCTGCTTCGAGCTCTTCGGCCGCTACCGCTCGCGCCCGCCAATCGGCTCGAACCGAAATGCAGGCCTCTGTACCGGATGGGCATCTTGCTGAGCTGGTCCGCAGTTTGTGCGCACTCGCGGCCGATTCACCGGAGCGCCAAGCCAAGATCCAAAGCCTAATGCGCGACTATGCCACCGGCAACCTGCAGGTGGATGCCGAGGCCACGGCGGGCGCCATGATCGACGACGCCTTCAGCTCACGCTGGGTGCGGCGCTAGATTCAGAAACCGGCGCGTAATACTTTTCCCGTCCGGTCAACGATGGCCGAGACACTGGCAAAGCCAGCGTGGTCTGGATCGCCAAAACGCAGGTCGATTAAATTCAGGCGCAGGCCTTCTGCGACCGGCGTGACTTTCCAGAATGGCAACTGGGTCCAGTTGCTGAAAACTTGAAAGGGACGCGTGTGCAGCGCCGCATCCATGGCGGGGATCTGCGGCGCGAAGTTGTAAAGTGTCTGCGCGCCGGGTCCATTCACGACATCCACTGGCAGGACGATCGCAAAGCCGCGGCCTTCGACCACGCCGCGCCAGGTCAGCGGATTGAAGGCTCGCGGCAGTGCCGTGACACGCTGCGGTGGTGCGCCTTCGTACAAATGCGCGGACATTAGATCAACGGCGCGTGCGTGTGATGCGATGCGAACTCCCTCGAAAATGAGCAGCGCTGCCAGCGTTGCCCACGCCCAGTTGGGACGTGCGCGGCGGGCCAGCACCATCGCCACTACGCCGGCCAGCAAGATTCCCCAGATCCACACGTCGAACACGTTGGCTATATCTAGACGAAAGCGATGCCAGGAAAACGGTAGCGCCAGCGGGATGCCGTAAGAGTTGGTCCAATCCAGCAGCATGTGGCTGATAACGCCGATCAGCGAAGCCAAAAAAGAGGGCCAGGAAAATCGGACGCGCGCGAGCACCATCGGCAGAAGCGCCACCAGCGGAGCAAAAGCAATGGCATGCGGGTAGCTGCGATGCCATTCAAGATACGTCTGGGCGCCGCTGAACCAGAAGATGGCGTCGATGTCGGGGGCATTGGCGGCCACCACCATCATGGCAGTGCCGTGAGGCGTGGTCTTTTCGAGACCGGCGCGCGCCAGCAGCAGGCCCACCAGGGAATGCGTGATATTGTCCATCTCAGTTATTGGGCTCAGCGATACGCGGCTGGCGCGAGCAGGGTCAATGCATCCGGCAGCATCTCGAGCGTGGCGGGGATGCGACCGCCATATTCGCCGTCGATCTGCAAATGCGCATCGCCCGAGAAGGCGACGCGGCGGGCGCGCAGCGTCCTCACTCCGGGCAGGGACTTCACCTGACGCAGCGTCACCGCAGTCATGTAAGCCGCGTAGCGCAGGGGATTCGATCCGTCGAAGAGCACCACCTCAAAGTCATCGCTCAACAGGGACGCGCCGCTGGCGATTTCCAAGTCTCCACCGTAATTGCGCACGCGCGAGGCCAGAACAAATCCGCACTCCTGCCGTTCGACACCGGCATCCACGTGAAACTGTCCGACGGTTTGGAAGAATTGGCCCAAGCCGGCGACCCAATAGGCCAGCTTTCCGGCGCGTGCCTTCAACTCGGGATTCACCTTGGTAACAATGGTCGCGTCCAAGCCAACTCCGCACATCATCAGAAAGTGGCGCGCCTGGCCGTTGCCATGGCACAGCGCCCCTACCGCGATGCGCCGCTCGACGCAGCGTCCGAGACGCTCGATGGCGCGTTCCAATGAGTTGCCCAGACCCAATTCGTTCGCCAGGACATTCGCAGTTCCGCCCGGCACCACGCCTAGAGGCACGCGCGAAGGGATCATTCCATTCGCGACTTCATTGATGGTTCCATCGCCGCCCAGCACCAGAATCAGGTCCGCGCCCGCGGCCACGGCGTCGCGCGCGAGTTCAGTGGCATGGCCTGCCGCCTCAGTCGGCGTGAACTCCGCCACAATGCCTGTTTTTTTCAGGGCATCAATGGTACGTTGGAGAATGCGCGCAGGCTGCCGCCGGAACTTGCCCGCGACAGGATTGTAGATCAGGACTGGCTGCTGATATTTAGCGATTTCTCAAGTATAACGTCCCCGTGAGTTCCGTCCCCCAGAAAATCGAAGCGCTGCGCAAGAAATTGCAGCATCACGAGCACCTTTACTACGTGCTCGACGCGCCTGAGATCAGCGACGCCGAGTACGACGCGATGCTGCGCGAATTGCAGGCGCTGGAAGCCGCGCATCCGGAGCTGATCACGGACGATTCGCCCACTCAGCGCGTGGGCGGCAAACCCCGCGAAGGCTTCGTCAAGGTGGCGCATTCCTCGCCGATGCTGAGTCTGGACAATGCATTGAATGAGGGCGAGCTGCGCGACTTTGACCGCCGGGTGCGCGATCTGCTGGGCGACGAGAAGTTCGCGTACGTGGCCGAATTGAAGCTCGACGGGCTTTCGCTGGCGGTTCGGTATCGGGAAGGCAAACTGGCGCAAGCGGTGACGCGCGGCGATGGCGCAACTGGCGAGGATGTGACTGAAAACGCGAGGACGATCCGCTCGATTCCCTTTCGCGCTCCGGTGGAGGAAGTCCGCGGCGAGGTGGTCTTCAACCGCAAGGCTTTCGACAAACTGAATGACGAGCGCACCGGTGCCGGGTTGCCGGTGTTCGCCAATCCGCGTAACGCTGCGGCCGGATCGCTGCGGGTGCTGGATCCGACCATCACGGCTTCGCGGCGACTGGATTACTATTCCTATTTCGTGGTTCCGGCGCCGCCCACGCAACACGAAACGCTGGAGCAGCTCCAGAAAACGGGATTCAAGGTGAATCCGAATTGGCGCAAGTGCGCCGACATTGAAGCGCTGATGGAGTTCTGCAAGGAATGGGAAGAGAAACGCGATTCCCTGCCCTATGAAATCGACGGCGTGGTGGCCAAAGTGGATTCGGTGGCGCAGCAGCAACGCCTCGGGTGGAGAGCACGCGCGCCGCGCTGGGCCATCGCGTTCAAGTTCGCGGCGCGTCAAGCGGAAACGGTGGTCGAAGAAATTGGAGTGAGCGTCGGGCGCACCGGCACGCTGACGCCGGGAGCGCTTTTCCGGCCGGTCAACGTGGGCGGCGTCATGGTTTCGAAGGCGACGCTGCACAACGAGGACGAAGTGCAACGTTTGGGCGTGCAAGCCGGCGATACGGTTCTAGTGGAACGCGCAGGCGACGTGATCCCTCATGTGGTGCGGGTCGTAAAGGAAGGCGAGCATCGGCGCCCGTTCCGTATGCCCACGAAGTGCCCCATCTGCGGCGGTGAGATCGTGCGCGTGGAGGGCGAATCCGCCAGCCGCTGCATCAATATCAACTGTCCGGCGCGTTTGCGGGAAACCATCCTGCACTGGGCGGCGCGCGGCGTCATGAACATCGACGGCATGGGCGAAGCGCTGGTGGATCAACTGGTGGGCAAGGGCCTAGTGAAGAATGTCGCCGATCTTTATGCCCTGAAGCTCGACGACCTGGTGGAGCTTGAGCGCATGGGCAAGAAGTCGGCCGAGAAGGTGCTCGCTAATATCGACGCCTCGCGCCGCGCACCGCTGCCGCGGATTCTCAACGGCCTGGGCATCCCCTTCGTGGGCGAACGCACCGCGCAGTTCCTGGCAGAAGCGTTTGGCGATCTGGATAAGATCGCGGCCGCCGATGAAGACGAGCTACAGAAAGCCGAGGAAGTGGGGCCGAAGGTCTCGCACAGCATCCACCAGTTTTTCCACGAGAAGCATAATCAGGAACTGGTGAAGCGGCTGCAGGAAGCCGGGTTCTCGTTTATTCATGCGATCAAAAAGCGCGCGGGCGGGCCGCTGGCGGGGATGACTTTGGTGTTGACGGGCACGCTCCCAAACCTGACGCGTGACGATGCGAAGCAGCGCATCGAGGCCGCGGGCGGCAAGGTGGCCGGGTCAGTCAGTAAGAAGACCAGCTGCGTGGTGGCGGGCGAGGAAGCGGGGTCGAAGCTCGATAAGGCGCGCGAGCTGGGCGTGGCGGTTATCGACGAGGACGGGCTACTCGCTATGATTGGGGACGCGACTGGCGACGGGCCTGTTCACGACGCTGGCAACGACGTTGTTAACGACGCCGAATAACGGATGCATTATCTTCTCGACATTCTCAAACAACTGGGACCGGTGGGGGTCCTGGTGCTGGCTACGGTTGAGTCGGCCGGCATTCCGAATCCCGGAGGCACCGACGTCCTGCTGCTGTTCATGACGGCGGCGCGTCCGCAAGACGCCGCGCTGAGCGCCGCGCTGGCGGTGATCGGATCCCTGGTTGGCAGCATGTTCTTCTTCGAGCTCATGCGCCGAGGCGGCGAAAAGTTTCTGACCAGGCACACGGCGTCGGGCCGGGGCCAGCGCTTCCGCGCCTGGTTCATGCGCTACGGGATGATCACGGTATTCGTCCCGGGCTTTCTGCCAATTCCCATTTTGCCTTTCAAAGTTTTCTGCGCGTGCGCCGCGGCGATGGGAGTTACGCGCAAGCGATTCCTGTTGGTTCTGGCTGCTGCGCGCATTCCGCGCTATGCGGCGCTGGCGTATCTGGGCTCCACCCTGGGCGAACACTCGGGGACCTGGCTGCGCGATCACGGCTGGTACCTGCTGGCGCTGGGAGTGGTACTAGCCACGGCTTTGGGCCTGGTGGTGCGGCGGGCGAGCCGCGAGGCGCTACAATTGGATTGAATTCTGGGCTGCTATCGTGACCCCCCTTATCGACACTTACGGCCGCGTCCACGACAACCTGCGCATCAGCGTCACGGACCGCTGCAATATCCGATGCTTTTATTGCATGCCGGAAGAGGGCGTGAAGTTCCAGCCGCGCGAGGAAATCCTGACCTTCGAGGAGATTGAGCGTTTTGTGCGTGTCGCGGTATCGCTAGGCGTCCGCAAGCTGCGTATCACAGGCGGCGAGCCTCTGTTGCGCAAGGATCTGGCGAAGCTGATCCATCGGCTCGGTGCGATCGACGGCATTCAGGACATGGCGCTGACCACTAACGGCGTGCTGTTGGCCGATCAGGCGCAGGACCTCTACGACGCCGGCCTGCGGCGCCTCAACGTCCATCTGGATACGCTCGACCGCGAACGCTTTAAGCAGATAACACGGCGCGATGATTTCGGCAAGGTGATGGACGGCATCGAGACGGCGCTGCGCGTCGGCTACCCGGTGATTAAGATCAACGCGGTGGCGGTGAAGAATTTGGTGGAAGCCGATATCGTTCCGCTGGCGCGGTTCGGGCGCGAGAACGGCATTGAGATCCGCTACATCGAATTCATGCCGCTCGACGCGCAGGGCATTTGGGATCACGACAAAGTTCTGTTGACCGACGATATGATCGCGATGCTGACGCGTGAGATCGGACCGCTGCGCGAGATTCCGGATCGCGATCCGCGCGCCCCCGCCACCGAATATGAATTCGCCGACGGCAAGGGTCGCATTGGCTTCATCGCATCGGTGAGCAAACCGTTCTGCCTGAATTGCAACCGCATTCGCCTGACCGCCGACGGTAAATTCCGCTACTGCTTGTTCGCGATCGATGAGACCGATATGCGCGGGCTGCTGCGCAATGGCGCTCCCGACCAAGCGATCGCCGATGCCATCCGCGGTTCGGTGAAGGATAAGTGGATCGGCCACCAGATCAATACCGCGAAGTTTGTGCCGCCGCCAAGGCCGATGTATTCGATCGGGGGATAGTCGACGCAATGCGGCGCGTCGAACAGATCGCTCAACGTGACGAACCGATCCACGCTCTCGATCAGGAGCTGGGAAGTTCAAATCGATCGCGACGCGTCCTCCCGGAAGCTGGATTTTTTGCTGGACGAAGCGCGTAATGAACGGGAGAACGGAACGTTGAAGGCCTGGCCAACGGAATTGTGAAGTCACAGGCGCTGCCGTTTGCCGGAAATATGCCCGGAATGCGGGCGCAAGAATTGGCCCACAGATAAAAAATCGATGAACACAGATAAGAAACATTAAACATTACCGAACCGGCGGCGTGAGCGGCGGCGCCCGGAAATTCTATCTATCTGTGTCCATCTGTTTTTTATCTGTGGGTCAATTGAAGGAACGTGGAGACAACGAAAATCCGGCCGCTTCAAGGCAAAGTTAATTTGGTCGCGCCGCCGAATCCCTGGGTTAGAATGGAACACCGGAGCCGTCGTTTCCTCACCTAATGGTCAAGCCAGATAGCGCCAAGGCAACACTCAAGTGTCTCGCCTGGCTGTCGCTAGCGATTGTCGCGTTCTATTGGGAGTTCGTTTTCACTAGCCAGTTTTCGATGCTGACAGCGGGGGAAACTGTCAATCAGGCGTACTCATGGTTTCACTTCTGGGCGGAAAGCGTGCGCCACGGCAGCGTGCCGCTCTGGGACCCCTACGCCTTCGGCGGCCATAGTTTCATTGGCGAGATGCAGACGGCGGCGTTTTATCCGCTCCACCTGGTGTTCGCACTGTTTCCGGCCAACGGCAACGGCCTGTTATCCACGCGGCTCTATCATCTCTATTTCGTATTCACGCACCTGCTGGCTGCGTATTTCATGTTCGCGCTGATCCGTGAAATGGGGCTTGATCGGTTTCCAGCCTTGCTCGCCGGCCTGATCTATTCACTCGGCGGCTTCGTGGGCGTGGTCCAATGGCCGCATCTTTTGGAAAGCTCAGTCTGGTTGCCGCTCCAGTTCTTGCTCATGCTTCGGGCGTTGCAACATCACGCGATGCGCCGGTCGATAACTCATGCGGCGCTGGCTGGATTGACGCTCGGTTTGTCAATTTTAGCCGGTGGATTGCATATCGTAATGATGCAAGTGATCGTGCTAGTCTCCGCAGCCGCGTACTACGCATCGCGTAATCGATCCGCGTGGTGGCGTTCGACTGCGGTAGTCGCGGCATTGCTAATCACCGGCCTGGCCGCGGGCGCGGTCCAATTACTTCCCTCGGCGGAGTACAGCGCGCGAGCGATTCGATTCATCTCCGGCACCTCCCTGCCTGCTACGCAAAAAATCCCCATTGGGTATCTGGTCGATTCCATTTTTCCCCGGACGTTGCTGAGCTACTTGATTCCTTACAATTTCCAAGGCAAGCTGGGGCCGGGCGAGGTCCTGAGCCCCTACCTCGGCTTCCTCCCTCTGCTGCTGGCGATCATCGGCTTCTGGAAGTGCCGTGATCGAGTGTGGGTCCGGTATGCCGCGGGACTTGTCCTCATCGCGTTTATATTTTCGCTAGGCGCGTCTTCGCTGCTCTATGGATTAATTTACGCACTGGTGCCGCTATTGTGGATGGCGCGCGAGGCCAGCCGCTTTCTCTATATGGCCCATTTTGGGTTGGTGGTTTTGGCTGCCTATGGCGCGCAAACTTTGTTTTGCGGCACGGAAGCTCCGCTCTCGTGGGGATCACTGAATCGAGTGTCGCTGTGGCTGGCGGTTTTGTCAGGGGTCATTTTGGCGGTCCCATATTTATCGGGACAGCCGGAGTTAAAACCCTGGACTGAGTTTTCTCTGCTGGTCATCATACTCACTTATCCAGTCCTCCGCTACATCTCCGGCGCACGCCACTCCGCATTGTCACGATTCTTGGCGATCGCTTTCATCATTTTCGATTTGCATTTGTTCAGTAGTACAGCAGTCAATAAAATTGAGATTGCGCGTAATGGTACGGACCAATTGGAACGCCTGATCGGCATGCGCGGCGCGGCGGACTTTCTCAAATCGCAGCCTGAGCCCTTTCGAGTACAGGTGGTAGCAGAGCCCGCTTTGAACATCGGCGACTCTTGGGGAATCGAGACTCTCAATGGCGGCGCCGTAACGCTAGCAGTCAACTATATGGACCTAACTGGCAGAGGCGGCCCCGGAAGCGACCTACTCAACGTCCGCTACTTTCTGAAGCCAGCTTCGGCGGCGGACCCGAATCCGGTCTACGCGGATGCGAATTGGAAAATTTATGCGAATCCCACCGCCCATCCGCGAGCCTGGATTGAGCCGGGGATGACACCGGCCGTCGTTCAGGAATATTCAGCCCGCCACATTGCTGTCAAAGTGTCCGCCGTCAATGGCGGTACGCTGGTTTTGAGTGAACTGTATTATCCGGGCTGGGAGGCTCGCGTGAATGGGAATCCGCAACGCATCGACGAAGTTCACCGGGGGCTGCGCGGCATTCCGATTCCGCAGGGAGAAAGTGTGGTTACCGTCGATTACGCGCCGCTTTCCGTGACGCTCGGCGCCATTCTTACGGTCCTGACATTTGCATTCACCTTAGCCGCCGCCGCGCATTGGGTGCGCCGCTAGTTGCAAGTCACTTGCAATACCCAGTTGAAAACCCTCCCAGCAACAGCCATAATGATTACAGGATGCAAATAGGTTTCAATAAGAAGGGCCATCTAGCTCCGTCCGAACCTCGCAACCTCACCGCCCTCAAAAAGGGCGAGACGGGTATTCTCGATCGTATCGACATGTCCGACATCGATGCCCAGCGTCTGATGGAACTAGGCTTTTTGCCCGGACACACGGTTACGCGGGCGCATGCTGCGCCGGGCGGCGATCCGCGGGTGTTTCGCGTGGACGGCTCGGAAGTGGCGCTGCGCCGCGAGACTGCGGTGCATCTAATTCTGCGATAAAGAACGCGTTATGGACGACTGCCACGGCCCCGCTATAGCAACCTTGCCGACTCCGGATACCTCCGGAAAGCAGCATATCGTTGCCATCGTCGGGCCGCCGAACTCGGGCAAGTCGACGCTGTTTAATCGTCTGACCGGGTTGCGGCAGAAGGTCGCGAACTTTCCCGGTGTGACGGTGGAACATCGCATGGGCCGCGCGAAGCTGGGGCATCTGCGCGAAATTTTCGTGGTGGATCTTCCGGGCGTTTACAGCCTGCAGCCGCGCACTGAAGACGAGCGAGTCACGCACGACGTCCTGGCGGGAAGCATGAAGGGCATACCCAAGCCCGACGCGGTGATGCTGATTCTGGATTCCACTAATCTCAGCCGTCACCTGTCGCTGGCTGCGCCGATTCTGAGTCTGGGATTGCCGACACTGGTGATCCTGAACATGGCCGACGATCTGCACGGCCGCGGCGGCGAAGTCGACGCGAAGGAGTTGGCGAAGCAGCTCAATACGCCGGTGGTCCTGATCAGCGCGTCGAAGGGCACGGGCGTCGAAAAAGTGTTCGAGTTCCTTAACGCGGCGCCGCAGCATCTGCCTCCCAAGCCGCCGCTGTTGCAACTGCCGGTACTGCAAGACATACCCAAAGTGCGCGACTGGGCGGCCAGCATGAGCCGCCGGACCAACTTCCGCGCGCCTGCTCCGCCTCTGTGGACGCGACGCCTCGATGGCATTTTCCTGCATCCGGTGATCGGGCCGCTGGTCTTTCTGATGGTGGTGGTGGGCGTCTTCCAGACGATTTTCGCCGGCGCGCGTCCGATGATGGACGCGGTCGCAAATGCCATCCAGATTTCTGGGAAGTGGATCGAAGCCACCATGCCGGATACAGCGTTGCGCTCACTGATTGTCGACGGCGTGTGGAGCGGCGTGGGATCGGTGATCGTGTTCCTGCCGCAGATCCTATTGCTGTTTTTGTTCATCGGCGTGCTGGAAGACTCGGGCTATCTGGCGCGCGCGGCGCTGATCGCGGACCGCACGATGGCGCGCATCGGGCTCCAGGGGAAAAGCTTTATCCCGCTGCTCTCGGCTTACGCTTGCGCGGTGCCTGCCATCATGGCGACGCGCACCATCGAGAATAAGCGCGACCGCATCGCCACCATTTTAATCGCTCCGTTCATGACGTGTTCGGCGAGACTGCCGGTTTACACGCTGGTAATCGCGGCGTTCATCCCCGAAAAGCCGCTGCTGGGACCGTTGTTCGGCACACGCGCCGCGGCGCTGCTGGGTTTGTACGTGCTGGGATTCCTGGCGGCGATTGTCACTGCGCGGCTACTGAAATCGACGGTGCTCAAGAGCACGCGCGCGCCTTTCATTCTGGAAATGCCGCCCTACCGCTGGCCCACCGTGACGTCTCTGGTGCTGCGGCTTATTGACCGCGCACGGGTGTTCCTGCGGCGCGCCGGTACGGTGATTCTGGCTGTCGCAATCGTTCTTTGGGTGCTGGCGCATCTGCCGCTGCACGATGGCAAGGCGCCGGCGATCGGCGAGAGTATCGCGGGCATGATCGGACACGCGGTCGAGCCGGTGATCCGCCCGCTGGGCTTCAACTGGAAGATCGGCATCGGTCTGATCACGTCGCTGGCGGCGCGCGAAGTGATCGTCGGCACGCTCGGCACCATCTATGGAATCGAAGGGACGACGCAATCGATGGGGCTACAGGCTGCCTTGCGGCACGACCTTACGCCGGGCGGCGCCGCGGCATTGCTGGTGTTCTTCGCGTTCGCGATGCAGTGCATGTCGACGGTGGCGGTGGTGCGGCGCGAAACCGCAGGCTGGCGCTGGCCGGCCATCCAATTTGCCTATATGACTGTCTTTGCGTACGTCTTTGCGTTTTTGGCGAATCGCATCGTGTCGCTCTGGTTCTGATTCGAAACAGGTTGGTTTGGGTCTGAATCGAACGAGCGCCCCACTCATCTATATTGACCGGTTGGTAACATAAAACGTGCATAACGTCATCATTCTTGGATCGGGCTGCGCCGGGAACACGGCCGCCATCTACACCGGTCGCGCGGGATTGAACCCGCTAGTGGTCAGCGGACATGAGCCGGGCGGTCAGCTTTCGCTCACTACTGAAGTCGAAAACTTTCCGGGATTTCCGGACGGCATCAATGGCCCCGACCTGGTCGCGAACATGCAGAAACAGGCCGAGCGATTCGGCGCTGTGTATATGCACGGCACCGTCACTGAGGCCGACCTCTCCAAGCGCCCCTTCCGCCTCAACATCGACGGCGAATGGCAGGAGACCAGCACGCTGATCATCGCCTCGGGCGCTTCGGCGCGCTGGCTGGGACTGCCCAGTGAGCAGAAGCTGATCGGCCGCGGCGTGAGTTCCTGCGCGACCTGCGACGGGGCGTTCTACAAAGGCGGCAAGATCGTGGTGATCGGCGGCGGCGATTCTGCCATGGAAGAGGCCAACTTCCTGACGCGTTTTGGAGACACCATCACGCTGGTGCATCGCAGCGAAAACTTTCGCGCGTCGAAGATCATGCTGGACCGCGCGCGCGCCAATAACAAGATCAAGTTCCTGACCAACACTGTGGTCGAGGACATCTACGACGTCTCGAAAAACATCGTGACCGGCGTGAAGTTGCACGACCTCAAAAGCAACCGCGTGTGGGATGAGGCGGCGGATGGATACTTCGTCGCGATCGGACACATTCCGAACACCAAGCCGTTCGTGGGCCAGATCGATCTCGACCACGACGGCTACATTATTTCCAAAGGCGGCGCGCGCACCAATATCGAGGGCGTGTTCCACGCGGGCGATGTCCAGGACCGCACCTATCGCCAGGCCGTCACCGCCGCGGGCGCGGGCTGCATGGCTGCGATTGAAGTGGAGCGGTTCTTGGGCGAAGGGCACTGACGCGGCTACCGCGCGATCTTACGCCGATCTAGTCTGATCGACGATATCGAGTTCTATCGGACTCGACAATCCAGAGCGCCTGGTCCGGGCGGTTGTTTTCCATAAGCGCGATCTCGTCCTGCGCTTTTGGACGTAAACGTCGGCACCGGCGAGCCTCTCATCGCTGACAGTTTCAGCATCAAAACCGTGACTCCGAAGAAACTCCGCGACATCTTTCGGGAGGTTTTCGTCGATCTTGAACTTCACGCGCCGATTTCGAGTGGGAGAGCGACGGTGCCTTCACGCGCAAGCTCCGCGGCGTAGGCCAGCGCCGCATCAATGCCGGCGTCTGTCAATCCGGGATAACTGGCGATGATCTCGTCGCGCTTTACACCGGCGGCGAGATTGTCGAGCACCACGGACACCATGATTCGCGTGCCCCTGACACACGGCCGGCCGTGACAAACGCTCGGGTTCACGGAGATGCGCTCCCGCCAGTCCGTCATAGCTTGATCGTAGCGCAGCGGTTTCGTTGGTTATTTCGGGGGCTGTTCTTTCGTGGCGTCGTCGGGCAGCGCATCGGGCACGTCGCCGAACTGAATATTCGTTTCCGCGCCGAAGCGGTTGTACATCCGGAATTCGACTTCGTTCTTCGACAGAAACCGGCCCTCGCGGGAACGGATTTCCGACTTCAGCGGCAGCAGGTAATCCTGGCCCGAGATCTTGGTGAAGTCATAATTCATGTCCAGATCCACGCTCTGGATGGGAAAGTCGACTGGCAAACCTTCCACTTCGAGTTTGATGCGCATCACCATCTTGGTGTCGCGATCCGCGTACACCAACCCGTGATATGCGGCGATCACGGTCCGCTTCACCGCTTCCGAATAAATGCTGTATTCCGAATGCAGCTGGCTCACGCGAAAGTTGAACACATACATCCGCTTGCCGCGCAGCGTGGCCCAACGCTCCCAATCGAACTGAGTCTCCGTCTCCCGCGCGAAAATCTCTCGCAGGATCGAGCCGAATTCGCCAGAGGAACTAGCGCCATTTTTTTGATCGTGCCTGGCGCCCGGCGCTGCCGGGATTCCATTGATCGACACCACCTTGTAGTCTTCTTTGTGCTCGTTGTAACTCAGGCGTTCGGCGATAGTGTCGATCAGGCGGTAGTTTTCCAGACCGCTGACATCCCCATACCGGCGCGTCACCTGGAGACAGATGAAGTTCGGCAAGCTCTCGATATAATTGCGTGCGCGGTCCGTGATCTCCGCGAGAATGCGCTTTTGCTCGATCGAATCCGGCGGCGGCGGGCCTTCCACTACCAGCTTCGGAGCGGGCGGCGGTGGAGGCGCCATGCTGGCGGATTCCGTGATCAGCCCCTTGAGCGCGGCCACGGTTTGGGGTCCTGCTCCCGCGCCTTGCAGTTCTTCCACGGTGCGCGCGTCCAG
>Ga0207641_10002618_pt1 | contig 16503 bp, 8 predicted proteins | sample KBSSwiS62_FD_184306 | JGI IMG/M metagenome (GOLD analysis project Ga0207641, IMG submission 184306) | Switchgrass rhizosphere microbial communities from Kellogg Biological Station, Michigan, USA - KBS Switchgrass S6-2 (SPAdes) (version 2) | ecosystem: Host-associated > Plants > Roots >... | reverse complement strand
ACAGTAAATAACACTGTTAGGTCCGTATTGAACATCTGGTATATTGGGTGTAAACTGGCGGTTATAATTTAAGTTGCCCTCTATTTTCAGTTTGCTGCTTAAATCGTAACTGGCAGTTATGTTAAAGTTTACAATATTTAGTTTTGTATTGGGGATAATTCCTTTCTGGTAACTGTCGGTCAATGCCATCCTGATGCTTGACTTATCTGTTGCGGCAGAAAAACTAAGGCTATTGGTAGTAAGCAAGCCTGTTTGGATAAAATTTCTGAGATTGTCTTTTCCACGCGATATGTAAGGTGTGCCCTTTCTTACACCGGTTACCGGGTCTATCGGGCTGTCGTATTGTGGAATTAGCTGGCCTTCAAATTTTGGACCCCATACATCATAGTCGCCGTCATTAATACCACCGCCTTTTCCATCGCCAAAAGAATATTGCGAGTAATCGCCACCACCATACATGGCCTGTGTTTTAGGCAAAGCAATAAAGCCTTTGTCAAATTGTACACTGGAATTGTATTCAATGGTATATCCTTTGTTATTCTTCTTTCCTTTTTTTGTGGTAATCAGGATAGCGCCGTTTTGTGCACGGCTACCATACAGGGCAGTGGCCGCAAGCCCTTTCAAAACCGTATATGTTTCAATATCATCGGGGCTGATATTCCAGGTATCGGAACTGATGGGCATTCCATCTACTACATAGAGGGAAATATTTCCACCGCGCAGAGACACGGCGGGTGCAGCCAGCAATTCTCTTGAAATGGCAACATCAAGTCCTGCAACTTTACCTACCAGGCTGTTGACTGGATTAGGTTCCCTTGCTTTCACCAGGTCCGAACCCTTAACTTCCTGTACAGCATAGCCCAGTCGTTTTGTTTCCTTTTTTACACCCAGGGCGGTAACTACTACTTCATTCAGGTTAGCAGATTCGGCTGTCAACATAAGTGTAGTGGAAGCTTTTCCTGCATCCAGTTCACGTGTTGCATATCCGATGCTGCTCAGGATTAAAACTTCTTTTTCTTTTGCATTGATAGAAAAATTTCCATCCGCGTCCGTCTGCGTAATTAAAGAATTGCTGCCTTTTACTTTGACAGTAACCCCTGCAAGTGGTTTTTGATCTTCCTGGGAAATAATTCTTCCTTTTACTGGTTGCTGCGCGTTGGCGATGAAAGATAGCAGGAGGCAGAGAAACAGGATCGCAGGGACCTGGAATCTGGTAGATTGTTTCATTGCAGTTGATTTGGTTATTAGATTAATTGAACAATATCTCATTATGGACAAAGCAAGCCCTTCCCTGCCGCGCAGCACATATCGGCTGCCTGTAAGGCATTGCTGCATCAGGGGATTTTTCTATCTGGAATCTTTTGTTATATCATGGGCGGAAGGAACTGCGACAAAAGTATTACCGGTCTGTTACGATTATGTGATGCCATCTTTAAGCAATTATTGCCATACAGGTAATTATGTATCCGTGCACCGGATATAAACAGGTATTGAAGAATAATGGAGAAGGAACTCATTGCCCGCGTATAAGAGGCAGATCAAATTGCAGAACCTGGGCCGTTCTATCTGCAACACTATAAATTTTCTTTCAACCAGCTCTTAAATTCATACATAGAGCTAAACATATTATCGGGAGCATGTGGTGATAATTGTGCGGCTGAATGAGTGCCATTTGCGAGGCAGCATGAATACCTGCATCCGGCATTTTTACCGGATTGGATGTCGGAAGGAGTATCACCAATATTAATTACGTTTCCAGCTTCACTGATACCCAGCAATTGCATGGCCTTAAAAATCATATCTGGCTGAGGGCGGCCCTGCTCCACCTCATCGCTTGCAATGGATGCCTGGATAAACGTATGCTTGCTTCCGGTATACTTCTCATTTAATCCGCGGAGCCAGCCAAGTTTCTCCAGGATGATATTGGTAACCTTTCTATAAAAACCAGTTGTTAATGCAACAGGGATATTTTTTTCTTTCAGGAAGGCAAAAAGTTCCAGGCAGCCGTCTGTGGGTCTGATGGAGCTGTTGTTATAATGGTCTTCCAGTATGGTGCGAAACAAATTGTATGAATTTTCTACCTGGTTGCGCCAGACTTCTCCCCTGTTACCCACCTGTCTTTCCCAAAACACTTCAAAAACGTGGCGCTTCGCCCAACCCTGCACGGCCAGTATTTCTTCATCGGTCATTTGCAGATCGGTCTGCATTGCTGCCCTGGTAAAACAGCTTTCCACTTCATGTTCATCACGCACGGTGGTACCAGCCATATCGCATACAATCAATTGAACGCCGGTGGCAGCTTTCATACATATTATTTTTAGTTAAACAGTTCCTGTATACTTTCTTCGGCCAGGCCAGCACCCGCTGTCATTCCTTTTCCGCCAACGGCCGTCACGATATGAATATTTTTTGATGCTTCTTTTTTGAATATTCCCTGTGTTTTGGTTTGTGCATAGAAGCCATTCCAGTATTCTGCTATGCTCCAACTAGGTAAATCAAAAATTTGTTTGGCTTCATCCAGAATAACCTGGTTGATCTCCTGGTTAACCGAAAATCCAAGTTTGTCCTGTTCAACTGCTGCCGCATATTCATGCGAATCCCCGATAATAATACTGCCATCCGCAGCCTGTTTAAAAAGAATATGAATACCCCATTTTTTACATCTTTCTTCAATATTGCCTGCATCCAAACTATGGTAGGAAGGGCATTCCAGAAAACTTTCATAGCGGCGGATGCTTAAACCAGTGAGTACTGCGCCCTTTAATTGATAACCTGCTTGCGGCACGGTTCTCATCATCTGCAATTTGGAAACCACGATATTACCATCCAAAAACAACCGGGGATACAACAATCGGACATCTCTTCCATTACAGATAACCACTTTGTCGCTGGTATAGGCCCGCCCGAGGTGATCTTCAATAACGCATTTACCATTTACATAATCACAAAATGTGACTACTGTATTGGGCTGATAAGTTAAACCCAATTGTTCCTGTTGAAAAGCAATCAGCCGGTGTATCATTGTATTGGGTTCAACCGTGATTTCCTCCGGGAAAAACAGACCTCCTTTACAATAGCCCTGTTTCAATCCGGGGTATTTATCCAGGCAATCCTGCTGCGTAAACAGCGTAGAAAAGTAGCCATCTGCTTCATTGATATCCCTGAGTTCGTTGATGAGCGTTAATTCTGTTTCATCCGATGCTATATATACCGAACCATGGCATCGTACTGAAATATCAAACACGGCCTGTAATGATCGATAAATTTCAACGCTCCTTCTTCCATACTGTTGCCATTTACCCCGGCTCAGTCCCGACGGTACCACCTGCCCGAAATTACGGACCGTGGCCTCCTGCGGCTGGCTGTCTTTTTCGAGCAGCAGCACATTTAATTTTTTTTTGCAGGCATGGTAGGCATGAAAACTGCCGAGCACGCCCGCACCTACCACAATAAGATCATAATGAACTTTCTGCATATCAAATATCAGTTGGTGTCAGATTCAAGCTTATTATATTTTCTGCGGAAATATATCCAGGATACCAGGATGCAAACCAGCCCCAGGATGGACAAAATAAAACTCACCTTCAAAAAATAGTTCAACCAGTTTACCCGCGGACTGAGTATTTCTTTATTCACAATGATAAAACAGCTGCCGAGGTATCCGACTGCGTCCATAAAATAAAAAAAGAATCCAATATTGCCCCTGACTTTGAAAGCTGCGATAAACCGGTCCAGGAACAAACACTGCAGGGTATTGTAGCAAACATACAATCCAATAGTGTACAGTACAAGGTCTATTACGGGGTCGGTCAAACGCTGTTGCAGCAGCCAGGCTGATACCAGCATAATACAAAGCCCCGCAGCAATGGCCAGATGGTGTATGGCAATACTTTTGAAATGATTTTTAAACCCGGTCAGCAGCAGCAGTAATGCCAGTACCGAAACGGCTGCAATGGTTTCCATTTGCGTAAAAATAGCAGGGTTAAAACCCGGCTTTACAATCCGCAATATCTCTACGGCGTAATTGTCTTTCAGATCCCGCAAAATGGTAAGCAGCAGGTTGATGACGGTAATGGCTGTTAGCCCGGTTAAAAATCTTGCCAGCAGCGCCAGCCTTTGTTTTCCATTCATAGATACGCGCAAACCACGGCTGGCATTTTCTTCTGCAGTTGGCTCGGGTATTTTTGTGAGCATCCATACTGCCAGCAACAACAGCGGTACATACAGGAACCCTGCAACAAATGGCGTATATATTTCAGGTATCTTCCAGTAATCAATGCAAATTCTTCCAAGCGTTTTGGCAACGCCGGAACTAAAAATAAAATTGGTGCTGAGTACCAGCGCAAGAAAATCTGTAAACTTTCTTCCTTCAATAAAACTAAATACCAGGCCCCATATAAGACCAAGCGAAAGACCATTGGCAAACAGGAAAAAAACATTCCAGGGTTTTGGCAACAGCGCCAGCAATAAAAGGCTGATGTGTGCAGCGCCAATCAAAGCGATAATATAAAAGGCACGCTTTGATCTGTTGACTTCTGAAATGAATTTAATGCCAATAAACTTGGCTGTCATATAGCCAAATGTTTGTGCCACCACCAGTGCCGATTTAAAGGAAATGCCAAATGCCTTTTCACCATCGAACGTAGCGGCACTGAAAGGTTTCCTGAAGCCATACATACAGAAATAGGTGGCAAAGCTCGCGAAAGCAGCCCAGGCCAGCATTGCATAGGATGATTTGGCAAATGGTTTTTTTTCTACCAGGGCGGTTAACATGAATGCGAAAGTATAGTTAGCAGTAAAATACAGCATATTGGCTGTATTAAATCATTGATAAGCTTTTATTCAACCCGCGGTTTACAATATTCCGGAGAGGCCAGGGTATCGCCAGGATTAAAACGCCCGGCTTAACGCTTACATAATATTGCGATAACAAGGGGGTTATACGCTAATTGTTCCTTTGCAAAACCCATTATTATGAAAGCGATTATTATTATCTCTTTGTTTGTTGTGCATTTGCAGTTTCTATCAGCGCAATCAAAATCAACCGCTCCCAATGTTTTTGTTATTACCCTGGATGGATTCAGGTGGCAGGAGATTTTTAATGGGGCCGATCCCGACCTGATGGCCAATACCACCTATGTTAGCGATACAGCCATGATCAGGCAATTATACAATGGTGAAAATGCCAACACCCGCCGGCAGAAACTACTCCCCTTTTTCTGGAATGTGCTGAGTACAGAAGGCCAGCTTTATGGCAACCGTGCCTATGGCAATCAAGCGGATGTTAAAAACTTTTACAAAATATCGTATGCGGGTTACAATGAAATATTCACTGGTTTTGCCGACTGGAGGTTTATACCCAATACGCCCCGCTTCAACAAAAATGCTAATCTGCCTGCATACCTGAATAATCTGGACGAATTCAAAGGAAAGGTGGCGGTCTTCAGCTCCTGGAATATTTTTCCTTATATATTAAATGAACCTGCGAATAGGTTCCCTGTGAACAGTGGTTATGAACCTTTGTCTTCAAACCAACCCACTATAGAAAAAATTAACCAGGTGCAGGATAGTATCGTCAGTAAATCTGCCTGCAGGTATGATATGTTAACCTTTCTTATGGCCAAACAGTATATAGAACAGCAACATCCAAAAATGCTGGTGCTTTCTTTTGGTGAAACAGATGAGTTTGCACACAGCGGACGGTATGATATGTATTTGCAACGGGCAAACGACGCCGACAGAATGATTGCATCATTGTGGTATAGTATTCAATCAGACCCATTTTATAAAAACAATACAGTATTTATTATTACCACCGATCATGGGCGTGGAAGCAAAACGAATTCCTGGCCCGCACATCATCTTTTTGTAAAAGGATCGGGCGAAATATGGATGGCTTTAATGGGGCCCGGCGTTGAAGCCAGGGGCGAGATAAAGGAACCTGGTCAAATATATCAGAACCAGTTTGCGCAAACTATTGCGGGATTACTGGGAGAAGTGTTTGCACCCAATCATTCAACGGGGAAGCCGATCGTTTTGCAAAATGCCGCGACAGGAAAAAAGCAGGACACATTCGTTTCTGTTCGTGTGGCAACAAAATAAAGTCTCTCCTTCGAAAGAAACTGCTTTAGAGCAAAAAATAGTGATAGATTAACGCGACAACTATTTTACCATTTCGGCTTACACATACGCATAAAAAAGCCAGGTATAAAAATACCCGGCGTGTTGATCGTACCCTTTAAAACTAAATTCTTATCTGGCAGATTTAACTACAGATTGAACTGCAGTCTCATTTCCATTTGTTACGCGCATAATATACATACCTGCGGGCACCTGTAACATGCTGATTACTTCTGTCTGACTTGCATATTGTACAGTATATGACTTTATTAGTTGTCCATTTGCATTACTTAACTGATAACTGATTGTTTTACCCTGCCAGCTCTGGGGAATTGTAACCCTCACATCATTGACAACGGGATTGGGATAAGCCAGTATTTTTGCGCCCTCTGCAGATTTCCCGATACGCACAATTCTTATGTCAGATGTTTTATAACGGGCATCCATATCTACCATTTTAAGGCGATAGTAGATTGTTCCACTGTTGCCTGCCGAAACTTTATCAGTATAGGAATAATTCACATTGATATCACTATTACCGGCTGCAAAAATCATAGCTATGTCTGAATATTCAACCCCATCAAAACTTCTTTCTATAATAAAATGACTTGCATTTCTTTCCGTGGTAGTAGTCCACTTTAAAATGACATTGCTGTTGGCATACGCAGCATTCCAGTTAATGATTGTCACCGGCAAGGTAGCGGCTGCGGGTGGTGTGCCATGAAAAAGAAGGCTGAACTGGTCATTTCCACTCCAGCCATTACTGGTCTGGCTAAAACCAAATTTCACATCAAACGAAGAAGCAAACGGGCTGGTCACAACAAATGAGTTGCTTTTATTAGCTGTATCAATTGACTGGCTCAGGCTTGAATTGGTGCTAATAGCCTGGATAAGATTCGAAGATTGTGTTACGCTGATGCCCGGAGTGCCGTTGGCATAATACCAGTTGTCGTTGGCCAGGTTAATAGATGCATATTCATTAATCTGATTACTTCCATTTAGATCAAAGAATGTTCCGTCAAAATTTGCGAGGTTAACCGGCAGCGATGTACCTGCCTGCACAAAACTAATATTGAACAGCGCGTAATGATCTCCCTTTCCGTTAATGGAGCTGACCATTGGCTGGAAGCCCTCTGAGGTACCGGTATAAGCAGAATCGATGCTTTTCAACTGAACGTTATACAAAGCTGTCACAGTTACCAGGGCATCAACGGTACCTGTAGAAGTAACATTTGAAAACCGGTATACGGCTCCTGCGGTAAGATTAGTCCCGGATTCGAGCGCATAACCGGAGAAATTAAGATTTTGAGAAGACGCCGTAAAGCTGATGGCAGTCAAAAGAACCAGGAGTTGAATGCGCAATTTTGTAAATAATAATTGCGAAATGGCATGGGGGTACAAATGCTTCATAAATTAATTTTTAAAAGGTTGAGATTAAATTGTACGGCCACAGGCATTGGAGAAAATCAGGACGACTTTTCCAGGAGAATTGGAGAATTATAATAAATTGATAACAGTGACTTATTACTGGCGGAGATTGGGTACGGCAAATTCAGGAGGAAGATTGGGTACGATTGTTCAGAAGGAAGATCGGGGTGGAATGTTCAGCAGGAAAATTGGGTACGTTTGTTCCGGTGAGTAATCCGGTACCACAAAGATTAACCGCTTTTTCAAAAAATGCAAGCTTTTTTCAAAAAAAATTTGAGACCGCTATGGAAAATTGTCTTTCGCACTTCATTTCCAAGGCTATCTGCATAGTGGAACAGATGGAAAATGGGTTGGCGGTTAGAAAACCGTCAACTCCAAATTTCTACTACTGCTTATGAGTGAATGAACATTTTTTGATCACGGCCGTACAGGGTTTGTTCCATTACGCGATCGGCATTCAAAGTTAATACCTGGTAAAAAAATGGGGAACGAAAATTCGTTCCCCATTTCCCGATTGCAATTTGCTTATCGTATTGCTAAAAATGCTGTACTAATAACCCGTATTTTGTGGAAATGCAGGCCCTTGTGTTACGCGGTCAATTTGAGTTTGGGGAATAGGCCGCAGCATGTGAAAATCTTTTATATATGGTGCTGCCTCTGCATTCCATGCTTTTACCCTTGTAACCAGGGAACGGGTGCGAACAAGATCTAACCATCTTTGCCATTCTCCAAAAAATTCGCGGCTGCGTTCGTCAAGGATAAAATCAAGCGTTACATCAGACGGTAAAATCATCATGGCGGCTGCGGCTGCGGCATTTTGGGTTGCTGTGTTTGTTTTTCTGAAGGCCGCTCTTTGCCTTACCACGTTTATCATTGCAGCGGCATTCACCAGATCGCCGGCTTTAAAATAAGCTTCAGCAGCGGTTAAATAAACGTCTGAAAAACGGTACAATACAACAGGCCTTGTTGAAGGGTCATTGAAATTAGAACCCCTGCTGGGATCCATGAATTTCTTTATCGCCGGAAATATTCCGTTGTTCCATAAACTCGGTGGCACTACAATGCCTTTGAAAGGCCTGGTCCCGATAAACTGAGGCGCTCCTGTTACTTCAAAGTCTGGCAACCATACTGCGGTATCAACACCAACAACAGTAGTATATCCAATGCCGCGACTGTTGTTGGCAGCAGTTGCGCTGTTGGTTATAGATGTATTGGAAATATAAATTTGGTAAAAAGTATTCGCAAATCGGGCGTCGTTGTCTCTATTGATAAATGCCTCATCCAGGAAATAGTTTTTACCCGTATTGGCGCCGGTTTTTAATTTATCGCTGTTGGGACGAAGACGCACATAGGGTCTGCCATAATAAGAATCCCTAATCATGCCCGATGTGCCGCTATTAATCAACAGTCCACTCCCATTTACAAAGGAGTTAACGCCGCTGTTGTTCGGATAATTCCAGTTGGTAAACCAGGGACTAAGATTTTGTGCGGCGCCGCCGCTGGCACCGCCACCCACTGCATAGTATCCGTATTTCGGATCCAACACGTGGTCGCTTACGAACATGGTTTCCTTGCCATAATCATTGGCAGGTACAAAAGCATCGCCAAAGTCCTGCCATAAATCCAGGCCGTATGTAGCTTTATTGGCAATAATACTTGCGCAAATACTGGCCGCCTGTGTAAAATCTGAAGCGGTGTTGTTCAACCATCCCCTGGTTAGATAAGCCTTGGCCAGCAACAACTGGGCAGTGGCTTTGGTGGCGGCCTTACCAAGAAAGGGTGCTGTAACGGTAGCAGGAAGATCTGCGGCGGCATCTGTAAAGTCCTGTATAACCTGCTTATAAACTTCGGCTGCTGGTTGACGTGAGTCTGACAAAGTGGGGACAGTAATAAAGCTGGTGTGCAGGGGCACATCGCCATAAGTTTGCACCAGGTAGAAATACCAAAATCCTCTCAAAAACTTAGCCTGTGCCAGGTATTGTTTCCGGGTGATAGAGTCGAGGGTGGCTGCAGCAGCATATTGCAAAACACCGTTTATAGTATTAATATCCTGGAATGCAATTCCCCATGCTGCACCAAAATTGCTGCCGTTGAGCCCGTTGTAGGAAGTGATAATACTGTTGCCGCTTACCCCCATTAAAAATTCGTCGGTGCCTGCCATCATTTCATTGGTGAATCCTTCTGTCCCCCACTGGCCGCGGATGTCATTGTATACTCCTGAAATGCCTCCCAGTATACCTGATGGCGTGCTAAAATAAGAAGGCACTACAACTGCCTGTGGCTTTTCCTGTAAAATTTTTTTACAACCGATAACAGGCAACGCGGCTATGGCCAGGCAAATGATATATTTTATATTAAGTTTCATAATAAACAATTAAGTGAGTTAGAATTTCATGTTAAAACCAATGGTAAATTGTCTTACGGACGGATTGTTAAGGTTCACGGTAATCTGGCGGCCGGGCGTTCCGGATTCGCTGGCACCTGTTGGCGCTACTGTATTGCTGGAACCATCGCCGTTCACTGTGTAGCCGTTACCTTCGGGATCAGGGCCATAACCGGCTTTAACAAAAGGAGAGTATATAATAAACGGGTTAGTAGCATTCACATAGACTCTTACCGAAGTGAGGCCTGTTCGTTTTAATAATTTCTGCGGTAACTCATACCCAAGATTTATGCTCCGGCATTTGATAAAGGATCCATCCTGGTAAGCCAATGTGGAAGCAAAATAGGCCACGGCGTTACTGGCATCAGGCGCGGGGAAATCGTTGGTAGGATTACTACGTGTCCAGTAATTTGTTTTTACCTGGTTCTGACGGCCCTGGTTGAAAAATCCAAATCCGCCGCCACCCGTGGAATTGCCGGTAATATAAGGTACCACCATCTTCATGCCCATGCGCGCATAAAACACCGTCGAAAGGTCGAAGTTTTTAAAGTAAAAACGGTTGGTGATGCCGCCTTCCCAACTGGGCTGAAAGTTCCCTAATATCTGGCGATCGGAAGGAGTAATTTTTCCATTGGCATCTACGTCCTGTACGCGTATCTGGCCAGGATACTGAACAGGGGATGTCTGTGCTGCAATAAGGCCTTTAACGGAATCTTCCGTTTGCCAGATGCCGAGTTTTTTGTAATCATAAATAACAGTCAGCGGCTGGCCTACAAACCAACCGTTACCGATATTGGATTTCTCCTGCGGTGTGCTGAGCTGGGTTATCTTTTCCCTGTTAAAGAAATATACAAGATCAGTACTCCAACCAAAGGCGCCTGCTTTTTTGTTCTGGATAATGTCCACGCTTAAAGAAACTTCAAGGCCTTTACCCTCGGTTTTACCAAGATTTGCAAAAGTGGAATTGGCACCGTTACTGGGTGGCAGGTTCACCGAAAGAAGGATGTCCTTGGTTTTCTGTTTATACCAGTCAACGCTACCGGTGATCCTGCTATTTAAAAATCCGAAGTCGACGCCGATATCAGTTTGTGAAGTAGATTGCCAGCCGAGGTTAAGCGCAGGCAGGTTCGTTACCGTATACGCCAGTTGCTGACCTGCGGTACCCGTTCCGAAATTATAATACCCTGCGCTCAAAGCGCCCAGGGTTGAATATGGACTAACATTGCGGTTTCCGGAAATACCCCAGCCGCCACGCAATTTCAGGTTTGAAACAAAACTGACTGTTTTCATGAACGTTTCTTCGCTCACATTCCAGCCAAGACCTATAGCCGGGTAATTAAAATACTGGTGCCCCGGCGCCAGGGTGGAAGAACCGTCTCTTCGTAACGTTGCTGTCAGCAGGTAACGGTTATTATAGGCATAATTCAGGCGGCCCATAAAAGAAAGCAAACCTTGTTCGGTAAAAGAACCGTTGGCGGTAGGCGTACCGGAAGCCAGAGCAAAATTAGATGAACCGATATAGTCGGCCGGCACACCGGTTACGCCCATACTGCTGCCCTGTGAATGGTTTTTTACCACTTCAAAAAGGCCGGTAAACCCAATCTTATGTTTTTCTGCAATTGTTTTATCGTAATACAACAGGTTCTGAAAATTATAATCCCAGTATTCTGTGTTGCTCACATTTGCACTGGAGGAGGATTGTACGGTGGCGCTGTTTACGTAGGTGAGCGGTCCTCCGTAGCCATTAAACGAATTTTGGCTGAAGTTGAGACCGGCATTAAACCTGTAACGGAGACCTTCAAGAATTTTTACTTCGGCATAAAGGCTGTTGAAAGTTCTCAGGTTGCGGCTGCGCGATAATATGGAACTGGCTTTAGTAATTAAAGTGAGTGCACTGATCTGCGCAGCATCAATTGACCCAACACGCGGAAACAAATTCACGGTTCCATCGGAATTATAAGGAGAAGCCAGGGGAGTGGTACTTACCAGTCCGCCAGGAACGCCGCTGCCGCCAGGTGTATTTTGATAGGAAAGTGTATTCAATGAATTCAAACCTATTTTGATACGGCTGCCGATTCGCTGGTCGATGGTTGCTCGCAGGTTAAACCGGTCGAAACGCTGGTTGGGTATAATACCCGTTTCACGAAAGAAGCCGGCGCCCAAGCCATATTGGGTGGTTTCTGTACCGCCCTGCAATGCCAGCTGATGACTTTCGGAATAACCTTTCCGGTAAATTAAATCTTGCCAGTCGCTAGATATGCCGGCAGCCAGCGCTGCGTTTTCCGCCACTGATAAAGGATAGCCGGTAGTACCTGGCGCGGAACGGTTATAGGTAGCCGCATCCTGTTTCAACTGCGCGTATTCTTTCCCATTATAAACCTTGTATTTACCCATAATGGATGTGATGCCGTAGTAACCATCGTAGCTCATCACCGGTTTGCCTGTACGTCCGCGCTTGGTAGTGATAAGAATAACACCACCTGAACCACGTGAACCATAGATGGCCGTAGCAGATGCATCTTTCAGTATTTCCATATTGGCAATATCACTGGGATTAAGATCCAAAGTACCGCCATAAGGTATGCCGTCTACCACATACAACGGGCCGTCAAGGTTATCGCTGGCAGATATGCTGGTGGTAAGGGTGCGGTTTCCGCGCACGCGGATTTGCGGAACAGACCCTGGCAGCGCTCCATTGCTAACAACAGAGACGCCTGCAGCACGACCTTTCAACTGGTCCACCATATTGGAGGACGGCACTTCTTTTAAAGTGGCCGCACTTAGCGAAACCACTGCGCCGGTTACGTCTTTTTTTCGCTGCGATCCGTAACCCACGACCACTACCTGGTCCAGGTCAGACACCTTTCGCGACAGCGTGATATTTATTGTTGATCTTCCATCAATTTTTGTTTCTCTTGTTAAAGTACCGCTGCCCGAAAATACCAATACGGCGTTCGGCGCTACGGTAATAGAATAATTACCGCTATTGTCGGTGGTAGTACCCCGGGTAGTACCCTTAACCGTAACAGATATTCCGGGAATACCAGCGCCGATACTGTCGGTTACCCTGCCTTTTACAGGTGTTTGACCCCTTGAAATAATAGATAGGCCCAGCGCTACAAAAATCAGCCATAGGCCACGCATGGTACGGTAAGAAAGCAGTCGTTTTAGCTCATTCATAATTAACAGTTTAACGGTCATAAAAAATATGTCAAAAACATTCACACAGTTGGCACAGCGCTAACAGGCGGGGTTTGTGTTGATGCCGTATGCCGATACATCAGCATTTTGCATTGCATTAAAGAAAAATAAATAAGCTGTGCTGATCAATGCCCTGGCACGGGCTTCGTGTTTTAGTGGATTACTCATATAGCATTTGGTTAGTAGTTAATTGGCCGGCAATCTTGCCCGGATTGAAAGACCCGGGAAACATTGTTTGCGTTGATAAAACTCCTAAAAACAAACCCTTTAGCATGGCACATTTGTGCAATTCTATATCCGGAATGTTCAAATTTTAAGCGTGGTTAGCTGAACCGCAAGGGCTCAGCAGCCGGGAAGTGCACAATGAGATTTATATACTGTTTGTAGTTTGAAATGATGGCGATGAGATGGTTTCACGCAATTCTGTGAAACCGCTATGAGTTTCCTGCCTCCGTGGTTTGAGTAGACCGGCTATGTAGTGGCCTGTCTTTTTTGCTGCAAATATTCCGAGGGCAAAACATTAAATTTAGCCTTAAATGCACGGGCAAAATAATTAGGAGTGGTAAAACCTACTGCATAACCGATTTGTGCAATTTTCATATCGCTGTTTTCCAGCAGTGCAGCGGCCTTATTCAATTTTACAGATCTGATAAATTCAACGGGCGTTTCGCCGGTAAGGGTCACAATTTTATTATAAAAAGAGCCCCTGCTCATGCAGACATGCCGGCTCAGCTCTTCAACGGATAGTTTAGGGCTATTCAGGTTCGCCTCTATGTATTGAGACACGGCTAACATAAGCTTATCGTCTTCCGATTGTACTTCAACAACCGGTGTAACAATTTTCAACTGCCGGGTATAGGTATTCTTTAAACTTTGGTTAAGGTCGAAAAGATTTCTGATACGGGCGTTCAGGATCTGGAAGTTAAAGGGTTTTGTAAGATAGTCGTTGGCACCCGTTTCCAATCCTTTCAATTGGTTGGCGTCGCCGGTTAAGGCCGTTAAAAGAATAATGGGTATATGTCCTGTCCGTTTATCCGATTTTATTTTACGGCAAAGTTCAATGCCATCCATATAGGGCATACTGATATCACTCACAATAACCTGGGGATGCGAGGAAAGCGCTTTTTGCCATCCTTCTTCTCCATCCGAAGCTTCAATAATTTTATAATGGTGCCGCAGATTATCCTTTAAGTAATAACGGAAGTCCTCGTTGTCTTCTACCAGCAGAAGCGTTAACATTTCTGATGGCGGAAGCACATTGGCTGATTTTGCGAACGGAAGCGTTAAAGCGATCTTTGCCGGCTCGTGGCAGGGCTCTATATCATGTACAGGTTCCGGGATAGATCGCAGCGGAAGCTGAACGGTAAAAACGCTTCCATTTCCCGGTATGCTTTCCACCTGGATGGAGCCGCCATGCAATTTTACAAACTCCCTGGTAATAGAAAGGCCAATACCGCTGCCCTGGTTGAGTATACCTGGCCTTGCATCGGCCTGGAAAAACCGGTCGAAAATTCTTTCGGTCGATTCCGGCGCTATACCCACGCCGGTATCAGCAATAATGAATACCAGGCCGGTGGGTGAAGCAGATTCTACCTTAAACAATATATCGCCGTCTTTCGGGGTGAATTTGAATGCATTCGACAAAAGATTGAAAAGAATCCGTTCTATTTTATCGGCATCAAATGCAGTGTAATACCGGCTAAGTGTACTGGAAAAGGTGAAATTAATGTGCTTGCGTTCAGAAACATCTTTGAAGGATGCCACTACGTCCTTCACAAAGAAAATAATATCTCCTTCGGCCAGATTCAGCTTTGTTTCCTGTTCTTCCAGTGTACGAAAATCCAATACCTGGTTAACCAGGTTCAAGAGTCGTTTGGCGTTTCGCCTGATCAGCGAAAGCTGATTTTGTTTTTCGTGGTTGGTTTCCTGTTGCAGCAGTTTTTCGACTGGCCCCATGATAAGTGATACCGGTGTCCTGAACTCATGGCTTACGTTCATGAGATATTTTATCTTGGCCTGTTCAAATTCGTGCTGCTGCGCTGCCTCGCGGTTTTTCTGTTCAATCATTTGTTTCACCTGCAGCCGTTCCTGTTCAAGGGCAAATTTATTTTTTAGCTTACTGATGCCCCTGTAACGCAATCCCCATAAAAGAAATCCGGCAACCACTACATAAAAGACATAGGCATAAGCGGTAAGATAAAAAGGCGGCCGCACAAAAATCTTTATGCTGGCCGGAGGTGTGGTCCAGGAGCCGTCATCGCTGGTTGCTTTTACCCGGAAGGTATAGGTGCCGGGATCGAGGTTTGAAAAAACCGCTGTTCTTGTATTGCCGCTCAGGTTCCAGGATTTATCAAAACCTTCTAACATGTATGCATACCTGCTTTCGCCGGGCGCTGAATAGTTCAATGCCACAAAATCAATGGAAAAATTTTGCTTGTAATCGAGCCTGATTTCCCTGGCGATGGATATATGTTCTTTAATAGGTGCGTTTGCAGCTGGTATTACACTTGCATTGGACACTTTTAAGTCTGTAAGAACAATATTGGGAATATTCTTATTGCAATTAAACCTGGCCGGATTAAAATAATTGAATCCATCAAGGCCGCCGAAAAATAAATCGCCCGAAGATGTTTTAAGGCCCGCGCCGAGTATATAGGTGCTTCGCTGAACGCCATTATCAGCGGAATAATTTTTAAACTTGGCGGTTTTAGGATCAAAACTGCTGATCCCTTTATTCGTGCTTACCCATAACTTACCGGAAGCGTCTTCCAGTATTTTATAGATAATTGCGTTGGCCACGCCCTCCGGCTCGGCATACGAAACGAATTTATTTGTCAGGTTATCGAGCCGGCTCAATCCACCGCCGTGGGTGCCTACCCATATAGTATCATTCGGACCAATATAAATTGTTTGTACTTCATCGGTAGGCAGATTATTATTGGCGCGATTGAATACCCTGAAAGAACCGGTGGTTTTATTAAATTCACTCACCCCCCCACCAGTAGCACCAATCCATACATTTCCTGATTTATCTATTTCAATTGATCTGATATAGCCTTTTACCGGAAGCGTCCCTGCTTCGCCGTATGTACTGTTTGCATCAAACCTGCGAAACACCTTTGATTTGGAATCATACACGTTTAACCCAGAGCCGTTGGTTCCCACCCACATATTCCCTTCGCTGTCTTTCCGGAGACAAAAAATTTCATTGCCCGATAAATCTTTCGGGCCCTTTCCTTTTTTGTATTGTCGTACGGCACCATTTTTCATATTTAACACATACAGGCCATGCAGAAAGGTTCCAATCCAAAGTTCGTTGCCAAGCCGTTCCATGGCGAGCACAGCGAGCGTGCTGCCCTCAGTGCCAGCCG
>Ga0207641_10002612_pt1 | contig 16524 bp, 11 predicted proteins | sample KBSSwiS62_FD_184306 | JGI IMG/M metagenome (GOLD analysis project Ga0207641, IMG submission 184306) | Switchgrass rhizosphere microbial communities from Kellogg Biological Station, Michigan, USA - KBS Switchgrass S6-2 (SPAdes) (version 2) | ecosystem: Host-associated > Plants > Roots >... | reverse complement strand
TGTTGCGCCGAATCTCTTCGAGCGGCGCGCGCCGCCGCCCCTCGGTTGTTTCCACTTCGGGCGACACCGCGTCGACATCGTCCGCGCCGACGGTGAGCGCGACTTGCGCGAGCTTGGGTCCGTACAACGACCAGTCCACTTGAATCGACGGTACGTTGTCCACGACGACCCTGGCGAGCGCCACGTGCTTCACATCGTCGTAGCCGGTGCTTGGCGCGGCGGAGTTCGTTCGGCGCGGCAGTGGCGCGAACGCGCGGATGACCGCGACCGCTCGCTGGAGATCGGCGACCCCCTTCAGCAACGGCAGACGATCGGGCGACGGCGATTGATGCACGGTCAGGCGCGCGAGCGCCAGCCCGGAAATATTCACTTCTTCCACCGACCGCCGCGGATCCTGCAGGCGATCGAACGGGGCTTCCGCGACCATCTCCAGGCCGGCGGCGTGCAGTTCTTCGAGCAGCGCTCGCAGCGTGACGCCCTCCCGCGCGGCCAGGACTTCCAGGTCGGCGAGCGAAAACGCGGAGACGACCCTCCCCTGCGCCTGCGCCATCACCTGCCGCACGCGGTCGACGGCCGCGGCGCGAGTCGCGGGGCCACCGACGATCCGAACTTCGCCCGCAGCGGCGGGAATCAGTATCGGCGCACCCGTGTCGACCGCAACGTCGGCGACACGGACAAAGGTGGTGTTCAACGCGTGGCGCTGGCGGCGCAAGTCGTCCGCCAGCATGCCGAGGCTGAGGATGTCGTGCGTGGCCGCGAGGCCGGTGAGCTCCTGCTCCGAGACCGCCATCCGATCGAGCTTACGACAGCGTCGGGCCGAAGAACAAGCCGAGGACAACCGCGATGGTCAGGGCGAGCGCCCACCCGAGGACGCAGACCGCGATCGCGCGCGTGGTATGCCGATAGTCCAGTGCTTGCCGGACGGCGACCACCATGGCGGCAAGCATCCAGACAGCCGACAAGGCGAACACCGGAATCGCAATCGGCGTGATGACGCCCAGCACCCGCAGGAGACCAGGCGTGGCGGCAAAGCCGATCGTCCGCAGCAACTCGCCGACGTCTCCGCGCGTTTGAGGTTCGGGCATCAGTCTGGCCCCGATCTCGAACGTCACCAGCGCCCATGCAGCCCACGTCATCAACGCGACGATGCTGATGAAGACGATGCTTTGGAAGGACCCACCGCCGAGGCCGCGCGCGCCGATGCCCGCCGCCAGGCCCGACAGGAGCACGACGACCAGTGCCTGCCCGGTCGCGGTGCGATCAGCCTCGACTTCTTCGTAAATCGCCGTGTCGAGCGCAGCCGCCCCGATGAGCCGCATCACGAAGTTATTAGGCCTAGCGGTTGTGGTGGCCATACCGATCCTCATGCAAAGAACACCCCATCAGCGGTCGTGTAGGTCGTGTGGGGTCTGATGGGTGAGTGCAAGCCCAACAGAGCCTGCCACCCGCCTTGCCCGCCGAAGCCCGCAGACTAGCGTGCGGGCGAAGGTGGGTCCGCCCGACCCTCCATCACTTCGTAAATGCGCGCCATCGCCGCCGCATTGATCCCCGGCGCGCTAATCGACTGGTAATGTGCCTTGTGCGCCGTCATGTCGACGCGCTTCGCGGCATCGGCCGCCGGAATCTTCTGGTCGTGCAGCGCCGACGACTGCTTCCACAGGTCGCGCAGGTAGTCCTGGAACCAGTCGATCCGCTCCTTGCCCTTGAACGGCTCGCCATGGCCGGGTATGACGTCGACGAAATCGATCGGCTTCAGTTTCTCGAGCGCATCCGGCCATTCGTTGACGTAGCCGTCAATGAGGTTGGCGATCTGATTCACCAGCAGATCGCCCGTGCACAGCACGCGTTCCTTCGGCAGATAGACCACGACGTCGCCTCCGGTATGACCGCGGCCCAGATACAGCAGTCGAATCTCGCGATCCCCGCGAAACAGCGTCATCCGATCGTCGAGCGTCACGGTGGGCGGTGTTGGTCTGGTTTCGCTGATCTGCTGACTGAACGTCTGCTGATTCCTGAGCTGCTGTTCGAGACGGGTCTTGGCGCTCGCGTCGGTCTCCGCCGCCGCGCGAGCCCTGAGATCCTCGATCTGTTTCGGCATCCCGGCCAGGAGTTCCGCGAACATGCCCTTCTGCAGAATCTCCGCGGTCAGCTTCCGGCGAGTGAATTCGTGGCCGATGATCTCGACTGGCGGCGCGAACACCTGGTTGCCGCTGGCGTGGTCGTAGTGGAAATGTGTGTTGACCAGGAAACGGACGGGTTTGTCGGTCAGCGTCTTCAGCTCCTTGAGGAGCACGCGCGCCGCCTCAGGAGAAATGTGCGAATCGACGATGAGGACATCGTCCTGATTGACGATGACGGCGGAGTTCGAGCCGACGTTCGGCGCACCGGACCCGATTGCGCTGTAAATGCCGGGCGCGATCTGTGTGAACTTGTGAGTCGGCTGTGGCGCCGGGGTCTGCGCCTGCGACGCGAGCGCGCCGATGCCGAGCAAGCCGGCAAGCGACGCCAGTCGAATGCGATTCATGGCGCACAGTATGCACCAACCAGGTCTGGCTGAAGACAGACACTACGTCCGACGCAGCCGCGCCAGAATATCGGCCGCCCGGCGCCCGGCGGCTTCCGTGGTCTTGACGCGCGCGGGCCAGTTGCGCGTATATCCTTCCGACGCCCACTTCTTCGTGGCGTCGATCCCCATCTTGCCGCCGTAGGCGGGGAGATCAGCCGCGTCGTCCAGGTCGTCCACCGGTCCCTTCGTCATCTGAATGTCGCGCAGGGGATCCATGTGGGTGCCGACGATCCACGCGACCTGACTGACGTCGTGCACGTCCACGTCCCTGTCGACGACGACGATGGTCTTGGAGAACATCAGCTGACCGAGGCCCCAGAACGCGTTCATGATCTTGCGCGCGTGACCGGGATAGCGCTTGTCGATCGAGACGAGCACCAGGTTGTGGAAGATACCTTCAGCCGGGAAATGCATGTCGACGATTTCCGGCAGCGTCTTGCGGATCATCGGCAGAAAGATCCGCTCGCTGGCCAGGCCGAGGTAGTAGTCCTCCATCGGCGGCACGCCGACCACGGTCGTGAGGTAGGTCGGCTTCTTTCGGTGCGTGACGCAGGTGAGGTGAAACACCGGGAAGTCGTCGGGCTGCGAATAGAGCCCGGTGTGATCGCCGAATGGACCCTCCCGGCGCCGCTCGCCCGGCTCGACGTATCCCTCGAGGACGATATGCGAGCTGGCTGGCACTTCGAGATCGACAGTGATGCATTTCACGAGTTCGATCCGCCGGCGCGACAGAAAGCCGCCGAGCAGGAGCTCGTCGAGCCCTTCGGGCATCGGTGCAGTGGCGCAGTATGGCAGCACGGGCTCGGCGCCCAGCGCGACAGCAACTTCGAGCCGCCGGCCGAGACGTTCCGCCACGCGGTGATGCTGTGCGCCCCCCTTGTGCCGCTGCCAATGCATGCCGGTCGTGCGGCCGTCGAAGACCTGCATACGATAGGTGCCGATATTGCGCATGCCGGTTTCCGGATCTTTGGTGAACACCAGCGGAAAGGTGATGAACTTTCCACCATCGTCCGGCCAGCATTTCAGGATCGGAAACAGGTCGAGCACGCCGTCGCGGCTGACGACCTCTTGACACGCCGCGTCCTTGACGGTCTTCGGCATCAGGTCGCGCAGCCGGCCGACCATCGGCAGCATCTTCAGCGCGTCCATGATGCCTTCGGGCATCTGCGGCGTCATCAGCTCGTCGATCTCTTTGGCCAGGTCGTCGAGCGTCTTCACGCCAAGCGCCAAGCACATGCGCTCGTTCGATCCGTACAGGTTGGTCACGGCGGCGATGTCGAAACCGGTGGGCTTCTCGAACAGCAGAGCCGGTCCGCCACCCGGCAGCTTGCACGCGCGATCGGTCACCGCCGCAATCTCGAGATCGGGGCTCACCGGCTCCGGCACGCGCGCCAGCAGCCGCCGTTTGTCGAGGTCGGAGAGGAAGTCGGTGAGATCGGAATACATACGTCTACGTCGCCGCCGCCATCTTATCGGCGATCTCCTGCGCGAGCGCGAGGGCGCGTCGCCCTGCAGCGCCGGTGACGCGCGGCTGGCGTCTGCGGGCGATTGCGTCAACGAAGTCGGCGAGCTCGAGCTTCAACGGCTCCTCGACGTCAACGGCGATGTCACCGCCCTGGATCGACGGCGTCGATCCGGAACCGACTTCGAGGCTCCAGCGCTCGACCTTCTGTGCCGCGTAGTCGATCGACACGTACGACGACGGCTGGAAAAAGCGGATCTTGCGGACCCGATCGCGGCTGATGCGGCTGGCGGTGAGATTGGCGATGCAGCCGTTCGCGAAGCGGAGCCGCACGTTGGCGATGTCGACGCGTGGGGTGATCACCGGCACGCCCACCGCCTCGAGCGACGCCACGTCGGAACTGACGATCGAGAGCACGACATCCAGGTCGTGAATCATCAGGTCGAAGACGACGTCGATGTCGAGACTGCGCTCCGGAAACGTGCCCAGCCGATGGACTTCGATGAAGCGCGGATCGGTGAGGAACCGCCGCGCGGCATTGAGAGCTGGATTGAAGCGCTCGGTCTGCCCCACGGCAAGCACGACGTCCGCGTCGCCGGCGGCGTCGATCATCCGGTCGGCTTCGTCAATCGAGCGCGCCATCGGCTTCTCGACCAGCACGTGGATGCGCTTCGACAGCAGATGTCGCGCCAGCTCGGCGTGGATTTCGGTCGGCACCGCGAGCGTGACCGCGTCCACGCGCCCGATGACGTCGCGATAGTCGAACAGCGGCTCCGCATGGCTCGCTGTCGCGATTTCCGCAGCGCGCGAACGGTTGGTGTCGACCACCGCGACGAGCTGCGCTCCCGGCAGCGACGACAGAATGCGCGCGTGATGCTTCCCAAGGTGGCCAACGCCGATCACCGCAATTCGGAGCGACATCACTCCGCCGGACGATTCATCACAAGAACCATTCTTCGTGGCCTTCGTACCCTTCGAGCCTTCGTGAAAGGCCGTCATTGAGTTCAGCCATGCAGTCTCGGCCGTCCGACAATCGCTATCCCGGCCTCGTCCGCCGCTCGAATGACTGCGTCTCCGTCGATCATCAACGTCTTCCCCTCGTCGACCGACAGCGCGGTTGCACCGGCGGCAGCCATCGCCTCGACGGTCGAGACGCCGGCCACCGGCACGTCGAAGCGCATGTCCTGATTCGGCTTCGCCACCTTGATGATCCGCGCGCCACGGCCGGCAAGCTGTCCCGCCCGCGCGATGACGGCGTCGGTCCCTTCCATCGCCTCGACCGCGACGACCGCGCCGGACTTGACCGCAATCGTCTGGCCGATATCGAGCCCCGCGACCGCGTCGGCGACGCGGCAGCCGAAATCGAGGTCGCTCTGTTCGTCATCGGTCGGCGGGCGGCGCGTGAGCACGCCGGCTTTTGCCAGCAGGGGCGCCAGCAGCGCGGTCGAGTCGATCAGGTCGATCCCTTCGTCGCTCAGCACGTCGGCAACGCCGGAGATGAGCGAGTCGGTGTTTTTCGTCGCGAGGCGCATCAGCACACGTCCGAGCGTCCAGTCCGGCCGCACGTTGAACAGCTTGGTGTGCTTCACCTGCCCTGCCATGACGGCCTGCGACACACGGGCCGCCTTCAGCAGGCTGATGCACTGCCCGAGTTCGCCGATCGAAATCCAGTGGAATGCGGCCGCCGGCGGCCGGGCCGCGGCGTCGGCAAGATCGGGAAACGTCTCTTCCTTCAGCGCGATCACGGTGACGTCGTGTCCCGCGGCGCGCGCCGCGTCGAGAACGAGAAACGGAAACCGGCCGTTCCCGGCTATCAGACCGAGCTTCATTGACGGGTTTTCACGAAGGCGCGAAGCGGCACGAAGATCACGAAGCATCTTAGTAAAAAAGATCTTCGTGTGCTTCGTGTTTCTTCGTTCTGCGTGAGAGATCGTGACCGCTACTCGTCGGCCATCCCCTCGTCGCGCCGCGACGCCCGCCGCAGGATGACCCCGCGCGAGGAGGAGCGGATGAAGGCGACCACGTACTCGACCTCGGCGCACGCCAGCGACTTGTCCTGCTCGATCTGGCGGAGCGCGTTGGTGGTATTCAGCTTCGACTGGAGCAGGTAGCGGAAGCACCGCTTCAGTTTCTGCACGACGTCCGGCGAAAACCCGCGCCGGACCAGACCGATGGAATTGGTGCCGAAGATCCGCGCCGGACGGCTGCCGACGGTTCGCGCGTACGGCAGCGCGTCCTTGGTCACCACCGAGTAGCCGCCGATGAACGCGTGCCGTCCGACGCGGCAGAACTGGTGCACGCCCGATCCGGCGCTGATGTTGGCGTAGTCCTCCACGGTCACGTGGCCGCCGAGCGTCGCCATGTTGCCGAAGATCGTGTTGTCGCCGACACGGCAGTCGTGGGCGACGTGCACGTAGGCCATGAAGACGTTGCGATCGCCGATCGTCGTCAGGCCGCCGCCGCCGCGCGTGCCGCGGTGGATGGTGACGAACTCACGGAAGATGTTGCGGTTTCCCACGACCAGCCGCGTCTCTTCGCCGCGGTATTTCAGGTCCTGCGGGTTCTGGCCGATCGAGGCGAACGGGTAGACCTCGCAATCGTCGCCGATCTCGGTCCAGCCGTCGATGACCACCGAGGCCCCAATCCGGCAATTGGCGCCGATCTTCACGCGCGGGCCGATCATCGCGTGCGCGGCGATCGTGGTCCCCTCGCCGATCTGCGCCGAGGGATCGACCATCGCCGACGGATCGATGTCGGTGCGGTCCGGCACCAGGCCCAGCAGCAGTTCCGCCTCGGCGACCACCTGATCGCCGACATGGGCCGAGGCCTGCGCCCGCGCCAGCGAGGCGCGCCGCCGCCCCAGTGTGATCTCGAGCCGAAGCCGATCGCCGGGCACCACCTGCCGGCGGAATTTTGCGTCGTTGACGCCCCGGAGGTAGACCCGCGCGTTGGGCGGCGCGTCCTCGCGCTGCAGGAGCAGCAGGGCCGCAACCTGCGACCAGCTTTCCAGCATCAGCACGGCCGGCATCAGCGGCGCGCCGGGGAAATGGCCCTGGAAAAACTCTTCGTTGACCGTGACGTTCTTGACAGCGACCAGCCGCCGGCCTTCGTCGTGCTCGACGATGCGGTCGACGAGCAGCGAGGGATACCGGTAACAGAGTCGGTCGAGGAGGATGGGGATGTCGGTGTCGTTCACTGTAGGGATTAGGGAATAGGGCTTAGGGATTAGAACACGGCACTCGGCTAATCCCCAATCCCTAGACCCTTTGCCCTACACGTTTTACTTCGGCGTCGTCGCCGCCGGCTTGGCGCTCGCATCGAGCTTCTTGATCACGTCGGCCGAGATGTCCAGGCCCGGAGCGACCCACGCAAGGCCGGCATCCGCCGCGTTGAACACGAAATGCAGACCCTTTTCGGTGGCGATCTGTTCGATGATCGGCTGCAGCTTCTTCCCGAACTCGTTGTTCACTTCCTGCTGGATCTCATTGATCTCGGCCTGGGCGTCCTGCTGGAAGCGCTCGCCTTCGCGCTGCTGCCGCTCGATTTCCTTTTCGAGCTGCGACCGCGCCGCTTCGTTCATGACGCTGCCGCTGGACTGCAGCTTCGTCTGGTTGTCTTGAAGCTGCTTCGCCTTGGTCTGACCCTCGGTCTGCTTCTTCTGCACCAGCGCCTGCACGCGCGCGATGGCGGCTTTGCCTTCCGCCGACTGCTGGAAGATGAGCTGCGGGTTGATATAGGCGACCTTCGCGCCCTGCGGGAACGGCGCCGGCGGCTGTGCGGGCAGTTGCGGCGCTGGCGTGGCCGGCTGAGCAGGCTGAGTCGGAGCCGGCTGGGCCGGCTTCGGCGGCGTTTGCGCCGGCTTGGCCTGTTCGGGCGTGGTCTGAGCGAAAACGGGGGCAGCGCTCAGCGCCAGGATCGACAGCGCAAGCGACGCGGCAATTGCGGAACCTCTCATTACTCGAAATCCTTTCATCTGGTCGGAAGCCTTTGATTTTACAACAGATGCTCTAGAACGTCGACCCGACAGCGAAGCGGAACTGGAACCCCTTCTGTGGGAAGAAGGTGTTGTCCAGCACGCCAGACCGCTGCGGGTTGTAGGCGAAGATCAGCCGGAACGGCACGTTGAGGACGGGCATGAAGAAGCGGATCTCGAGGCCGGTGGACGTCTTGAAGTCCTGCCACGTGAAGTTCTTCCCCGGCACATGCAAGGTGTTGGACTCTCCCAGCGGCACGAAGAGCCGGTTCTGGGTCGTCGGCCCAGGCTGCACCTGGCCGGCGTCGTAGAACAGAATCGCGCGCACCGGTCCGGCAATCGTAATCTGCTCTTCGACGTTGAACAGCAGGCTCTTGTCGCCGCCCAGGACGATGCCGTTGTCGGCCTGCGGACCGATGGTGCGGATGTCGAAGCCGCGGACGCTGTATTCGCCGCCGAGGAACAACTTCTCGAAGATCGGCAGTTCGGCCGACGAATCCGTGAACGGGCGAATGAATTCGGCCTGCGCGCGCATGCCGAGCGTCAGCCGGCTGCCGTGCTTCAGGTACATTACGCCTTCGAGCATCGGCTTGTAGTAGTTCGTGTTGCCGCCGATACCGGCGAGATCGACCGACGCGGAGAACCGTTTGCCAGTCGTCGGGAAGATCGGCTGATCGACCGTGTTGTAAACGTACGACGGCACCACCTTGCTGATGATGCGTTCGCCGTTCGCGCCGATCAGCAGCGAGTCGGCCAGGAACGGGTTGCGCTGCAGGACGTCGGCCTGCTGGTACAGCTCGTTGATCTCGGTCACCCGCACCCGCTGATAGCTGTAGTTCATGAACAGCCGCGAGAACCCGCTCATCGGCAGACCGAGCGTGAGGACGGCTCCGGCGGTCTTCTGCGTGAACTGTCCGATGTAGCGGATGTCCTGCTTGAAGACGTTGATCCCGCCGGTGATGTTGCGATCGAACAGGAACGGCTCGGTGAACGCGGCCGAGTAGTTCTGCGCCCGCGAGCCAGTCTGCATCGAGACGGTCAGGCTCTCGCCGCGTCCCATGAAGTTCGCGGTCTGGAACGACAGCTGGCCGAACACGCCTTCGAACTCCGACACGCCGGCGCCGAACGTCAGCTGATTGCGGTTCTGCTCTTCCAGCTTCAGCTTGACGTCGACCTTGTTCGAGTCGGGCGACGTCTTCTGGACGTCGACCTCCCCCGGCTTGCCCTCGAGCGCCTTGAAATAACCGAGCTGGTTCAGCCGCTTGACGCTGAACTTCAGCGCCTCGGTGTTGAACACGCCGTTTTCGAGCAGGCGGATCTCGCGCCGGATCACGTTGTCGTGCGTCGTCACGTTGCCAACGAACGTGATGCGGTTGATGAAGAACTGCTGCCCTTCCTTCATCTGCATCGTCACATCGACGACTGGCGGGCCCTTTTTCTCGGTGCCGCCGTTGTGATCGGGCTCCGGCGCCTTGAGGGCGTCGGGCGCCTCCGGCTGGTTCGGGTTGGGATCGTCGCGCGGCTTGAGATCCGGGTAGCCCGAGAATTCCCAGTAGCCGATGCTGCCGTAGATCTCGCGCGCCTTCTCGAGCCCTTTGCGAATCTTCTTCTCAGCGTAGTACTCGCCGGCGGTCTGCTTGAAAAGCGGCTTCAGGTAGTCGGTCTTGACGACGGTGTTGCCCGCGACGTCGAAGTTACCGACCTTGTAGCGCTCGCCCTCGTTGATCGGAATCCGGAGTTCGATCCAGCGGGTCTTCTTGTCGTCAGTGTCGCTCAGCACCTTGAGCTCGGGCACGCCGACGTTGGCGCGAATGTAGCCGCGATCGCGGTAGAACGATTGAATCTTCTCCGCGTCGTCGTCGAACTTGGTTTCCTGATACGTGCCGTGGTCGCCGATGATGGTGAGAAACCAGGTCGGGAAGTGGATGAAGTCCTGAAACGGCCCGCGCTCCCGGTTTTCCTTCAGCTGGCGCTTGAGCGTGCTGTCGCTCATCGCCTTGTTGCCAATGAAATCGATCTTGCGGATCTTGACCTTGGGACCCTCTTCCATCTGGAAGGTGATGTGCACCAGCTTCGGCCCGCCTTGGACTTCCTTGATCTCGGCCTTGACGGTGGCGAACTGGAATCCCTTCTCCCGCAGCATGTCGCGGACGATGCCTTCCACTTTGCGAACCAGCGCGGGATCGATGAACGTGTCGAGGCGGATCTGCGTGTTCGCCTCCTTCAGCTTCTCGTCGATCTTCGAAATCTCGACCTTTTTCGATCCGGTGTAATCGACGATCTTGACGCGCTGCCGCTCCTCCATGTTGTAGGTCACCACCTTGCCGATGGTCCCGTTGGGGAACTTGTAGTCGGTGACCTCGACGAACAGGTTGTCGAGGAAGTTGGTGTTCCACAGCCGGTGGAAATCGTCCTGGATCATCTTCTCGGTGGCGTCGTTGTACGGGACCCACTGCCCTTGGGACGGCACGCTGGCCTTCAACTGGATGTAATAGAGGTAGGTCTGCGACTCGATGACCGACTGATTGCCCTGCGCTTCGAAGCACGGCGCGATGTAGAGGACGACAGGGCCCGTGCCCGCCGGAGGCTCTGCCAGCGGGCGCGCTTGCTGGCCGCATACCGTGACCGCCGGCAGTTCGGCGGCGGGTGCCTGTCCCGCAGGGGGCTGGGCCCACGCGCTCGTGGCGGCCAGCGAGCATGCCGCAGCGATCGATAGTCGAACGAGCCGGTACACTTTTACGATCTTAGACTGAGGGGCGGGCCGTTCGGTCTGTCAAAATTACCTAACGGCCCCAACGGGACAGTTTATTGGATCACGCGAGCTTTCGACCAGCCTCCAGTGGCGCGAGCCGTGGCCGGTACGCGAGCGTACCCGCGTCCAAGTAGACGTCGATTTCGCCGCCGGTGAGGTGGCCCCGGATCAGCTCTTCCGACAACGGATCCTCGACATAACGCTGGATGGCCCGGCGCAGCGGCCGCGCGCCGTACGACCGGTCCTTGCAGGTTACCTCGATGATCCAGTCGACGACGTCCGGCGCCAGCGCGATGGACAGCTTGCGATCCGTCAGGTTGTCGTTGAGCTGGTGAACCAGCAGCTCCATGATGCGCCGCAAGTCGTCGTCGCTCAGCGCGTCGAAGACGATGATTTCGTCGATCCGGTTGATGAATTCGGGATTGAAGGTCCGCTTCACCTCGCCGAGCACCATGTCCGAGACGTTCTTGTCGATCGCGAGCGTATCGGACGACTGGAACCCCATCGAGCTCTTCTTCTGGATGAAGCGAGCGCCGATGTTCGACGTCATGATGATGATGGTGTTCTTGAAGTTCACCCGATTGCCGAGCCCGTCGGTGAGATGGCCGTCCTCGAACACCTGCAGCAGGATGTTGAAGATATCGGGGTGCGCCTTCTCGATTTCGTCGAGTAGCACGACGGAGTACGGATTGCGCTTGACCTTCTCCGTCAGTTGACCGCCTTCCTCGTGTCCGACGTATCCAGGGGGCGAGCCGATGAGTTTGCTGACCGAGTGCTTCTCCATGTACTCGGACATGTCGAAGCGGATCAGTGCGTGGTCGCTGCCGAACAGGAAATTGGCAAGGGCGCGAGCCAGCTCGGTCTTGCCGACGCCGGTCGGCCCGAGGAACACGAAGCTGCCCACCGGCCGGTTGGGATTCTTCAGGCCGGCGCGCGACCGTCGGATCGCGCGCGAGATCGCCGAGATCGCTTTCTCCTGGCTGATGACGCGCTTGTGGAGCTCGCCCTCCATGCGCAGCAGTTTGTCGCCTTCGTCCTGATTGATCGAGGCCATCGGGACGCCGGTCCACTTGGAAACGACCTCATCGATCTCCGCCTTGCCGACGATGACCTTACGCGCGCTGGACTTGACGTCGAACTTCTCGCGCACGAACTGAAGGTTCTCGCGCGCCGTCACTTCCTGATCGCGGTAGAACTGCGCCTTTTCGAAGTCCTTGTTCGCCGCCGCGGTTTCCATCTGCTCGACGGCGACGCGGATGCTCTTGTTGATCTCGCCGAACTCCTCGCTGTAGCCGGCCTCGCGCAGCTTGGCGCGCGCGCCCGCTTCGTCCACGAGGTCGATCGCCTTGTCGGGCAGAAACCGATCCGTGATGTAGCGGTTCGACTGATACACCGCGGCCTCGATCGCTTCGCGCGTGTACTCGACGTGATGGAAGTTCTCGTAGCGATCCTTGACGCCGATGAGGATCTCGATCGTCTCGCGCTCCCCCGGCGGATCGACCTTGATCGCCTGGAAGCGGCGCTCCAGCGACCGATCCTTCTCGATGTACTTGCGGTACTCGGCCGGCGTCGTGGCGCCGATGCAGCGGATTTCGCCGCGCGACAGCGCCGGCTTGAGGATGTTGGCGGCGTCGAGCGAGCCTTCGGCCGACCCGGCCCCCACCAGCGTGTGCAGTTCGTCGATGAACACGATGATGTTCGGGTTGTCGGTCAGTTCCTTCATGATCGCCTTGAGGCGCTCTTCGAACTGGCCGCGGTACTTGGTGCCGGCGACGATCAGCGAGATGTCGAGGGCCAGAATCCGCTTGTCTGCGAGGAAATGCGGAACGTCGCCGTAGACGATCTTTTGCGCCAGTCCTTCGACGATCGCGGTCTTCCCTACTCCGGGCTCGCCGATAAGGACAGCATTGTTCTTTGTGCGACGGCAAAGAACCTGCTGGACACGTTCCAGTTCGTGCTCGCGGCCGACCAATGGATCGAGTTGGTTCTTCATCGCCGACTCGGTCAGGTCGCGGCTGAATTCGGCCAGCAGCGGCGTCTCTTTCACCCGAGTGAGCGTCGTCTTCTCGTTGAGCAGCTGGACAATATCCTCGCGGACCGTGTTCAGCCGCATCCCCTTTTCCATCAAGATGGAGGCCGCGACGGATCGCTCCTCGCGAAGGATGCCGAGCAGCAGGTGCTCGGTGCCGATGTAGTTGTGCAGAAGCCGGTCGGCCTCTTCGGCTGCAAACTGCAGCACGCGCTTGGTTTCAGCGCTGAACGGGATCTCGACCGAGGTCGAAACCTTCTCCCGGAAGACGGTCCGGCCTTCGATTTCCTTGCGGATGTTTTCGAGGGAGAGGTGAGATCGCGCAAAAATCCGGCTGGTGAGGCCTTTCCCTTCGCGAATCAGCCCGAGAAGCAGGTGCTCGGTCTCAATCGAAATGCTCCCGAGCTGGCTGGCTTCGTATCGCGCGAAGAAAAGGACCCGTCGAGCCCTTTCGGTGTACCGTTCGAACATCCAGGGTACCTACGTGAAAGCCGATGACATGGCGTTGGGTTTTAGGAGCTGATGGCCATTATACAGGAGTTTAACTCTCTGTCTGCATTAGGGTTCCCGACCCATCACACGTTTAGACGCTGAAGGGGCGGGAAAGAGTTCTATACCGCTGCGAGGCGGCCGCCTTCCAGGCGCAGCACCCGGTCGCACGCCGAGGCCAGCCGCGGGTTGTGGGTGGCGATAATCGAGGTCAGCCCGTAGGCCTGGTGCATCTCCCGGAGGAGCAAGTGGAGCGAGTCGGCCGTGGCCTCGTCCAGGTCGCCGGTCGGTTCGTCGGCCAACAGCACCGCCGGCCGCATGACAAGCGCCCGGGCCACCGCCACGCGCTGTTGCTCCCCTCCAGACAGCATCCCCGGCCGATGATGCAGGCGTTCGGCAAGGCCGACGCGCCGCAGAAGCTCGGTCGCGCGCAGGCGGGCGTCCGTCAGGGCCATTCGCGCGATGCGCATCGGCATCTCGGCGTTCTCGAGCGCGTTGAATTCCGGCAGCAGGTGGTGGAACTGAAATACGAAGCCGACCCGCTGGTTGCGGAATGCGACGACCTCTGGATCCGGCAGAGCGGTGAGATCGATCCCACCGATCGCGACGGTGCCGCGGTCGACGCGATCCAGTCCGCCGAGCACGTGGAGCAGCGTGCTCTTTCCTACCCCTGAGGCGCCGACGATCGCCAGCATCTCCCCAGCCGCCACCTCGATATCCAGGTTCCGCAGCACGGGCAGCAGCGTCCCGCCGACCTGGTAGCTCTTGACGATGTCGTGGGCTTCGAGAAACGCCATCGCCGCCTACGGCTTATCACGAAGACGCGATGAGCACGAAGGGACACGAAGAAATATCTTGTACAAACAGGCTTCGTGTCCTTCGTGGGTCTTCAAGCCTTCGTGATGATCCGTCATTCGTATCTCAATGCCTGCGCCGGATCGAGGCGCGCCGCCTGACGTGAGGGGTAGATCGTGGCGACGAGGCAGACGAGGACCGCGGCCAGGACGACCATCGCCAGGTCGAACGGCAGCACCTTGAAGGGAACGTGCGACACCTGATACACGTCCATCGGAATCTTGATCAGCTTGTAACGATCGAGGATCGACGCCAGGACGTAGCCCGCGGTCGCGCCGACGGCCGTGCCGATGATCCCGATGATCACGCCCTGCATGACGAAGATCGCGGTCACGCTCCTCGCGTTGGCGCCCATCGTCTTCAGAATCGCGATATCGCGGTGCTTCTCCATGACCAGCAGGATCAGGGACGCAACGATGTTGAGCGCGGCGACCATCATGATCAGCGCGATGGTCAGCGACATGGCGATCTTCTCGAGCGCGAGCGCCTGGAAGAACGACCGGTTCATCTCAGTCCAGTCGGTTGCGAGATACTGATCGCCCAGACGCGCGGTGATCGACCGGGCGATGTCCGGCGCCGCCAGGATGTCGTCGACGCGCAACTGGATCAGGTCGGCTTGTTCTTTGCCGAACAGGCGCTTCGCGACGTCGAGGGCGACAAAACCGGTGCTCGTATCGAGCTCGTAGAGCCCGAGGCTGAACGTGCCGGCGACGCGCAGACGCCGCGCGCGCGGAATCATCCCCATCGGCGACAGCGTCCCCTCCGGCGTCACGACCGACACCGAGTCGCCGACCGCGACGCCCAGATTGCGCGCCAGATCCTTCCCGAGCAGAATTCCGCCCGCGCTGTCGTCACCCGACGGGTTGAGGGCGTCCAGGGTCCCGGTCTGCAGGGCGGACTGCAGGTCCGACACGCTCGCCTCGAGCGCAGGATCGATCCCGGTGAGATTGACGAAATCCGGGTTTCTCACGCTGCTGACCATCGCCTTGCCGAGAATCGCCGGCGCCGCGCCGACGACGTGCGGCAACTGCCGGAGCCTGTCCGACTCCGCGCGGTAGTCGGCGATGCCGCTGGTCTTCCAGACGTAGATGTGCGGGTTGGCGCCGAGGATGCGGTCGCGGATCTCGCCCTGCAATCCCGTCATCAGCGCGAGCGCGATGACCAGCGCCATGACGCCAACCGTCACGCCGAGGGTGGAAATGAGCGAGATCACCGAGATGAAGGCCTGCTTCCGCTTGGCGAGCAGGTAACGAAGCGCGATGTGCAGTTCGAAGGGTATATCCATGAAGCGATCAGCTATCAGCTACAGCTTTCAGCTTACTGCTTTCAGCCGCGAACCCAGCTGGCAGCCGCTAGCTGACCGCCGAGAGCCGACAGCTGATAGCTACTCTTTCTTTCTCATGAGCGGGAAGAGGATAACGTCCCTGATCGATGGGCTGTTGGTCAGGAGCATGACCAGCCGGTCGATTCCGACGCCCTCCCCGCCGGTCGGCGGCAGCCCGTACTCGAGCGCACGAATATAGTCCTCGTCCATGGCGTGTGCCTCGAGGTCCCCGCCGGCGCGGTGTTCCAGCTGCGCCTCGAAGCGGCGTCGCTGCTCGTCCGGATCGTTCAGCTCGCTGAACGCGTTCGCCACTTCGAATCCACCGATGTACAGCTCGAAGCGCTCGACGGTATCCGGATCGCCTGGCTTCTGCTTCGACAGCGGCGACACCTCCGTCGGGAAGTCGTACACGAACGTCGGCTGGATGAGCGCGGCCTCGCAACAGGCCTCGAAGATGGCGGTCGTGATGGTGCCAGCGCCGTGGCCAGGATCCACCTCAATGCCGAGCTGGGCGGCGAGGCCGGCGACGATCGCCCGATCGCGGAGATCGGCATCGGTGATCTCGCGATGCAGGCGCCGCGACGCCGCCTCGCGCGCCGCCTCGCGCAGCGACAGGCGCGCGAACGGCGGCTGCAGCGAGATCTGATGGTCGCCGAATGTCACCTGGGTGCCACCGACGGCGTGCTGCGCGGCGGCGGCGATCATCTGTTCGGTCATCCGCATCAACGCCTGATAGTCCGCGTACGCCTCGTAGAACTCCAGCATCGTGAATTCGGGGTTGTGCTGGGTCGAAATTCCTTCGTTCCTGAAGTTCCGGTTGATCTCGAACACTTTCTCGAGGCCGCCGACAGTCAGGCGCTTCAAGTAGAGCTCCGGCGCGATCCGGAGGTAGAGCGCCATGTCGAGCGTGTTGTGATGGGTGACGAACGGCCGTGCGATCGCCCCGCCGGCAATCGGCTGCATCATCGGCGTCTCGACTTCGAGATAGCCGCGCGCCGTCATGAACTCGCGGATGGCGGCGACGACCTTGCTGCGCGTCTCGAACACCCGTCTCGACTCCGGATTGACGATGAG
>Ga0207641_10002610_pt1 | contig 16534 bp, 12 predicted proteins | sample KBSSwiS62_FD_184306 | JGI IMG/M metagenome (GOLD analysis project Ga0207641, IMG submission 184306) | Switchgrass rhizosphere microbial communities from Kellogg Biological Station, Michigan, USA - KBS Switchgrass S6-2 (SPAdes) (version 2) | ecosystem: Host-associated > Plants > Roots >... | reverse complement strand
GGCTGCCCGACGATTACTTCTTGAAGTCCGTCGGCGATATCCTCAACCGCGGTGCTGCGATCGAAATCTATATCGGAGGCAAGGGTGGAGCTTTTCCGGTACTTCACTACGATGGCGCGGCAGCGCACGCATTCCTGATGCAAATCTACGGCCGGAAACGATTCATCCTCTATCCGCCAGAGCAGACGGAATTCCTTTATCCGTCATCAGAAAAGCCAAACCTATCAACGATCAATAGCGTCGACCAGCCTGATCGCGAAAGATTCCCGCTGTTCGACAAAGCGGTCGCAACAACGTTTGTCTTGGAGGCTGGTGAACTGTTCTTTATTCCAAGCGGGTGGTGGCACACAACAAAAATGCTGACGCCCTGTATCTCCGTTTCCGCCAACGTGGTAAATCAGTCCAACTGGAAGGCGCTGATCGACTATGCCGCCAAGCGGGTGCACAATCCGTTGAAGTCGTTCGCTGGACGAGTCTATCTCACCGCCGCTGGCGCGCGGAGATCTTGGCGTGACCGAGCTTGGCGGCAGAGGGCCGAGGAAACGACAGAGGGAGGAGGACTCGGCCGCCGGTGATTGGGCGGCTTGGCTCGCGCAAGGCATGGTCGCCATTGTGGCCGAGAAACGAATCGCTAGGCCCGAGACAGTTCAAGCGCCGCTCGTACCGGAACTTGTCTGATCGACTGTACCTGGCGGCGTTTCGGCGGGCTTGATCGAAGCAAAGATGCCCAATTGTTCCAGCCATTTCTGCGTGCGCCAATTCAAGTAGCCCCAGGCACCCAAGGCCGTTCCCGCAGTGTTCGTGATCAGGTCCGTCGTTCCGGAAAAGCGCGTGGGCATATGAGCCTGAATCAGTTCAATAGTCAGGCTAACCAAGAAACCAAGTACGACCGTGTAGCGCCAACTCCGCTGGCGACCATTTATCCATGCAAATAAGGCCGTAAAGCAAAACCCGAGTGGCACGAGGCCGAACACGTTAATCGCCAGGTCTCTTACGTACGCCCCCGTTGGCGTGTATTCCTGCCAGAAGGGAACCAAAAACCCAGGCTCGGGTATCGTGTAATTTGTCGGAATTATGAGGTCGGGTCCGGTTCTGCCACGATTCCGAATGCGTTCGCCCTTCCCCTCGGCAAAGAGATATAACGTGGAAGGATTTCGCTGCGCGATCTCCGCTCGATTTCGTTGCCAGGTGGCATAGTCCTCTTTGATTGCGTCAGCAGGCAGTGCGTGATTGTAAAATGCCAGTCCCCGATATTCGCCTTTCCAGCTCAGATTTCCGTAAGGCGCGTTCCCCACAATCAGCGTGCCTTGAAAGTCCTCGCCGCGGATCCGCATTCCACTAATCGACTTTTTCAAAACGGCGTTTACATAAATCTCCAGACTGTTTGCTGAAGAACACAACGTAATCAGGACGGTTTCGTTGCGGTGAAAGGTATGGTCGATGAAAACGTTTCGCGGCTTGCTCAGGTTGTCGCCGATACCGCGCGCACTGGTGAATTCAAGATCATCGCCGCTCTGCCTCACTTGCAGAACGGGCCTGGTCTTCGGAGCGTAGAAAGAAAGAATCGTGCTGGCTTCCCAGCTCAAGTCTGGCTCGATCCAGAGTTCTATACTTCGGCCTTGATCGCCGGGGAGCCCTTGAAATGTTTCCTCGCTGACGGCCATTCCCGGATCGCCAAAATGTAATCCGTTGCCCGTCTGATTCCAGGACACATTATTTTTTTCCCGGAAGGAGAAAGGCCACAGCCCTGCCGCAAGTGTCGTTACGAGAACCAGTACACATGTTGCGATCAATACTTTTTTGTGAGTTGCATTGCGCGGTTCGAAAGAAATTGCGTCAGTGCTTCGCACTCGGCCGCTGGATTCCTCGCCCAACCCAGTCTAACCCGCCACACACTCAGCCTTGGCTGAGTATTTTCCGCGATACCATTCCCAAGTCCGCCGCAGCCCTTCTTCGAATTGCACTCTCGGCTCATAGCCGAGTACTCTCCGCGCCAAGGATATGTCTGCCTGCGAATCGCGGATGTCGCCGTTTCGCGGCGGGTCATAAACGGCCTTAATTGGCTGCCCGCTGATTTTAGCTAAAAGATGGATGACTTGATTCAAGGTAATACGCGATCCGGTTCCCCCGTTGAATACCCGCCCCGATGCGTCCGGCGCCTCGCACGCCCGCAGCGTCTCATCAACAACATTCTCAATAAATGTAAAGTCGCGCGACTGCTCGCCGTCGCCGTAAATCACCGGCTTTTTTCCTTCCAGCACAGCGAGCATGAATCGCGAGAGCACTCCGGAATATTGAGAAGTGGGATCTTGTCTCGGGCCGAACACGTTGAAGTACCGCACGCAAGCGTTTTCCAGGCCATACACTCGGCCAAAAACCTGAGCGTATAGCTCTCCCACATACTTCGTGACGCCATACGGGGAAATCGGCGCCGGCGGCATCGTTTCGATTTTCGGCAGTATGGGGGTCTCACCGTAGGCGGACGACGACGCGGCAAAGACCACGCGGCGCACCTTGGCATCTCGCGCCGCCACCAGTACGTTTAATGTGCCGTCGATGTTGATACGGTTGGATTCGATCGGATCTTTCACCGACCGGGGAACAGAAGTGCGTGCGGCGAGATGAATAACGTAGTCCACGCCCTCACACGCTTTCTGTATGGTGTCCAAGTCGGTGATACTTCCCACTTGGAGGTCAACTTTCCCGGCGACCTGCTCCAGGTTTGTTCGCTTGCCGGATGACAAGTCGTCCAGCACGGCGACGTCGTGACCTCGCCGCACCAGCTCATCTACTATATTCGATCCGATGAAACCGGCACCGCCAGTCACCAGGTATCGCATCGTGATTCATCCCTCCGCCTGAATCTCCTGCAACGCCTCTACCACGAATCAATATCGCTTTATTTCCGCTCTCGCGTCGACGATTGGACTGGGGCGCCCACTCGAAACCGCGAAAGCGCTTCGCCAAGGTTCTGGATGAACTGTTCCGACTGAAAAACTTCCGCGTCCTGCCGCAAGCTCGCCGGTGGCGCCAGCGGTTCCACCTCGTCCAGCTGAAACTCACGCGCCACGTCTTCAATGACTTTCGCTTCCACGATCTTTTGCTGATCCACGAAGGAATTGATCAGGGCATGTTCACACAGCAGGTTGATTACGCGTGGGATACCCATGGAAAAGTAGTGCACCGAGTCAACCGCTTTTCCTGAAAAAATATCCTGCTGCGGATCCGCTCCCGCAATGCGCAGCCGCTCATGAATGTAATCGTGCGTCTGCTCCTTGGTCATCGGCATGGTTCTGCAGCGCAGCGTAATGCGCTGCCGCAGTTGTCGCAGTTGCGGAAGCTTCAGCCTTTCTTCCAGTTCAGGCTGACCCGACAGCACAATCTGCAACAATTTCTCAGTGGAAGTCTCAAGGTTGGTCAGCAACCGGATCTCTTCCAGCACGGGAAAAGTCAGATTTTGTGCCTCATCCACGATCAAAACTGCGGTTTCTCCGGCGCGATATCTCTCCAACAACCAGTGATTTAATTTCATCAGCTGCTGGCTTTTCGACTTGTTGTCGCACGGGATATCGAATTCCGCCATGATGAAATCGAACAGCTGGTTCGTATTCATCCGCGAATTAAACAGAAATGCCGTCTTCGTCCGCTTCAGGTGCAGCCAGTCCAGCAGCCGGTTCACCAGCGTCGTCTTGCCAGTGCCCACTTCGCCGGTTAGCGTGATGAAACCTTTGCGCGTTTGAATACCGTACATCAACCCGGACAGCGCTTCCTCGATCTGTCTCGTCAGAAACAGATACCGGGGATCCGGGTTTACGTTGAACGGATTTTCCTTCAGCCCAAAGAAGCTCTTGTACATAAACTTGTGGCGTCTCCGTTTCGCTTTCTTCCGCCTGCCTGCCTCTCTAACGCAATACGAATGGCCGCGCGTGCCAGCTCACGCCCACCGATATCTGGTTTGTCGTGAAACTCGCGCTGCACGAGCCTGTGCAGCCGGACAGTTCTGTTCTTTCGACATACGCTGTGTAGCCCACGTTGAACATGGCGTTCCGGCCCAGCGGCCTCGCCGCCGAAACTCCGCCAAAAAACGAGTCGTAGCTCGTGTTCCCCAAGTCCTGCGCGGTCTCCGCATTTCGGTTTCGCGCGTAGCCGCCGTGCACTTCGCCGCTCCACACCCGCGATACCCTTCTCGTCGCTGAGCCGCTCACCTGATCTGTTGTCGCGCCCAGGAATACGCCGCTGCCGGCCGTTACTCCGTGGAAGTAGTTTGCGCTAACGCTGCCCTTGGGCACCAGATAACTCAACGTGGCGCCGCCCGAGCCCGCGACGTATCGCGTCTTCGTCGCTGGCGGTTGCGCTAGTCGAAAATTCGTAATTTCGGGACCGCCCGAAAGCGTCAAAGCCAGCCGCCCGGTTATCTTGCGTCCGAAGACTACTTGGAACATTTGGTCGCCGATCGCCTGGGGGTCGTTCAAATAGTGAAACGCGCTGTAGCGGTACTGCACTCCGATCGTGTTGTTCCGCGTAATTTGATAGTTGTAGCCGACGTTGCCCACATACTGGTCGCTCTCAATGTTCCCTTCGTCGATGAATCGCAACAGGCTATACAGACCGCCCATGGTCACCGAACTTCGCGCGGAAACCTGATACGTTGCCTGCACACCCGCCGTGTTGAAATAGCGCGGACCCACCGCTGAAAAAATCGTCTGGCCCGGTGTGAATCCGGAGCCTACTCCCGTGAGCCCTCCGCCTAACGTCCCACCCACTCCGGGCAGTGCCAGTCCGGAGCCCGCTCCAAATCCGAACTGCGCCTGCGGCAAATACGCGAACTGATCGAACAATACCAGTTGCAATCGCGACCAATTGAATGTCTGCGACGCATCGAGCTGTTGGTACCACCCATTCCCTACGGCCGAGTCTGTCGAAAAACTTCCTCCGCCGGAATAGTTCAGCATCAGCTGCGACCGGCTCCAGTTCTCCGCCAGGCTTACGTTTCCGCTCAAATAACTCGTCGAGCTCCAGCTGTTTTGTCCACCACCAAGATTGCCATTCGACTGAATGAAGTTGTAATACGACACTCCCGGCACCCAGTAACTGTGCCGTTCCATCGGCGTGCCTACTGTCGTCTGTAGAAATCCCGTTAGGGGCCGATTATCGGGCTGATAAGCGTCCGGCGCCTGGTTTTGATCCTGCTGATCATCCACGCCCAGCGGTCCATACGTCTTCGCCGGCGGCTTCGGCGGCTCATTGCTCTGCTGATCCTGAGCGGAGGTCTGTATTGCGGCCAGACCGACGAACGTCGCTGCCAAAATCCACATTTTCGAGAATCGCCAATTTCTGTTCATGAGCTCTTCCTATGGCACCACGATGGTGTCGCCGGGCAGCAGTGGAATATCGTCTTGCTTGCCGTCCAGTACCGACTTGTAGTTGAACGGGTGCTTCACCTGCTTGCCGCTTTCGTTTCGCAGCACATAAATCTTTTTTGGATTGGAGAACTGTGTAAATCCTCCGGCACTCGTCAACGCCTGCAGCGCCGTCATGTTCGGCAGCAGCGGATAGGCTCCCGGCCGCGTCACCTCACCTGTCACATAGACTCGTCGGCTGTTGATCTCCGCCACGCTTACCGTCACCTGCGGATTGTTGATGAATTTCTTCAACCCTTCCGTAATCGTATTGGCCAGCTCCATCGCGGTAAGGCCGGCTGCCTGTACATCATTCAACAGCGGCAGGGAAATTTTCCCATCCGGTCGCACCGGCACTGACCGCGAGATCTCCGTCTCTTTCCACACATCCACACGCAACACATCTTGCGGTCCGATCTTGTAACTTGCATCGGTAATTGCCGCGGCTTGCGCGACGGGCTGGGGCCGCGCGGGAGCGCTCTTCGCCGCTTCTTGCGCTTGCAATCCACCCGTGGCCAGGATGATCCCAATGGCTGCGCACAGCACCACTTTCATCGCTCTTCTCCCTCGTTTTTCAATTCGGATCCGGGCACTTCCATCTGCTTGATCTTGTATAGCAGCGCCTTGTAGCTGATCTGGAGCTGCTTCGCCGCCTGCTTGCGGTTCCAATGCGTTCTTTCCAGTGCCTTCAAAATCAAGTCTCGCTCCGCCAGCCGAGAAGCCTCGCGCGCCACTGCCTTTAGCGATGAATTTCTCGGCGCATCGCCCGCGTCCATCCGAAGTGCTGATGGACGTTGCAATTCTCCCATCACACCCATGGAATCGCCCAGCGCCACGATCCTTCGGGCCAAGTTTTCCAGTTCCCGCACATTCCCCGGCCACTCATGGGCTCTCAATAACTCTTCATCATCAGCGTTCAGTACCGGCGTCCTTTTTCCCGCCTCGTGCGCGTGCTTTTCCAAAAAGTATTCCGCCAGGGGCACGATATCCGCTTTCCTTTCCCGCAGCGCCGGCAGCTTTACGCAAACTCCGTTGATCCGGAAATATAGCTCCCGGCGGAACCGTCCCATTCCGATCTCTCGATCCAAAACCCGTGTAGCGGTCGAGATCAGCCGCAGGCTCGCGCGTCCTCCCGACGCTACTTCCTGTTGCTGCAGCATTGCCTGCATTACTTTTTGGCAGTCCAGGTCGAGTTCATCAATTCCGTCCAGGAAAAGTGTGCCAGCGCTTCCTTCTTGCGCCTGCTCCAGAGACTGCCTCATCTGGTTCAGCAAATCCCCTGGTGCCAGCATCGTGCAATTCAATTTTGCCATTGGCAGTGCGCGCTGCCGAGAGAGCTGGTGGATCAACTTCCCATACACGTCCTTGCCGGTCCCGCTTTCTCCGCTCAACAGCACCGGGATATCGGTCCGAGCGATTTCTCCGACAATAGAGTTAACCGCTCGGATGGCCTCCGACTGCCCGTACACGAAGCCATGCTCGCCAATCAGATCAATTGCGCCACTAAGTCCAGCTGCCATAAGTTTCCGGCAATATCACAGCAAGTCCCTGGCCAAGCGCTCGCCGGCCTTCATCCTGCAAGATTCAATTAAGTCTTTTATTTGCAGCGTATTATAAGGCTGCGGTTACGCGGCGTCGGCCACCGGCCATTGACCATTACCATCCTACCATTCCGCGAAGTGGCAAACTTTTATCCCTTTTGGCCACACCAGGCCACCACCGTTCAAATCTGAGTACTAAACTAAGTAGAATGATATAGATAGCTAGGAAGAGCGTCAGTCGCCGGCCACTGAAAAGTATGTGCAGTCCGGATGCACGAACGCCAGCGCACTGACGCTCGCCTCCGGGTCCATCATGAACCCCTCCGTTAGCTGCACTCCTATCTCCTCTGGTTTCAGCAATTTCCACAGTGCGGCCTGGTCCTCCAGCTCTGGGCACGCCGGATAGCCGAAACTGTACCGTTTTCCACGGTATCTCGACGTAAACCGCTGCGCCATCGTCATTTCGGCCGGGTCAGGGTATCCCCAATCCTCGCGTATCCGCCGGTGCAACCACTCCGCGCAAGCTTCCGCCGTCTCAATTGCCAGCGCCTGCAGCCCGTGAGACCGGAAGTAGTAGCCCGCGTTCTTCGCCGCTTCCGACCTCTCCCGTATACCCTCGCCGGCCGTCACCACAAAGACTGCGACGTGGTCCCGTTTTCCATCCTGGGTCGGCAAGATGTAGTCGCTCAAGCACAGCCGATCTCCCGCCGCCTGCCGCTTGAAGTTCCACGTATGCGCCGGTTCGCTCTCGCCCGGCTGATAAACGTGCAGCCGCTCGCTTTCGGCTTCTGCCTCAAAGAATTGCCACACCGCGCGCACCTTCATAAACTTTGCCGCTTCTTCTTTCACTTCGTCCATGGCTTCGAACAGTTCGACCGCTTTCGGCTCGCGCGCCGCCAATTGCTTTTCAAAATCGCCTTTGTATCCCAGATGCCGCCCAAACAGCATGAACGGATTGACGTAGCTCCACACTTCCCGCAAATCCGGCACCAGCCGCACCTTGCGATCCAGATATCCCACGGGCTCGATCGGCAAATCCGCGCGCACTTTTGGCGAACGCGTCACCGGCGTCAGCTCTTTTACGGTCACCGTTGTGGTCACGCTCACGCCACCGCCCGCCGCGGCTTGGTGTTCCTGCAGCACCGTCGCCCGCGTCGCCGGGTCCATCAGCTCGTTCATCAGCCGCAGCCCAGTCATCGCGTCCTTCGCGTAACAAACTGCGTTCCCATAGCTCGGCGCGATCTTCGTCTGCGTAAATTTCCCGCTCAGTGCCGCTCCGCCCACCAGCAGCGGAACCATAATCCCTGCATCCTTTAAATCGCTCGCTGTGATCACCATCTGCTGCGCGCTTTTTACCAGCAATCCCGAAAGCCCGATCGCGTCCGGATGGTGCTGCAAATACGCTTTGATCAGTTCCTCCGGCGGAACCTTGATCCCCAGGTTCACCACGTCGTAGCCGTTGTTCTTTAAAATGATTTCCACCAGGTTTTTCCCGATGTCGTGTACGTCGCCCTTCACCGTCGCCAGCACGATTTTCCCGCGCTTCGCTGTGTCCGCCTTCTCCATGAACTGTTCCAGGTGCCCCACCGCCGCCTTCATCGCTTCCGCCGATTGCAGGACCTCCGCCACAATCAGTTCATTCGCGTTGAACAAGCGGCCCACTTCGGCCATCCCCGCCATCAGCGGCCCATTGATGATGTCCAGTGGCGCCGCGCCTTCTGCGCGCTTCCTCTCCAGATCCTCAATCAACCCGTCGCGTGTTCCCTGAATGATGTAATTTCCCAGCCGCTCGTCCAGCGGCAGATCCTCCGCGCGCACTTTCTCCTTCTTCGTCGCCGTTCGGAAATGTTCGGTAATCGCCGCAATGTGGAACTGGTTGATCGCCGCCTTCTGCTCTTTTGTCTGCTCACGCCAGTCCGCTGGCGCATTCTTCATCAACTCGGCTTTTGAATTTCCCGCGTCCACGTGCTTCGGCGGATGCTGAAACAGCAGATTCTCGGCCAATTCCCGCTCCTGCTCCGGAATCGACGCAAACCGCTCCAGCTTTTCCGTATTCACAATCGCCAGATCCAGCCCGGCTTTCGTGCAGTAGTACAGAAAAACTGAATTCACCACTTCCCGCGCGCCGGCCGGCAATCCGAACGACACATTCGAAATTCCCAAAATCGTCCGCACATCCGGAATCGCCTTCCTGATCGCGCGAATCCCTTCCATCGTTTCCACCGCTCCGCCAATATAATTCTCATCCCCCGTCGCGCACGGAAACACCAGCGGGTCAAAGATAATGTCCTCGGAATCGAGTCCGTACTGCTTCGTCAGCAATTCATACGAACGCAGCGCAATCTCCAGCTTTCGTTCTCGCGTAAACGCCTGGGCCTGCAGCTTGTCCTCGTCAATGCAGCCAACCACTACCGCCGCGCCGTACGCGTGCGCGATCGGCACTACCTTTTCGAATTTCTCTTCGCCGTCTTCCAGGTTGATCGAGTTGATGATCGCTTTTCCTTGGCAGTAGGTCAGCGCAATTTCCACCGCCGTCGGATCGGTCGTGTCCACCATCACCGGCGCTTTCACTTTGCGAATCAACTTTTCGTAAAATGGCTCAATATCTTTTTTCTCGTCGCGCTCGGTGCTCTGCAGGCACACATCCACAACGTGCGCGCCGCCCTTTACCTGACGCCGCGCAATCTCGCTGGCCTCTTCCCACTTTTCCTCCGCTACTAAATTCTTGAACAGCCGCGAACCAATCACGTTTGTCCGCTCGCCCACCAGCAGCGGCCGCGTGCTCTCATCCGCTTCTACCGTCTCAATTCCCGAATACACCGCGCGGTGCGCCTCAGCCGGACGCACCCGCGGCCGTTTTCCTTCCACCATCTGGGCGATCGCCGCAATATGTTTTTCCGTCGTCCCGCAGCAACCGCCCACCAGGTTCAGCCACCCATGGTCCACAAATTTTTCCAGCTGCGCTGCCAGCGACGTCGGCGTCTCCAAATATTTCCCCTCTTCATCCGGCAATCCCGCGTTCGGATAGCACGACACAAACTCGCCTGTCGATCCGCTCAGAGTCCGGATGTGGTCCGTCATGAACTCCGGCCCCGTCGCGCAGTTCATCCCAAAAGCCAGCGGCTTGGCGTGCTTCAGCGAAGCCCACATCGCTTCCACCGTCTGTCCCGCCAGCATCGTTCCCATCGGCTCGATTGTCACCGACACGATCACCGGCACCCGCTCGCCAATTTCCTTGGACAATTTCTCAATCGCCAGCAGCGCCGCTTTGATATTTCGCGTGTCCTGGCACGTCTCCACCAGCAGCAAATCCGCGCCGCCCTCGATCAAACCCTTCGCCTGCACGTAATAATTCTCGCGAAGCCCTGCAAAAGTCACGCCGCCGGTCACCGTTATCGCCTTGGTGGTCGGCCCTATCGACCCGGCAACAAATCGCGGCCGTCCCGGCTTGGCAAACTCTCCCGCCGCCTGCCGCGCCAGTTCCGCCGCCTTCTTATTCAGTTCGTGCGCCTCCGCCGACAGCCCGTACTCTCCCAGCACCAGCGGCGTCCCGCCAAACGTGTCCGTCTCTACAATGTCTGCGCCCGCCGCAAAGTATTTCCGGTGAATGTCCAGCACCACATCCGGCCGCGTCCGCACCAGTGCTTCGTTACAGCCCTCCAGCGCCGCACCCCCAAAATCCTTCGCGGACAAATCCCGCTGCTGCAGCATTGTCCCCATCGCTCCATCGAGCACGAGGACACGCTGCCCCATCAGCTCCCGCAAAGCTTGTTGTATCTCTTTGAAATTTTGCATCCCGGATCTTGTAGCGCAGACAATCTTGTCTGCGCCTCTTCCATTGGTAGGTGTATCGAAGTCGCAGCTCCTTGAGGCTCCGCCAGCCGGTCCATTCCCCTCCGGGTAACGGCCAACTGCGAACACCCCTTATTTTACGCGCCTTTCCTCCCAGAATCGAATCCAGATTCCGACGGGGGCAAACCACCTTCCCCCTCGCTGTCCAAATACACCCAACTGGTCAGTAACAATTCGTGAACACCTGTCCCAAAGTTCCTTGCCCACTTGACCAGTTTTCCCTACCCTAACGGAGGTGGCTACTAAACGTCCTAGTCCTAAGTTGTCGATTTGCCTGCTCTCGCCGCATCCTCTCGTGCTGAGCGAGTTCGAACGCCTTTTGTCCAAACCGGACTTCAAAGTCATCTCCAAGCAGCTCGAGTCCACGCTCGCTCCCGATCTCCGTTCTTTTGAACCGCCCAAAGCCCAGGTCTACGTGATCGATGCGCATGCCGCGCGTCAGGCCACCGGGGCCTTGCTCTCCAATATTCTCGAGCGCCACCCCGATGCTCGCCTGATCGTCGTAGGCGAACAGCACCAGGACTCCGCCAGCTTCTCGTTGCTTCGCCTCGGCGTAAAGGGCATCCTGACTTACACCGAAGCTCGCGACCAGTTGATCCGCGCTTTGCCGCTTGTCGCCGCCGGCGGCTTTTGGGTACCACGCACCGTTCTCTCCGGTTTCGTGGACTCCATCCTTTCTGGCCAGAGCCGCCGCCTCAAATCTGATTCTGTCGCCAACCTGAGCCGCCGCGAACAGGAAGTTCTGGATTCGCTTCTCGAAAATCTCTCAAACAAGGAAATTGCCGGCAAGCTCAACATCGCCGAGCGTACTGTTAAATTCCACGTCTCCAACTTGCTCAATAAATTCGGTGTCCGCCGCCGCGCCGACCTCATCCTCCTGACCTTCCAGCGCCGCATGGCCCCCGAAGCCTGACCACCTTTGCTCGATGTTCTGCCCAGCCTCAGTACACTCTGCGCCTCAGCGTTTTCTGTCCTTGTGCTTCGCTCCGCCGTTACTCATTGCCCGGCCCACTCTCTCCTCCGCCTTTACTCTCCCACCGCTCCACCGCTAAACTTTTCTCTCGACCTATGACCTCTCATCGTCGCAGCCCTTCCGCTCTGGTGGACCCCAAACTTTCCGTCGTCATTCCCGTTTACAACGAAAAAGCCACCATCGACGAAATCCTTCGCCGCGTCATTGAAACTCCCTTTCGCAAGGAAATCGTCCTGGTCGACGACTGCTCCACCGACGGCACTCGCCAAATCCTCGAAAAACTCTCGCAACTGCAATCTTCGGGCGAAGCGCAGGCCCCCGCCTTCGATGGCGGCGATCCCATCGAACTTGGCGACCTCCGCATCTTTTTTCAGGAACGCAATCAGGGTAAAGGCGCCGCTCTCCGACGTGGCTTTGCGGAAGTTGCTGGCGACATCGTCCTCGTGCAGGACGCCGACCTTGAATACGACCCGCGCGATTATCACAAACTCCTCGAACCCCTTGTAGACGGCCGCGCCGACGTGGTCTTCGGTTCCCGTTTCCTCGGCGGTCCCCAGCGTGTCCACTACTTCTGGCACTACGTCGCCAACAAAATGCTCACCTTGCTTTCCGACATCTTTACCAATCTCAAGCTCACCGACATGGAGACCTGTTACAAAGTCTTCCGCCGCGAAGTCCTCCAGGGCATCACTCTTAAATCCGATCGTTTCGGCTTCGAGCCGGAAATCACCGCCAAAGTCGCAAAAGGGGACTGGCGCATCTACGAAGTGCCCATCTCCTACGCCGGCCGCACCTACGAAGAAGGCAAGAAAATTACTTGGAAAGATGGCGTCCAGGCTCTCTGGTGCATCATCCGCTTCCGCTTCACCGACTAACGTTCAGTCTGTGCCTGGACTTGCTCGCAGTCACCTAAACACGGCAGTCGAGCTCAGCTGTTAGGGACAAACTTTTTATGCCGCTGCGCTCATCGCCTTTTGGCTATTGCGCAGCGGTTCGTAAATCTCTCCACTCGCCCACAACCGATGCAGGAGTACCGCCGGCTTGGGTGTCTAGAACTGTCAACTGAAAACCTTTGACGGTAAACTATTTCCTCGTGGCCACCTTCTACATCGAACAGTTCGGCTGCCGTGCCACCCAGGCCGACGGCGCAGCCATCGAGCGACAGCTTTTGGAACGTGGCTGCTCGCTGGCCGGTTGCGCCGAAACCGCCGACGTCGTCGTCCTTAATACCTGCACAGTCACTGCGGCGGCCGACGCCCAGGCCCGCGACGCTATTCGCAAACTTCATACTCACAACCCCGCTACCCGCATCGTCGTCACCGGCTGCTACGCCCAGCGCGTCCCGGAAGAACTCGCCGCACTCCCCGGCGTCTCCCACGTCGTCGGCAACTCCCACAAAGCCCGGATTCCCGATCTCCTCGCGAACACTCTTCGCGCACCTGCGCCTACCAATTTTGTTCCGGCCGAAAAACTTCTTGCTCCCATCCTGACCGGCGACATCTTTGAGCAGCACAACGTCCTCGTCGCTCCGGTCCTCGGCGGGGAAGGGAATCACACTCGCCCTACGCTCAAAATTCAGGACGGCTGCAATAACCGCTGCGCTTTCTGCGTGATTCCCTTTGTCCGCGGCAAGAGCCGCAGCCTGCCGCCGGACGCTGTCGTCGAAGAGATCCGCAAACTCGCCGACTCCGGCTATAAGGAGATCGTTCTAAGCGGAATCAACCTCGGATCCTGGGGCCGCGATCTCATTCCTCGCCATGATTTTCTCGATCTACTTAGACAAATTCTCGACGAAACCTCGGTCGAACGGCTCCGCCTCAGTTCCATCGAACCTCTCGATGTTACTCGCGATCTGATTCTTCTCTTCGCCTCTACATCCCGCTTGGCCGAACACTTTCACATGCCCTTGCAATCTGGCTCCGACCGAGTTCTCGCCGCCATGCACCGCTGGTATCGCACCGAACACTACGCTCGCCGCGTCGAACTCATCCGTGAGCACCTCCCCCACGCTGCAATCGGCGCCGACGTTATCACCGGCTTCCCTGGCGAAACCAAAGAGGAACATGCCGCTACTCTCGAGTTCATCGAGCGGCGAACCTTCACATATCTCCACGTTTTTTCCTATTCTTCCCGGCCCGGTACTCAGGCAGCCTCGCTTCCAAATCACGGTGCGTCGGACATCGTCAAACAGCGTGCCCGCCAGCTCCGCGCCCTCGGCGAAGCCAAATCCGCCACTTTCTACCGCTCGCAGTCCGGCCGCACTCTTTCTGCCCTCACCCTGCGCCGCTCCAGCGACGTACCGGATTCCACCGAATGGACGCCGGCCCTCTCTTCGAATTATCTTAAGCTCCGCATTTCCGGTACCTGGGCTCCGAACCTTTTTGTGAATGCGATCTGCCCGTCCGGCCCGCAAGTGATAGTGTCTCCAGTTCTTGAAGCGAATTTTGCGATTACTTGAGTGGAATTTGTCATCCCGAATTCCGCGACATGGAACGGCGGATCTCAACGTAAACTTCTGTAGCCGCTCCAGTTACAAAGGGACGCCTTTAGAATGAACATTCTCGGTATCTCCACTCCTGGGCCAAACGCCGCCGCCGCTCTGTTCGATAATCGCGGCATCGTCGCCGCGGTCGAAGAAGAAAAACTCACTCGCTTCAACGATTCCCACGCACTGCCGCAACTCGCTTTGCAGCAGGTTCTCGGAGCGGCGGCCCTGCGCTTCTCGGATGTTGGCACCATTGCGTTTGCCGATCGCGGAGCAAAATACAGAAGCGGCCCAAAAAAGAGTCCGGCTCGCGAAGCGATGCTTGCCCGCTTGCGCCAGCTTCTTGCCGGCCGGCGCTTTCTCAGTTTCGATCACCATCTTTGCCACGCCGCCAGCGCCTTCTATACTTCTGATTTTTCGCGCTCGCTGATCCTTACGCTCGATCACGGAGCCAATTCCTCCTCCGGCCTGATCGCCATCGGCGAAGATGACAGCCTCAAGTCGCTTCACTCCCTGACGTTTCCGAATTCGCTCGGATGGTTCTACTCTCGCGTTACGCAACTCGCTGGGCTTCGCCCGCACCGGGACGAGCACAAACTGCAATGGCTCAGCAAAGACGGCCAGCCCGAATACCTGGAAATTTTTCGCAAACTCTTTAGCTGGAATTCAAAAGGGTTGCCATCTTTCGATCGCCGCTACTTCACACACGGTCCCGATGGCTCGGGAATTTTCGCTCCACGTCTCTATCGCGAACTTGGCTTGTCGCGTTCCGCGATTCCCGAGCGCGCTACTCGCGCGAGCCTGGCGCGCAGCGCCCAGGAAGCGCTCGAAGAATTTGTTCTACAGCTGGCGGAAAATATTCGCGAGCAAATCGGCGTGGACTCTCTATGCCTCGCAGGTGGCGTGTTTCAAAACGTTCTACTCGTCCGCGCGCTGGAACAGCGCAGCAGTTTCCGCAACGTTTACGTCCAACCCCTTGCCGGAAATGCTGGCACCTCTCTCGGCGCCGCGTTCTTGGCTCGCAAAAGAGCGACGGGTCGCTCTGGCCGCGTTCCTCTCGGCTCACTGGCACTCGGACCGGAGCCTACCTCGCATGAAATCAAGTCCGTGCTCGACAACTGCAAGATCGTGTATAAATATCTGAATAGCCAAGACGAATTACTCGCGGAGACTACCCACCAGCTCCGCCGCGGGAAAATCGTCGGCTGGTGCCAAGGCCGCACTGAATTTGGCCACCGCGCCCTCGGCAATCGCAGCCTGCTGGCCTCACCCTTCAACGAATACGTGCTCGATAACGTCAACCAGTTCATCAAGCACCGCGAAGAGTTTCACCCCTTCGCGCTTTCTGTTCCCGCCGAACGCGTTCACGAATACTTCGATTGCGGCTCCAATTGCCGCTTCATGGCATCTCTAGGCGATTTGAAAAATTCCATCGCCGGCCTCGAACGTTTTACGTTCAACGGCAACGCCGTTCGCGTGCACACCGTCGAACGCCAAGCCAGTCCGCTCTTCTGGCAACTCCTGCACAAATTCGGTGAATCCGCTCCCGCCCCCATCCTCGTCAACACGTCTTTCAATCTTTTCGGGGAACCTCTCGTCACCGATCCGCGCTCTGCCGTTCGTAGCTTCTACTGCTCCGGCGTCGACGCCCTGGCCATAGGCTCCTTCCTCGTCGTCAAGTAGTCCGACGAATCGTGGGCTACCGGTTTGAAGAAGTTTGTTTGGATTTCAAGAAAGGGGGAGTAGCCAAAAGGACAGCCACTACCCCAAAGGGAGAGGCATACAGCCAGCGGGTTCTGATCTCTTCATCTTTCTTGGCGCGAACGGCGTCAAGGTTCTGCTGAGTGGGTTCCTTGACGTATGCAAGCGTCTCGCGCCTTGAGTGATCAAGGACAGGCATAGTTCCAACAACCATGAGGAGAAAAAATAGTACTTCAAGCGTCCACAATAATTTCCGCCGAGCTTCCGTCACCGCTTGCAAACCTCTATGCTAATTTTTCAAAAATTACTTGCGCCCAGGCCTGCCTCGGCGTGTGGGTAATGCTGATAGCGATATTTTTCACGCCGAGTCGGTCGGCGATTTTGCGCGCTTCACCCTTCAATTCCAATGTTGGTCGCCGGCCTGGCAAGCGCACGACTTCAATATCCACCCAGCGCACGCCGCGGCTCCAACCGGTCCCGAGCGCCTTCATCGCCGCTTCTTTCACCGCAAAACGTCCCGCGTAACGTTCGTATTTGTCCCTGAACTGTTCGCAATAAGCGCGCTCTTTTTCCGTGTAGATAC
>Ga0207641_10002608_pt1 | contig 16539 bp, 14 predicted proteins | sample KBSSwiS62_FD_184306 | JGI IMG/M metagenome (GOLD analysis project Ga0207641, IMG submission 184306) | Switchgrass rhizosphere microbial communities from Kellogg Biological Station, Michigan, USA - KBS Switchgrass S6-2 (SPAdes) (version 2) | ecosystem: Host-associated > Plants > Roots >... | reverse complement strand
CCCGGTCGTCGACGTCGCCCGCACCGTCACCGCCCCGACCACACAGGCCCGCCCCGAGCCCGGCCGCCCCGAGAACGGGCAGGCCGCGAGCGGCGCCCAGGACGGCAAGGGCAACGGGAGCGGCAAGGGCAAGGGGAACGGGAACGGGAAGGGCCGGGGCTGATCCCCGGCGTGTGATCCTCTCCCAGCATGCGGGCACCCGGTGGCCCTTGGTCCGGACAGCATGGCACCCTGGAGGCCATGACTGCGCTCACTCTGCGTCTCGTGGCGCGACGCCACGTGGACCTGCACCGGGTGAACAGCGCGCTCTGTCGGCGGTAGCCCCTTCCCGCCCGCTGTTCGATTCCCGGCCGGGCCGACTCCCGAACGTCGTCGTGCCGGCCACCCGAGAGCCCAGGAGCTCCCACCACCATGCCCACAGACACCCCTGCAGCGCCCGCACGGAAGCGGAAGCGTGGCGAAGGTCAGTGGAAGCTCGGCCACCGCGAGCCGCTGAACCCGAACGAGCGCACCAAGAAGGACGACGACGGGCTCAACGTCCGCAAGCGGATCGAGGACATCTACGCCAAGCGCGGCTTCGACTCGATCGACCCGCAGGACCTCCGCGGCCGGATGCGCTGGTGGGGGCTCTACACGCAGCGCAAGCCCGGGATCGACGGCGGGCGCACCGCCACGCTGGAGCCCGAGGAGCTCGACGACCGCTTCTTCATGCTCCGGGTCCGCAGCGACGGCGGCGCCCTCACCACCGAACAGCTGCGCACCCTGGGCGAGCTGTCCCAGCAGTACGCGCGCAACACCGCGGACATCACCGACCGGCAGAACATCCAGTACCACTGGATCCAGATCGAGGACATGCCGGCGATCTGGGAGCGCCTCGAGGGCGTCGGCCTGCTCACGACCGAGGCCTGCGGCGACACCCCGCGCGTGATCCTCGGCTCCCCCGTCGCGGGCATCAGCGCGGACCACCCGGTCGACCCGGAGCCCGCGATCCGCGCGATCCTGGACCGCTACGTCGGCTCCAAGGAGTTCTCGAACCTGCCGCGCAAGTTCAAGAGCGCCATCTCGTGGGAGCAGGACGTCGCGCACGAGATCAACGACATCTCGTTCGTCGGCGTGGACCATCCCGAGCACGGCCCCGGCTTCGACCTCTGGGTCGGCGGCGGGCTGTCCACCAACCCGAAGATCGCGCAGCGGCTGGGCACCTGGGTCCCGCTCGACGAGATCCCCGAGGTGTGGGCCGGCGTCTGCTCCGTGTTCCGGGACTACGGCTACCGGCGGCTGCGGCACCGGGCGCGGATCAAGTTCCTCATCTCCGACTGGGGCGCGGAGGAGTTCCGCCGCGTGCTCGAGGAGGAGTACCTCGGCCGCCGGTTGGTCGACGGCCCCGCCCCGGCGATCCCGGAGCGCCCGATCGACCACGTGGGCGTCCACAGGCAGAAGGACGGCAACAACTACGTCGGTCTCGCGCCGGCGTCGGGTCGGGTCTCCGGCGACAAGCTGGTGGCACTGGCCAAGGCCGCCGAGGGCGCAGGCTCCCGGCGGGTGCGGCTCACCGCGCAGCAGAAGGTCGTCGTGCTGGACGTGCCGGACTCCGCCGTCGAGGCCCTCGTCGCCGAGGCGGACGGGCTGGGTCTGCAGGCGAACCCGTCCCCGTGGCGCCGCGCGACCATGGCGTGCACCGGGATCGAGTTCTGCAAGCTCGCGATCGTCGAGACCAAGGAGCGGGCGATCCGCCTGGTCGACGACCTGGAGAAGCGCCTCGCGGACGTCACCGGGGACATCGACACCCCCGTGTCGATCCACCTCAACGGCTGCCCGAACTCCTGCGCCCGTACCCAGGTCGCCGACATCGGCCTCAAGGGCATGATCGTCCAGGACGCCGAGAAGAAGTCGGTCGCGGGCTTCCAGGTCCATCTGGGCGGCGGCCTGGGTCTCGATGCGGGCTTCGGCCGCAAGCTGCGCGGGCTCAAGGTGACCAGCGCCGAGCTCGGCGACTACGTCGAGCGTGTGGTGCGCAAGTACGTCGCGCAGCGCGAGCAGGGCGAGCGGTTCGCGCAGTGGGTGCTGCGCGCCGAGGAGGCGGACCTCAAGTGAGCTCGCGGGTTGTCCCGTACCACTGCCCGTACTGCGGCGAGGAAGATCTCTCCCCCGCCGAGCGTTCGGAGAGGGTGCCCGGTGCCGCCTGGTGGTGCGCGTCCTGCCTGCGCACCTTCGTCGTGACGTTCGTCGGCATCGGGGTCCCGGAAGGAGCGGATTCATGAGCCTGACGACCGAGGTCGACCTGCGTGCGATCGCCGAGGACGGCGCGGCGGAGCTGGGCGCCGACGCCACCGCCCAGGAGGTCCTGGCCTGGGCCGCGGCGACGTTCGGGGACCGGATGATCGTCGCGTCGAACATGCAGGACGCCGTGCTCGTCGACCTGGCGGCGAAGGCCCGCCCCGGCGTCGAGATCCTCTTCCTTGAGACGGGCTACCACTTCGCGGAGACGATCGGGACCCGGGACGCGGTCGAGCAGGTCTACGACGTGACCGTGGTCGACGCGCAGGCCGAGCGGTCCGTCGCGGAGCAGGACGCGGCCGAGGGCAAGGACCTCTGGGCCCGCGACCCCAACCGGTGTTGCGCCCTGCGGAAGGTCGCGCCGCTGCAGGACACCCTCGCCCGCTACGACGCCTGGGTCACCGGCGTCCGTCGCGTCGAGGCGCCGACCCGGGCGAACACCCCGTTGGTGACCTTCGACGAGAAGTTCGGGCTGATCAAGGTCAACCCGATCGCCGCGTGGAGCGACGACGACATGGGCAGGTACGTCGCCGACCACGGGATCCTGGTGAACCCGCTGGTGGACGCGGGCTACCCGAGCATCGGGTGCGCTCCCTGCACCGCCAAGCCCCTCCCCGGGGCGGACCCGCGCAGCGGTCGCTGGGCGGGCACGTCGAAGATCGAATGCGGGTTGCACCCCTCATGACTCAGGCACTCGACGCCCTCGACGCGCTGGAGAGCGAGTCGATCCACATCTTCCGCGAGGTCGCGGGCGAGTTCGACCGCCCGGTGATCCTCTTCTCCGGCGGCAAGGACTCCACGCTGCTGGTGCACCTGGCGGTCAAGGCGTTCGCACCGGCGCCGGTGCCGTTCCCGCTGCTCCACGTGGACACCGGGCACAACTTCGACGAGGTCATCGAGTTCCGGGACGCCGTCGTCGAGCGGTTCGGGCTGCGGCTCGAGGTCGCCGAGGTCCAGGACTACATCGACGACGGACGGCTGGTCGAGCGCGCGGACGGCACGCGCAACCCGCTGCAGACCCAGCCGCTGCTGGACGCGATCGTCGACAACAGGTTCGACGCGGTGTTCGGCGGGGGTCGCCGGGACGAGGAGCGGGCGCGCGCCAAGGAGCGGATCATCTCGCTGCGCGACGCGTTCGGCCGCTGGGACCCGCGCAAGCAGCGCCCCGAGCTGTGGAACCTGTACAACGGCAGGCACGCGCCCGGCGAGCACGTGCGGGTCTTCCCCATCTCGAACTGGACCGAGCTGGACGTCTGGCGCTACATCCAGCGCGAGGGGATCGAGCTGCCGTCGATCTACTACGCGCACCGGCGCGCGGTGTACAAGCGGGACGGCATGTGGCTCGCCTCGGGCCCGTGGGGTGGGCCGCGGCCGACCGAGACCGTCGAGGAGCTGTCCGTGCGGTACCGGACGGTCGGCGACGGGTCCTGCACCGGCGCCGTCGAGAGCACCGCCACCACCCTCGACGAGATCATCGCCGAGGTCACCGCCTCCCGGCTCACCGAGCGCGGCGCCACGCGGGCCGACGACCGGTTGTCCGAAGCCGCCATGGAGGACCGCAAGCGCGAGGGGTACTTCTAGATGGGCAAGGATCTCCTGCGGTTCGCGACGGCCGGCTCCGTCGACGACGGGAAGTCGACCCTGGTCGGGCGGCTGCTCTACGACACCAAGTCCGTGCTGGCCGACCAGATCGAGGCCGTGCACCGCGCGTCCGTCGACAAGGGACTGTCCACCCCGGACCTCTCGCTGCTGGTGGACGGCCTGCGGGCCGAGCGCGAGCAGGGCATCACGATCGACGTCGCGTACCGGTACTTCGGCACGCCCACCCGCGAGTTCGTCCTCGCGGACACCCCCGGGCACGTGCAGTACACCCGCAACACGGTGACCGGCGCGTCGACCGCGGAGCTCGCCGTCCTGCTGGTGGACGCGCGCAACGGGATCGTCGAGCAGACCCGGCGGCACGCGACCGTGCTCGCCCTGCTCCGAGTGCCGCGGCTGGTGCTGGCGATCAACAAGATCGACCTCATCGGGTACGACGAGGAGTCGTTGCGCACCATCGAGAAGGCCTTCCTGGCGCTGGCCAAGTCCCTCGGGTTCGCCGACGAGGCCGTGCAGGTCATCCCGCTGTCCGCGCTGGTCGGGGACAACGTCGTCGAGCGGTCGTCGCAGACGCCCTGGTACACCGGGCCCACGCTGCTCGAGCACCTCGAGTCCGTGCCGGTCGTCGGGCCGGAGGTGGCGAAGCCCTTCCGGATGCCGGTGCAGTACGTGATCCGGCCGCGCACCGAGGAGCTGCACGACTACCGGGGCTACGCCGGGCAGATCGCCGCCGGCACGGTCAAGCCCGGGGACGCGGTCGTCGTGCTGCCCGAAGGTCGTCCGACGACGGTCACGCACGTCGACACCGCCGACGGGCCGCTGGTCGAGGGCACCGCGGGCCGCTCGGTCACGATCCGGCTCGCCGACGACATCGACATCTCGCGCGGGGACCTGCTCGTCGCGGCGGCCGCCCAGCCGACGGTGACGAACGAGATCGACGCGACGCTGTGCTGGCTGGGCGACAAGCCGTTGCGGCCCAACGCCCGGCTGCTGCTCAAGCACGGCACCCGCACCACGCAGGTGATCGTGGGCGCCCCGGACTCCCGGATCGACACCGACACGCTCACCGAGGTCTCCTTGGTCGATACGGCGGAGACGTTGTCGCTCAACGACATCGGCCGCGTCACGGTGCGCACTGCGGACCCGCTCCCGGTGGACGAGTACGCGGACATCCGGGCCACGGGCAGCTTCCTGCTGATCGATCCGCCGTCCGGCAACACCCTGGCCGCCGGCCTGGTCGGCACCCCCCTCACCCTGTCCTGACCGCCCGTGCCCGACACGCGGCCGCACGTGTGGGACTCGCGCCTTCCGCGAGTCCCACACCTCCGGCCGCGAGTCCCACACCTCCGGCCGCGAGTCGGACATCAGCGGCCGCGGATGGGGCAGGCCGTCCCGGTCGGCGCGGCCGGCCCCGAACCTCAGGTGACCCGATGAACCCGATCCTCGTGCCCGTCGCGCACGGCAGCCGCGACCCCCGGTCCGCGGCGACCGTGCGGGCGCTGGTGGACGAGGTGCGGGGCCAGGTGCCCGGGCTGGACGTGCGGCCCGCGTTCCTCGACTTCGACGCGCCCGGGCTGGGCGAGGTGCTCGCCGGGCTGGACGGGCCGGCCGTCGTGGTGCCGTTGCTGTTGGGATCGGCCTACCACGCGCGGGTGGACATCCCGGCGGTCGTGGCGGCGGCGCGGCCCGCGCACCCCGTGCGGGTCGCGGACGTGCTGGGCCCGGACCCGCGGCTGCTCTCCGTGGCGATCGACCGGCTCGCGGCGCTGGGCGCACGAGAGTCGGGGATCGTGCTCGCGGCGACGGGGTCCTCGCACGCCGAGGCGAACGCCGTCGTGGGACGGTTGGCGGCGCGGATCCCCGGCGCGGTCGCCGGGTTCGCGACCGCCTCCCCCGGGGTGCCCGCGGCGGTGGCCGCGCTGCGCGCCCGCGGAATCGAGCGGATCGCCGTGGCCTCGTGGTTCCTCGCGCCCGGACGGCTGCTGGACCGGGTGCACGCACAGGCCGGTGGGGCGCCCGTCGCCGAGGCGCTCGGCGCGCACCCGAGAGTGGCCGAGGTCGTGCTCGCCCGGTACGCCGCGGCGTGCCCGCGCCTGGCCGATGTCCTCGGGACGGTCTGAAGGGCGCGACCGCGGCGCGGACCTCGGCAGGTTGCGGGTGCGCGGGACCTCCAGCGCTCGGTCCGCCGAAGGGGGCTGCTGGTCGGGGTGCAGCTCGTGATCGCACGTTTCGTGCTCTCAGCGTGGCAAGATCACGGTCTCCGTGCAGCAGGCGCCGCCGATGATCGCGATTTGCGTGCTCTCAGCGTGGTGCGGGCAACGCTGAGAGCACACAGATCGTGATCAAGCCACGCTGAGAGCACGAAACGTGCAAACGACGGCGGCACCCTCACCCCCGCCCGGCTCCGAGGACGACCACGCCGCTCCGCCCGCGACCGCTCAGGCCGCGGCGGATTCCGCCCCCGCCAGCGACCGCAGCACGGCCCGGGCGACGGCGTCGTTGTATCGGAGGCTCTGGGCGTTCATCCCGGGGCGGGTGAAGGCACCCGCCGCCTTGACGGTCGTGTGCGGGCCCACCGCGAAGCGGCGCTCGTGGGGCGTGCCGTCCGCCCTGAGCACCGCGCCGTCCGCCGGGCGCACCTCCAGCAGGCCGGTGCGGCGGAGCACCGCGCCCGCGGCGTCCACCAGTACCTGCTCCCGCGCCTCCCCCGCCGCCAGCAGGGCGGCGAGCAACGGGTCGGCGGTGCGCTCCAGGCTCGCGTCGGCCAGCCGCGCGTCGACCAGGATCGTGGAGCGGACGACGTCCGGGACGGCGGCGCTGCAGGCGCGGAACCCGTCCGCGTCGAGCGAGACCTCCATGCCGGGGCCGAGGAACCGCAGGTAGCCCGCCTCGGAGAGGGCCAGGATCTGCTCCACCCGGAACCCGGGAGGCCCGCTCGCGACGGAGTTGAAGAAGCTCTGCCAGCGCGGCACGTCCCGCGCCGCGGACTCCGCGGACAGGTCCCCCTGCACCCGCATCAGCTCGCCGTACACCGCGAGCATCGCCGTGAACGCCCCGAGGTTGGGGCTGTGCCGCGGGTCCCGGTGCTGCCGCAGGTCCTCCGCGATCCGTTCCCGGACCAGCGGCTGCAGCTCGGTCGGCCAGCGAGCCGGCCGTCAGCCCCGCCAAGGGCCGGTCGAGCCGCTCGAGGTCCAGCCGGTCCACGGGGTCCGGGACGGCGGAGCTGATCAGCGACGCCAGCTCCGGTGTGTCCCACCGCAGCGTCGCGAACGGGGCCAGGAACTCCTCCCACGAGCAGGTGACCAGCTCCGGATGTCCCCGGAACAGCTCGTGGTACCAGCCGAACGCGATCTCCTTGGCCATCAGCGGCCACAGGTCCCGGCCCAGGTCCAGTGGCCGCGGCAGCGCGTCGACCACGTCGGCGGTGAGGAAGTACGGGACCGGCGGCCTGCCACCGCGCAGCGGGTACTCGGGCTTCGCGTGGTAGGGCGCACCCCGCGGCGACCCGACGACCAGGCGCGGCTCCGCCCCCGAGGGCACGTACCGGCCGTCGACGAACCGACCCCCGCGCCCCTCGAACAGCAGCACGACGAGATCGACGAACGCGAGCCCCAGCCCGCGCGCGAGCACGGTCTCCCCCGGCTCGACGATCGAGAGATCCGTGTCCGTGGTCTGCTCCGGCGGGACGTACCGCAGCCCGCGCTCGCGCGCCGCGGCCTGCAGCGCGAGCTCGGCGGGCGCGGGTGTGGCGTCCAGGTGCCCGGACGCGAGGACCACGGCGTCCGCGACCAGCGGCGGCTCCCCGTCCAGGGCGAGGACCTGCCGCCCGCCGACCTCGGTCAACCCGGTCGCCCGCACCGGGTGCACGTGCACCCTGACCTGCGGCGGGAGCCCGTCGACGACCGAACGCAGCACCGCGGTGAGGTATCGGCTCTGCAGCCGCCTGCTCGGGAAGGTCGCCGGCGTGACCGCCCGCAGCTCGGCGACGAGGTCCTGCGGCCAGCCCGTGACGTCCGGCCCCGCCGCCGCCCAGTCCGCGAAGGAGGGCCCGGGCACGATCGGGCCCTCGCAGACCACCGAGTCGTCCGTCCACATCGTGACGTCCCCGGCCATCGAGTTCATCGCGAGCAGCGGGGACTGCGCGTCCCGCCAGATCCGTCCCGCGCCCGCGGGGTACGGGTCGACGAGGTGGACGTCCAGATCGTCGGTCAGCAGCTCGGGCGCGCTCGCCGAGATCCGTTCCAGGATCCCGACGCCGCGCGGCCCGGCCCCGACGATCGCGACGGCTGCCATGAGGGTCCTCTCCGAAGGTGCGGCCAGGTCGGAAAGGACGGCCTCAGAGAGCGGCGGCGGTACGGCAGAGATCGACGTGCCTGCGCAGGGCGGGCCAGGTCGAACGCCGCTTGTCCATCACCCGACGGTAGCGCCGGGCACCCCGCCCCGCATTCCCCCTGCGGCGCCGGTCACGTCCGGGGGCCGGTCCGCCGCACTCAGAACTCCGCGACGGCCGGGACCACCTCGGCCCCGAGCCGCCGGATCGGCTCGATCTCCGACACGTTCGGCACGAGCCCGTGGTACTCCTGGATGCCGAGCTTCCCGAGCTCCTCCAGGTGCGCGACCAGCTCCTTGGGGTCCCCGCCGTACCCGCGGCCCATCACCGTCTTCTCGATCTGCGCGTAGTCGCGGCCGAGGTCGTCGCAGTGCTTCTTGAGCACGTCGAGCTTGTGCGGGAGCTCGGGGCCGTCGAAGAGGTTGCACGCGTCCCCGTACTGCGCGACCAGCCGCAGCGTCTTCTTCTCCCCGCCGCCACCGATGAGGATCGGCGGGTGGGGGCGGGTGAGCACCTGCGGCGAGTTCATCGTGCGCTCGAGCCGGTAGTGCGTGCCCTCGTAGGGGCCGTCGTCGTCGCTCCACATCTGCAGGACGATCTGCAGCGTCTCCTCGAGCCGCTCGAACCGCTCCTTGGTCGACGGGAAGAACAGGCCCAGCCCGCGCGACTCCTCCTCGTTCCACGCCGCGCCGATGCCGAGCAGGGCGCGGCCCTTGGACAGCACGTCCAGCGTTGTGACGATCTTGGCCAGCAGGCCGGGGGCGCGGTAGCTGACCGCGGTGACCCACGCCAGCAGCTCGACGCGCTCGGTGCGTGCCGCCAGGTACCCCAGGGTCGTGTACGCCTCCAGCATGTCGTTCTCGATGGGGCCGACCGGCCCGATCTGGAACACGTGGTCCATCACGCTGACCCGGGCCAGCCCGGCCTCCTCGGCGGCCACCGCGATGCGGGTGAGATCGTCGGCGAGGCCTTGCGGGCCGCTGGGGTAGGTGAAGTCCGCGATGTGCAGGCCGAGTTTCACCGTGCGCTCCTCGTGCTCGGAGTAATCGGAAGGTCCTCCGTTTCACCCTACTCCGGTGGACGAGGCTACGCCGGGTCCCCGACCCCCAGCCGCCGGGCGGCCGCGGCGGCCTCGCCGCGGGTGTGCACCTCGAGCTTGGCCAGGATCGCGGACACGTGGTGGTCCGCGGTGCGCGGCGAGATCACCAGGCGGGCGGCGATGTCCGCGTTGCTCAGGCCGTCCACCAGCAGGGCCAGGACGTCCAGCTGGCGGCTGGTCAGCCCCGCCGGGTTGGCCCGGGTGCTCGGCAGCCGGCCCCGCGGGATGCGCGCGACGCCCGCCTCCCGCAGCCGCGCCCGGACGAGGTCCGCGACGGCGCGGGCGCCCAGCTCGTCGAACAGGTCGAGGGCGGCGAGCAGGTCGTCCGGGCGGCCCGCGTCCCACAACGCCAGTGCCCGCTCGTAGGGCAGCTCGGACGGGACCGGGTCCACCGGCCCCGCGGCCCGCCGGGTCCACCTCTCGACCTGCGCGACGATCGCCTCCCGGCCCGTGTACTCCCCCGTCGCCAGTCCGACCACGAGGGGGTGCGTGAGCCGCGGATCGGGCGTGCGGGTGATCCAGGCGTTCTCCGCGAGCGCGGCCGCGACCTGGGCGACCGTGCCCGGGAGGTCCAGCCGCTGCACCAGCCGCCACGCCTCGTCCAGGTGCGGGTTCTCCGGCGGCGCCTCCCGCCGGGCGAGCAGCAGCCCGAGCACCAGGTGCGGCGAGAGCTGGCTGAGCGGGAGGTCCCCGGCGCGCAGCACCGCGCGGGCGTCCTCCTCGGCCTCGGTCCACCGGCCCTGCAGCAGCCGCAGCCGCGCGCGGACGCCCCGTTGGTAGGCGGTGCAGATCGGGGTGTCCCGCTCCTCGCTGATCTCCAGCGCGCGGGCGAGGGAGGTCTCGGCGTCGGCGAACCGGCCCTGCGCGACGTCGAACGCGCAGAGGTTGCTCATCGGGGTGGTCGCGAGGTCGTCCTGCCGGGTCCGCAGGCCCGCCTCCGCGGCGGCGAGCAGGTCGGCGCGCCCGTCCACCTCGCCCTCGGTCAGCCGGGTCACCCCCGTCCCGACGGCGAGCGAGCCGCGCAGCACGTCCACCCCGGTCGTGCCCGCGAGACCGGCCACGATGCGCGCCGCCTCGTCGTTGGCCCGCCAGGCCTGGGCGGTGTCGCCACGCTGCGCGGCGAGGAACGCATGCCGGGTCAGCGCCAGCCCGTAGGCCTCGGGGTCCGCGGCCTCGGCGAGGATGTCGATGGCCGCCCGATCGTGCCGTTCGGCGCCCGCGCGGTCCGCGGCATACCAGGCGTAGGTGGACAACGCGACGTGCCCGCGGCCGACCGCCACCGGGTCCCCGAGGTCTCGCCGCAGGTCCAGGGCCTGTTCGCGGGCGGCGATCGCGCCCCGGAGCCGGTCGGTGAGGTAGAGCTCGTCGGACAGCGCCTCGAGCAGCCCGGCCCGCGCGGCGGGATCGACGACCACGCCGAGCGCCGTCTCGTAGAACGCGACGGCCTCCCGGTGGGCCCCGGAGCGCGAGGCCTCGGCCGCGGCGACGGGCGCGTACTCCCGGACCCGCGCCGCGTCCCCGGCCGCGACGGCGTGGTGGGCGAGCACGCTGGGCTCGGCGCCCACGCTCTCCAACGCCGAGGTCATGGCGGCGTGCAGCGCCGGGGCCGTGCCCGGGGCGGCGGCGTCGAGGATCGCGGTGCGGGCGATCTCGTGCCGGAACGCCACCCCGTGCCCGACGGGGTCGACCAGCCCCGTTCCGCAGAGCACCCCGACGGTCGTCGGTGAGACGTCCAACGCGGACAACAGCTCCCGCCCCACCGGCTCGGGGGTGCAGGACAACAGCTCCAGGCTGTGGCGGGCGACGGCGGTCAGACCGGCGACGCGGGCCAGCACCGCGTCCCGCACGCTCGCGGGCAGCGGGGACTCCGGCTGCGCCACGATCTGGGAGACGAAGAACGGGTTCCCCGCGGTCCGCCGGTGCACCTCGGCCGGGTCCGGCCCGCGGCCGCCGAGGATCTCCCCGACCGCCCCGACGCTCAAGGGCGTCAACGGGATCCGGCGCGCCCCCGCGGACACCAGGTCCCCCAGCACCCCGACGAGCGGATGCTCCGGCGGGAGCGGCTCGCGAAAGGACAGCACCAGCGACAGCGGTAGCCCGCCGATCCGGCGGGCCAGGAACCGCACCAGGTCCAGGGTTGCCTCGTCCGCCCAGTGCACGTCCTCCATGACGAACACCCGGGCCTTGGCGCCCAACGCCGCCAGCGCCGCGGCGAAGATCTCGTGGTGGTCCGCGGCGACGGTCAGCCCGAGCGGCCCGGCGACGTCTCGCAGCGGGCCGAGCGGGCGGGGGGTGGTCAGCGGGTCGCACATCCCCCAGAGCACGCCGAGGTCCACCCGCTCGGCCAGCGCGCGCAGCAGCACCGTCTTGCCGATCCCGGCCTCACCGGTCACGAGCGTGACCGAGCCCCGCCCCCGGGCAGCGGCCTGGGCCCGGTCGGTGAGCAGGTCCAGGGGGTGCTCTCGCTCCAGCAGCACGTGCCGAGTGTGCCAGTCGTTCCCGGTGTCTGGTTCGTCCGGACGGGGGAGCGCGGCAGTGGCTCTAGGCAGGTGTGGGCGGCCGAGATGGGGTGCGTCACCGATGAGGGGTCGGTCCCGGCGCTCCTACCGTCATCGCCATGACCCAGAACCCCACCCAGACCCCGAGCAGGGAGAACACGATGACACACACACTGGACCCGCTGAAGACGACGCACCGCGCGATGTGGGCGCTCGGCGACTACCCCTCCGTCGCGATCGACCTCATCCCCGCCCTCGGCCCCGCCCTGGTGTCCGCGGCGCGGGTCCGCCCCGGCGAGCGCGTGCTGGACGTGGCGGCGGGCGCCGGCAACACCGCCGTGCCCGCCGCGATGACCGGCGCGATCGTGACCGCCGCCGACCTGACCCCCGAGCTGTTCCCGGCGGGACGTGCGTTCGCGGCCCGCCACGGCGTCGTCGTGGACTTCGAGGAGGCGGACGCGGAGGCCCTGCCCTACCCCGACGGCGCCTTCGACAAGGTCCTGTCCAGCATCGGCGTGATGTTCGCGCCGCACCACCGGCGGGCCGCGGACGAGCTCGTCCGGGTGTGCAGGCCGGGCGGCACGGTCGGGCTGCTGAACTGGACCGTCGACGGGTTCGTCGGCGCGATGTTCCGGGCGATGCGACCGTACGTGCCCGCGCCGCCGCCGGACGTCCAGCCCGCCGCGCTGTGGGGGGACGAGGACTACGTGCGCGCACTGTTCGGGGACCGGGTCTCCGACGTCGTCGTCACCCGCGCGTCCGTGTTGGTCGACCGGTTCGCCACCCCGGAGGCCTGGCTCGCGCACTGGAAGCGGGTCTACGGCCCGACCATCGCCGCCTACCGCGGGCTCGCGGACGACCCGGCCCGTACCGCCGCCCTCGACGCGGACCTGCTGGCCGTGGCCCGGGCCTTCGACCGCGGTGGGGAGGCGACGGTGCTCGACTGGGAGTACCTCGTCCTCACCGCCTGTGTGCGGGAGTGACCATGGACCTGGGACCGGAACTGCTGCAACCGGTGCTCATCGCCGTCCTCGTCGTGGTCGAGGTGGCGGTCTGGCAGGTGCGGGTCGCGATGGCGACCCGCGGGAACAAGCGCACGGCGGCCGCGCTCGGCGCGGTCAACGCCGTGATCTCCGTGGTCGCGCTGGGCCAGGTGGTGACGCACCTGGACCGGCCCGCGAACGTCGTCGGGTACGCGGTCGGCGTCGCGGCTGGGGTGTACCTCGGGGTGGTGGTCGACGGCCGGGTCGCCCGGCGGGCCGCTACGCGGACGTGAGGCCCAGCTCGCGCGCGGCGACGACGGCGTCCCCGCGCGTGTGGACGCCGAGCTTGGCCAGGATCGCCGACACATGGTGGTCGGCGGTCCGGATCGAGATCACCAGCCGTTCCGCGATCTCGGCGTTCGTCAGCCCGGCGGCGAGCAGGCCGAGCACGTCGGTCTGCCGCGCGGTGAGCCCGGCCGGGTTCGCCAACGTGGTGGGCGTGCGGCCGCGCGGGATGCGGCTCACGCCCGCCTCCCGCAGCCGGGCCCGCACCCGGTCCGCGACCGCGCGGGCGCCCAGCCCGTCCACCAGGTCCAGCGCCTCGAGCAGGTCCTCGGAGCCCCCGGAGTCCCAGAGCGCCAACGCCTGCTCGTACGGCTGGCCCGCGGGCGCGGGCTCGGGCCACGGCTCGGCCGCGTCCGCGAGCCTGCGCCGCCACCGCCCCAGCTGCTCGACGACCGCCTCCCGACCCGGGTACTCCCGCTCGGCGAGGGCCGCGACCGGCGCGGACCCCAGCCGGGGATCCGGGGTCCGGGTGATCCAGGAGTTCTCGGCGAGGGAGCCCGCGGCGGGGGCGAGCATGCCCGGCACGTCCAGCCCGGTGGCGAGGCGCCACATCTCGTCCAGGTGCGGGTTCTCCGGCGGCGCCTCACGGCGGGCCAGCAGCAGCCCCAGCACCAGATGCGGCCAGACCCGGCTCAGCGGCAGGTCGCTGGCCGAGAGCACGGTGCGGGCGTCCTGCTCCGCCTCGTCCCAGCGACCCTGCAGGAACCGCAGCCGCGCCCGCACGCCCGTCTGCAGCGAGGTGCAGATCGGGGTGTCCCGCGCGGTGCTGAGCTCCAGCGCGTGCGCGATCGAGGCCTCGGCGTCGGCGAGCCTGCCCTGCGCCACGTCCAAGGTGCAGAGGTTGCTCATCGGCATCGTCGCCAGCATGTCCTGGCGGTACCGCACCCCCACCTCGCTGGCGGCGAGCAGGTCGGCGCGCACCTCGGTGTCGCCCGCGGCCAACCGCGCCACGGAGACCCCGATCGCGGCCGTGCCGCGCAGGAGCGCGGCGGTGTGCGCCGGATCGTCCAGCCCGTCCGCGATCCGCTCGACCTCGGCAGCCGCCCGCCGCGCCTCCGCGAGGTCCCCGATCTGCGCGGCGAGCAGTGCGTGGTGGGCCAGCGCGAACCCCAGCGGCGCGGGCAGGCCCGCCTCGGTGAGCACCTCGATCGCGGCCCGGTCGTGCGCCTCGGTGGCGGCGCGGTCCGCCGCGTACCAGGAGAAGTGCGAGATCGCGCTGTGCGCGGCGCCCACCGCGGCGTGGTCGCCGAGCTCTCGGCGCAGCTCCAGGGCCTGCTCCCGCGCCGCGATCGCCGCCCGCAGCCGGTCGGTGAGGTACAGCTCCTCGGAGACGGCCTCCAGCAGCCCCGCCCGGACGGCCGGGTCGGTGGCCACGGCGAGCGCGGTCTCGTAGAACGCCACGGACTCGCGGTGCGCGCCGGAGCGGGACGCCTGCGCCCCGGCGGCCGGAGCGTACTCCAGGATCCGCGCGGAGTCCCCGGCGGCGACGGCGTGGTGGGCCAGCAGGCTCGGCTCCGCCCCGACCGCCTCCAGCGCGGTGATCATCGCCGTGTGCAGGGCGGGCTCGGTCCCCGGTGGTACGGCCTCGAGGATCGCCGAGCGCGCGATCTCGTGCCGGAACACCACCCCGTTCCCCACGGGGTCGACCAGTCCGGTGCCGCACAGCACCCCGACCGTCGTGGGCGTGACGCCGAGCGCCGCGAGCAGCTCCCGCCCCACGGCCTCCGGGGTGCAGGACAGCAGCTCCAGGCTGTGCCGCGCCGAGGCCGCCAGCCCCGCGACCCGGGCCAGCACCGCGTCCCGCACGGTGCCGGGCAGCGGCGAGTCCGGCTGCGCCACGATCTGGCTCACGTAGAACGGGTTGCCTGCGGTCCGCCGGTGCACCTCCGCCGCGTCGATGCCGTGACCGGCGAGGATCTCCCCGACGGCGGCCTGGCTCAGCGGCGCGAGCGGCAGCCTGCGCGCCCCCGGCGCGGCCACCAGGTCCCCCAGCACCCCGACGAGGGGGTGCCCGGCGGGCAGCGGGTCGCGGTAGGACACCACCAGCAGCAGCGGCAGCTCGGCGATCCGCCGGGCGAGGAACCGGACCAGGTCGAGGGTGGCCTCGTCCGCCCAGTGCAGGTCCTCGACGACGAACACCCGCGGCTTGGCGCGCAACGCCGCGACCGCGGCGGCGAAGATCTCGTGCTGGGCCCCGGCGAGGGACAGCCCGAGGGTGCCTGCGACGTCTCGCAGCGGTCCCAGCGGGCGCGGGGTGCTCAGCGAGTCGCACATCCCCCACAGCGCGCCGAGCTCGGCCCGGGTGCGTTCGACCAGCTCGCGGAGCAGGACCGTCTTGCCGATCCCGGCGTCCCCCGTCACGAGCACGACCGAGCCCCGCCCGCGGAGCGCCGCTCGGGCGTGGTCGGTGAGCAGGTCCAGGGGTTCGTCGCGCTCGGTGAGCCGCACGTCCGGAGTGTCGCATCCGTCGCGGTTCACGGCGTCGCCCGAACGGAGGCCGATGCCGGCATGCTCTCGCGGTATGGCGCGACGTCTCGTGATCGAGCCCCACGTCCGGTTCGCGGTCCGGTGACCCGGATGGCGACGGTCGCGGACGTCCACGCGCTCGCCCGCGCGATGCCGCACGTCACCGTGGTGGAGGGATCGAAGGAGAATCCCGTCTACCAGGTCGGCGGGAAGTCCTTCGTGTTCTTCCGGACGCCCCGGCCGGACGCCGTGGACCCGGACACCGGCGAACGGTACCCGGACGTGATCGTGTTCTGGGTGGGGAGCGAGGAGGACAAGCTCGCGCTGCTGTCCCAGCCGCCGTTCTTCACCACCCCGCACTTCGACGGACACCCGTCGGTGCTGGTCCGGGCCTCGCGGCTGGGCGAGATCAGCCGCGACGAGCTGGCCGAGGTGGTGCAGGACGCCTGGCTCGCGCGCGCCTCACCGACCCGGGCCCGGCGGTGGCTGGCGGAGCGGGGCCTGGGCGACCAGCCCGCATGAGGATCGTCGCGATGTCCACGTCGGACCGGTCGGTCACCGTGAGCGCCGGGTTACCCTCCGGTGGTGACCGAGCTCGTACACCGCGACACCGCCGACGGCGTCGCCGTCATCACCCTGGACTCCCCCGCGAACCGCAACGCGCTCTCCGCACAGCTGCGCCGGGAGCTGATGGACCATCTCGACGCGGCCATCGCGGACCCCGCCGCGCGGGTCATCGTGCTGACCCACACCGGGACCGTGTTCTGCGCCGGGATGGACCTCAAGGAGTCCCGCGGCGCGTCGGCGGACCAGCAGGGGGTCACCGAGGTCCCCCGCATCCTGGAGACGCTGTGGACCTCGCCGACCCCCGTCGTCGCGAAGCTGCACGGGCCGGCCCGCGCGGGCGGGGTGGGGATCGTCGCGGCCTGCGACATCGCCGTC
>Ga0207641_10002604_pt1 | contig 16558 bp, 31 predicted proteins | sample KBSSwiS62_FD_184306 | JGI IMG/M metagenome (GOLD analysis project Ga0207641, IMG submission 184306) | Switchgrass rhizosphere microbial communities from Kellogg Biological Station, Michigan, USA - KBS Switchgrass S6-2 (SPAdes) (version 2) | ecosystem: Host-associated > Plants > Roots >... | reverse complement strand
TGGGTGAGATGGCATTGAAAGCGTTCTCGGCAGAGCGCAAAGCCTCGCGCATCCGCTCGGCGATCTGCTGCCAGCTATGCGGGTCGTGCTCAGTCGCGGCAGATGAGCCTTCATGAGAAGTGCGAGGCCCCCGGTCGCTGCCATTGTTGTAGCCGGCTGGTGCGCTCCGGGGGTCCTCTACAGCCGCGGCCGCGGCTGGTTCGTGATTGGTTGCCGTCTCGACCGGAGCGGCCGGCGGCTGGGCGGCGAGGGCGGCATCAACTTTTGAGCGCACTTTGCGAGCGAAGTGTTCCAGCGTGTATTGCGAGAAGTTGGATGTCAGCGCCCATATATCTTCCAGCGCCTCGCGAAGTTTGTTCCAGTCCTTGTTAAGACCGGAAATCGCAAGCATCTCATCTGTCACTTCGACTTGTTGGGCAGCAGCGCGGGACTGAACGGCAAGGGCATGCCATTCTCGCAGCGGCTTGACGAAAACGTGGCCGCCGACGTTGATGCCGATACCTTCGCCATTGCCCGTGACGAACAGGCTTGGCGCGTTGGCCTCCTCGGAAGTCTGAGGCCACAGGTGGCGATCGGTATTTTGAACCGGACCACCATCACTGGCAGCGGATGAGTTCTGGTGATCGGTCATGGCGTGACGAACTCCGCATCATCGAGCCGCACGTAATACCGGCGCACGCCAGGCTCTCCGTTTGTCTTCAAGACGAACCCCTCAAGGACGAGGTGTCCGTATCGATACTCAATCTCGTCTGCCGCGAATGTCTTTGAGCCGTAAGCCTTCACGATCTTGCCGCGGTGCCGCGCCAAAAGAGCAGTGCAGTGCTCCTGAAGATTAGAGATCAGCTCATTGGCAGAATACAACATCTCGTCGTCAGTCATGTGTGCCTCGGTGGGATGAGATCAGCGGTGATGAGGAACGTCAGCAAGCGCGAAGACGATGCCCTCGCAATAGTTCTCGCCATCTTCCTTGATGATAAACTTCGCGTGCGGCAGCGCGGTTTTGTACTGCCAGGAGAAGCCGTCGCTATCCCAAACCGCTTCAATGGCGGCCGGGGCGTGCTTCAGCTCCTGCTTATGATACGGGCAGTTGTCGCTATCGCATTGGCTCGTGATGAGGCCTTGGCGATTGAGATAGGTGATGCCGCCATTGTAGACGCCAACCTCGTCGCTGATCGCGCCCTCAAACTCCATTAGGTCGTCGCTGGCGCCGTACACGGCCACCAAGCCTGCGGCCTTCATCGCCTTGAATAAATCCGTCGAACCTTCCTTGCGGTATTCGTTTCCGTCGAGGGCTGCTGCTGCTTCATCGCGCGTCATGGAATCTTTCCTGTTCAGCGTTGGTGTTGAGTGAGCGCGGAGCGGCCAGCATCGGTAATCACCCAACGGTCCTTGTGCGCTCCATTGTGCGGCAGATAGGCCCGGATCAGGCCGTCGTGCACGAACCTGCGGGCGACAGATTTGGGCACAACATCCTGTTGGATACCTGGATACATGCCGCTCTGCCCGTCGCAGAGAAGCAGCCATTTCCGATCTTTGTTTTTCATTTCTCAGTTTCCCTGTGGCGATGTCAGCGCGAGTCCGGTCATTCGGCGGCCTCGGCGAAAAGGTCGAATTGATCAACGGGCTCGACTTGCGGCTCTTTGAATTCGCTGGTGACGATCTCGACGGCTACGGAAACGCCATGCCAGTCCCGCGCGTAGACGGAGGTGTCTATCCCGCAGTTCGCGCCAAGCTCGACGCCGGTTTGCTTGCTGAATTCCTGGTATCGTTCAGGATTGGTCTCGGTGTAGACCGGCTTGCCGCTATAGGTGAACGGCGCGGACATCTGCGGAACGATGAATGTCCCGTACTCGGCAATCTTGGAGGCGATATTGATGACGTGGTATTCGAACTCGCCGCCGGTGTAGCCGACCGACTTCTTGCTGTTCCTTGGAGTGGCGCCGAACGGCGGGTTGCCGTAGGCACATTGAAAGTGTCCCAGCCCGAGATCCGGCACGTCGAATACGTCGGCTTCGATCCATGTTGCCTCGGGTAGTACCTTCTTGCCAACCGCCAGATAATCTGGGTTCTTTTCGATGCAGGTAATTTCCGGCAAGCGCCGGTCAAGCTGGCACTTCAGGAAGTAGGCCAGCGATAGCGATCCGATCCCGGCACATAGGTCAATGACCCGGCGCCCGCAGACTTCGATCGAGAAGTCGCGGGCGAGGCCCCAAGGGGTGAAAAACGCCCCGGCGATCGTGTTGATATGTTTGGCCGACTCCTGCCAATTCTCGATCACGAACAGCCGCTCATCAATCGACAGGACATCCTTTGACAGAAGATCGCATGCCGCCTGGTGCGCCTTCGCTTGTGCTTTGCTCAGCTTGCTCAAAGTATCATCCTCAATGACGTAGCGTCTGCGCTGATCCCGCCGCTATATGTTGGCGATGCGAACGATGAAGATCATCACCATGAAAAGCAGAACCGCGAACACAGTCGCGACGACCCAGAACGGAGCAACGATGATCCCTGCTCCGATGATCATGACGATGATCGCGGTGAGCAGAAGTGCCGTTGCGAAGTAGGCTTTGTCCAGGAGGCCGTGCGGGATGCTCATGCCGGCGCCCTCATGCTGCTGACAGCGGCTCTGACCTTGGCCTGGAGCGCGGGAAACTCGCCGGCTTCGAACGCGATCGTCTTGCGCTCCTCGGCTTCCTCATTCCACTTCGCGGCGAGCTGGTCGGCGTTGGTCGCGCCTTTGACGATGTTGTCCCATCGAGAGATGTAGTCAGCGGCACCGGCAGCCGCGGGGCTGGATGCGGGTGAGGCCGATGCCGCTGACGTCGCCGTGCGGGATTGCACGGGCGATAGCAATTCCATGGTGCCGCGCTGTTCGTGGTTGATGGTCGGGCCATCGTGAGCTTCGCCCTCGATCTGGAGACCGCGCTGCGGGTCGATCCACGACGTCTTGCCGCGCTCCTCGACGGCTTCCTCCATTGCGGCGGCGAGGTGGAAGCGGGGATCTGCGTTGAGCGGCATCGAGCGCGACAACCGGCGCTTCGCTGATTTAGCGGCCATGGCGGGAAAGCCGATGAGCTTATCCATCCACGGGCTATCCTTGCGGCTTCCGCCCGGTGACTTCGCCTTGATCGCCATGATATCGTCGATGCCGAGAACCGAGATGATCGATGGCCGCTGCATCGACGACGCAGTCGCCCAGGCGGCAATGATTGGCCGGTCGGGTTTCCCGAGCATCGGCTTGTGGCGCACGAAGCCCCTATCGCCAAGCTCGAAATCGAAGGCGTCGCCCTCGCGCACGACGTCGCCCTGCACCGTGAAGCCGGAGCGCGCGGCGAGCGTTGACATCCCCTTGTAGCCGATGACGAGCTGCGCCTTGCCAGCAAAGGGAATGAAAAATGCCTGCCCGGTGATGCCGTCGACCTCCAGCGCCAGGCACGCCGCGGACATCGCCGAGTTGAGGAGGCTCTGCCGGTCGGCTTTGAACAGCAGGTCGGGGTTGCGCTCGACCGAAACCATGATCGACCGCATCAGACGCTCGACCGGAATGGCGCCGGCAAGAGCCTGCTCGAAATGCGGTGTGAGCGGACGCAACGTGTTCTCGAACAGAACGAGTTCGGAAGAAGCCATCAGAAATCCCCGTTTATCTGGTGCGGAATGTGCGCCTTGACCGAGACGACGGTGGTTGGCTTGACGCTGTAGCCGGCGCGCGGTGAGCGGTTGATCTTGACCCGGATGCCCTGCGGCAGTTCGAGCTCGTCGGCGTCCTTGGCCAGGCCGAGCAGCTTGGCCTGAACATCCTTCTCGACCTTCTCGGCAGCGAGACGCACCACGCGCTGGTAGTCGGCGTCGACCACGCGCTGCGCAAGCTTGGTGGCCTCGACCTCGCCGAGCGCCTCGGTGACGTTGACGACCTCGCCCGTCGGCACGGAAAACAGTTGCTTGAGCAGCGGCACCTCGACCGGGGCGCCGAACGGAGACGACTCGGAGTTGTTTGCAATATCTGCAAAGAACTGTTTGGCCTCCTCCTCGAACTTCGCCCATAGGTCCGGCATCGGCTTGCGGTGGAAATAGGTCATGTCGCCGCCGCACCACATCGCGATCGTGCCCCACTCGTAAGGCTTCACGCCGTCGCCGACGAACATCTGTTGCTGTAATTGGATCTCGTGCTGTCGGGGCGGTGTCTTCCCGCCATCCCATTCCTGCATCAGAATTTTGTAATCGAAGCAGCACTTGGTTTCGAGCGCACCATATCCGCGCTGCGGATCGTAGATGTCGGCGTCGCGCGAGCACCCGAGCAGCCCGCGGCGCAGATAGACCTGCGATCCGTCGGCCTGGCGGTTGGTCTTGACCTCGAGCCGGAGGTCTTGCGCTGCCTGGTCGAGCAGCAGAGGCTCCATGCGTGTGCCCCAATCGAGCCGGTTGTGGTCCGGGCCGGGCACCTCAATGCCCTTGGCGAAGCGCTGGTAGAGCATCCACTTCGTGCCGTAGGGCGAGACGCCGAGCAGCATGGACATTTCGGTGGCGCTGATGGTTTTGCGGGTCGGATCAGGCATCACGCGGCCTCATGGCATGCGATGGCGTTCGCGCGGGCCGCCAGCCGCTTCTCGGTGTCGCTCAGCCGATCCTTGTACCGGCGGAATGATGCGTCGATGCGCAACTCGCGGCAGACCTCGCAGAACACGCGGTGGCTTCCGCGGCGCCCATCGCGCCGGCTGATGAACTGGAACGGATGCTCGCACTGCTTGCAGTCTTTTGTCACGATGAGCTTCATGCCGGCACCGGCGTCGCGAGCACGATCATCCACATAGCGCAGGCTGCGATGAACAGCGTGACGGCCACCGCCTCGATCAGCACGGGGACGGCTATCTGGACGATCTCGACATGATCAGGCCTGCGCATGAGAGATTTCCTCCATCCGGCGAGTGAGTTCGTCGCGACCGCCAATCAGACGCTGCTTTTCACCCCATGCCTGCAACAGAAGCACTGCGGTGACGTCGTCTGCCTTTCGGAGCAGTCGAAGGATTTCGATGACATCGTGGGGAGACAGGTTCATGCCCCGGCTCCCGCGCGCACGGCTTCCATGCGGGCCTCAGACGCGCGGTTCTCGGCGTAGAGGTCGATCAGCGCGGCCGCGTCCTCGATGTTCTCCATGAGGCGGACCAGCAGCACGATGTCGATTGCGGTGCTGATCTTGCGGTCGAGGCGATGCGGCAGGCTGTCGTGCTTGCGCTCGTCGCGGCGGTGATCCCAGTAGGCGGTGGTGTAGCGGCGGGAATGGTCTGACATGGGCTCGCTCCGTTGAGGAGCAAACCATACCCACATTTAGGTAGGTGTCAACCTAAAAGTGGGTAGCGATCAAGCGACCTCGCTTTTGGCCTCGCGCAGGCGCCGCAGATATTCGAGCGCGGCGCCGATCTGGTCGGGATCTAAGCTTTGGGCGACCGAGAGCAGTTCGTCACGGGCGTTCGGCGGCCGGAACTCCTCGGGCCCTTCGCCGTAGAGAAGCCACTGAGGCGTCGTGAACAGCGCTGCGGCCAGCTCCAGGAGGTTGCGCGGGCGCGCGACCTTGCCCTGCTCGATGTTATCCACACCCTGCTGGCTCATGCCGCAGGCCTCGCCAAGGGCCTTGCCGCTGAGGCCAAGGCCGTCCCGCCGCGTCCTCACGCGGTTCCCGAGGGCCTTCTGGTCCACCTTCTTCATACCGGTAAAGCTACCGATATTTAGGTGATTGGTCCTCCACAGATTTCTAGGTTGATTTCTACCTAAATGTGGGTATGGTTCGGCCATGTCAAAAACCGAAGCACTGAAACGCGCCTGTGCAGCGGCCGGAGGGCAGAAGCCCTTGGCCGATCTGATCGGCACCACACAATCGCAGGTCTGGTACTGGCTCACGCGCTCCAAGCGCGGCGTGCCCGCAGAGTTTGTGCTGTCGATCGAGAAGGAGACCGGGGTTTCGCGATCCGAGCTGCGGCCTGATCTTTGGCCTGCCGAGGTTCGCGCCTGATGCTTGAACAAAGAAATCACCTGGGCGCTCATCGAAACTTCCTCCGCGGCCGGAAGGTACCATTCTGCGCACTGTCACAGTCCAGACACAATGAAAATCGTCGGTCCATTCGTCTGAATTACGCGACAGGATCGCTGACTGAGCAAAATTGCTCACTTCCGTTTTTCCGATCATCTGGTCTTGCACACCGGCGCGATCAACGAGATGAGGCTGTCGGCATCGGCGGCGCAGTCTTCCGCCGTTTGATACAGGCCCGCGATCACGATCAAGGCGCCGATCAGCGCGGCGATGGCAATAGCTTTTGCCGCGCTCCAGTTCTGTTCGCTCATATCCGGCCCCTTCAATCGGCGGTTGTAGCACGGTCATCATCTTCAGTTCCAGTTCAGTTGAGTGCGCGTGGGGGAGTTTCATGCACGGGACCATATCGAAGCGAGCGCCGGACGCTCGCGAAACCGTCCGACAGGATAGTCGGGAGGCCGACACATCTGTCGGAGACGTTCTTACCGACATCGCAAAACGCGTTCTTTGGCCTGAAAATACAGCGCCAAATCTCGCGAGCGCGTGCGGGTGCAGCGTTCGGATGGCCGAGCGCTATCTCGGCGGCCATTGCGAATGGTCTGGCGATGCGGTTGCCGCGGTCATGCAAGAAATTCTTGTTCGAAGAGGAATGCGCAACGTCCGCGTGACGGGGCGAAAGTAAATTTGCGTCGCGCCGCTCCAGCGGATGGAGCCATCGGAAGGTATCATCCGGTGACAGACGTCGTGATCGACCTGCCTGTGCCGCTCTCAGTGAACAAGCTGCGGCGCATCAATTGGGATCAGCACAAGCGCGCCCAAGCTTGGCGCGCTGTTGCGAACAACTATCTGATGGTTGCCAAGCGTCGGCCTGTGAACCCGATCCGCTTTGATCGTATCGAGCGGTTCGAGATGACTGTCGAACTCGACGAAAAGTCGGTGAAGTCCGATCCGGATAATTGCCTCAAGATGCTGATCGATTATCTCGTAAGCGTCAACATCATCAAGAACGACGCGCCGCAGAACATGCGCCGGCTTGTCGTCGAATGGGCTGATCTTCCGCTCGGCTGCCGCGTCACCATCAAGCCGATCCCGCTGACTATGAAGGACGTGGCCCGCAACGCAGCGACCGTGATGGAGGCCGCGCTGTGAAAATTTATCTCGCTGGCCCCATGAGAGGCATTCCAGAATTCAACTACCCCGCTTTCCATGTAGGCGCCGCTAAGCTGCGCGCCGAAGGTCATTTCGTCTTCAGCCCCGCTGAGCGAGACATCGAACGCCACGGCGGCGTCGATATCTCTAAGGGAAATGAGACCGGCAGCAACGACCGCGCAGTCGCCGAGCACGGCTTCAACATCCGTGAGGCGCTGAAGGACGACATGGTCTTCATCTGCCTTGAGGCGGACGCCATCGCCCTGCTGCCAGGTTGGGAAAACAGCAAGGGCGCGCAGGCTGAGCGCGCAACCGCCATCGCCCTAGGGCTGATCGTGAGGGTACTGTGACCTGTCTCAACTGTCATTGCGACGAGTGCCGCCAAGCGCTCGCACCGCGCAAGGACAAGGCCGCGCACGCTGCTGAACTGCGCGCTGGAGGAATGACCATCGCGCGCATCGTCCAAGCGCTTGGCAGCAACCACACCACAGTTCGAAAGCTCCTCCAGGAAGCGGGGAGCCACACACAGTAAGGCGTGAGAGGTGCGCGGCCGGACGGCAATCACGGTGGCGGCGCGCACGACAAGGCAGACCACGGGATCTGACCACACTGCAAAGCCCGGTCCGAAAGGTGCGAGGGCGGTCGGCGGAGAGGGGAACATCTCCGGAAAGTTGGCACCAATTTGATCCGCCTCCCCGCGCGATCAGGGTCCGAAGCGACGGCATGGCTCCAGCCAGCAGATCGCAAGGGCACGGACCAACCTCGCTTTCTGCGGGGATGGTCGTCCTGTGTCCTTTGCTCAAGCATTCACCAACCAGCAGAGGTTGAGAGATGAGAACGACGATCAAGGAAGAGATAGAGCGAGCGAAAGCGGAATTGGAAGTTGTCAAACCAAGATCGCGCCGCCGCATCGAATTGGAGCTGAGACTGCAAATGCTGCGAACAAAGCAACTGCGATTCGAGAACCTGATCAACGCGATCGAGGCCGCATGAGCGATTGTTCAGCACACGCGAACAATAGTTTTAAAGCTGGGAAGGCTCTGCGACTTCCACACCGGAGAGCAGAAACTGTTTCAACGAGCGAGATGCTTCGATGAGCGACAATCAGATGGCCGAGCTCTACGAGCGCCTGGTCGAAGGAAAAAAAAAGGACGTTCCGGTCGAGCGTGTTTTTCTGCGAGGCTTCAATGCCGGCATCGACTTCGCAATCAAGGCTCTGCGCCTCAGCTGCGACGAGGTCGTCGAGGAAAGTGTTTCACGTGAAAAGGGAGAGGCAGCATGATCTTGCTCGGCACAGGATGGGGCGAAGGGCTCGCGGCGTTCGAGCAGGTCATGCAGCTCGTCGATCTGGTATGGTTTCCGTGCGCGATGGTGCTCGCGTTCCTCTCCGGGTACATTTGCGGCGGGATCGTGCAACGAGGATAGGAGCGCGGAATGATGTCTGGAATTGCCAAAACGGTTTGCCTCGCTTTGATCGTTCTCGGTCTCGTGCACTGTTCGATGGGAGCATACTGGTTCTATTTGGATAAGGACCATCTGCTTTTCAACATCTTGGGGCCGACCGTGCCCGTGGTCGTATTTGGCCTGGGGTTGATAGAAACCGCCATCGGGTTATGGCTCTTGCGCACGAAGAGTCTGCCATGACCCGCGCGCAAGCAGCGGTCTGGCTCCCGCTCGCCGTCGTCGCGCTGTGGATGATCTATCAAGGATGGAGGGATGCATGAGCAAGAACTTAATCCTGATCGGATCGCTGCTTTTCGCCGCGTTTGGCGTCTACCATTTCATCGAGCGCATGCCGGATTCCACGATACCGCTGATGATCTACGGCAACACGTTTCACGTCGAAAAGCCGCCCTACGTGTTCTCGCTGCCGGCAACCTATCTCGGCTGCGTCCGCTATCGCATGCACGACGGGGAGCATTTCGATGGGTGGCATATCGAGCAGCCGATGTCGCTCAGCGTGGGTGAGCATGTGAGCCGCCCCGTCTGGATCACCAACAATCATTTCCGGGTCGATGCGTGGTGCAGAGCAGATGCAGTCAGCGATCCTATCCGCGTTCAGGGACGGGCAGGAGCACGCGGGGCGGCCGCTGGTGGCGATGGAGGCTGCACTATGACGGAGCGCTTTGAGCCCCCGCTATTCGGCGTATCTCCGGCCATGACGGCGCTCGGGCTGACCGGACCCCGCGTCGATTGCTCTGAATGTAAGGGCCGTGGCCTGATCAAGCTGTGGTCGCCCGGTAAGCCGCACACGATCTGCATGGCACGGTGCGAGCAGTGCAGCGGATTCGGCAAGGTGGCAAAATGACAGCAGGTAATTTCATCGTGGGCTGGCTCGTTCTGTTCGCCGTGTGCGGGCTCGCTTATTGGCTGTTCTTCAGCGAACACGCCATGCGCTGTGGTCTGTGGGTCAATGGCATCGAAGGGCGTCAACAGGACGAGGTCGTGGAACACTGGAAGAGGACGAGGGTGAAGCGATGACCGAGTACACCATCGCCGTGCACCGCCCGCCGCTCAAGCGCATCGACTTCGGCCCAAAGATGCGCGCCACACCACCCGACCCATACGCGGGCTATGAGGTCGACCGCACGGCCGAGATCGAAGAACAGCAGCGCATCTGGCGGCTCGTCAAGCAATCCGTCGAGGGATGCAATCAGGTGGAGGCCACAGCAGAGCCCAGCGTTTATCGGGATGACACCAGCCTATGGCAGTCGATGATCGATGAGGCAGGGCGATGACTGCGCCGATCCGCTCCATGGCCGACCTGGTCGAGGCGCTGCGGTCAACCCAGGTCGAGCGCGAGCTCAGCTATGAGACGATCGATTCAATCTCAGGGCTCCAGAGCGGCTATTGCGCGAAGATCCTGGGGCCGAAGAAATCCAAGCGCCTCGGGCCCGTGTCGACGTTCCCGTTGCTCGGTGCATTGGGCAAGGCCATCATGATCGTCGACGACCCCGAGCAAATCGCTCTGGTCAGCGGCCGATGGAAGAAAAGAAAGATCGTCGGCGGTTCAGCCCGTCAGCTCAAACTACTGGAAAACAAGGCCTTGGAGGCGTCGCTAAGCACGTCGCTAAGCACGTCTGAAAAGATGAGCCAGATCAGGAAAATGGTAAAGAAGGAGAGCCTTGTGAAGGCTGGCCAGCTTGGAGGCAAGCGACGCGCGAAGTCAATGGCAAAGAGCGCGAGGCAGGAACAGGCGGCACACGCGGCGCGCAAGCGCTGGGAGAAGCACGCAGCTCTAGCGTCGAGCCAATAGCCGGCGCCATTGCTTCGTGAGCAGCAGCAGCCGCGCACGGTCCACGCTCACGCCGTCTGCCTTGCACCACGATCGGATCAACTGCCGGCTCACACCAGCCAGGCGCGCTGCCTCGGGCACCGTGACCATGCCCCGCTTGATCATCATCAGCACCGCACGACGCGCCTCAGGGTCCTTCCGCATTTTACGAACGTAAAACAGCAGTTTTGCCCAGTCACTATCGATAATCCGAACGAGCAAATGAGGGGCAAGCATAAGATATTGATATCGCACAACATGTCAGTACGTTGTTCAATACCAAAACCAGCAGCTATGTTTGCCCCGCGCGCCGATCATCGCGTGTGCGCCCGTCTTCCTTCCACAGGGAGCTTGCGACCGAGGACCACGACGAAGGCGAATAGCCGAGGACGTACCATCATCCTCCCATTCCCAGTCGATTGACCGTCCAGCACACCGCAAAGATGCCCGTGAACATCAGCACCATCTGAACGTACTCGCTCAACGCTGCCACCCACAGCAGTGTCAGGAATAGGCCGATCACTGCTACCGCTCGAACCATCATCCGCACCCCAGCCTGCCTGATCTGCCATGATGGTAGCATTGACCTCGTTGCCCGCGTGTGTGACGTAACCCTCATATTACGCTGCGTCTAAAACATTAGTGATTTCAAGAACATCACACAGAGATATTCCATAATAGAGGTTATGCGAAATATGGAACACAACAATATCAATGACTTAGCTGTGTGATGTGCGTGGGCTATGCGGTCAGGGCATGCGATCGAGTGGTAGATAGCCAGGCTTGCCCTTCGATGAAGGGGGGGTGGGGTGGGGGTGGGGGCAGATCATCCCACGCTCGCCATTTATGAGGTCCCCCCAATTTTTCGCGGCGTTTCCCAGAAATTCCGGGCGGTTGTGCTGGTGCGTTGTTTGGGCCGGTCTGAACCGTAATTTGTTAGCATGGGCGCTCCAGGCAAGACGGAAGGCATTCCGACGGTTCCCGATCCGGATGAGGCGAGCCTCGGGCCGGCGATGAGGGTGCTGACGGCGCCGCAGCGGCGGTTTGCGATGGCGGCGGTGATGTTCCCGTTCGCGAAGGACTGGCAGATTGCGAAGGCGGCTGGGTATTCGGACCGGTCGCATGGGGCGCTCCGGGTGTCGGCGCACCGAAACTATCACGACGACAGGGTTTTGGCGGCGATCCGGGAGTGTGCGGACCGGGAGGTGCGCGGCGGGGCGATGCTGGGGGTTGCGACGATCAAGAAGATCGCGCGGCGGGACGATCACCGGGACCAGTTCAAGGCTGCGGTGTGGCTGGCGGCGATGAACGACTTTGCGGTCGCGCAGAACATCAACGTGAAGCAGACGGTGACGGACCAGAGCGGAACGGCGATCCTTGCGGAGATCAAGGCGTTGGCGGTGAAGCATGGGATTCCGCTGCCGGTTCTGCTTGGCAAGCAGGCCGCGCCGGTGCTGGATGGGGAATTCAGCGAGGTCAAGGGTGACTGAGCTTCCGATCGACGACCTGAAGGAGATCCTGTCGGGGCTCCAGGCGCTGGACTATCGCAAGACCTTTCAGCAATTCTACGATTTCACGCCCTATCCGAAGCAGAAGGAGTTCCTCGACCTTGGCCGGACCAAGCGCGAGCGGCTGCTGATTGCGGGCAACCAGAACGGCAAGACGCACACCGGGGCCTATGAGGCGGCGTGCCATCTGACGGGGCTGTATCCGCCGGACTGGAAGGGGCGGGTGTTCACGAAGCCGACCAAGGGCTGGATCGCCGGCGAGACTTCGTTGGTGGTGCGCGACGTGCAGCAGAAGAAGCTTTGCGGCGAGCCGGGCGTGGATGCGCTGTTCGGCACCGGGATGATCCCGAAGGATCTGTTCACCGACAAGCCGTCGCTGGCGCGCGGCATCACGGATGCGTACGACACGATCCAGGTCCGGCATGTGTCGGGCGGGGTGTCGGTGGCGCGGTTCAAGTCGTACGAGCAGGGCCGGACCAAGTTCCAGGGCGAGAGCATCGACTGGGGCTGGGCGGACGAGGAGCCGCCGGAGGACGTTTACGCCGAGCTCTTGACCCGCACGGTGGCGACCGGCGGCATGGTGTGGGTGACGTTCACCCCTCTCAAGGGCCGCTCGGCGGTGGTGCTGCGGTTTCTTGATGAGCCGGACGACAACCGCGCCGTGGTCACCATGACGATCGACGACGCGCTGCACATCCCCGCCGAGCAGCGGGCGAGCATCATTTCGGCCTATCTCCCGCATGAGCGCGAGGCGCGGGCCCGCGGCGTGCCCACGCTGGGATCCGGGCGCATCTTCATGGCGCTTGAGGATTCGGTGACCGAGCCGCCGATCGCCTACATCCCGGCGCACTGGGTCAAGTTGTGGGGCGTCGACTTCGGCATCGACCATCCGTTCGGCGCGGTGCTGATCCTGTGGGACCGCGAGGCCGACGTGATCCACGTCCACCATACCTACCGGGTTACGGATGCGCTGCCGATCCAGCATGCCGAGGCGCTGAAGAAGGTTGCGGCCGAGGTGCCGGTGGCCTGGCCGAACGACGGCAATGTGCGCCGCGACGACGGCAAGCCGATGGCGGACCACTACAAGCGGCACGGGCTGAAGATGCTTTCGGGGCATGCGACCTGGCCGGACGGGTCGGTGTCGACCGAGGCCGGCATCCTGGAGATGGACGAGCGCGAGAAATCCGGCCGGCTGAAATACGCCAAGCAGCTGTCCGACCTGCTTGAGGAGCGCCGCTTCTACCACCGCAAGGACGGCCAGATCGTGAAGATCAAGGACGACCTGATTTCCGCTTTGCGGGTCGCGATCATGACCAAGCGCAGCGCGCGCGCGGTGGGGCTCGGCACCGGCGGCGGCGGTGTTGCAGCCGCGCCCGCCATCGCCGCCGGGATGGACTTCGACGTGTTCGGCTGAGTGCGTTGTTGGGAACGCATGGCTCGCCGCATCTTCCGCTCCAGCATCACGTCCCCGTTTGACTGGAGCCTTCCCCCATGGCCGATCTCACCGAAACCGAACTGGCGCAGCAGGCCGAGCGGGAGCGCATCGCCCGCGAATCCGCCGCAGAGAGTGCCCGCGCCGAACAGGATCGCCTCGATCGCGAGCGGGCCGAGCCCGTCGTCGATGATCCCGAGCCCGAAAGCACCGGCGTCGCGCGCCTGCGTGCGTTCGAGGACGAGCATTTCGGCAAGGATGCGGTGCGCATCAATGGCCGCGTCGAGCGTGGGTCCGGCTCGCGCTATCAGGCGCTGCCCGAGCCCAAGCGCCGGCATTACCAGGCCCTCGAAAAGCTGGTCGAGGCGGACGAGAAGCTTGTCGCCGCCCACACCGCACTGATGACCGCCGACGCTGCGCACGAGGCAGCGATGGAAGCCGTCGCGCTTGCGGAGAAGGAAGCCGATGCCGTTGCCGAACAATAGCGCTGGCTTTCCCAGCGCCGCGGATTCGCTCGGCCTCGGAGGCGATCTGTCGCAGCAGGTCAAGGCCGAGACCGACGAGGAGCGCAAGAAGCGCATGGCGCAGATCCAGCAGCAGCGCGCCTTGGGACCTTCGGGCTCCATGGCCGTGGCGTCCATTTTCGGACCGGCGGGAGACCTTGGTGCTTGAAAGCCGGTTCGAGCAGACGCTGTCGTTCGACCTGCGCAAGAGCTGGCAGGCCCGCGCGCTCGCCGAGGCAAAGGGGCAGACCGGCATGGTGCTGCTGTCGATGATCGACCACACCTACGGCACTGACACGCTGCGCGTTCTGCTGCCGCTGATATTCCCCGGCTATGTCGAACCATCGCTGCCGTGCCTGGCGAGCTGTGGAAAAGTGGCGAAGTCCGGCGCGGTGGTCGCCGACGTGATCATGAAGGACCACGCGTTCATCAAGGATCAGGTCGTCTACCCCAGCGAGCTTGCCTTGCGGGATGATTTCCGCCGGCTGGCCGATCACATGAAGCTGCCCGACGCCGAGCGTGTCGAGCTTTTCAAATGCGTGCAGCGCTGGCTGGTCGCCGACCACCGGCTCGATCCGTCGTTCGACCCGCAGGACCCCGATGCCAAACGGCTGGTGCACTGATGGCTGAGTCTCTCAAGCGCAACACTGACGGGACCTTCGAATATCTCAATGCAGAGGATTCGAAGGTCTACGCAGAGGTGCACGATAGCAATGATCCAAAGGATCAAAACCTCAAAACTCTTCTTGAGCGTTTGGCCGCATGTTCGCGCGCGGCTCATCGCGCGTCGAGGTACTGATGGCCGAAGTCGTTGCGATCCAGACCGGCGCGGCCCTCAACGGGCAGGGCCGCCGCGTCAGCGACCGCGAGATGGAGAAGGTCAACAAGTCCAAGCGGACCTTCAGCCAATATCAGACCCGCCGCTCCCTGTTCGCCGGCCAGTGGGAGGAGGTCGCGCAGCTCATCCTGCCGACCTCGCGCAACACGTTTTTCTATCAGAACTACAACACGCCAGGCCAGAAGAAGACGCAGCAGCAGGTCGACGCCACCGGCGCGCTGGCGCTGCATCGTTTCTGCGCGATCGCGGATTCGCTGGTCACGCCGCGCAACATGCTGTGGCACGGCCTGCAAGGCGACGACTACGTAATGAAGGACCGCGCCACCCGGCTGTGGTTCGAGAACACGACCAAGATGCTGTTCCGCCAGCGCTACGATGCGAACGCTAATTTTGCGGCGCAGAACTACAACAACTGGCAGTCGCTCGGCGCGTTCGGCAACGCCACCATGTATGTCGACAAGTTCGACAATCGCTGGCACGGCGGCGGTCGGGGCCTGCGCTACAAATCGGTGCCGCTCGGCGAGACCTATTTCGGCGAGAACCATCAGGGCAAGGTCGACCGGATGATCCGGTGGTTCAAGCTGACCGCCTATCAGGCCGTGCAGAAGTTCGGCGAGGAATGGCTGCCCGGTACCGTGGCCGCCGCGGCCGGCAAGGACGAGACCACGCTGTTCAACTTCCTGCACTGCGTCCATCCCCGCGACGATGACTACGATGCCGAGGCGCTGGACGAGCGCTCGCTGCCGTTCGAGTCTTACTACATCTGCATCGATGGCAATTGCCTGATGGCGCCCGAGAGCGGCTATCGCGTGTTCCCCTATGCGGTATCGCGCTATGACCAAACCCCGGGCGAGGTCGAGGGCCGCGGCCCGGCGCAGATCGTGCTGCCGTCGCTGAAGACCCTCAACGCGCAAAAGATCACCTTCCTCAAACAGGGACATCGCGCCGCTGATCCCGTGCTGCTGATGGCCGATGACGGCATTGTCGGCATGGATCTGCGGCCCGGCGCCCAGAACAAGGGCGGCGTCACCTCCGACGGCAAGCTGCTGGTGCACACGCTCCCCACTGGCGACATCGGCATTTCCGAGAAGATGATGGGCGAGGAGCGCGGCATCATCGACGACGTGTTCCTGGTGTCGCTGTTCAAGGTTCTGTCCGAGCACCCGAACATGACGGCCACCCAGGTCATTGAGCTCGTCAACGAAAAGGGCATGCTGGTCGCACCCACCCTCGGCCGGCAGCACACCGAATATGTCGGGGGCCTCGTCGAGCGCGAACTCGACCTGCTGGTCGACATGCGCATGGTCGACCCGATGCCGCCGCGGCTGCGCGAGGCCAAGGGCGCCTACGAGGTCACCGACACCTCGCCGCTGTCGCTGGCCGCCAGCGCCGGCCGCGCCGCCGGCTTCCTGCGCTCGCTCGAGCAGGTCCGCGAACTCGTCAACATCACGCAGGACATGAGCCTGCTCGATCCCTTCGACTTCGACACCGCGATTCCGGAGATCTCGCGCATCAACAACGTGCCCGAGGCGTGGATGGCTGACCCGCAGGCGGTCGCCGTCAAGCGCAAGAACCGTGCCGCGCAGCAACAACGGCAGGAGCAGATCCAGGCCGCGCCGGCTGAAGCCGCCATCATCAAGGCGCGTGCGGTTGCCGCCAAGGCCGGCCCGGCCCAGGGCCTGCCCGCATGACCGAATCCGACCTGAAAATCCAGGAAGCCCTGGCCGACCGCCAGCGCGCCTATCAACTCGCCTTCAAAGAGGCCGCCGGCGCCGCGGTGCTGGCCGACCTCGCGACCTTTTGCCGGGACAACGAGACCTGCGTGGTCCTTG
>Ga0207641_10002598_pt1 | contig 16589 bp, 15 predicted proteins | sample KBSSwiS62_FD_184306 | JGI IMG/M metagenome (GOLD analysis project Ga0207641, IMG submission 184306) | Switchgrass rhizosphere microbial communities from Kellogg Biological Station, Michigan, USA - KBS Switchgrass S6-2 (SPAdes) (version 2) | ecosystem: Host-associated > Plants > Roots >... | reverse complement strand
TGGTCAGCAGTGTCGCGCCGCCCGCCCCGATCCTGGCGGCACTCCAGCAGGCCCTCGACACCGGGGCCCTCCCGGGCAACGACGTCGCCGTCGAGCGGGTCCTCGCCGCGAAGGGCCTCTGCACCCGCGGCTAGGGGGTGTCTGGTGGATCTCCAGCCGGCCCGCGGGGCCCAGGCGGACTCGGCATAGATCCACCAGACACCCCCTAGCGCACCGGCCAGCAGACCTCGGTGTGGTGGGCGAGGAGGTCCTCGGGGTCGCCGACCGGAAGGTAGCGCTCGACGATCGGCCCGTCCGTCGCCAGCGCCCGCTCGACGACCGTCCTCCCCAGCGCCGAGTAGGCGCCGTCCAGATCCACCATCGGGCCCGCGTGCAGGGCCACGGCGTGCCGCGCGGTCGGGAGCGTGACCGCCTCGACCCGCCCGGACGGCGTGGGCAGGCAGTCCACGGGGACGAACACGCGGACCTCGGCCGCGCCCTCGGTGAACCACTCGCTCGGGAACTCGGCCCCGTCCGGCCCCCGCCGGCGCAGCCCGGCCGTCCGGAGCAGGCGGTGCAGCTCGGTGAACGCCTCCAGCCACCACGAGATCGCCGAGTCCCCGTCCACCCACCCGCGGATCACGACGGCGGGCCCGCCCGCCTCGTCCCGCCGGCTCACCTCGACCGGGTCCCCGTCTCCGGAGAGCATGCGGCGCAACGAGTCCACGGTGTCCTGGACCTGCGCGAGCTGCCTGCTCATCCGGTCCAGGTGCTCGACCATCACGGCGTTGCGAGACGCCTCGTCGGGCGCCCGTAGCACCGCCCGGACGTCCTCGACCGGCAGGTCGAGATCGCGCAGCCGCCGGATCAGCCGCGCCTCGCCGACCTGCTCCGGCCGGTAGTAGCGGTAGCCGCTGCTCGCGTCCACCCGCGCGGGCTCGAGCAACCCCACCTGCTGGTAGTGGCGCAGCGCCTTCACCGTCAACAAGGTCATCCGCGAGAAGTCGCCGATGCTCACGAGCTCGGTCACGGGCCCAGCCTGCACTCTCCCCCCGCGGGAGTGTCCAGTGGCTTGACCCTCCCGCTACGGGAGGGCCCAGAACAGGTTCATGCACTCAGGTTTCCGACGCGGCCCCCTCGCGGTCCTGCTGACCGGGGTCTCGCTCATCGTCCTCGACTTCTTCATCGTCAACGTCGCGCTGCCCTCGATCCAGCGGGAGCTGGGCGCCGACACCACCGCCCTGCAGTGGCTCACCGCCGGGTACGCCCTCGCGTTCGGCGGGCTCCTGCCGGTGGCGGGCAGGCTCGCCGACCGGTGGGGGCGGCGGCGGGTCTTCATGCTGGGCATCGCGCTGTTCGTGCTCAGCTCGGCGGCCTGCGGGTTCGCGCCGACGGTCCCCGTGCTGCTCGGCGCCCGCGTGCTGCAGGGCGCCTCCGCCGCCGTCCTCAGCCCGACGATCCTCGCCCTGGTCGGGGACGTCTACACCGGACCACAGCGGGTCCGGGCCCTGGGGCTGTACGCGACGGTCATGGGGGTCGCGGCGGCGTCCGGCCAGCTGGTGGGTGGGCTGCTGATCGACCTGTCCGGCTGGCGGTCGATCTTCCTGGTCAACGTGCCGATCGGCATCGCCGCCCTGGTCGCGGCCCGACGGGTGCTGCCCGCCCCCCGCACGCGGGCCGCCCGCCCGGACGCGCTGGAGTCGCTGCTCGCGATGGGCACCCTGGTCGCGCTGGTGCTCCCGCTCGTGCAGGGCCGCGAGCAGGGCTGGCCACTGTGGACCTGGCTGGTGCTGGGCGCCGCGGGGGTCCTGGCCGCCCTGACCGGGCTCCGCGGGACGGCGCTGCGCCGTCGGGGCGTGGTCCCCGTGGTCGACGTCGCGCCGCTGCGGCACCGCCCGGTGGGCGCCGGTCTGCTGGGCTACTTCCTGCTGTTCACCGGCATGGCCTCCTACTTCCTGGTGCTGTCGCTGTACCTGCAGGACGGGCGCGGCCTCGGGCCGCCGGCCTCGGGTGCGGTGTTCACCGCCGTCGCGCTGCCGTACATGGCGGGCAGCCACGTGGCGGCCCGGGTGCTCGGCAGGCTCGGCGCGCGGGGCGGGATCACGGCGGCGGCGCTGACGTTCGCCGCGGGCCACGTCCTGCTCCTGGTGGCGGCCGCGGCGAACGTCTCGGTGCCGTGGCTGGTCCCGGGGCTGGCAGTCGGCGGGCTGGGTATGGGTGTCGCCCTGTCCGGCCTGGTGGGGACGGTGCTGGGCGCGGTCTCGCCCGCGCAGGCCGGCACGGTCTCGGGGATGTCCTCGACGCTGCAGCAGGTCGGGAGCGCACTCGGCGTGGCACTGGTCGGGATCGTGTTCTTCGGCCCGTACGCGACGGCACCCGCGTTCGAGGCGAGCCTACTCTTCCTGATCACGACGACCGTCGCGGTCGCCGTCGCCGCGCGGCTCCTCCCGGGCCGCCCCGCCCGACCCGGGGACCACCCGACCCAGATCCCCGAGGTGCAGACCTCCCCGGCCTGAGCTGGGCGTGGGTCGTCTGCGCCTCAGGTGAGGGGTGGGACCCGTTCGGGCGGCGGGGGCGGGGGTGGCGGGGTGCCGTCGCCGAAGGGGCGACCGCCCAGCCGCTCCCGCCCGTGCTCGGTGAGCCAGCCGCCGAGGTCCGGACCGTCGGGGATCACGCCGCTCGGGTTCAGGTTCTTGTGGACGCCGTAGTAGTGCGCCTTGATCTGCGCGAAGTCGATCGTGTCCCCGAAGCCCGGCGTCTGGAACAGGTCCCGGGCGTAGGCCCACAGCACCGCCAGCTCGGTCAGCTTGTGCCGGTTGCACTTGAAGTGGCCGTGGTAGGCGGCTCGAAACGGACGAGCGTCACGAACAGACGTATGTCCACCTGGGTGATCGTGTCCCCCACCAGGTACCGCTGCCCGGCCAGCCGCTCCGACAGCGCGTCCAACCGGGCGAAGAGGGCCGCGAACGCCCGTGAGTACGCCTCCTGGGTCGTCGCGAAGCCGCACTTGTACACGCCGTTGTTCACGTCGTGGAAGATCTCGTCCGACAGCGCGGAGATCTCCTCCCGCAGGTCCACCGGCCACAGGTCCGGAGCGCCTGGCCGGTGGAACTCCGTCCACTGGGTGGAGAGATCGAACTCCAGCTCCCGGTACGCGTTCGTGACGACCTTCCCGCTCGCCACCTCGACGACCGCGGGCACCGTCACGCCCTTGTCGTAGCCCGGCACCGCCTTCTCGTAGGCCTCCCGCAGCCACTCGATCCCGAGCACCGGGTCGACGTTGCCGGGGTCGTTGTGGAACCGCCAGGAGCGCTCGTCGTGCAGCGGGCCGGGGATGCCCAGCGAGAGCACCGGCTCCAGCCCCAGCAGCCTGCGTGTGATCACCGTGCGGTTCGCCCACGGGCAGGCCCGCGCCGCGACCAGCCGGTACCGCCCGGCCTCCACCGGCCAGGGGGACGAGCCGTCCGCCGTGATCCGCTCCTGGACCCCGAGGGCCTCCCGCACGAACTCCCCGCTCATGTCACAGTCCCTACCCACACCCGGTGTGGTCGAATCGATCTCATGGCCAGTCTGGACGCGGTCGTCCGTCCCGGCGCGCGGATCGTCCTCGGGGACGGCTGCGGCGCCCCCGCCCCGCTCTACGCACCGCTGAGCGCGGCGGCCGCGGGCAAGGCGGTCCGGCTCGTCGTCGGCTGGGTGCCCGGGCCGACCGACGGGCTGGACCCGACGGCGTTCGCGGACGTCCGGGCGCTCGGCGGCGGCCCCGGCCTGCGCGGGCCCATCGAGGCGGGGACCGTCCACTTCGTCCCGTGCCGGCTCTCCGCGGTCCCGGCGCTGCTGCGCGGCGTCCTGAGACCGGACCTCGTGGTCGCCACCCTGGTCGAGGGCCCGGACGGCCTGCACCTCGGCTCCGAGACCTCCTACCTGCGCGGGCTCGTCGACGCCGGGGTCCCGGTCGCGGCCCTGCTCTCCTCGGCCGCGCCCCTCGCCGAGGTCGGCCCGCCGATCCCGAGCGCGCAGGTGACCGTCGTCGGGGAGACGGCGCAGCCGCCGCTGCAGATCCCGAACGCCATCCCGACGCCCGCGGACGAGGCGATCGCCCGGCACGTGGCCGGGCTGGTCCCGGAGGGGGCGCGGATCCAGGTGGGGCCGGGGCGGCTCGCGCAGGCGATCGTCGCCGCGCTGGACGTGCCGGTGCGGGTGGACTCCGGGCTGCTGCCCGATCCCGTCGTGGACCTGGACGCGAAGGGCCTGCTGCTGGACGAGCCGAGCGCCGCCTACCTCGCCGGCACCTCGCGGCTCTACGACTGGGCTCGCGGCAGGCGCCTGCTGCATCCACTGGAGTGGACCCACGACCTCGGCAGGCTCTCCAGCGGGCCGCCGCTGATCGGCCTCAACGCCGCGCTGGAGATCGACCTGGACGGCCAGGTCAACGTCGAGGGGATCGGCGCGAGCGCCGCGGGCATGATCGGCGGCCACCCGGACTTCGCCGCCGCCGCGACCCGCGGCGCGGGGCTGTCCGTGATCGCGCTGCCGAGCACCGTCAAGGGCCGCCCGACGCTCGTCGAGCGGCTGTCCCGGCCCGTCTCGACCCCGTCGCAGGACGTCGAGCTGGTGGTGACCGAGCGGGGCGTCGCCGACCTGCGGGGCCTGGACCGCGCGGAACGACGCGCCGCTCTGTCAGCTCTCTGGGACCACGAAGTCGACTAGTTCCGCGAGGGTCGCCGCGAGGTTCTCCTCGACCAGGAAGTGCCCCGCTTCCGGGATCGCCGCCCCGCTGACCAGCGCGGGATCCGTCGCGCGGGTCCGCCAGACGTCCACCGGGGACTCGGCGTACCGGCCCACGACACCGCGGGCGCCCCACAGCACCCGGGTCGGCACCCCGATCCGTTCGGGCCCGCGGTCGTGCTCGAGGTCGATCGACGCGCCGGCGCGGTAGTCCTCGAGCATCGCGTGCCGGGCGGCGGGATCGGCGAACGCCTTCTCGTACGCCGCGAGCGCCTCGGCGGAGTGCGCGCCCAGTCCGCTGCCCCAGCTGCCGAGCAGCGCGTGCAGGTAGCCGATCGGGTCCCCCGCGATCAGGCGTTCGGGCAGGTCGGCGGGCTGGATGAAGAGGAGCCAGTGGTAGTACGCGGTGGCGGTGCGCTTGTCCAGGTGGGCGTAGACGTAGTCGGTGGGCATGATGTCCAGCAACGCGAGCCGCGACACCCGCTCCGGGTGGTCCAGGGTGAGCCGGTGCGCGACGCGGGCGCCGCGGTCGTGCCCGACCACCGCGAACCGCGGGTACCCGAGCTCCGCCATGACCGCGACGGGGTCCTGCGCCATCGCGCGGAACGAGTAGCCCGCGTGGTCCGCACCCGAGGGGGGCCGGTCCGACTCCCCGTACCCCCGCAGGTCCAGCGCGACCGTCGTGTGGGTCTGCGCCAGGGCCGCCTGCACCGGCCGCCACATCACGTGGCTCTGGGGGAACCCGTGCAGCAGGAGCACCGGCGGGCCCTGGCCCGCCCGCGTCCCCGTGATCCGCACCCCCGACGGCGTCCGCACCGAGATCGGTTCGCTCATGGTGGGTATCGAACACCCAGGCCTTGACCACGTGACCGGGACGACCCGTCACCGCGGCGAGGCACGCGCGTTGACCCTGCGAGGCCGATCGCCCCGAGGGGTGACGGGTGCGCACACGATCGGGGGCACGGCGGGATGCGACGCACGGCGGTGACACTGGGAGTGGCGGCCCTGCTGGCCCTCGCCGGGATCGGCGCGGCCACGGCGGCGGGCGCGGCCACCCCGCGGGAGGACGGCATCGCGCGCGGCTACTACCTGGCCCTCAACGGCACCGCGGAGGACGGCTCGTGGTCCCCGCAGTCCGACACGATCGTCGACCCGCGGCTCGGCCAGTGCTACGACGTCCAGTCCCTGGCCACCGGCCCGGCCGCCTGGACCGAGTCGGTCAACCGCACGGACGCCGTCGCGCTGCTCTCCCAGAAGCCCTGCAGCGACCTCACCGACGGCGAGGCGGACGCCGGCCACGCCCCGCGCTGGACCAGCCCGGACGCCGTCTCCGGGGACTTCACCTTCCGTTCCGTTCGGTTCGCGCACCTGCCGTAGAGCCCGGGGCGGCCCGCGTGCGACGGTAGGGGCCGTGCGCGAGTTCCGGATCGACGTCCCGCAGGCCGACCTCGACGACCTCCGCGCGCGGCTGCGGCGCACCCGCTGGCCGGAGCCCGCGACCGTCGGCGGCTGGACGCAGGGCGTCCCCCTCGACTACGCCCGCGAGCTCGCCGCGTACTGGGCGCAGGAGTACGACTGGCGGCGCTGCGAGGCCGAGCTGAACGCCTACCCGCAGTTCACCACCGGCCTGGACGGTGGCGGGGACGACACCGTCGAGGTGCACTTCCTGCACGTCCGTTCCCCGCACGAGCACGCGCTGCCACTGCTGCTCACGCACGGCTGGCCCGGGTCGGTGGTCGAGTTCGTCGGGCTGGTGGACGCGCTGGCCAAGCCCGCGGACCCGGCGGACGCCTTCCACGTCGTCATCCCCTCGCTGCCCGGGTTCGGCTTCAGCGCGAAGCCCGCGGTCTCCGGCTGGGGCACCGAGCGGATCGCCACGGCCTGGGCCCAGCTGATGGACCGGCTCGGCTACACCCGCTACGGCGCGCACGGCGGCGACTGGGGCTCGGTCATCACCTCGGCGCTCGCGAGCGGGCTGCCCGAGGTGCTCGCCGGGATCCATCTGACGATGCCGTTGGCCGAGGTGCCGCCGGACGCGGAGCGCCGCGCGCTCTCCCCGGAGGAGAAGGCGGCGCTGATGTTCTCCAAGCGCTTCAAGGTCTCCGGCACCGGCTACTCGGCCGAGCAGTCCACCCGCCCGCAGACGCTGGGCTACGGGCTCACGGACTCCCCCGTCGGGCAGGCGTGCTGGATCGTCGAGAAGTTCTGGGACTGGACGGACTGTGCCGGGCACCCGGAGAACGTGATCACGCGGGACCGGCTGCTGGACAACGTGATGCTGTACTGGCTGCCGGGGACCGCGGCGTCGAGCGCGCGGCTGTACTGGGAGAGCTTCCGCAGGCAGCGGATGGACACCGTCGAGGTGCCCACCGCCGTGACGATCTTCCCGCACGAGATGACCCGGCTGCCGCGGCACTGGTTGGAGCGCCGCTTCACGGACCTGCGGCACTACTCCACGCCGGTCGCGGGCGGGCACTTCGCGGCGCTCGAACAGCCGGAGACGCTGGTGGACGAGCTGCGCGCGTTCTTCCGCACCGTCCGCTGAGCGGTCACGCTCCGCCGAGCAGAGGAGCATCGTGCACCACTCGAACGAGTGGCCGGGGTTGCCTCGTCGAGATCGACATCACTTCTGCGTCACCGCCGTACCCCTGTCGAATGACCCTCGTTGAGGTGGTCGACGGCCGGTGAGTACTCCGGCCGACATCCCCGGTCATCCGATGTGAAGATCGCAGCCGGCGCGGTGGACGTCGACAGTCCACTGTGGTCGGTCGATGCGGCGTGCCTCGAAGGAGTTCTCTTGTCCCGCATGCTGAGCACCCCCGCCCTCCGTCGCGTCGCGGTCGGCGCCCTCGGCGTCCCGCTGACCCTCGGCGTCACCGGGGTCGCCGAGGCCACCGCGCCCGCCCAGTCCGCCGTCCAGGGTGGACGGCTGGCCGACGTGCTCGGCCAGGTCGACCCGACGCTGAACGTCGGCGGGATCCTGAGCGGGCCGGTCAAGCAGACCGCCACCTCGACGAACTCCGCGACGAGCGGGATCGTGCAGCAGCAGTCGTCCTCCTCGTCCTCGTCCTCGTCGTCGCACGGGCACCACTGCTCCGCCGGCCACGACCTGTCCGGCGGGCAGCGGTCCTTCCAGGCCGGTGAGCTCGTCGGGGCGCTGGTGCAGGTCAATCCCACCGCGAACGTCGGCGGCATCGCCTCCGGCCCGGTGGACCAGCGCGCGTCGGCGACCAACGTGGCGACCAGCGGGATCGCCCAGCAGGAGAGCGGCGGTTCGCACTCCGAGGGCGCCTCGCAGCGGGCCGCGCAGGGGGCGCGCCTGCTGGGGCTGAACCTGCAGGTCAACCCCACCCTGAACGTCGGCGGGATCCTGTCCGGGCCGGTGTCGCAGCAGGCGGACGCCACGAACATCGCGACCTCGGGGATCTACCAGAACGGCTGACCGAACCGCGGGGCCCGGCTCTGGGGAGTGCCGGGACCCGCGGTGGAGCGCGGACGGCTGGGGAGCGGGTCCGCGGTCCTCGGTCGGAAGAGGTCGGGGGACGCAGGGACGGGCCCGGGCCGCACAGGCGGTCCGGGCCCGGTGTCAGTCGAAGGCCAGGACCGACGCCGTGAAGCCGTGCACGTGATTGTGCCCGGCGACCGGGCCGATCTCGCCCGCCGCGAAGAACCCCGCGACGGGCACCGGGCCAAGGGCGGCGCGCAGGACGGCGGCGTCGTGGTCCGCGTCGGGGAACATCGTGGTGCCGCGGCCGTTGCAGGAGAACAGGATCGCGCCCCGCACCGGCGGCAGGTCGGCGAGCAGGTGGGAGAGGTCCTCACCCGCCCCGTCGGCGTCTCGTACCTGGAAGCGGACGGTCTGCCCCACCTCCACCACGTCCCCCACCGCGACCGCACCCTGCTCCGGCTCGATGCCCAGCACGCCGCGGACCAGGAAGTCGCCGCGGCCGTGCTCCTCGGCGTACTCGTCCATCGCGATGCCGAGGTGCAGCCCGGTCGTGGCCTGCCGCTGCTCGTCCGGCGAGAGCCCGGACACGATCTCGCCGAGCCGGGCGAACGCGGGTTCGCCCGCCAGGCCGAGTAGCAGGTTGCCGCGCGCCTCGGTGACGATCATCGGCGGGCCGATCGGACGGCACCCCTGGCTCACGACCGTCCGGACTCCGGCGCCGGGCCCGAGCAGCACGCCGACGGCCCCGCCCTCGGGGACCTCGCCGTCGACCAGCAGCCGGTCCACGCCCGCGCTGGCCAGCCCGCCCATCAGCGGGAGCCCCGGGAGGAGCTCGCCGGACCGCTCGACGTAGCCGGTCACCGGGAAGGACGCGGGATCGGCGAGCAGGATCGCCGCCTCGGCGTCCGCGGCCCGCGGCGTGCCGGAGACCGCGACGCCCTGGCCGGTCTCGCGGGCGGTGAGCCGGAAGGTCCGCAGCGGGACGTCCGGCAGCGCGGCGGCGAAGACCGCGACCGAGGGCTCCCGCTCGACCCCGCGCCCGTCGCCGATCACGCCGTGTGCGGTGACGCCGAGCGAGGACCGCGCCCCCGCCATCTCGGTCGCCCGGAGCCCGGCCGCGACCGCGGCCTCGGGGTCGGCGCCCGCGACGAACACGAGGAACAGGTCCGTATCGGCCCCGTCCAACCCCGCGAGCGCCTGCGCGGTCGCGACCTCGGCGGCCCCCTCCAGATCCGGTCCGACCGCGAGCCCGTCCCCGAACGCCCTCCTGCCACTCATGGCGGAATCGTCCCAGCGGGGGGTGGTTGAGGCCAGGGGGCGACCAAGATCGCACGTTTCGTGCACCCAGCGTCGCTTGATCACGAGTTGGGTGCGCTCAGTGCGGCGGGGGCGATCAAGATCGCACGTTTCGTGCACCCAGCGTCGCTTGATCACGAGTTGAGTGCGCTCAGCGTGGGCTCTGCCACGCTGAGCGCACACAACGTGCGATCTTGCCCCGCCGCACCACACTCAGCGCACGAAACGTGCGATCTTGCCCCGGCCACACCACGCTCACCGCACGAAACGTGCGATCTTGCCCCGCCACACCACGCTCACCTCACGAAACGTGCGATCTTGCCCCGCCGCACCACACAAACCCCAGCTCACCCCCGCGGCAACCCACCCGCCGCCTTCAGGAGCATGTGCATCGCCTGGTCCGTGGAGCGCTCCCGGATGTCCCCGCGGGACCCCGGCAGGACGGGGTCCCGGGTGAGGACCTGGCCGTCCGCCGTCGTCACGCAGAGGCAGACGTACCCGACGGGTTTGGCCTCCGTCCCGCCCTCGGGGCCGGCCACCCCCGTGATCCCGACGCCGATGGACGCGCCGAAGCGCTCCCGCGCCCCGTCCGCGAGCGCGCGGGCGACCTCCGGGGAGACCGCGCCGTGCTCCGCGATCATCTCCGCGGGCACCCCGAGCAGCGCGGTCTTCGCCTCGTTCGAGTACGCCACCACCCCGCCCGCCACGTACGACGACGACCCGGCCCGGTCCACCAGCCGGGACGCGAGCATCCCGCCGGTGCAGGACTCCCCAGTCGCGACGGTCAGGCCGCGCTCGGTCAGGGCCGTCGCGAGCAGCTCGTCCGTGGTGGTCCCGACGGCGCTGAGCAGGTTCCGCCGGTGCCGCTCGACGATCTCCTCGGCCAGCTCGGCGGCGAGCTCCTCCGCACCGGGCAGTGGGTGCAGGTCCACCTCCAGCTCCGAGTGGCGCAGGCAGGTCGTGACCTCCACTGTGGACAGGTCCCGGGCCCGCTCGATCTCCCGCAGCGTCTGGGCGATCTCGGACTCCGGGAGCCCGAAGAACCGCAGCGACCGCGGCTCGGCCCGCGGCACCGACGCGAGCAGCTCGCGGAACGGCGCCGACCCGAGCACGCTCGGCCACATGCCCTGCAGCTCGCGCGGGGGCCCGGGCAGCACGACCACGAGCCCTCCGTCCGGCGCCCGGGCGACGAGCCCCGGCGCCGTCCCGACCGGGGGGAGGGCGACGGCCCCGCGCGGCACCATCGCCTGTTTGCGGGTCGCCTCGTCCAGGGCGGGGCCGGCGAACCCGGTCCGCGCCGCCCACCGCGCGACCCGCCGGTGGATCAGCTCCTGCATGTCGGTGTCCAGCTCCATCGGCGCCCCGACGAACTCGGCCACGACCTGGGCGGTCAGGTCGTCCGCCGTCGGCCCGAGCCCCCCGGACGTCACGACGACCTCGGCGCCCACCATGTGCCGCAAGGCCGCGGCCAGGTCCTCGGGCCGGTCCCCCACGATCTCGATGCGCGCGAGCTCGAAGCCCAGCCCGCCGAGCTCGCGGGCCAGCCACGGCCCGTTGACGTCCCGCACGGCGCCGGTCAGCAGCTCGCTGCCGGTCACCACCACGCCCGCCCGCGGACGGCCCACCGACTGATCACCCACGGTCGGACCGTACCCGGGACTTTCAGTGTCGTCACAGCCGCGATCCGGACACTGCACCCCAGGAGGTGGCCATGGTTCCCGAGCACGGACCGACCTGGGTCGGCCGCACCGAGCTGGGCGACCTCGCGGGCCTGGAGGTCGAGCCCCGCTACCGGCACGCCCGGCTGCTGGTCACGGCGGACGGCGACGCGCTCGGCGAGGTCACCGTCGGGCTGTGGCGCGGGACGGCGGACGCGGTGCGCCGCGCCGAGGCCGTCCGGCTGCAGATCGCGCCCGCGCCCGCCCGGCGGCCGCTGCCGGACTCCGCGGAGCCGCTGACCGTCGTCGTGCCCACGCGCGGGCGCCCCGAGCTGCTGCTGCGGGCCGTGCGCGCGGTGCTGGCCGGGGACCACCCGGCCGTCACCGTGCTGGTCGTGGACGCCGCCCCCGCCGACGACGCGACCCGGCTCGCCGTGGCGGGCCTGGCCGATCCGCGGGTCTACTACCTGCGGGAACCGCGCCGGGCGGGCGCGCTGAACCGCGGGCTCGTCGCGAGTACCACCCGGATCGTCGCCTTCACCGACGACGCGACCGAGGTCGACCCCGGCTGGACCCGTCGGATCGCCGGGGCGCTCGCCGATCCCGCGGTCGCGGCCGTCACCGGGCCGGTGCTCGCCGCGCGGCTGGAGACCGCCCGCGAGCGCGCTGCGGACCACGCGCTGCCCCGCCCGGCCTTCCGCCCGCACCGCCACCGCATGGACGCGGGCCTGCTCCCCCTGTCCCGCAGCCTGCTCGGCGCGGGCTCGGCGATGGCGGTGCGGGCGGACGTCGCGCGGGCGCTCGGCGGGTTCGACGAGGCGCTGCGCACGGGCGGCGCCGAGGCCGAGCTGCTGGTGCGGATGGTGCTGGCCGGGTACGAGGTGCGGCACGAGCCCTCGGCGTGGGTCCGCCATCACCACGCGTCGGACGAGCGGGGGCGGGCGGAGGCGCTCGCCGGGATCGTCACGAAGGTCCTGCTGGCGCGCGCGGGCCGGGCCGCGCTGCGCGGGGTGCGTCCGGCGGGGCTGCGCGGGGTCCGTCCGGCGGGGCTGCTCAGGGGCCCGCTGCGCTACCTCTGGGCCCGCGGCCGTGCCCGACGCGCGGGTGGTCGGGTCCCCCCGCTGGCCGCGGCCCGGGCGGCGGAGTGCGAAATCCCGAACCCGCAACGGTGTGGACAGCACACCCCCGAGAGCACACAGGGCCGCCTACGATCCACATCGTGACGATCCGTGTGGGCCTCGCCGAGGACAACGCCCTGCTCCGGCACGGCCTGGCCCGGCTGATCGACGGCACCACCGGCATCTCGCTCGTCGGGACCGCGGCGGACCTCCCCGCGCTGCACACGCTGATCGACGAGCACGACCCGGACGTGATCGTCACCGACATCCGGATGCCCCCCAGCCACACCGACGAGGGCATCTCGGTGGCCGCGGACCTGCGGGTCCGCAAGCCGGACACGGGCGTGATCCTGCTGTCGCAGTACGCCGAGGCGCAGTACGCGCTGACCCTGCTCGCGGACGGCACCGCCCGCCGGGGCTACCTCCTCAAGGAGCGGGTCGCGGACGGGGACGAGCTCGCCGACGCGATCCAGCGGGTCGCGGACGGCGGCTCGGTCATCGACCCGACCGTGATCGAGGGCCTGGTCGCCGCGCAGCGCGCCACGCCCAGCGAGCTGGACGCCCTGACCCCCCGCGAGCTCGAGGTCCTCGGCGAGATGGCCCAGGGCAAGTCCAACGCCTCGATCGCCGCGGCGCTGGTGCTGAGCGAGCGGGCGATCGAGAAGCACACCAACTCGATCTTCTCCAAGCTGGGGCTGTCCGAGGAGAAGGACCTCAACCGCCGGGTCTCCGCGGTCCTGGTCTTCCTCCAGAACTCCTGACCGATCGGCGGGGGTGGAGCGGAACGCCTCGCCGAGCGAGCGTTCCGCTCCACTCTCCGTCAGCCGCGCTCGTACACCGTGAGAACCGCGCGGCCGTCCAGGACCCGGGACTCGCGCAGGGTGAACCCCTGCCGACCCGCATCGGCCAGCATCGCGTGGTCCCCGCCGAGGACGACGGGGTGGACGCCGACGTGCAGCTCGTCGAGCAGGCCCGCGGCGGCGACGGCGCCCGCCAGCGAGGCACCGCCCATCAGCAGCAGCCTGCCGTCGAGCTCGGCGACGTCGTCCAGCGAGCGCAGCAGGTCGGCGCCGTCGGCCTGCTCCAGGGTCCGGGACACCACGACCTTCTTCGCGGCCCGCCAGATCGGCGCGTAGCGCAGGGTGTGCGGGTGGTCGGAGTGCTCGTCGGCGTGCGGCCAGTAGGAGGACATCATCTCCCAGACCCGGCGACCGTAGAGCAGCGTCGTGTCCGCGGTCTGCAGTTCCTCCGAGTACGCCGAGTACTCGGGGCCGACCTGGGCCCAGTCGAACTCGCCCGCGGGGCCGCAGATCCGGCCGTCGAGCGAGACGTTGACGAAGTGGACGATCCTGCGCATCGGGTGCTCCTTCGTTTTGAGGGTTCACCGCACGGTCGGAGCGGCCGGACGGTTCTCGACATCCCCCCACAGAAAACCCTCCCCGAATGTCGGGGAGGGCTTCCGCGGTCGGGCGGTCGGTGCGGTCAGGACTGGCGGGTGCCGCAGGTCGAGCAGAACACCGCGCCGGGCGCGACGGTCGTGCCGCAGGTGCCGCACTCCGTGGTCGTGGGCAGGGACACCACCGTGGTCGCGGTGTCGGCGGCCGAGCCCGCGCCGTTGACCGTCGGGGCGGGGCGCTGCGCGGCCATGACGTCCGCAGGCGTCACGATCGCGGTCCGGGCCTCGGCGTTCGCGTCGACGGGCGGCTGGACCGGGGCGCTCCCCCACGGCTGGGCCGGGCGCGGGAACTGCGGGGCGGCCTGCTGCGGGCCGTGCTGGGCGCCGGGCGTCCAGCCGGCGAACGGGTCCGACGGGCGCGGGCCGGGCAGCGTGGGCACGACCTGGGGCGCGGCACCGCCGCGCTTGCGGCGCAGCACCAGGAGCAGCGCGATCCCACCGAGGACCACCACGCCCGCCCCGCCGACGACGCTCCAGAAGACCACCGGCGTCAGGCCGAGGATGTCACCGGACTGCCGGGCCTGGTCCGCGGGGGCCGCGACCGGGGTGTCGCCGAAGCGCTCCTTGGCCTTCGCGGCCTCGGTCTTGAAGTGCTTTGCCTGGTTGTGGTCCGGGTCGACCAGCAGCAGCCGGTCGAAGTCCGCGATCGCGTCCGTGTAGTGGCCTGCGTAGTAGTCGGTCAGGCCCTGGCGGTAGAGGGTGTCGTTCGGGCCGAGCCGGTTGGTCACGCCGTTGCGGGACATGAGCTCGGTGAGCCCGGTGGCCGGGGCGATGAAGTTGAACGCCTGGTCGCCGCGGAGGTAGGCGGAGTTGACGCCGATGACCTCACCGGACAGGTTGACGGTCGGGCCGCCGCTCATGCCGGGCGAGAGCGAGGCGCTGGTCTCGTAGAACGGGACCGAGCCGATGGTGCGGGTGGTGCTCACCTGACCGTCCTTGTTGGACGGTTCGAGGGTGGTGTCGGTGACGGCGTCCGCGCTGGCCGGGTAGCCGATCGACAGCACCGGCGTGCCGACGGGCTCCGAGGTCGCCGTGTCCAGCTCGACGGACGGCAGGTCGCTGCTCTCGATCTTCAGCAGCGCCACGTCGCCCTGCGAGTTGGGCCGGAAGTCGACGAGCCGGGCGGGCGTCGAGCTGCCGGTGACCGCGCCGCCGGTCCCGGACCCGACGACGGCGGCGAACTTCGTGTCGATCGGGGAGCCCTTGGCGGTGCCCTCCACGGCCCAGTTCTGCATGCCGTAGGTGATCGCGTCGGCGAGCGAGACGCCGGGGTTGCGGGCGACGAGGTCCTGGGCGACGGCCTCGACGAAGTCCCGCTTGACGCCCTCGGGGCTGGTCGTGTCCACGCAGTGGCCCGCGGTGGCGATGTAGCCCTGCGGGTTCACGCCGAAGCCCGTGCAGGTGGCGTTGAGCGTGATGGGCCTGCCGTTGTTGAAGTACAGCCCGTCGACGTCCGCGACGTACGCGGTGAAGGTCGAGGTCAGGTAGACGATCGCCGGGCGGACCTCGGCGGCGGCCTTCTCGGTGGGGCTCGGCTGCGGGGCCCGGCCCGCGGGTGGGGCGCCGGGCTCGGCGGCCATCGCCGTCCCGGCGGTGGCGAGCGTGACGGCAGCGGCGGCGGCGAGGGCGGCGGCGGTGCGGACGATGGCGCCGGTCATGGCGGGGTCCTCTCGTGGCGGGCGACCGGCCGGTGGGGCCGAAGGTCGATGCCGAGAACTCTGCGGCAGCACGAGGGCTCGAACGAGGTCGTCACCTCCTCGATCGGGGGTGGGGCCAGCACCACCGCCGGGGACCCGGTGGGCTCAACGAGGTCCACCGGTCCGCCTCCTCGGCGCCGGCGTCCCGCCGGCGGCAGACTGTCTCGCATGGAGCAACGCAACGGCTCGGTGCGCGTGCTGGTCGTGGACGACCAGCGGCCCTTCCGCGCCGCCGCCGCGGCGGTGATCGCCCGCATGCCGGGCTGGGAGGTCGCGGGCGTCGCGGAGAGCGGCGAGGCCGCCGTGACCGCGGCCGCCGGGCTGCACCCGGACCTGGTCCTGATGGACGTCCACCTGCCCGGGATCGACGGCGCGCAGGCCGCCGCCCGGGTCCGCGAGGTCGCCCCGGCGGCCGTCACGGTGCTCTGCTCCACCTACCGCGCCGAGGACCTCGGCGTGGACCCCGCCGGCCCCGGGATCGCGGGCTACCTGCACAAGGAGGAGCTGGGCGCCCCCGTGCTCCGCGCGCTCTGGGAGCGCGTCTCCCCCTAAGCCGCCAACGACCGCGCGACGGGCGCGCGGGCCAGCCGCAGCGCGGGCAGCGAGCCCAGCACCAGCGCGCCGGCCAGCACCCCGGGGATGATCAGCACGATCGGCCACACCGGCACCGCGACGTCCGGGGCCACGCCGGTCTGGTTGGCCACCTGCCACCACAGCACCCGCCCGACGCCGAGGCCGAGCAGCACGCCCGCCGCCACGCCGGGCAGCACCGTGGTGCCGGCGAGCACGCCCAACGTGGTCCGGACCTGGGTGGGCGTGGCGCCGAGCACCGCCAGCACGGCCGCGTCCCGGGTGTGCCTGCGGATGGCGCCGAGCAGCGTGTGCACCAGCCCCGCCACCGCGACGACGGCGAGCAGCCCCGCCAGGATCTCCGGCAGCCGCAGCAGCCCGGCGAGGGTGTCGATCTCGGGCGGCATGCCGGGTAGGTGCACCTCCAGGCGCCGCGCGATGTCCTCGTAGAGCGCGCCCGCCTGACCGGGCGCCGCGACCACGTGCGCCGAGGCGAGCGGCTGGGCGAAGAGGGCCTGGAGCCGCTCCGGGGTCACGACCAGCCCCTCCCCGAGCGGCGCCCCGCGCTCGGGCTGCGGCACGACGATCCCGGTGACCGTCAGCACCGCCCGCCGCCCGTCCGAGGAGGTCACCGCCACG
>Ga0207641_10002589_pt1 | contig 16628 bp, 9 predicted proteins | sample KBSSwiS62_FD_184306 | JGI IMG/M metagenome (GOLD analysis project Ga0207641, IMG submission 184306) | Switchgrass rhizosphere microbial communities from Kellogg Biological Station, Michigan, USA - KBS Switchgrass S6-2 (SPAdes) (version 2) | ecosystem: Host-associated > Plants > Roots >... | reverse complement strand
CCTCGCACACGCTTGGGTCGAACTCGATGGGTCTGTGGTCAACGACAAGCCTTACATGCCGCAAATCTACTCGGTTCTCACGCGGTGCTGAGCAGCTTGGCAACAGGAAGGAGCGTTCCAATGAGCGTGCAGTATGGATCGTGGAGTTTCGCAAACAGAAACATTGCTCCGAACATGTTCGCAAACGTGCGAGCGTCTCTTGTTAAGTACGAGTTTGAGGGAGTCTCCGAATATCGTGAAGGCGACATTCAGGTCTTGTACCTTCCGTTTTGCACGACGCCAGAGTCGGGGCTCGAAAAACAGCCCATCTTGTCACGCTCCGGCAGGGTCGTACTTTGGGATGGGCGCCTCGATAATCGCCAGGAACTGATTCGTTCTCTCGGTTCGGAACTGCGTGGCGATGCCACCGACGTGGCAATCGCAGCGGCGGCGCTGGAGCTCTGGGACATCGGCGCGCTTCCGAGATTGATTGGCGATTGGGCGCTTTCCGTCTGGAATCCACGAGAGCGCACCGTGCTCCTCGCCAAGGATTTTCTCGGAGCGAGGTCGTTGTACTACACGATCGGCGAGAACAGTCTCGCTTGGAGCACCGTTATCGACCCCTTGTTCCTTTCCCAATCGCGGTCGTTCAAGCTGCAAGAGGAGTATCTGGCGGGATGGTTTTCGCATCTTCCCGCCGCACATTTGACACCCTTTGCCGGTATCCACTCCGTGCCCCCATGTTCATACGTCTTGCTAACTCCTTCCGGGGCAACCGTAACGCAATACTGGAGCTTCGACGCGAGCAAGAGAATTTCTTACCAGGATGACCGTGATTACGAGGAACATTTTCGTACTCTCTTTGGCGAATCCGTTCGCCGAAGGCTTCGTTGCAAAGTCCCTGTTCTCGCGGAGCTCAGCGGCGGCATGGACTCCTCTTCGATTGTCTGCATGGCCGATATGCTTTCAGCGGGCGGATCTTACGAGACCCCTAGGCTCGATACGATTTCGTACTTCGACAATTCCGAACCAAATTGGAATGAAGCTCCCTATTTCGAAAGAGTTGAGCAGCAACGCGGCCGTTCCGGCCGCCATGTCGAAGTCGATTTCCGAAAGCACTGGAATCCCACGTTCGAGCCGAACGTCTTTGCCGCAACTCCGGATTCGGGAAGCCGGAATGCTGATTATGTTTCCCATGTGCGATCGGGCGGTTATCGAGTCTTGTTGCAGGGAATCGGAGGCGATGAAGTACTCGGCGGAGTTCCGACACCGCTGCCGGAACTGGCGGACCTTCTCAGCCGAGGCAAAGCAAAACATTTCTTACGTCAAATCATCGAATGGGCAATCGCAACTAAGACCCCCGCACTGCACTTGGTTCTGGATATGGTCGGCCAGTTCTTTCCGGTATTTCTTCACCGTGAAAGAGATTCCATGCCGACATGGCTGAATGGCAGGTTTGCGAGAACGCACAAAACAGCTTTGAGCGGCTATCCTCGTCGTTTTCGCGTCATCGGACCGTTGCCGAGTTTCCAAGCGAATATCGCTGCGCTCGACACCTTGCGGAGACAAATTGCATGCATCGGCCATACGCCCGGACTGCCGATGGAACGTCGTTATCCGTATTTGGACAGGGAGCTCCTCGAATATCTGTATGCGATACCGCGAGAACAGATCGTGCGTCCGAATCAGCGCCGGTCGCTCATGCGCCGTGCCCTTGCCGGAATCGTGCCTGCCGAAATCCTCGGCCGCCGGCGCAAAGCGTTCATTGCCCGCGCACCGCTAATTTCCATTCGCACCGAGCTGCCGCAATTGCTAGAACGCACCAAGAATATGATTTCTAGCCGTGCACGCATCGTCGATGCCGAAGCATTTCGAAGCTCTTTGATTGGCGCAGCTGAAGGCGGTGAACTGCAGATTGTCCCTGCTCTGCGCACTCTGCTTCTCGAAGCATGGCTGTCTCGCCTCGAGCCTTGGACAGACTACGAAACGAACCCTCGCCTCAGCCACGCCGCACTCCCCACTGAGGTGACGGCCTGCTCGCATCAAGTTTCTTCAGCTGACGAAAATCCAATCGAAAGGAGGTGACCACCATGAAATACGAAAAGCCTCAGATCGTATGCCTGCCCGACTCCGTGACCAGCATTTCCGCGAATCCGCTTATGAAGCCGATTCCGGTGAGTGACGGTGCCCAGAGCACGCACACGGCCGGTGGGGCCTACTTGTCCGACGAGTAGTCCTCAAACGTGGCTGGGGTGCGTTTCGGCGCACCTCAGCGATGCAGCCAGGATTCTTCGCTGGCCACGGAATGCAGTTTGATCTTCCTGTCAGGACCGTCCTCGGAAGGGACGTATAGCGTTCAGCGAGACTTATCAAAAGACAAGCTTGCCTTTGAGTGACGCGGGCACATCTGCAGAAGCCGAGATTTTTGTTGCCCCTGCGTAGATGTGGCGCAGCTTGGGCAATTGAGCAATCACCGGTAATGCGGACGGTGTGACCCGCGTACCAAAGATACCCAACGATTCAAGTTCTCTTAGCGATCCGAGCTCCTCGATCGTGGCGTCGGTGATACTCGTGTTCGTCAAACGTAGCTGACGCAAATTCTTCATGTCCGCGAGCACTCGGGCTGAGCGGTCGGTGATAGCTGTGTTCGAAAAGTCCGCGGCGACGATTCGATCGCGTAGCGGAGCAAGCGCGCCGAGTTCAGCATCGCCAAATTGCGGACCGCGCCAAGACGCGGCGATGACGACGTCGGCGGATGTCCGGGACCGGTAGTCGACGATATTCGGGAGGCGCTGCTGGATCTGCGAAAAGATGGTCGCCAGCGCGCTCCGCTCCTTGGCCACGGCCGCGGGATCAATTTCCTCGAACTCGATCTCTGCAACGGACGCTTGGCCTATCGACGCGGGCGGAGCCGTCTTGATCGCTTCTGCGGATTGTGTCGCCGACGCACCATGTGAGATCCAAAGCTCAATCAGCTTTACGTCGCCGGGCGACAAAGGCCGCTTATGTTCAGCAGGCATGAAATCATCGTCCATCGGAGGAAGGGTGATGCGACGAAAGAGCTCACTGTTTTTCGTGTCGCCAACTTTGACTACGGGGCCATGCTTGCCTCCGCGGATGACCGCGGCGAAGCTGTCGAGTCGCAGGCCTGCTTTGTGCTTGTTTTGTCCATGGCAGGTGACACAGTGGTCGGTGAAAAGCGGTTGTATTCGGGCGCCATAAAAAGTGGAGGGATCCGCACGAGGTGAATCAGATGTTCCGTTTTCCGATGCGGAAACGCCGAGTAACGATCGCAGCGGCGCCGGCATGAACTGTGTCATATGATTCTCGCCTCGCGATAACTGTCCGCCGCGATAGCCGGTGAACGAGACCAGGCCGAGTGTCGCAATGAGTGTGAAGCCGTAAAACCGGGCAAATCGCGGAACGTTGATCCGCGCCCCCAAAAACCAACAAATCCACGTGGCAATGGCCACAAGGATTGCACCCCACATGTGTTGTGTCATCAGTTGGCCCGAAGAACCCCCACCTCTTGCCAGGCACCATCCAAGGAACGCCGCTAGAATTGCTCCGCAGATCGCGACGCAAAGAAGGAATTCCACCGAAGTGAGTAGATAAGAAAAATGACGGCTCCTACCAGCGAGCTCAAACAGCGCCACAAGAAACAACACCGCGATCGGTAAGTGCACGGACAAGGGATGGAAGCGTCCGACAAACTGCAGCAATTGCGCGCGTTCGACTCCATCCGGTGGGGCGAGCAGCAAGAGTAGGGATAAGGCCAGGATCAGCACCAAGGTAACGACTCCGAAATAGGCGCGAACAGACAGTTTCGGAAGCGGAACGATCATGGATTCGCGGGACTCCGCTGCAGCTGCGCTCCGAGCCCGCGGAAGCTCATGCCAGAACTTCCGTCACGACTCGAGCGGGCTTTACGCCAGTTAGTTTTTGATCCAGGCCCTGGAACGAATAGTTGAGTTTACGGTGATCAAAGCCAAGGAGATACAACATGGTCGCGTGCAAATCGCGGACTTCGATCGGGTCCTTGACGATTTCATATCCCAAATCATCGGTCTGGCCGAGAGACATCCCGGGCTTCACTCCTGCTCCGGCCAGCCAGATGGTAAACGCGCCGGGATTGTGATCGCGACCTACAAATTTCATCTCCTGCCCGCTGCGATTTTCCCGCATCGACGTGCGGCCGAATTCTCCGCCCCACACCAGCAGGGTGTCTTCCATCATTCCGCGTTCCTTTAGATCGGCAAGCAGGGCGGCAATGGGTTGATCAACCTGCCGGCAACGCTCTGCGAACCCGATGTTCAAGGCCTCCCGTGCGCTCGAACCGTGACTGTCCCATCCCCAATGATAGAGCTGAATAAAGCGCACTCCGCGTTCGGCCAGACGTCGAGCCACCAGACAATTGTTGGCAAAGCTGGCTTCACCCAGCTGTGAGCCATACTTCGAACGCACCGATGCAGACTCCTCGCGGATGTCCATGGCGTCGGTGGCATCCATCTGCATACGGAAGGACATTTCGTACTGTGCAATACGCGTCAGCGTTTCGGGGTTGCCGAACTCCGCATAGCGCCGTTGATTGATCTCGTCCATCGCGTCCAACATTTTCCGGCGTTGCGACGGACTTACGCTCGGAGGGCTTTCGAGATACAACACGGGCTCACCGTGTGAGCGGCACTGCACGCCTTGATAAACGCTGGGAAGAAAACCGGAGCCCCAGAGCTGCTTGCCTCCATCGGGAGTATTGCCGCCCGAAACGAGCACGATAAATCCGGGCAGGTTTTGATTTTCGGTGCCGAGACCGTAGACAACCCAAGAGCCCAGAGACGGGTAGCCGAGGCGCGGATTGCCGGTTTGCACCAGCAACTGCGCGGGAGCGTGGTTGAACTGATCGGTGCGCATTGATTTGATGATGCACAGATCATCGATGTGCTCTTCCAAATGCGGCAGACGGTCGGAAATCCACTGGCCACTTTGGCCGCTCTGGTGAAAGGGATATTGCGTGCCCAAAAGCTTGGGAATACCGGTAATGAAAGCAAACCGTTTCCCCGCGAGAAATGAGGCGGGACAGTCTTGGCCATCAAATTTCGTCAGCTCCGGCTTGTGGTCGAACAGTTCCAATTGGCTGGGCGCACCAGCCATATGAAGGTAAATGACGCGCTTGGCCCTGGGTGCAAATTCGGACGGCAAAGCCGCCAACGGGTTTTTGGGATCCCGCTTCAGGTCGAAGGTTGCGGTATCGCCAGTGGCTCTCTCGACGCCCAACGCCATCGAGGATATCGGCGACGCCAGAGTGTTCAGAAACATCGAACCTAACCCGCCGGTCAACGAACCAAGAAAATGACGACGAGTTTGTGCCTGTAATTGCTCGAAATGACGGTTGGAGCGCCGTTCGCTGTCGAAGTCAAAGTGGCTTCGCTTTGATCCGTGGCGCATTGAATCGTTCATGCGAATCACCTGTTCATTGCGGCATCAAGATTCAACAGAACGCTGCCAAGAGCCTTTAAACCATCCAGCTCTCTGGTGGAATTTTCGAAATCTTGCGGCGGCTTTACAGAGAGGCGCAAGCTGGCATTCTTGAGCAAGGGACTCTCCGGCGCAACGATCTTATCGAATAGTTCGTGCAGCGTTGCCAATTCCTGCGTAGTTGCGTCGCGCGATAAAACCAGACGTGATTCAAACTGGATGCGTGCTTCCAGGGTTGACTGCCCTCTTTGCGGGCGTGCCTCTTTTATGGTTCTTTCCGCCAATGCTTCCGCCGCCTCTTCGTACACGGGGTCATTCAATGTTACCAGTGCCTGCAGTGGAGTATTCGTGGGAATGCGCCGCGGCAGGCTTGTAGTCCGGTCAGAAGCGTCGAAGATAAGCGAGCTCGGGTATCCACTGGTACGTTTTACAAACGTATAAAGGGCGCGGCGATGGCGATTAGAGCCTTTCGCAACTTTCCATTTTTCACGACTGTAGACCGAGTTCCACACGCCAGCCGGCTGAGGAGGCATAACCGGAGGGCCGCCAAGTTTCCGATACAGCAAACCGCTGGCAGCCAACGCCTGATCGCGCACCATCTCTGCGGTTAGCCTTTGCTCGGGTCCCCGAGCCAGCAGCCGATTTCTAGGATCTCGCTCCTTGAGGGCGGGAGTACTTGCTGAGCTTTGCCGATAGGTTGCACTTGTTACCAGTTCGCGCAAGAGAGCCTTCATGTCCCAGCGCAGGTCATTCTGGAAATGTAGAGCAAGCCAATCCAGAAGTTCGGGATGGCTCGGCTCCTCGCCCACGCTTCCAAGATTTTCCAGAGTCTCTACGATTCCGGTTCCGAAGAGTTGTTCCCAATACCGGTTTACAGCGACGCGCGCGGTCAAAGGCTGGCCGGGGGAAAAAAACCACTTGGCGAGAGTCAGCCGGTTGCCCGGCTCACCTGCCGGCAGTCTCGGAAAAATAGCAGGAACATCCGGAGTGAGGTCTGCCCCAATTTTCGCAAGAAAGTTGCCACGTTCAAACTCCCTGGTGGCACGTCGTTCGTATGGCTGCTCTTCGGACATGACCGGAACATCCACTGCGGGGATCTTGGCAAGCCGCCGTTTGAGATCCTTAAGGCGACCGACCGCGGCCACGCGCGTTGAATCGCTGGCAAAGGATGTCCACCGGGGATCCCCACTCAAAGCGAGACGGACTCGGCGAACGATTGCGGGCCTGGAGTCAATATCGCGCAACTGTTTGAGAGCAATTTCGACGCGAGTATTCCCGGAAAAATGTTGAGGATTGGCGAGAATTCCAACGATCCAGCGCGTACGAAAAAGCTTCGGGTTGGCCGCAAATCCATCCTCGATTTCCTTTTTCTTGACCATCTTTCTTTTGCTAGGCGGCGGAGGGGTCACAGCGTCCTCAAGGTTGCCTTCCGAATCCTGGAGGAACGAACGAAACGCGAGGCGCTCCTTCCGCCCGTCCGGGTATAAAACGGAAGCTCTCACTTCTTGGACAATAAAGCCGTCCTCCGGATTAGTGCGTGCCTTCTCGGAATCGAGCGGCGGAACTTCAACCTTGATCGCGGTCACCTCGGGAATACTGCTGCCGGCTGTCAGCTCATAGAAGGATTCCGGAGGTGTGTCTGGCCCGGCGAATGCTTCGCCATTTTGAATCTGAAAGGTCATAGCCGGCTTGCCGCGGACTATGGCGCGAGCGAGCCTTTTTTTCGCGACTTCAATGGTGACCAGCTGGTCGGCGATGTCTTCGGCCCTTTCTTTGGCGGTTAATTTCTTATTCTTTTTTATTTTGAGCAAATACGCTTCATGCTCGCGCAGCCGCGGAATCAGTGCCATAACTTCGTTTGCGGCGGCGGATTCTATCGGTGCTGGAATCCATTGATGTTTTTCCACCGCCTCGCGGTCGGTGACGGTCAAGGACCGTACAAGCTCCGCGATCTCCTGCTGCATGCGCGAAGCATCGGGCAGTCGCGTTATATCTTTCGGGAAACGCAAGCTGGGGTAGTCGTCGTCACGATCGGCGTCGTTTGAAGTATTGAAAAACGCCAGCGATTTGTAATAGTCGGTGTGACGAATGGGATCGTAGGGATGTGAATGGCACTGCACGCAGTTCATGGTTATGCCATTTAGAACGGACCACGTTGTGGCAACGCGGTCCATCACTGCCACCAGGCGGAATTCTTCGTCGTCGGTACCGCCTTCCTGGTTGTTGGGAGTTTGACGATGAAATGAAGTGGCGATACGGTCTTGAAATGTGGGATTGGGAAGCAGATCGCCAGCCAATTGCTTGATGACAAATTCATCGTACGGCACGTTCCGATTGAACGCGTCCACCACCCAATCACGATAGGCCCACACACCTGGTCGGCGGCGATCCGCCTCGTAGCCCATGGAATCCGCGTAGCGCGCTAGGTCCAACCACATGGAGGCCCATCGTTCGCCGTAGGCCGAAGAAGACAGCAAGCGGTCGACCACTTTCTCGTAAGCTTGCGGTGAGGTGTCAGCGAGATAGGCTGCCATTTCTTCTGCGCTCGGCGGCAAACCGGTGAGATCGAACGATACCCGGCGTAGCAGCGCAGCCTTATCCGCCTCGGCGGAAGGCGCTAGCGACTCACGTTCCAAGCGCGCCAAAATGAACCCATCCATCGGCTGGCGAACCCAGCTTGCGTGTTTCACTGCAGGAAGTGGTTGCGCTTTAGGCGGAACAAATGCCCAGTAATCGGACCACCGGGCCCCTTCTCTAATCCAGCGTCGAAGCAGCGCAATTTGTTCCGGCGGTAGCGCTGGCCCGTGAAACGGCATGCGCACGTCGGTGTCTTTCGCGGTGATTCGAGAAATCAACTCCGACGCATCGGGTTCACCTGGGACGATTGTCTGCCGCCCGGATTTGCCTTTGCCCAGCGCCTCATCTCTGAAGATAAAGGACACGCCATTTTTTTGCCGGACGCCACCATGACAGGAGACACAATTTTGATTAAAGATCGGCCGGATATCTCGACTGAAATCCACCCGATTTTCCGCTATCCGCCTGAACCTCGGGAACGTGTGCGACGATCGCCCCCAAACCAAAAAAGCAGCTATCGCCAATAGAACCAGAACGCTTGATGCCGCTTTCCAATTGCGCAAACGGACTGCGATTTTGTGAATCATCGATAAACCCTGAGGCACTCTCGTTAGGCATCCGAGAATGGCACGAGGACCACGACACATGGTAGTCCGTTTTCCAGGGCTACGCATGGCTGTACATTCGAGTCAGGCTTCGATTTCATGATTTGCCGGTCTCTGAACGCCGCCGCCGTGCATAAGGGGCTGTCGAAGTAGGTCCGCGCGAGTTCCAATTCCAGTTCTCGTTGGCTCTCCAGATTGCTTAGACAGACTTACCGTCGTCGCGACTGTCTATGGATAGCACGCTCTAACGTTATATTATGTCCGCCGTAGGTTCACCTGAAATGTAGTTCGAGCTATTGGAGTTTCTGAGGCTCGCCAGAAATTGGGCTTCGTCTGGCTCGATCAAAAAACTCTGAACCGGCCCGAGAATCGCTCGTTTCAGTCGACATTCGGCTCGATTGAAACGATTTGCTCAGATCTTTCACTAGATTAGGTGCCTACTTTTAAGGCCTCATGCGTTCCATCGCGCAAGAAAGGTCTAGATGTCAATTGACTTCAGCAAGCTCGATTTGCCAGCACTTGTCTTGGCCATCGGCGGTCTTGGAACCGCTGCCTACGGAATAGTTGACGCAACGAAAGCTCTTGGCGGAGGCGTATCCCGCGTGGGCTTTGGGGACATCAAGCGCGTCGTATCCATGCTGATTCCGAGAAAACAAAAAGACTCGCCGTCGGCGCTTGGGCAGGAGTCTGTTCTTGCTACTCTCCGTGCCAACTGGATGAACGGCATGGCGGCGTCTGACCAGAAATCTATTGCGAAGGCATTGGTCAAGCTGAACCTCACGACAGACACGGCCAACGAATTGGCCAAGGTCACAGGTGTAAATGAGGCAATCCTGGCGGACATTGCCAAAAAGCTTTCCACCAAAGAAACACTGACCGACGAACAAACCGACGTCTATGGCCGTTTCGATCTTTCCCTGAGTGCCTTGCTCGACCAGGCCTATCAGCGGGGCGACCAGCGTTACCGCAACTCAGCCAAACTTTTGGCTGTGGCAGTCTCCTTGCTGCTTTCGTTGGCCGGTACGGAAACTGTGCTTGGCTCCGGAAACGTTCGCCTTGCCATACTCGTTGGGCTCCTGGCCACTCCGCTTGCACCCATCGCAAAAGATCTCGCGAGCGCCATTCAAGCGGGGGCCAAGGTCGCGCAATTCTGGAAACGCTGAAACATGACAACCTATTTCATCGACCTAAGGGCCGACTCCGTCGGCGGCAATCCGGTCACCGATCCCGGCGGTATCGTGATCCGAAGTGACATTGAGCAAAATCCGAACCCAGCAAGACCGCTCGACACCTCGCTGCTTCAAGCCATCCAAGGTCGTGATGTCTTGCTCGGAACCCATGGCTTCCATGTGAGTCGCGCCAATGGCATCGCAAACCTAAGTCACTGGAACGAATGGTTTGATCTGGGGCCAAACGGATTGTTTGTCGGTGTCCTGTGGCCAGGCGATTCGCGCTGGGTGCCCTTCATTGACTATCCCTTTGAAGGAGATGAAGCGATCAAGAGCGGACAGCTGCTGGGGAAGTATCTCGTTGCCAAGTTCTTAAGCGCCGCAAGTCTCTCTTTCGCTTCGCATAGCCTCGGAGCACGTGTCGTGCTCGAAGCGATTCGAGGACTTTCGGGCTCCCCCAAGCTCAAAACGCTGACTCTCATGGCCGCAGCGATCGATGACACATGCCTCAACAATGAGTATCAAGATGTCGCACAAAGTATCGAACGAATATCAGTGCTTGCTTCACATTGCGACGAAGTGCTGAAGTGGGCTTTTCCCGGCGGGAATCTTCTGTCCGGAATCATCACGAAAGGGGAACCGTATTGGGACGGCGCACTCGGACGCTATGGTCCGAATCCTCCGGACCGGCCCTCCGAGCTATTTGGATCGCCCGTCCTTCCGGACTCTTGGCGATTCGGTCACTCAAGCTACATCAACTGCTCAGGAGCCGTAAGTGGTCCTCCACTGGAATCGGGACAGTTTGGTCCCTTACCGCTTGTCGTTCCTTCTGACCCGCAAGCGCCCCTGCCTCCAGGCGCGCTAGCTCAACCAAGCGGAACGGAGATGCAAAATTGGCGACAGGCTTGGGCCGCCGGATTTGTCTCCTCCCGATACCGCTAGATCTTCGCTGCAAAAATCCAGTGAATCGGCTGCGAAGTAATCTCTTACTCCCCGCCGCCATGGGACGCACGTTGCCTTCCTACAGCAACCATCCATCCTCAAATTTGAAACAAGCTTCGCGGGAAGAGTGGCGGAGAAATATTGCACAATTAATTCGCGCAAGTTTCTCAAGGCTCCAGAACCGACAGGAGGATACCAGATCATCCGATTTGCCTCGAACTGGGTGTCATCGGAGCGATTTTGGTTTGAGTGGATTGTTCGCGTAGCGTAAAACAACAGTTGCCTAGACCGTTCTCGAGGGCAGTGGAGATTTTGCACAGATTATCGGATCAGGGGATTCCTGGCGCCTACGAACTTTGATAGCAGGGGAAGTCGGCTGCTTGGCTAGAGACCTTGTGCACCGCCTCGTGTCCAAGCGTCGCGAAGATTTTCCCAACGAGAAAACTGTTCTCTGTTCTCCGGCGAAACGTCCTTCTCTCCCTTCAGCCAAAAGCGGAACCAGTCCAAATTGCGTTGGTAAATCTCGTAACGGTGTCTCGGTTGATTCTTGATGTGGAGCTCGTTCGCGTAAATGTAAAGCTCGACCGGTTTGTGAAGCTCTTGGAGCGAAGTAAACAAGGCCATGTTTCCAATGAATTCCGAATCCGGCGAATTCATCAGCAGGGGAGTTTCGATGTGAGCCGCGTTCAGAGATGCGGCGAGTTTGGTCCAATTCTCTCTCGATTCGCCTTCGGGCCATCCGCCGAGACCCCACTTAGCAAAAATTCCGTGCCAGTTTCTCCCCGCCATATAGTAGAAGAACGGGTCTCGCGCGCCGGGCGTACCTTCGATGGCGGCATGGAAAACCCGAGAGTGGCCGATCGCATATTCCAGGATCTCAGCTCCACGGCTCAGTCCGGCAAGTCCTACTTTGTCCGGGTCGACTACGCCCAGATCGGCCAATATCTGAACGGCCATCTCCAGACTCGCCGTCGGTGAAGCCCAATTAAGTACGTAATCGTCGAAGTTTCCGCTCCTACGGAGACGATTGCGCCCAATGCTAAAGCTGAGGACAGCGAATCCGTGAGCGGCATACACCTGAATGGGATTCTCGTTGCCTGTTGCACCGACGAGGAAATAGTCGCCGCTCCGGTACAGAGTGACGATCAACGGATAGCGCGTCCCCTTTTGGTATCCGGCCGGCCTGACGAAGTGACCGAACCATTCTTCCCCGTAGCGGTTCACGCCCGAAATGCGCTCCACGGGGCTTAGCCGAATGTGTTGGAACTCCGGATTAAGATCGGCGAGTTTCCGCGTCGTTCCAGTCCTTCGATCGATTACCACCACCTGCGGCGGCGAGACATTCGTTTCGCGTGTGCATGCAATCCAATGATCCGCAGCATCCACGGAAAACTCTTGCAGAACTTCCTTTCCTTCGAGCAGTTCACGAACGTCACCCGATTCGACATCGACGACTCTGACTCTTCCGGACCGGCCATCCCATCGCGATGAAACGAAGTACAGCCGGCTCCCGTCGCTGTTCCACCAATAATCCGTCACGCGGATCGCGTCAGGCGCGAGTTCCTGCCGCCGTTGCCCATCTTGGGCCATGAGAAAGAACTTCCAGCGCATGATTCTCGATGGCTCGGCTTCGTCATAGGCGCACATCAGCACAACGTATTTGTCGCCGGGCGCAGCGCTCACGCTGTCGATCTCACATTTCTCTCTCCCCGCTTGTACTCCCCGGTCGAATACCTTCTGAAATTCCTGGACATCCGGCTCAAAGGACAGCTTTTCCTGATCGGTTGCCCTGCGCTCAATCCCTGAGTCCAATTCATGTACCCATACTTCGTTCCGCCTCATCCCGGAACGAAGGTGACTCAGAATGGAAGGCATGCCTTCCCAGGGAATCACTTTCTGATCGTAAAGAATCCCCCGTTCCAGGAGCTGCCTTTCGGTATTGGAATCCGCTCGCAGCTCGACCTGCATGGCAAGACGCTCGGCAGAAGAATCCATGGCATACCTGACGACGTCCCCAGGCACGCGCGTCAAAGGCGTCGCCGCACCGGTATCCGTGTTCCACTGCCAGACCTGCCAGGGTTCATCCTCGTCCATTCTCATTCGATAGAAGATGATCCGGCTATTTCTCGACCACTGAGGCGGTTCGCTGATCCACTCGTTGAAAGAGGTCCAGTGCGGCATGCCAGCGCTGCCCAGACACCGGGGCGGTTCCGTACCGGACGTTCGAACGACAAATAAACCGCTGCGGTAGCTATTCGTGTCGTAGTCTGCCTCGCCGACAACGAAAGCGACCAAGCTCCCATCCGGAGAAATGCTCAGCCCGTGAACCTCCCGGAGCGAAAGCAGATCCTTGCTGGTGACAAGCCGCGGCTTGCCTGAGTCCGTCTGCGAAAGGGCCACGGGCGTCGGATCGAAGGCTACTTCCGTTCCTTGCTGGGCCCGCGAATCCGCAGACGTAAGCACAGTCAGTGCGCACACCCATAGCAATCGCATTCCCACTGATATCTCTCCCGAGCTATTGGTTGTGAGTCCTAGAAACTAACCTTCGCGGATAGCTGCATGGACCTTGGCCCGCCTTGCTGAAAAAGAGGATTCAGCCCGCCGAGGCCGTTGTTCAACATTTTCGATGATTGAAGGTACGAGGGCCCAAGCTGAATGTAGCCGGCAGGGTTCGTGAAATTTGGATGGTTCAACAGATTGAACACGTCAACGCGAAACTGAAATTTCCATTTCTCGTGAATCGGAAAGAGTCGCCCAATAGACAAATCCACCTGCGTCAATCCGAATCCTCGGATGTTATTGCGGCCTTCCGTCCCTTGTCTCGCGGTATCCGGTACCGTAAACGCTGCTGGATTGAGCTTCCTGCCTCCCGCAGCAGTGGCGTCCGCGATCCAGAAAGGTTCACCCGGAACAAGATCCGGGCGCGAAAGTGCATAACCTCCCGGCGAGTAGCCGAAGAGCGAAGCATTAAACGGAAATCCGCTTCGGGCGACAATGACCGATTGCAGCGACCAGTCCTTTGTAACTCCCGAAAGCCAAGGGCTTTTGCCGGCGGCTGGCAAATTCAGTGAAAGTGCCGTCGAAAAACAGTGACGAATGTCGAACTTGGACGACGCATAGTCACTGGCACCGGAAATGATAACGCCCGGTGTGGAAGCGATGACATCGTCAGAAGCGTTGTCCAGGGAATGGGAAAGAGTGTAGTTCGCGAGAATTTGGACTCTGCGTGACAGAGGTCGCCGGTATTGTAGTTGCAGGGCACTGTAATTCGATCGGGCGCTGTTCACGTTCACCTGGAATGCGCTCGCGAAATTTGCATTGGGCTGGTAAATGGCTTCGTTCCGGAGCAAGTCGCGCCCGGCTTGACCGACATACGTAGCCGTTACCACCTGCCCCGCGAAGGACTTCTCAAGCGCAACGTTCCATTGATAGGACCGCGGAAGCTTGAGGTCCGGCGCCATCGCCTGAACGAGCCCGTACGGAGGGTCGGCCGAATTCGGCGGAATGTAGAGAGTCGGATCGGCGACCGGAAACGCGAGGTCCGTAGTGAATTCATCCGAAGCATTCGGGAAATACGCGCCGATACTGGCTGCAGACCCTGTCCCGAGGTCGTAGTACAGACCCCAGCCCGCACGCAATACCGTGGTGCCCTTTTGATCCAACCTCAAGGCGAAGCCGACCCGTGGCGCGAAATTACCATAAGTTGTCGCGTAAACAGGCGTTCCGAATGGGGCAAGAGCTAGATTCGCTGGATCTTCGATATTTCTCCAAGATGCAAGCAGCGTCCCATGACGCGGAGAGGGCGCCGGGTTGAGCTCCCAACGAAGACCGTAGGTTAAGGTCAACCGGGAATTCTTTTTCCAGCTGTCCTGGGCGTACAGCGACAGCGCCCGCGTGAATATCTGCGAGCGCTGGTTCATGCCGCTGGAAAGGGAAACTGCCGATGTCGAAATAAAATCGCTCACAGTCGGCCCGTAGTAGTACAAACCGTTGTGGTAAACCCGCTGATCCAGATAAATCGCGCGATAGTCTCCTCCAACCTTCAAGGCATGCGGTCCAGCGGAAGCGTTGAGATCATCCGTGAAATCGAATTGGGTAGCCTTGTTGCGCGTATACGGCCCAATGAAGAAATCACTAGCGTCCTCAAGCGTGAAGTAGCCGAGGGAATCGGACGCTGGGAGTGGGCCAAGCAGAATACTCACGTCGAGCGGAACCGCTCCCCCGAACGCGTCCATCTTGTAGGTGGATTTGACGGATTGCGTTGAATAGTTTCCGCGGATCGAATTCGACAGGCCGGAGCTGAACATCATGTTCAATCCAAGCGTGGCGGTCCGCGTGTTCGTTTCGAGAGTGTTCACGTCGGCTAAATTGTCCGTGCGCTGCTCGATCCGCGATGGGGCATCATTGTAGCGCCCAAAAAGCAGAAACCGGCTGGACAGAGCATGATCGATCCGGATGCTCGTTGCATTTAGGGTGGCATTGTTGGGGTAAGTCCCTGTAAACGACTCAGTGAATACTCCGGGCGTCGTCGTCGCATTGTTTGGCAATGGGTATGCAGCAAGCAACGGAGCGAGGGACGCTGAGGCGCTTTGGCGAGCATACGTTGAGGGAACTTGAATTTGAGCCGTTTGCGGCAGGTCAAGACGCGCTCCTTCGTAAGAAAAGAAGAAAAAAGTCCGGTTCTTCCAGATAGGACCGCCGAAAACTCCGCCAAAATCGTTATGGTGTTCTGCCGCTCGCGGATTTCCGACTTGGTTCGCGAACCAGTCGTTGGCGTCCATGACGGTATTCCGAAAGTAGTCGAATACCTCTCCATGAAAATCGTTGGTTCCCGAACGCGTCACGAGAACGACCTGCCCTCCCGGTGCTCGCCCAAACTCTGGGGCAAAGGATGACGTTTCTACGCGGAACTCCTGCAAGGCGTCTACAGACACTAGGCTACTTGTGCCGCCGAGCGCGCTAAAAGCTTGCGTAGAACCACTTCCTGTATTTCCCAGAAATCCACCGGAGCCAACTCCGAAGTTTGCCGAGACACCGTCAACCGTGAAATTGTTGGCGTCCGTCCGTTGTCCTGCAACGCTGAACTGACCTGGCGATGTCGACGTGGAGGGCGCGAGCACAACACCAGGCGTCAGTTGAAGCAGCGTGTTGAAGCTTCGTCCGTTTAAAGGAAGACTCTCGACGAATTCCCGGTCGATTACGGTCCCCACGGTGGCAGACTCCGTATTGACCAGTGGAGCTCCGCCTTCGATCGTCACGATTTCGGAAACCGCCCCCAAGGGAAGCGTGAAGTTGAGTGCCAGGGCATCCTGAACATTCAATGTGATGTCCGGTTTGATGATGGTCTTGAAACCGGGCTTCGAGACCTGAAGTCGGTAGGCTCCGGGAGGCAAGTTCGAGACGAGATAGATTCCTTCTTGGTTCGTCTTTCCGGGATACTGCAAGCGCGTCTCATCGTTGACGATGAGGATTTCCGCTCCCGCAATTGCTCCTCCCGTGGGATCCGTCACAATTCCGCTGATCGTTCCGACAGGAGACTGCGCGGGGGATAAAGGAACATATGAAACGGCAATGAAAAGAAACACAGCTTGCAAAAAGCCGCGCAGTCGCAAAGGATCCTCCCGGAAGTGAGGAATTTTTCCTCACTAACAAGATCTATGCGAATGGCGGATCTTTTTGTCTCAATCTTCTTTGTCCGGAAAGCAAGACAGTTCGAAAGGGACACGATGAGATATCAGGGATGGTTTGGATTCACTCGTAGGTATGCGAACAGCAACTGCTTCCCGCTCGGGTGCTGGCTTCCACCGTGCGGCTCAACTGTGACGAAGACGGCGTCAATGTCTTCGAGCGTCTTGGGGTCGCTGGCCTTCAAAACCCATCG
>Ga0207641_10002586_pt1 | contig 16630 bp, 15 predicted proteins | sample KBSSwiS62_FD_184306 | JGI IMG/M metagenome (GOLD analysis project Ga0207641, IMG submission 184306) | Switchgrass rhizosphere microbial communities from Kellogg Biological Station, Michigan, USA - KBS Switchgrass S6-2 (SPAdes) (version 2) | ecosystem: Host-associated > Plants > Roots >... | reverse complement strand
CGATCTCGTTCCTCTACCGCAAGAGCTCCGCACGCCGACCTGGGTCGTGGTGGTCGGCCAGCCGGCGGCCCACGTCACCCGGGTCACGCCGGAGATCGCGGCGACGGCCCGATGGTTGAACGACCGGCTGCAAGAGGCCCTCCTCGACGCGGACACGCCGCACCGCCTCGTGACGATCTGCTCGGGCACACTGCTCGCCGCGCGGGCGAGCTTGCTCTCGACCCGCCGCTGCACCACCCACCACGAACTGTTGCCCATGCTCCGAGCCCTGGCGCCGCAGGCGCAGGTCATCGACAACCGCGTGTTCGTGGTGGATGGCCCGTTCGCGTCCAGCGCGGGCATCACGGCGGGAATCGACGTCGCGCTGCACCTCATCGCCGAGGAGTGCGGCGAGGCGCTGGCCGCGAACGTCGCCGAGGACATGGTGGTTTACCTGCGGCGCTCCCCGCGCGACACGGAGTTGTCGCCATTCCACATGCACCGCCGCCACCTCCACCCCACCGTGCACCGGGTCCAGGATGCGATCGTCACCGAGCCGGAGCGCGAGTGGGACATGGAGTCGCTGGCCCGGGTTGGCCACGTGGCCGAACGTCATCTCCTGCGGCTGTTCGTCGAGCACGCGGGCATCTCGCCGCTGCACTACCTCCGGCTGATCCGGCTCGAGCGCGCCCGGCAGTCCCTGGAGTACGGCGCGACCGTCACGCGCGCCGCCGCCGTGGCCGGCTTCGGCTCCGACCTGCAGCTGCGCCGCGCCTGGAATCGCCAGTGGGGCGGGTCGCCTCGCGATGCCGCCCGGGCGGCGGGCGAAAAGTCGCTCCCCGCACGTGATAGATACACAGTCGAGCGTTGAGCCCCGGGAAGGAGTCCGAACATGATCAGCGAACAGTCTCCGTCGGCATCGATGGGTTGCGGCCGATGAGGCGGCCCCGGTTCGACGGCCCCCCGTCCGATGCGGCCCGCGCCCGGGTCGCGAAGCTGCTGGCGGGCGAAGCTCCCATCGTCCTGGACGCCACCGAGGCGGCCGGATCCGCGGCGCAGTCGGGCAACTTCTACCCGAAGCGCAAGAAGCCGACTCCCCCCGCCAAGACACCCAAGGCTGGCCGGTAACTCCCGCGCCCGGCGACGCAGGACCACCTCGGGCCCCCCGCCGCCCGGACTCGGCCGACGAGGCGACCCCGCCGAAGCCGACGGACCGTTACCTATTGCCTTCCCATACGTCTCCCGATATGGTGATCCCATAGGAGAGGGACGTGGGTGAAAAACAGGACGTCTGGCAGGGAACTCTGGCGCTGATGATCTTGAAGACCCTCGAGACGCTCGGGCCCCTGCACGGCTACGGCATCGCCCGCCGCATCGAACAGACGAGCGGCGACCGGCTCTGTCTCAACTACGGGACGATCTACCCCGCCCTTCTGAGGCTCGAGCAAGAGGGCTCGATCGCCTTCGACTGGGGCGTGTCCGACAACAACCGCCGGGCCAAGTTCTACAAGCTGACCCGCTCCGGCCGCCGGCAGATCGCGCTCGAGACGCGGGAGTGGGAAAAGACGACGGCGATCCTGGCGAGGTTCCTGACGCCGGACGGGGCGCGGTCATGAGGTCCCTGCGGGCATTGGTCGCCCGGGCGCTCGGTCTGTTCGGGCGGGCTGGCCAGGAGCGCGACCTCGCCGAGGAGCTCGAGTCCCACGTGCAGATGCACGTCGACGACGCGGTGCGGGCCGGCATGAGCCCCGAGGCCGCGCGGCGCGAGGCGCTGACGAGGCTCGGCGGTTTCGACGCGACCCGGGAGCTCGTGCGCGACCGCCGGCGCGTGCCGTTGCTCGAGTCGGCGCTGCGCGACCTGCGCTTTGCAATCCGCTCCCTGCGCAAGAGTCCGGGTTTCACCGCCGTGACCGTCGCCACGCTCGCTCTCGGAATCGGCGCCAACACGGCCATCTTCACGATCGTCCATGCCGTGATGCTGGCGCCGCTTCCCTTTCACGACCCCGATCGTGTCGTGGTGGTCTGGGAGACCAACGTGCAGCGCCCCGGCCGCTCGAACGTCATCGGGCCCGCGAATTTCCTTCGCTGGCGGGGACGGGCGACCGCCTTTCAGTCCATGTCGGCGTTCTACGATTTTCGAACGAGCCTCACGGGCAGCGGGGAGCCGGAGGAGCTCGTCGCCCAGGCCGTGACCCCCGACTTCTTTGCCACGCTCGGCGTGACGCCGCTGCTCGGCCGGGTCTTCGCGCCCGACGAGGGGCCGGATGGCCGCGATTCGGTCGCGATCCTGAGCCATGCGCTCTGGCAGCGGCGTTTCGGTGGCGATCGGACGATCGTCGGCCGGTCCATCGTCCTCAACCGGCGGCCATTCACGGTGATCGGCGTCATGCCCGCCGGAGTCGGCCTGTTTCTCAAGACCGGCTCGCTCGTCGGCAAGCCGCCGGAGCTCTGGGAGCCCTTTGCCTTCCTGCCCGAACAGGCCCAGCCGCAGGGGCGGTACATGAGCGCCATCGCGCGGCTCCGACCGGACGTCTCCCTCGAAAAAGCGCAGGCCCAGATGACCGCCATTGCCTCGAGTCTGACCGCCGAATGGCCCCAGTTCGACACCGGCTGGGGCATCCGCCTGGTCCCGATTCACGACGAGCTCGCGGGAGAGATGCGCCCCGTCCTGCTGGTGCTGTTCGGCGCCGTCGGCTTCGTGCTGCTCATCGCGTGCGCGAACGTGGCCAGCCTCCTGCTCGCCCGCGGCACGACTCGGGTCCGGGAGATCGCGATTCGAACGGCCCTCGGCGCTTCGCGCGCGCGAGTCCTTTCCCAGTTGATGACGGAGAACCTGCTGCTCGCTCTTTGCGGAGGAGCCTGCGGCATTCTCCTCGCTCGCTGGGGCGTTGCGCTCCTGCTGGCCCTGTCCCCCGCCTCCCTGACCGGGCTCGGGCGGGTTCACCTGAGCGGCCCCGTGCTCGGATTCACCGCGCTCGTCTCGATCCTGACTGCCGGCCTCTGCGGACTGGCGCCCGCCCTCGCCGGATCCCGGCCCGAGGTCCAGGAGTCGCTCAAGGAGGGGACCCGCCAGGGCACCTCCGGCGTGCGCGCACGCCGGCTGCGGAAGGCCTTCGTCGTCTCGGAGGTCGCACTCGCCGTCGTCCTGCTCGTCGGCGCCGGGCTCATGCTCAAGAGTCTGCGCACCCTCCGCCGCGTCGATCCCGGATTCCAGCGGCGGGGCATCCTCACGGCGCGGGTCAATCTTCCGTCCGCGCGCTACAAGGAGGACCCCGAGGTCATGCGGTTCTTCGAGCAGGCCGTGGAACGGATCGGCGCCCTGCCGGGAGTCCGCGCCGCGGGCGCCGTCAGCTTTCTTCCGTTTGCGGGCCTGGCCGCCGCCACAGATCTCGTGATCCAGGGCGAGCCGGTCCCGCCCCACGGGCAAGAACCCGTCACGGAGGTCCGCGTCTGCGACAACGGCTATTTCCGCGTCATGGGAATTCCCCTGCGGCGCGGCCGCATGTTCACCGACCTCGAACAGCGCCGCTCGGGCGACGTCGTCATCGTGAGCGACGCGTTCGCCCGCCGGTATTTCGCGGGCACGGAGGCCCTCGGCCGCCGGATCAGCGTCGCAATGGCCGACACCAATCCGTTCATGGAGATCGTCGGAATCGTCGCCGACATCAAGGACGCCGACCTGTCCACCGAGGCGCGTCCGATGACCTACTACCCTGTGCCGCAACTCGTGTACAACGCGATGACGCTCACCGTGCGGACCGACGGCGACGCGCTTGCGCTCGCCCCGATGCTGCAGCGCGCCATCCGCTCGATCGACAAGGACCAGCCCCTCTCCGATGTCCGGACGATGGACCAGTGGGTGGCGGCCTCGATCGCGAAGGAGCGTTTCAGCTCCGGTCTGCTCGTTCTGTTTGCGGGGCTGGCCCTCCTGCTTGCGGCCATCGGGATCTATGGCGTCATGTCGTACGCCGTGGGCCAGCGGGCCGCCGAGTTCGGGATCCGGGCGGCCCTCGGGGCCGACGCTGGCGACATCCGGGCGTTGATTCTGGGCGATGGCGCCCGGATCGCCGTGCTCGGCCTCGCCATCGGCACCCCGCTCGCGCTGCTGTTGAGCCAGGCCCTGACGAAGTTCCTGTACCAGACCCGTGGCGCCGACCCCCTCACCTTCGCGGCCGTCGTGGTCGTCCTGGCCGGCGTCGCCCTGCTGGCGAGCTATCTGCCCGCGCGCCGGGCGGCGCGGATGGCGCCCCTGGAGGCTCTCCGGCATTTCTGAGGAGCCCGCTCCCCGACGCGCCCCGACCCTGACGACTCCGGCGTCGCAGGAATGAAGGGAAGTTAAACAAGCGCTGAGCTCACGACGACGTCGTGGCTTACGATGGGCGGGATGCGAAGGCTCGCCGGCATGGTCCTCGCCGCCCTCCTCCTGTCTGCCAACGCGGTCGCCCAGCTCGACCCGACGGAGACGACCGACGGGGCCACGGAGCTCGCCCCCTGCAACGATGCGCTGTGGACCAGTGCCGAAGGTGAAACCTCCGGCGCGCCGGCGCCTCCGACGATCTGGACGATCGCGCTGAAGGACACCTTCTCCACCCTCGGCGCTCCCCTGCATTGGGACGGCCACGACTGGCTCGTCTTCGGCGGCATCGCGGCCGGTGTCACCGCGGTCGGCTTCGCCTTCGACATTCCCTTGCGCAACAAGACGCAGGCGCACCAGACCTCGACGCTCGACGATCTCACGAAGGTCGTGGAGCCCTTCGGCGCGGAGTACTCCTGGGCCGTCATCGGCGCGTACGGGATCGCCGGCTACCTCTTCCACGACAACGAAGCCAAGGACATCTTCTTCGACAGCGCCATCGCGAGCATCCTCGCCTCCGGCATCATCACGCCGACCCTGAAGTTCGTGATCGGGCGCGATCGCCCGAACGAGTCGGTGAGCAGCACCTCGTTTCATCCCTTCAGCGGCAGCGATAACTCTTTCCCGTCGGGCCACGCCACACAGGCCTTCGCGGTGGCGTCCGTCATCAGCGCGCACTCGGACCAGGTCTGGGTCAGCGTCACGGCTTACACGATCGCCGGGCTCGTCGGGTTTGCCCGGATCTACCACAATGCGCACTGGACTTCGGACGTCACCGCGGGAGCGCTCATCGGGACGTTCGTGGGCCGGGGCGTGGTCGCCTTGAACAAGAAACTGCGCGCCGGCGACACGACGGTGAGGATCGCGTTTTCGCCCCTCATCGGCCGGGACGTCAAGGGGGCGGGCTTCCTGATCGCGTTCTAGCCTTCCCTCGGCATCGGCGCGGGCACGATTCTGGCAACAGCTCCCGTCAGGGTGCGCGGACGCCGTCCGCTGCAGACCACCCGAAGGAGATGTCGTGAAGGAACCGGACCCCAAGCCCGTCCCGGAGAACGCAGCACCCGAACCGGACGAGAAGAATCCGCGCGATCGCCAGGGGTTCGAAGAGATTCCGGCGACCCAGGGGCTCAAGACGCCGCCGGTGATCGAGCCGGGCGAGGACTCCGGGGAGTGGACCCGAGGCGGCGGCGCCGATCCCAACGAGACCCGGAAAACCCCGTAAACGCCGGGTGTTCGCGGTGCGATTCCTGCAGGCCCTTTCCAGGCAGGGAGGTCCGATGGACGCGGAGGTGGAAGCCCGGACGGTGAGAGGACCACGATGGTTCGTGATCTCCGGCGGGTCCGAGCAGGACGCGGCCACCATGCTCCGCACCCTCGTCGAACGCCGCGAACGCGTCTTCGACGAGTTCGGCGAGCTGTTCGAGGCCCACCAGATCGACGCCAGCAGCATCGCGGCGAAATCCGGGCCGCGCATTCGCAAGCTCGGAGCATCCCGTTTCACGACCGACGGACGGCGCATCCGATAGCCGCGCGGGCATGCTTCCTGCAAAAGCCGGAGTCACGGAGGGTTGCCCGTGTACCACCTGATCGAAGCCGGGACGTGGAAGGGCACACGACGTTTCCTCATTGCCGCGGAGACCGGCCGCGAGGCCGCGCAGGAGATGGCGGCCCTGATCGATCGGGGGGCGAAACTGATGGACGAATCCGGCGAATGGTTCCTGGCTTTCGAGATCGATCCCGAGAGCCTCGCCGCCCTCGGCGTGCAACGGCCGCCCGTGAATGCCGTCGCGGTGCACTACACGAACGACGGGCAGCGGATGGTCTGACCTGGCTCGCGGTACGGCACCGGGGTCCTTAACGTTTTCTTCAAGAAACCGCCGGCGGCGCAGATCCGACGGAGAGTCGCCTTTTCGGGTCGTAGGAGGGCGTATGCTTTCGGCCATGGACTCCCCTTCGCTGCGCGACCGATTCGCCACCTTCCTCATCGTCGTACTCGGGATGGTCTCTTCGGAAGCGCGCGCGCAGGTCACGCCCGCCGTGACGCCGCAGAAGCTCCAGACGGACTTTCGCCCCGCTCCCGGCAGCAACTCGAACATCAACGGGGTGCTCGAGCCCGGCGAATCGGTGCAGATCGATCCGTTCTGGACCAACGCCTCGACGACGCCCCAGGCGTTCACCGGCACGGCGTCCGGACTCACGGGGCCGCCGGGAGGCACGTACAACATCGACGACGCGACCGCGGACTACGGAACGGCCGGCGCCGGCGTGACGGTCGACTGCAACAGCGCCACGGGCGATTGCTACCTCATGACCATCTCGGGCGCGCGGCCCGTCGCACACTGGGACGCGACGTTCACCGAGAACCTCTCCTTCAGCTCCGTCTTCAACACCTGGACGATCCACATCGGCAACAGCTTCACCGACGTGCTGACCTCGAACCAGTTCTACTTCTTCGTCGAGTCGCTTTTTCACAGCGGCGTGACGGGGGGATGCGGCGTCTCGATCTACTGCCCCGACACCGCGGTGACGCGCGCCCAGATGTCCGCCTTCCTGCTGAAAGCCGAGCACGGGCCGGCCTACATCCCGCCGGCGTGCACCCCGGGAGTCTTCGCCGACGTCGCCTGTCCGAGCCTCTTCGCCGACTGGATCGAACAGCTCTTTGCCGAGGGGATCACCGGCGGCTGCAGCGCCGGCCCCCCCGCGCTGTACTGCCCGGACAACCCGGTGACGCGCGCGCAGATGTCCGTCTTCCTCTTGAAGACGGAGCACGGGTCGGGCTACCTCCCGCCCGCGTGCACCCCGGGAGTCTTCGGCGACGTGACCTGCCCGAGCCTCTTCGCCGACTGGATCGAGCAGCTCTTCAACGAGGGCATCACCGGAGGCTGTGGCGGCGGCAACTACTGCCCGGACAATTCGAACACCCGCGGCCAGATGGCCGTGTTCCTCGACAAGATCATGGGGCTGCCCGGGCCTCCCCCGCCCACCATCACGCCGACGCCGCCGCCCGTGACTCCGACCGTGACACCCTCGATCACGCTGACGCCGAGCATCACGCGCACCTTCACGCGGACAATGGCGCCGTCCTTTACCCGGACGTTCACGTTCACACCGACCGGGTCCAATCCGCCGACCCAGACGTTCACGCCCACTCTCACGGCCACGGGATCGATCACGCCGACGAGGACGAATACGATCACTCCGACCTTTACGCGGACCGGCAGCAGCACGAACACGCGGACCAATACGCGCACTCCGACGTTCACGCCGACGGCGAATGGAAATCACGTCGTGCTGGTCGGGCCGCCCGCAGCCGGAGGGATGACGTTCCAGGACTCCTTCAGCGGAACTTCCCTCACGACCATTACCGCCGGCCAGACCGTCGAGTGGCAGTGGCAGACGAGCGTCCACTCCACGACCTCGGGTACGTGCACGTCGGGCTTCTGCACGCCGGATGGCCTTTGGGACTCCCAGGTCAAGAACGTCCCGTTCACATACACCCGGCAGTTCAACACGGTTGGAACGTTCGCGTACTACTGCCAGATCCACGGCGGACCGTTTGGGATGACCGGTGTGATCAACGTCCTTCCCGCGGGCGCGCCCCAACCGAGGCGTTGATCGGACTCAGGGTGCCGTAGGGGCGGGGCTTGTCCCCGCCCGCCCCGTCTCACCGTGGCGATAGCGGGCGGCCACAAGGGCCGCCCCTACGGCACGAGGCGCCGGCGCATCAGTAGTCCGGCGACGACCAACGCGGTCGCTACACTGATCCAGAGCCCGGCGATGAACCCCGGCGGCCAGTACGTGAGCCGCACCTCGTGCTCTCCCTCCGTCAGCGCCACGGCGAAGAACGGTCCGTTCGCGCGAAAGAGGGGCACCTTCGCCCCCGACGCGTCGCGCGCCGACCATCCGCCGTCCTGGACGACGCTGAGCAGGACGCACGCCGGCCCGCGCGAGACGCGCGCGCGGAACGCGATCGCGTTAGTCGACTCGACGTAGTCGGAAATCGCGGCCTCCCCACCCGGCGCCTCGCCGTTTTCGTGCCAGAGGACCCACGCCTTCGCGCGCCAGTCTCGATTCGCCGCGATCTGCCCGAATGCCCGCCCGAAGGCGGCGGTCGCGTCCATCAATGGCTCGCGCAGTCCGGGCGGAGCGGCGACCAGCCGGACGCGCTCAGGCACGAACGCTCGCGGCAGGACGGCCGTGTTTTCGTAGACGTTGCCGTCCGGCCCGACGTAGACCGTCTTCCACCGTTCGCCGGGCGACTTGCCGTCCGGAGCCGAGACCATGTACCGCACGTTGAGAAAGTCGAACACCGAAGCGTCGGTGTCGCGAAGGTGCTTGAAGTAGTCGCCGCGCGGATATCCGGCGAGTGCGTCGAGAAACGCAACGTAATCCGCACGCTCGACCGGGTCGTGCGTCCGGACATCCTCGACGCCGGCGAACACGCCCTCGTTCGGGAAGATTGCGTTTTGGACTCCTGCCACGCGGAAAGGCCGCTCCTGCTTCTCGAGGAAACCGATCAGCGGAGTCTTCGGATACAGCAGCGACGTCGGGTTCAGCGGATAGAGGCCCCGCCACTGGTGCAGCAGCTCGCCCGCGGACACCGCCGCCAGCCCGAGGACGGCCAGCCTCGGACGCGCGCGACCGAGTGCGAGCAGCGCGAACGTCAGACCGAGCGCGACGAGGGCCACGACGAGCTCGCTCCTCTGGAACGCGGGACCGCTGCCGGACAGGTGCTCCCGGCGGAAGTGCGCGTACACGGCGACGGCGGCTCCCGCCATCAGGACCGGCGCGCCGAGGGCCACGAGGACCGCGCGCCGGCGCTGTGGGGCATCGCGCGTGAACCGGTCGAGCTCGAGCGCGGCGATCGCGGGCCCGGCCAGCGCGATCCACGAGTAGAAACGCAGGGGAAACATGTTCCGGATCGCCGGAATCAGCGAGAAGACCTCCGCGAACGGCCACTGCGCGACCGCCACCCCGAGCCCGCAGACGAGCAGGCCGATGAGCGCCATTTCGGCGCGCGGGCGGCGGGAGCCCGGCCGCAGAACGAGGGCGGCCGCGGCCCACCCGACGATCCCGAAATAGCCGAGGTCCATCTCCGGAACGGCGCCGGTCGCGCGCGAGACAACCGGCGAGTGGATCAGGTCGCCGAGGGCGTAGGGAAAGAATGCCGTCACGATCCCGGGCCAGATCGGCCCGTGCGGCCGCGGCGACAGCAAGGACGCCCAGTGGGGCTTCCATGCGAGCAAGAGCCGGTTCGAGGCGAGGATCGCGAGCGCCGACGGGACGAGCAGGAACGCCGTCAGCCCTGCGGCCGCCGCTCCGGCCAGTCCGAGGCGCCGCAGCATGGCCCCGGCGTCCGGCGCGTCTCCCGCCACGCGACGGAACGCGATCCAGAGCGCCGCGAAAAGAACGCCCACGGCCAGACTCTCCGGGTGGCCGGCCAGCGCACCGACCGCGAGCACGGCGCCGAGCGCCATCGTCGCGCGCGCACGGCCCGCCGCATCCCGGCCCCGCTCCAGGAGAAAGAGCATCCAGGGCCACAGGCAGAACACCGCCGTCTGCGGAAAGAAGAGCCACTGCGAAAAGCTCAGCGAAAGGCCGTAGGCGATCGCCGCGAAAAACGCCGCGCTCTCGGAGACGCGGAGCTCCCGCACCCAGAGCCACATCCCCGCCATCGCGATCAGCAGCTTGAGCGGGCCCAGCAGGAGGAAGGCCGTGGCGAGCGGCAGCGGCAGCGTCAGAAGCGTGAACGGCGAGAACGCCGCCGACTGACTATTCGCCGCGAGCGGCGTGCCGCAGCCATTCCACCGATCGAGCAGGGGCAGGGTCCCGTCCTTCCAGGCGACCCGCACGGCCTCGGTCCAGGGGAGGATCTGCGACACCACGTCGTTGAGGTAAGCGTTGTACGGAAGGGCGTGCCCGAGCGGCAGCCAGGGATGCGTGAGCGGCACGTGATCGAGCGGCAGCGGCGTTCCGCCTCCCAGAAAGGCGCGGGGAAACGGCAGGCAGACGAGAAACACGAAGGCAGCCAGGTGCGCGCCGGGAATCCGACGCCCGAGCGACCGCGCGGCCCCGGATAGCGCCAGGGCGGCGCCGGCAAGCAGCACGATCACCAGGGACGAGCCGAACATCCGGTAAGGCTAGTCCTTCGGCATTGCCGTGCCCCAATAGTTCGCCTCGAAGAAGGGCCCGAAGTCCTGCTTCGTCATGAAATTCAGAAGCCCTACGATCTTCTTCGTCGAGCCGAACTTCCAGCGGAACGACTTCTGGAACGAGTTGAGAAAGGTCAGAAACGCGTCGTCGCCGAGCTGCTTGTGGAGCGCGGCGAGCAGCACCGGCCCCTTGTCGTAGAGCAGCCCGTTGCGAATGGCGATCTGCTTGCGGAATTCGTTCCACATGACCACGCGGTTGGCGAGCGGAATCGGCGCAGCGTCGGTGGCGAACTTCGCGCGCCCCTTCCAGTGGCCGAGCAGCATCTTGTACTCCGCGTCCCCCTTGCCCGCCTTCATGAAGAGGGCCGCCGAGTACTCCGCGAAGGACTCCGTCAGCCACTGCTCCTCTTCGCTCGGCATCTTCACCGTCTGGCCCCAGTACTGGTGCGCGATCTCGTGCGCAAACCGCTCGTTGATGCCGCCGGAGAAGATCTGGCTCTCCTCGTCTCCGAGGGGGTTGAAGGCCTCCTTGGTGATGAACATGACACCGGGCGGCGCCTGGCCGAAGCCCACCTCGTTGATCTCGATGATGTTGAACTCCGGAAACGGGAAAGGGCCCAGAAACCCGGAGTAGAACTGGATGATCGTCGACGAGAGGTCCGTCAGCTGCTTGACCGCTCGGTCGTTCTTGAGGGCGTACGTGGCGACGCGGATCGTCACGCCGTCGCGGACCTCGTCCTTGAACGTGTAATCGCCCGCGAGGACGATCGGCCACATGATGGGGTGGTCCTCCCGCGTTTCGAGGACGTTCTCGTCGCCCTCGGCCGCCCGGCGGACCGTGCGCCCGGTCGCGAAGGGGATGAACGGCTTCTTCACCTTCACGAGGGAGTGGAACGTGAAGAACTGCTCGCAGAGCTCGGGCTGCGGGAACCACGACCACACTCCGAGTTCCCAGTAGCTGTCTCCCCCGGGGCGGACCAGGAAGTCTCCGTCCATCTCGAACCGGATCTTCACCGGTCGATCGGGCGGCGCCGGTTCGCGAAGATGGACCACGACTTCGTCCCGGTGGTGCGAAAACCCGAGCTCGCGCCCCGCTTCGTCCGTGACTTTCACGAGGTGCTCCAGACGCCGGACGTAGTGCGCGCCGAACGTCGTCAACCGGCTCGAGTCGAGGTCGAAACGGAAGACACTCTGCGGCATTTTCTGGGGGATCAGGGTCTCGACGACCGAGATCTTCACGTCCTTGTCAGCGGAGGCCATCACCGCGAGGTCGACGTCCGTCAGGACGAATCGCGGCTGGGGCGGGTCCCTCGGGTCCCAGCCGCTCGGCTGGCGGGACAGCAGGACCGGAAAGAGCGCGTTCTTGATTTCCACTTCGTTCGAGCTGCGCGAGCGCAGAACGCGCAGGGACTCGGTCGGGTTTTCCATGCCGTCGCGCACGTAGACGAAGGGGTCCTCGCCGCCCTCCGCCTCGACCCAGACGTAGGACGCGGTCGGGGCGTTGAACCGCTCGAGGGCGAAGCCGAAGGAGCGCGGCGAGCCGCGCCGCTCCCGAAACATCTCTTCGTGCGCCCGCAGGCCGGCGTTCAGCGGCAGGGGGCCGAGGCCCGTCAGCTCAGGCAGGGGCTCCCCGACCGCGAGCCAGAGCAGCCGCGTGAACTTGTCCCGGAGCCGCACGCCCTTGCCGGATTTCTCGGGCTTCAGACCCGAGGACTTGTCCGCGACGAACGTCACGACGGGCGCCTCGACCGGGTCCACCGACTCGTACTCCATGGTCCCGCTGCCATCGAAGTAGATGCCGACGCGCTCCGAGCCCAGCATCACGTATGCGGCGCGGCCGAGGGTCAGCGTGCACGTAAAGTGGCCAGTCGTCAGCTTCAGGTTCGCGACCTGGGCGGACGCCTCGGCAATCTTGGGCTTCTCGAACGCATCGATCGTCTCGAGAAATCCCGGCGGCCCGGCCTGCCCGGCGGCGAGCCCGGCCGAAAGAATCCCGGCAAAGACGAGCCCGAGCGTTCCGTTTCTCGACATTCGTTCTCCAATCCGGCGCGCACCGGGGGTCTTCCGGGCCTTTGTGTCGTGGTCCTGCGCGAAAAAGCTTGGGCGAATTCTACGCCACCGTCCCCGACTCGCGTCGTCCTACAATGTGTTCACGAGTCAATTGAACGCCGTGCCGATCACTTTTCTGCTCGATGCGCCACGCCGTCGAATTCGCACGACGGTCGAGGGTCCCGTGACGGTCGACGACGTCGCCGCCCATTTCGAGACGCTGGTGCGCGAGCAGCACGTGGGCTACGCCGATCTCATCGACGCCCGTAATGCGAAGGGGCCGGGCTGGTTCTCGGCGGACGTCCGGCGCGCGGCCGAGCTCGTGCGCAACGCCGGCGGCGGCGGCCCCGTAGGGCCGCGGGCCATCCTGGTGTCGAGCTCCGCCGCCTTCGGCATGGTGCGGATGCTCTCGGTCCTGCTCAATCCCTGGATGCCCCTCGAGGTCTTCCGCGATCCGGCCTCGGCCGAGGAGTGGCTCGACCTGGTCTCGTCCCCCCGGTAGCGGGCGTATCCTCCCGGATCTCCCATGTCCTACACGACGGAGTTCATCGACGACGGCCGAGGGGTCCTTCACGTCGGCACGGGAGTCGTCCACGGCGACGAGATCCACGCCGGCGCGATGGAGGATCACCGGGTGGAAGCGCGGGCCCGCGCCCTGCGCTTCGGGCTCGTGGACCTGACCGACGTGACGGAGCTGCGCATCACGAGCGAGCACGTCCGGGCGATCGCGGCCGAATCCCACATCACCGCGCGCCTGGCGCCCCACGTCTCGGTCGCCATCGTCGCTCCCCGCGACTCGATCTACGGAATGGCCCGGATGTGGGAGATCCTCGTCGAGGGCACCGGCTGGGACATCCGGATCGTCCGACTGCGCGAAGAGGCGCTCGACTGGCTGCGCCCCGTTCGCCTGGGCAGGGACTAGGCCCTGTCGGAGCGCCGCGAGCTCGGATTCTGGTCGGCGTCGGCCCTCGTCGTCGGCCATACGATCGGCGTCGGCATCTTCTTGACCCCCGCGGAGCTGATCGGCGCGCTCGCCTCCCCGGCGCTGACGCTCGGCCTCTGGCTCGTCTGCGGCGTGCTGGTCCTCGCGGGAGCGCTCACCTTCGGCGAGCTCGCTGCGCGGTACCCCCGGGCCGGCGGCACATACGTCTACCTCCAGGAAGCCTGGGGGCCGCGGGTCGCCTTTCTCTACGGCTGGCAGAGCATCCTCATCATGGATCCCGGCGTGACCGCCGCGCTCGCTCTGGGCCTGGCGCCCTACCTCGTCGTGCTCTTCCCGGCCGCCGCGGGAAGCGAGCGATGGCTTGCGCTCGCGACGGTCTGGGTGCTCGCGCTCGTCAACATGGCGGGCCTCAAGTTCAGCGTGCGGGTCCTCAACCTGCTGACGGCCGTCAAGGTGCTCGCGCTGGCGGCGGTCGTCGTCGGGTCGTTCGCTCTCGGAGCGGGCAGCTGGGACCATTTCACGCCGTTCACCTCTCGCCGCGCCGGCGCCCCGCCGCTCGCGGAAGCGCTGGGCCTCGGCCTGATCGGCGCCTTCTACTCGTTCGGCGGCTTCTGGGAAGCCAGCCGCGTGGCCGGCGAGATGCGCGACCCGCGGCGCCAGCTGCCGCGCGCGCTCGGTCTCGGCGTCGCCGCGGTTACCGCGATCTACCTCCTGACGACCCTGGCGTTCCTCTACCTGGTGCCGTCCGACCAGGCCACCACCGCCGGGGAATTCGCGCGCCGCGCCGGAGCGGCCCTGCTCGGGCCATCGGGCGCGCCGGCGCTCGCCGCGGTCGTCGCCGTGTCGGTCGTCGCGAGCGTGATGGCGCTCCTGTTGATGGCGCCGCGCATGTACCTGGCCATGAGCGGCGACCGCCTTTTTCCCGCCGCCCTGGCCGCGCTGCACCCGGCGACCCAGGCCCCGGCGCGCGCGACGGCGATGCTCGCCGCCGTTGCGAGCCTCTTCGTGCTCTCCGGAACGTTCCCACAGGTCGTCGCTTTCTTCATGTGCACGACGCTCGTGTTCATCGCGCTCGCCGCCGCAGGCCTCTTCGCCGTGCGGCGACGGCGGCCCGACGCCGGCGGCTTCCGCTGCCCCGGCTACCCCGCGACGCCTGCCGCCTTCGTGCTCCTCGTCGGCGCGGTCATTGCCATGATCGCCATGGCCCGGCCGGCTCCGGCGCTCGGCGGCTTCGCGCTCCTCCTGCTCGGCATCCCGGCCTACCGGATATTCTTGTCGCGGGGAGCGCTCGGTGCGGGCGCCCCCGGGGGAGGCGCGTGATGACCTGGATCAAGACCATTGCGTATTCCGAGGCGGACGCGAAGCTGCGCGAGGCCATCGATCGCCAGCGCGAGCTGTACCCCACGGAGTACGGCCAACCGACCGGCGTCACGGACGAGGCCGGGAGCATCGTCGCCTCGCACTCGCTCATTCCGGACGCGAGCTTCCACGCCTTCGCGACCTTCGGCGCGCTCATGTCCCCGGACCTGCCGCTCACCCGCCGCCAGCACGAGATGATCACCACTGTCGTCTCCGTGACCAACCGGTGCCACTATTGAATCGAGTCACACGCAGAGTTTCTGCGTCGGGTCACGCTGGACGAGGGGCTGGTCGAGGCGATCCGCCGCGACTACCGGACCGCGCCGATCGAAGAGCGGGACCGCGTGATGCTCGACTTCGTCTCGGAGCTGACCCGCGACGCCACACGCATCGCGCCGGAACATCACGCGCGGCTGCGGGCCGTCGGCTTCGACGACCGGGGAATCCTCCAGATCACGCTGATCGCTTCCTGGTTCAACTACATAAACCGGGTCGCCGACGCTCTCGGAGTCGGTCGGGGCTGACAAGGCTCGCACGCGCGGTCCACCGCGTGATAAATAAACGCCTGGCTTTCGGAGGAGACCGATGAGACGTTCGTTCACGCGTCCGGGGCTGGTGCTTCTGGGATTGCTCGGCATCGCCACACTCACCTTCGCCTTCGTCTCGGCCCAGGACCCGGCGGGGACCGCTGACGACGTTCAGACGCAGGCCACTGCGGGCGACCCGCAGTGGCCGCGCGTCATCGAAGATGGCGGCGTCACCTTCACCATCTACCAGCCGCAGATCGACAAGTTCGACGACACGGTCCTCGAAGCCCGCGCCGCCGTCCAGGTCCAGACGCCCGTCGACGACAAGACGCAGACGACCTACGGCGTCATCTGGATCAGGGCCAACGCGTTCATCGACAAGGAGACCGAGCTCGTCCAGCTCGACGACATCCAGATCACGAAGGCCAACTTCCCCACGGCCGGCGACAAGGTGGACCAGTACCTCGAGGTTTTCCGGCGCTACGCCGAGCAGGGGCGCACGATCTCGCTGGCCCGCATCGAGGCCAACCTCGCGATCGCGCAGGCCGACAAGAAGGGCAACGCCGTCCCGCTCAAGAACGACCCGCCACGGATCTACTACCGCACGTCGCCCGCGCTCCTGATCATGATCGACGGCGATCCGGTCCTGCGCGACGTCGAGGGCGCGGGTCTCCAGCGCGTGCTCAACTCGCGCAGCCTGATCCTCAAGGACGCCAGCGCCTTCTACACGCCGATCGGCGACCGCTGGGTCACGGCATCGGCCGTGACGGGGCCGTGGCGCCTGGCCGCGAGCGTTCCGTCCAACGCCCAGCAGATGCGCGACGCGCTCGCCAAGGACGAGAACCAGTCGCAGGCCGACCTGCTCGAGGATCCGGGCGAGGACGTGACGGCCCTGCTCGGCAAGGGGCAGATTCCCGACATTATCGTCTCGACCGTACCGGCCGAGCTCGTCGTGACCCAGGGCGCGCCCGACATGAAGCCGATCGCAGGAACGCAGATCCTGTACGTCGCCAATACCTCCGGCGACATCCTGCTCGACCTGTCGGACCAGGACTACTACGTGCCCCTGACCGGCCGCTGGTTCCGCGCGAAGTCGCTCGATGGGCCGTGGCAGTTCGTCGACGGCGCCAATCTGCCGAAGGACTTCGCGAAGATCCCGCAGAACAACCCGAAGGCCAACGTGCTCGCGACCGTCCCCGGCACGCCCGCCGCGCAGGAAGCGGTCATCGCCAACAGCATTCCGCAGACCGCCGAGGTCAACCGCGAG
>Ga0207641_10002582_pt1 | contig 16638 bp, 15 predicted proteins | sample KBSSwiS62_FD_184306 | JGI IMG/M metagenome (GOLD analysis project Ga0207641, IMG submission 184306) | Switchgrass rhizosphere microbial communities from Kellogg Biological Station, Michigan, USA - KBS Switchgrass S6-2 (SPAdes) (version 2) | ecosystem: Host-associated > Plants > Roots >... | reverse complement strand
ATGATTCAGCGCGGCAGCGTGATGGACATGCCGCGCTATCCCGGCGACCCGTCCACGCCGGGACGTCCGTCGAAGAGCGGTGTCGAGCGGATTCCAATCGACAAGATCGAAACCTTCGCGCCGATTCCGGTTCAGCCGATGTCGTATCGCGACGGTATCGAGCTGCTCAAGCGGCTGAAGGGACCGGTCGCGCCGGAAGCCTGGCGGGGATCGCTGCCGACGACGTACCACATCGGTCCCGGTCCGGCGAAGGTCCACATGAAGCTGCAGATGGACTATGCCCAGCGGCGGCTGATCAACGTCGTCGGGCGAATCGCGGGAGCGGTGGCGCCGGACGAATGGGTCATCGTCGGCTCGCATCGCGACGCGTGGACGTTCGGCGCCTCGGATTCGGTCAGCGGTCATGTGTCGATGATGGCGGTGGCGCGGGCGATGGGCGAGATGATGAAGAAGGGATGGCGGCCGCGCCGCAGTGTCTTGTTCGTCAGCTGGGACGGCGAGGAACAGGGGCTGCTCGGATCGACCGAGTGGGTCGAGGATCTGCAGGACGAACTGAGGTCGAAGGCCGCGGTGTACGTCAATCGCGACGCCGGCGCCGGCGGATTGAACTTCAGCGGCAGCGCCGTCCATTCGCTGACGCCGTTCATTCACGAGTTGGCGAAATCCTTTCAGACTGAAGGTCAGGCGAAAACGTTGTACGACGGCTGGCTCGAACGGGCCCGCGAGCAAGCACCGCCAAAGGAGGGTCAGCCGGCGCTGAAGGCGCCGCCGGTGGGTGCGCTTGGATCCGGATCGGATTACACCGCCTTTCTCGATCACGTCGGTATCCCGTCATTGGACATGGGGCTCAACGGCCGCGGCGGCGACGGCACGTATCACTCGACCTACGACAACCCGACGTGGTTCAAGAAATACATCGATCCGGGATTCAAGTACAGCGTGCTCGCGGCGCAGGTGACCGGCGTCGCGCTGCTGCGGCTCGCGGACGCCGACGTGCTGCCGTTCGACTACGAGGCCTACGGCCGCCAGATTCTCGAGTACGTCGGCGAGATCGAAGAACTTGCCGCCAAAACGTCCGCCGACGGCGCGAAACGGATCGATTTTGCCGGCCTCAGGTCGGCGGCGGACGCGTTCACGGCCGCGGGCGTAACTGCGCGCGCGCGCGCCGATGCGCTGCTGTCAGCTCCTGAGGCCACCGCGATTGCGCGCCTGAATCAGACGCTCATGCGGGTCGAACGCGACTTGATCGAGCCCGCGGGGTTGCCGGACCGGCCATGGTACCGGCACGTCATCTACGCGCCGGGGTTGTACACCGGGTACGGCGTGAAGACCATTCCGGGGGTGCGGGAAGCGATCGACGCTTCCAACTTCACCAGGGCCGCCGAACAGGCGCAGGTGGTCATCCGCGCGCTGCAACGCGCGGCACGCACGCTGCGGGGCGAAGGATCTTAACCATGGCGATCGACAGGCAAGGCACCGGCCTCACCGTGCTGCGGATCTGCCTCGGCGTCTTTTTTTTCTTCGAAGGGCTGGGGAAGATTCGCTGGCTCCTCGACACGTCGCCGCTCGCCGCGATGTTCGCAGGCTGGTCGCAGGCGGCGCCGCCCGGGTCGGTCAGCCACTGGTATCTGGAACGGATCGCGGTTCCGGGCCTTGCGGTTTTTGCGAGGCTCGTTCCACTCGGCGAAATGACGAGCGGTCTCGCGCTGCTGCTTGGCACCTGGACGCCGCTGTTTGCGTTGATCGCCTTCTTCATGGCGCTGAACTTCCAGATCGCGAGCGGCGCCGTGTTCAAGTACAGCTTTCTGACCAGCGGATACGGTCTGCCGGTGCTCGGCGGGACGCTCGCGCTCGCACTCGGCGGCATACGTCTGCCGTGGAGCATCCGCTGAAGTCTCAAGTCTCAACTCTCACAAGTTTCAAGTTTCAAGGCTCATCGTCAGTTGACAGTGTGAGCGGAGCCAGAGCAGCTGATAGATGAGGGCGCATACGCCGGATCCGGGAACAGGATCGCGAGCGCAATGATGAAGAGCGAGTGGTTCGAACGGACCGCAGGAGGCAGCCCGCGGAGTAGACCAGCTTCAGTGAACGCGACGGTCCCAGTCGTCCGCGCGGCCGCCTGAATAAACGTCGAATTTCTTACGGAGACGATTGATCTTCCATTTCAGATAGCGGTACTTCATCTCCGAGATGGGATCGACGTGAGAGCCCTTGAGGTACAGGTACCCGACGAGAAGTCCGCCCAGATGCGTCGCATTGGCCACGCCGCCGGCTTCGCTGAGCGACGCGAAGACGGCGATGGCGCCCAGGATGGTGACGCACAGCCTGGCGGGCACCCAGAACACGATCAACAGGATCGGGCGCTCCGGGAAATAGATCGCGTACGCGAGCAGCAATCCGTAGATCGCGCCGGACGCGCCGATGATGTTGACGTTCTGCAGCGACCGAGCGAACCCGAACGGCAGCAGCGAGAACAGCACCGTCAGCACCGCGGCGCCGATGCCGGTCACGAAATAAAATTTCAGGAAGTACCGCGTACCCCACGTCCGCTCCAGCTCAGCTCCAAACATCCACAGCGCGAGCATGTTGAACACGATGTGGAAGACGCCGCCGTGCAGAAACATGTAGGTCGCGAGCTGCCAGATCCAGAACGAGTGCAGGACCAACGCGGGATGCAATCCCAACAAGGCCGTCACGATCGGGAACAGCACCTGCGCGACGAACACGACGACGTTCGCGCCGATCAGCATCTGTAACGTGGTCGAGATAGGGCCTGGGCCGAAGGAGAACGAGGAGGCGTACGGTGAAGCGGGGCGGCGCGGCATGGGCAGATCCGAATGTACTACATCCTGGCATCCAGCAATTTTCGTACCCTGGCCTGTAGCAGGCCGACGGCGTCGGCGAATTCGGCAACGCGCAGGAAAGTGGCCATCGCGCCGAGGATGAACAGACCGCCGCCGATTGACGTCCCGAGGCGTACGATTTGTGGCACCAGCCCCATTCCCGGTGCGACGCGATTCATGACGTGCTGAATCGCTAAAGTTGCCGCCGCCATCACCGTCGCGGCAATCACGATCTTGACGAACACGGCCGGCAATCGACGTCCTCCCAGGCCCTCCAGCCGACGCCGGAGCAGCCAGATCAGCATCGCCGCGTTCCCAACCGCGACAAGCGAGGTGGCAAGCGCCAGCCCCCGAAATCCCAGCCACCTGACTAACAACAGGCTGAGAGCGATGTTCGCGGCGATCGCGGCTGTGCTCACGAACACGGGCACGCGGCTTTGCCGTATCGCGTAGAAGGTCGGCGACACGATTCGCGCCGCCGAATAACCCACGAGGCCGAGCGCGTACCATTGCAGCGCCGCCGCCGTCGCGACGGTATCCGACGGCACGAACTGTCCACGCTCGAACAGCAGTTGTACGATTGGTGTGGCGAGCGCTACCAGCCCGAGCGTCGCCGGCACGTTGACCATCAACATCATTGCGAGCCCGCGCGCGACGGCCTCGCGCATCCCGGCGCGATCGTCGACCGCGGCATATCGCGAGACGGCCGGCAGGAGCGCAGTCCCGATCGACACCCCAAACAGACCGATCGGCAGATACATGACGCGGAAGGCGTACGTCAACCACGACACCGCGCCCGTGCCCTGGCTGGTCGCGAGCAGCGTGTTGACGAAAATGTTCACCTGAGTTGCGGCAAGGCCGATCGTGCCGGGACCCATCAGGACGAGCACTTGCCGCAGGCCGGCATCGCCGGGATCGAACACCGGCCGATAGCGGAACCCTTCGCGACGCAACGGCGGCCATTGAATCGCGACCTGTCCCGCGCCTCCGACCAGGGCCGCGATCGCAATAGCCATAATCCGCGGCAGCCCGAGCGATGGCATCAGCGGCACCAGTGCCACGCCGCACACGAGCGTGGCGACATTGAACATTGCCGGCGAAAGGGCCGGCACAAAGTAATGGTGCAGCGAGTTGAGCATGCCCATGGTGGCTGCCGCGACGGCAACCATGGGAAGAAATGGCAGGACGATGCGCGTGAGCTGAACTGTCAGTTCGAGCTTGCCGGGCACCTGTTCGAAATCGCGCGCATACGCGCCGACGAGCGGCGTGGCGAACACGATTCCGGCAACGACCAGCGTGCCAGTGACGATCAGCAATGCGTTCAGCAGGTTGTTCCCGAGGCGCCACGCATCGTCCTTGCCGCGCAGCGTGAGATGCCGGGTGAAGGTGGGCACGAAGGCCGCGCTCATCGCTCCCTCGGCGAAGAGATCGCGGACCAGGTTCGGAATGCGGAACGCCACAATGAAGGCGTCCATCTCGTTGCCAGCGCCGAACAGCGCCGCCAGCATCTGATCGCGAGCCAGGCCAAGGAGCCGACTGGCGAGCGTGGCAGCGCCGGCGACGCCGGCCGAGCGCGCCAGCCGACCGTCTGGGGCCTCGGTCATCGGGGGGCGCGAGTGTAGCAGCCCGGACACAAAAAAGGCCCGCCGCGCTTTCGCGTGACGGGCCAAAGGAGGATGGATGAGAGGCTGGTTAAAAGCCTTCTCACAGCGTTAGACGGCCAAGGCGGCAGAAAAGTTTAAGACGTCGAGGTTAGCCTCTGCCGGACGAGCTCATTCACAGTTTTACCGTCGACGCTTTGGCCGGCGAGCCGGGCCATGGCCGCTTTCATGACCTTCCCCATGTCCTTCGGCGATGTCGCGCCGGTTTCCTGGATGGCCTCGGCGACAGCCCGTTCGACCACAGCCGGATCGGCCGCCGGCGGCAGGTACTCCGTGAGCACCTCGATTTCGGCCGACTCCTTGTCCACCAGATCCTGGCGGCCGCCCTTCGTGAATTGTTCGATCGAATCTTTGCGTTGCTTGACCAGCGAGGCCACGACCTGAAGGGCCTCGGCGTCGTCCAGGGCGCGACCGCGTTCGACCTCGCGATTCATGAGGCCGGCCTTGAGCATCCGGAGGGTGCTCAGGCGGAGGGCGTCGTGCCGGCGCATCGCATCGGCAATGGCGGCATTCAGGTCCGCGATGCGAGGCACGCCCTTACTGTTGAGCGCCGCCACGTCCGTTCGGACGAACAATCTGGCCGGGCTGTGGCGGCGGAGGTTGTATGGATGGCGACTGTCCCGGCTGGGGCTGCGCCGGAATGATCATTCCGGGAACGGCAACACCTCCACCCGGGGGGGCTGTCGGTGTTGTGCCAAACGTGGGCGTCGGTTGAGCGGCTTGGCCGCCCTGCACCGATGGAACGCCGGACCCCGGCCCGCCGACTTGCGGCGGCGGAAATGCGTTGAACACCGGCGGACGCGGCACCTGCGGACTCTGGACGCTGGCGGCCCGCGCGTCGTCGGCGTCGTCGTCCGGCGGTGGCGCCGCGGGAGTGAACTGCGGCTGCTGGAACGCCGGTGCGGGCGCCGCGGCCGCGCCCGCGGCCGCGGCTCGAGGCGCGGCGACGGTCGGCATGACAATGATGCGATCGAACATGGACAAGTCCGCGGCGGCGGTCCCTCGAGGTGCCGCCATGTAGCCGCTGACCGACCGAAGCAGCACGTCGAGCGCCTGCGCTTCGGGAACGTTGCTCAATTCGATCGTGAGGGGTCCGCCGGGAATGCGCTCGACGTTGACGACCTTCGTCTGTCCGACCCGCGCCCATTCGGCGAGAATCTGTCGCACGGTCGCATCTTTCGCGACGATCGACACCCGGCCGTCATGCAGTTGCAGTTGCACATCCGCCGACGACACGGACGCCGTCAGCAGCGACATGACAATCGCGCCCGACAGTGATTTCCCCATGGGTGGTATTTTACCCCTACTTGCGCCTGAAATCGTCGATCACCTGGACCAGGATATCGTCCAGATCGTGCTTCGGCTCGTAACCGATAAGTCCTTTAACACGTGTCAGGTCGGGCACTCTGCGCGGCATGTCCTCGAATCCGGACTCGTAGGCCTCGTCGTAGGGAATGTGCTTGATGATGGACTTCGATCCACTCAGGTCGCGGACGCGCTCCGCCAGCTGCGTGATCGTGACTTCCTGCATATTCCCAATATTGATCACCTGTCCGATCGCCTTCGGCTCGGCGACCAGTTTCAACAGGGCGCCGACGACGTCGGCGACGTGTGTGAAGGCGCGTGACTGCTTGCCGTCCCCGAATACGGTGATCGCCTCGCCCGCCAGCGCCTGGCGGACGAAGTTGGGGATCACCATGCCGTACTGCCCGGTCTGACGCGGGCCGACCGTATTGAAGAAGCGAACGATGATGACGGGCAGCTTGCGTTCCTTCCAGTACGCGAGCGCGAGGAATTCGTCGATCGCCTTGCTGCACGCGTAGGCCCAGCGATGCTTTGGCGTCGGCCCGAGCACGAGATCGGAATCTTCACGAAACGGCACATCGTCGCTCTTGCCGTAAACCTCGGAGGTCGAGGCGAGGACGACGAGTTTCTTTTTCTTGTTGGCGTGCTTCAGCACCACTTCGGTGCCGTGCACGTTGGTCTCGATGGTGTAGACCGGCTGTTCGACGATCAGCTTCACACCGACGGCGGCGGCGAAATGAAAGACCACATCGCTGCGATCGATGAGCTCGGCGAGCAGACTCTCGTTGTTGACGGTGTCGATGAAGTACTCGAACCCGGGACGTCCCTTGAGATGGGCGATGTTGTCGAACGACCCGGTCGACAGGTTGTCGAGGATCAGGACCTCGTGGCCCTGCGCGAGCAGGGCGTCGGAGAGGTGGGAGCCGATGAACCCGGCTCCGCCGGTAACCAGGGCACGCACGCGACGCAGTCCTTTCGTCAGGAATCGAAGGCGTTCACCGCATCGGCGATCGCATCGACATCGTCGTCGTGCATCGCGGGATGGAGCGGCAGCGAGAGTATCTCATGGCAGACCTGCGATACGACCGGACAGCCGGCTGGCTGGCCCGCCGCGAACGCCGGCTGTTCCGGGATCGGCAGCGGGTAGTGAATAAGCGTCTCGATGCCGCGCGAGGCGAGGTGTGCCTGTAAGGCCCGCCTCCCCGCATCACTCGGCTGACGCGCCTCGTCGCGTCGTACCCGTACGACGAACAGGTGATAGGCATGGCCGGGATCGATCTCCGGCACCGGGTCGACCGAGCCCCCGCGAAGCCGCTCGCGATAGCGCGCCGCGAGCGCCCGCCGTCTGGCGGTCCAGCCGCCGAGGCGAACCAGCCGCTCGCGCAAGATAGCGGCCTGCATCTCGTCGAGGCGGGAATTCACGCCCGGCTCCTGATGATGGTAGCGATCGGTCTGACCGCCGTTGCGCAGCCGTCGGAGCGTCGCGGACAACCCCCCGTCGTTCGTGACGATCGCTCCGCCGTCGCCGAGCGCGCCGAGATTCTTGGTCGGGTAGAAGCTGAACGCGCCCGCGATCCCCATCGTCCCCACGGGCCGGCCGGCCGCGGTGGCCAGATGCGCCTGACAGCAATCCTCGACCACGGGAATGCCGTGCCGCGACGCCACGGCCGCAATCGCTGTCATGTCCGCCGCCTGTCCGTACAGGTGCACGGGCAGGATGGCGCGTGTTCGCGGTCCGACGGCTTCCGCGATCCGAGCCGGATCGATCGTCAGGCGCCGCGGGTCGATGTCGGCAAATACCGGACGCGCGCCGGTCATCAGAATCGCGAGCGCCGAGTAGGCCGCTGACAGCGGCGTCGTGACGACCTCATCGCCCGGGCCGATACCCAGCGCGCGAAGAATCAGGGCGATCGCGTCCGTGCCGTTGCCGACGCCCACGGCGTGAGCCGCGCCCGACGCGTCGGCGAACTCCCGCTCGAACGCCTCGACCTCCGGACCCAGCACGAACCAGCCGCGCTCGATCACGCGCTCGATCGCGCCGCGCACCGCGGCCGCGTCCTCGCCGGGGACCAGCGACATGAAGGGAATCCGCACGGCGCTCATACCTTGACGGTCTGGTGCGCGCCGGGATCGCCGACGTACTGCTCGAAGTGCTCGCGGTAGAACGCGATGGTGCGGCGGAGTCCCTCTTCGAGCGGCACCACCGGCGTCCAGCCGGTGGCGCCGGTGAATTTGCGTGAGTCCGCGTAGAAGCTGCCGATGTCGATCGCCCGTTTCTCCTCCGGCCAGTCGACGTGTCGTGTCGACCCGCTGCCCGCCAGGCGAACCAGCATCGCGGCCAGATCGCGATGGCTGATCGGCTGTGTGCCGCCGACGTTGAAAACGTCGCCGTTACAGGCATCGCTGGCGCCGGCCCGGAGAAACGCGTCGGCGGCGTCGTCGACGAACACGAAGTCGCGCATCTGCGAGCCGTCGCCGTAGATCTGAATGGGGCGATCCTCGATCGCCAGCCTGATAAACCAGCCGATGAATCCCTGGCGGTTGTGCCGGATCAGTTGCCGGGGCCCGAACACGTTGGTCAGCCGCAGCGAGCAGGCGCGGACACCGAACACGTTGTTGTAGACCAGGTGGTAATACTCGCCGGCGGCCTTGTTGATGCCGTTGACGTCGGTCGGCCGAACGAGGTGGCTTTCGTCGACCGGCAGCGACACCGGCCGTCCATACACCTGACGCGTCCCGGCGAACACGACCTTCACCGTGGGATTGAAGTTCCGGCATGCCTCGAGGACCGTGAGCTGGCTGCGACAGTTGATCTCGAGGTCGGTGTAGGGGTCGCGCATGCTGTCGATGTGGCTCACCTGCCCGGCCAGATTGAAGATGACGTCGCGACCGCGGACGAGATGGTTCATCGTCGTCTGCTGACGGATGTCGGCGATGTTGACGCGGACGCGGTCGGTGATGCCGTGGATGTTGAACGGATTACCGCCGGCGTCTGGCAGGAACGAATCGACGAGGAGCACGTCGGCGCCGAGCGCCACCAGCCGGTGCGCGAGGTTGGAGCCGATGAACCCGAGTCCGCCGGTGACCATCACCGCGCGGCCGCGGTAGTAGTCGCGATAGTCCGCGGTCACGGGCGCTGCGAGCTCGGATACGCGCGGTCGGCGGCGTCGCCGCGTGCCACGAGCGGCCTGACGTCGGCACGCAGATGCTGACGGCGGATCACCAACGCGAACCACAGCCGGAGGACGTCGACGCCGGTCTTGACCACCCGGCGGACGTTGAAGAACTGCGACTTGCCGAAGGCGCGGTGGTAGTGATGGACGGGCACTTCGACAATCCGGAACCTGGCATCCTCGATCTTCTTCATCATCTCGAGGCAGATGACACCGCTGGTCTTTTCAAGATTGATGCGTTCGAAAATCGTCCGGCGCATCAGGCGGAAGTCGCAGTCGACGTCGCGGACCGTCAAGCCGAACATCACGCTCACGATGTGGTGATAGAGACGGCCGATGATGATCCGGTGCATCGGATCCGATCGGCTGATCTTGTAGCCGTTGACCAGATCGGCGTCCGGCGTCATTCGCGCCCACAGTGCGGACAGTTCCGCCGGATCGTACTGCGCGTCGCCGTCGGTGTAGAAAATCAGCTCCTTGGTGGCCGACCGGAATCCGGTCTGCAGCGCACCGCCGTAGCCGCGGTTCTTCGCGTGGTGGACGACCCGCACGTGGGGATAGGTGCGCGCCAGTTCGTCGAGGATGGCGGGCGTCGCGTCCGCGCTTCCGTCGTTGACGACGATCACCTCGAAGTCGGGCGTCAGTTCCGCGGCGGCCTGAACGGCGCGGATGACCATGCTCGCGATGGTGCCGCTGTCGTTGTACGCCGGGAAGAAGACGCTCAGACCCGCGGGCTTCGGGGCCTGGGACGCTGACATGAAAAGCCCCTAAACCATAGCACGAAAAGGGCTCAGCGGACCTGCCTCGCAGAAGCTCTCATGGCAAAACCGAGCGAACGTGTGACGCCCTGTGTCCCCCGTCATCGCGGCGTCCGCCCCTCGAATCGCAGCGATGAAATCTGCTCCGAGATCAGCCCCACCAGGAAAATGACGACGCTGAGAATGATGAGCAGCACCGACGAGTTCGTCACGTGCGATTGCTTCGCGATGGTCCACGCCGCGTAGGCCGCGCCAATGACGAACGCCGACAGGCTGATCGGCAGGAAGATTCGAAGCGGGCTGAAGATCGTGATCACTTTCAGGAGGATAAGAAAGAACGACACGCCGTCGGCGCCGAGGCGGATCTTCGACTCGCCACGGCGCCGCGCCGCCTCGACCGGCTCGAATCGCACGCTGTAGCCGGCCTTCATGAACGCGAGCGTCGTGGTCGTGGGTGTCGAGAATCCGTTCGGCAGCAGGTGCAGGAACTCGAGCAGGCAGTCGCGCCGGGCCGCGCGGAAGCCTGACGTGAGATCGGGGATCCGCTGTTCGGTGAGGTAACTGGCGATGCCGTTCAGCATCGCGTTGCCCAGACGCCGGGCCGTGGTTGCCTGCGATCGAGCGGATCGCGCGCCGACGACGAGATCGTACGGACCCAGGTGCGAGACGAGCCTGATTGCGTCGGCCGGCGCGTGCTGCCCGTCGGCGTCGATGATCAGCACGTGGGCGCCGCTGGCGTGCCGAATGCCGGTCTTCACCGCGGCGCCGTTGCCCCTGTTGTAGGGATGCCTGATCACCCGGGCGCCGGCGGCCGCCGCCTCGGCGCCGGTGTCGTCGGTCGATCCGTCGTCGACGACGAGGATTTCGCGCCATCCGGCGGATGTCAGCAGGTCGCGAACGACTGCGCCGATGGCCGCGGCCTCGTTGTAGGCCGGAATGACGATGGACGTGTCCGCGGCACCGGTCGCATCAGCCATGAGCGATCAGCGATGAATCGGTGCGCCGTTCATGTGGCGAAGCGGAAGTTGATGATGTCGCCGTCCTGAACGACGTACTCCTTGCCCTCGAGCCGCACTTCGCCGTGATCGCGGCAGACGGCCATCGAGCCGCGTGCGATCAGGGCGTCGTAGCTGACGACTTCCGCACGGATGAAGCCACGGGCGATGTCGCTGTGGATTTCACCGGCGGCCAGCTGCGCCGGCGTGTGGCGCGGGATCGACCAGGCGCGGCACTCGTCCTCGCCGACGGTGAAGAACGAGATGTAGCCGAGCAGATCGTAGCTGGCGCGAATCACGCGATCGAGGCCCGACGCGCTCAGTCCGAGATCGGCCAGAAACGCCTGGGCGTCGGCCGCCTCGAGCTGCGAGATTTCGAGCTCGATTTTGCCGCAGACGGCGACCGCCGCGGTGGAGGCGTGCGACAGAAACGCCGTGAGGCCGGCGGCCTTCGCCGCGTGGTCGATCTGTGTCGCTGCGTCGCCGCCGGCCGCGAGCTGCGACTCGTCGACGTTGATGACGATCAACAGCGGCTTCGCTGACAGGAACTGGAACCCGCGCAGCCGCTTCAGATCTTCGCCCTTCAGCTCCAGCGTGCGGAGAGGCCTGCCCTCTTCGAGCGCGGCCTTGCAGAGCGTGATCACGTCGCGCTCGCGTTCGAGTTCCGCGGTCCGGCTTTTCTTCAGATCTTTTTCGAGCCGCTCGAGGCGCCGCTCCGCGACTCCGAGGTCCGCAAGAATCAGCTCGTCTTCCATCGCCTGGGCGTCGCGCGCGGGATCGACCGAGCCCGATGGGCGGGGGACCGTGGGATCGTCGAACGCGCGAACGACGTGGACGAGCGCGTCGGCGTTCTTGTACGCCGCCACGTCCACGAGCGCCTGCGCGCCGCCGGTTGCGCCCTGGGCGGCGAGATCGGTGAATTCAACCGTGGCCGGCACGCGCTTCCGCGGGTTGTACATCGCCGTCAGGCGGTCGAGTCGTGCGTCCGGCACCTTCGAGATGCCGACCGAGGTTTCGCCCTTGCCGTGCGCGGCGCGCGCCGTTTCGCGCGCGCTGGTCATGAGCTGAAAGAGGGTGGTCTTGCCGCTGGAGCCGAAGCCAATGAGCGCTGCCCTGAGCATCAGTGAAACGCGCATCGTACCACGCGGACTCCGGCTAAGGACGGAGGTCGTCTGACCGCGCCACTGCTCCAGGAAGCGTGGACCCCAAGTGCTTGTGCTGCCCAGGCGATTAAACGGCGAAAATTTGGCGTAACTTACTGACCTGGCAGATTTTGCAGTTGACATCCTATTGGGCCTCTCCTACTATTCCCGTGGAAATTTGTGGCCAAAAGTGGAGTAACTGGCGTGGTGTCTCTTGTTTAGAGGCAACGCCCCAGCCCGAATTGATGACAAGGGCAGACTCAAGGTGCCGAACGCGTTTCGCTCGCTCCTGGAGTCGAAATATGGCCGCGAGCTCTTCCTTACCAGTCTCTCGGGCGAATCGGTGCGCATCTACCCCATGCCGGTGTGGATGGAATTCGAAGAGAAGCTCGCGCGGGTACCAACGACCCATCCGGCCAAGCTCCGTTTTCTCGATCGCATCAATTACTACGGCCAGTCCGCCGAGCTCGACACCCAGGGCCGCGTGATCATTCCCTACCAATTGCGCGACGCTGCGACGATGACCGGCGACGTCGACGTGCTTGGCCAGTACAGCTACCTCGACGTCTGGAATCACGATCGCTTCCTCGCCAAATTGCAGCGCGAGCCGTACACCGACGATGACGCGCGTGCGCTCGCGGAGTTCGGGATCTGATGATGCACGTGCCGGTCATGACCGCCGAGATCCTGCAGTTTCTCCGTCCCGAACACGGCGGCCTCTTCGTCGACTGTACGGTCGGTCTTGGCGGCCACGCCCGCGCGCTGCTCGAAGCCGGGGCGACGCGGCTCGTCGGACTCGATCGCGACCTCGATGCTCTCTCACGCGCCGCCGAAACGCTCGCGCCGTGGCGCGACCGCGTCGAACTCGTCCACGCCGACTATCGCGCGATCGCCGATGTCCTGAACGCGCGGCAGATTGCCGTGGTCGACGGCACGCTCGCCGACCTCGGCGTCTCGTCGATGCAGTTCGACGCCCCGGGCCGCGGCTTCAGTTTCCAGCGCGACGAACCGCTCGACATGCGCATGGATCGTTCGCACGGCGAGACCGCAGCCGATTTCATCGCGCGGGCGACCGAAGTCGAGCTCGCCGACACGATCTTCCGCTACGGCGAAGAGCGATTCTCGCGGCGCATCGCCCGCGCGCTGGTCGAGACGCGCCGCGAGACGCCGGTCACCACCACGGCGCAGCTCGCCTCGATCGTGCGGCGCTCGATTCCGCGTCGCGGCTATACGCGCATCGATCCCGCGACCCGGACCTTTCAAGCACTTCGGATCTGGGTCAACCGCGAGCTCGACGGCCTCGATCGCTTTCTCGAGGCAGCCGTCTCGCGGCTGCGCGCGGGCGCGCGATTCGCCATCATCACGTTTCACTCCCTCGAGGATCGGATCGTGAAGCACACGCTGCGCGCCCTCGAACGCAACGAGGCGCTGATCAGGGTGCTGACGAAGAAGCCGCTGACCCCCGACGAGAACGAAGTGCAGCGCAACCCGCGGGCGCGCAGCGCGAAGCTTCGCGTGGCGGAAAGGATGGCCTGACCGTGGCTGAACCGTTCGAATACGCAATCAAGAAGGACGTCCGGAACAATCCGATCGTCCGCGAGATGGACGAGACACGGCAGCGCGAGCTCTGGAAATCGGTCGGCGTCGCCGGGTTCCTCGTCCTCGCCTTTCTGTTCTCCGCCTGGCAGCATTTCGAGCTGCTGCGACACGGCTATCAGATCGAAGAGTTGCAGCGCCAGCGCGCGGCCGAGGAAGAAATCGGCCGGCAGCTGCGGCTCGAGATCGAAACGCTGCGCTCGCCCAAGCGGATCGAGACGCTGGCCACCGGTCAGCTTCACCTGGTCGCGCCGTCCCTCGACGAAGCGATCGTGATCGAACGCGTGCAGTCGGCCGAGCCGCCTGCCAAGTCGGTTGTCGCGCGGCGATGACGAATCCTCCGGGCCCCGCCGACTGGCGCGTGCCCCTCAAGCGGCGGATCGTGTGGATGGCGGGCTGCCTGGCCTTCTGGGTCGCCTGCATCGAAACCCGGCTCGTGTATCTGCAGGTCTTCTCCCGAGCCGACCTCGTGGCGCGCGCCGAGCGCCAACAGGAGCGGACGCAGCCGTCGCCGGCCAAGCGCGGTGACATTCTCGATCGCCGCGGCCGGGTGCTCGCGACGAGCGTGGATGCCGACACGATTTATGCCGTGCCCTCGGCCATCGGCGACGCCGCCGACGCCGCGAAGCGCATCTGTCAGGCGCTCGCGGACTGCGAGGGCAGAGATCGTCAAGCGCTCGCCGACCGCCTCGGAACCCGCCGCGCCTTTACCTACGTCCGCCGTCAGGTTTCGCCCGAGCAGGCCCGTCGCGTCGGAGCGCTGAATCTCGACGGTGTCGGCTTCGTCAAGGAGAGCCGGCGTTTCTATCCCAACAAGGAGCTCGCGGCGCATCTGCTCGGCTATGTCGGTCTCGACAACACCGGGTTGAACGGGCTCGAGTACACCTACGACTCCAAGATTCGCGGCAAGCCCGGGACGATTCTGGTTCACACCGACGCACGGCGCCATGTCTTCAGCCGCTTCGAGCGTCCGCCGACTTCAGGATCGAGCGTCGAGCTGACGCTCGACGAGTACCTCCAGCACATCGCTGAACGGGAGCTCCGCGCCGGCGTCCTGATCAATCACGCACAGGGCGGTTCCGCCATCGTCATGAATCCGCGGACCGGCGAGATCCTGGCGATGGCGAACGAGCCGACCTTCAACCCGAACGCGTTCCGCGACGCGCAGGAGAACGAGCGGCGGAACCGTGCGGTCCAGGACCTCTACGAGCCCGGCTCGACGTTCAAGATTGTCACGGCGTCCGCGGCGCTCGAAGAGAAGGTGATGGAGGTCGACGCGTTGATCGACACCAATCCGGGGCGGCTGGTGGTGGCGGGACGCTCGCGTGTCATCACCGACGACGCCGGCCGCAACAACGGCCTGCTGTCCTTCACGAAAGTGATCGTCAAGTCGAGCAACATCGGCGCGGTGAAGATCGGCTTCAGAGTCGGCACGGAACGACTGAGCCGCTTCGTCGGACTGTACGGTTTCGGCAGCCAGGTGTCGCCCGATTTCCCATCCGAGAACGCCGGCATCGTCTGGAGCCCGGAGAAATGGACCGAGAGCGCGCTCGCCTCGGTGTCGATGGGTTATCAAATCGCCGTCACGCCGCTGCAGATGATCGCTGCGGTCGGCGCCGTCGCCAACGGCGGCCAGTACGTCGAGCCGCGCGTGGTGCGCGCGGTGTACCGCAACGGCGTCCGCTACCAGGCGACGCCGAAAATTGTCCGGACGGCCGTCAGCGCCGATACCGCGTCGGCTCTAACCTCGATCATGGAAGAGGTCGTCACCGACGGCACCGCGAAACGCGCGCGCATCGACGGCTTCTCAGTCGCCGGCAAGACCGGCACGGCGCAGAAACTGATCGACGGCCAGTACTCCCATTCGGATCACTACGCTTCGTTTGTCGGCTTCGTGCCGTCGCGCGACCCGGCGCTCGCGATCGTGGTCGTCATCGACTCGGCAAAAGGCCCGAACGGCGATCACGGCGGCACCGTCGCGGCGCCAATTTTCAAGAACATCGCGGAGCCGGCGCTCCGGTATCTCGGGATTCCCTCGACCGTCAATCCACCGTCGGCCGTGCTCGTCGCCCGCGGCGAGCTCGCGGCCACGACTCCGACCGCCGTTGTCAGCCGCGAGGCACCCGTCATCAGCCTGATCGCCGAAGGACCGCCTGGAACCGTGCCCGACGTCCGAGGTCTCAGTGCCCGCGAAGCGGTCAGAAAGCTCGTCACGCTCGGGCTGGGCGCGCACCTTGCCGGCGACGGCATCGTCGTGTCGCAGTCGCCGGAGGCGGGCTCGCCGCTGGACCCGGCCACCACCTGCCGTCTCGTGCTTCACCGATCGCCCCAGGTCCTGGCGCCGGCGGAACACCCATGACCTGGTCAGAGCTGCACGGCGTCCTCCGCGGCCGCGGGCTCATCCGCGCTGACGATGGGCTGCGCGCCGACGCGGCCGTGGGTGCCGTGACCGGCGTGTCGTACGACTCCCGGACGGTGACGGCCGGACAGGTGTTCGTGGCGCTTCGCGGCCAGCACGCCGACGGCACGGCGTTCGCCCGTCAGGCGATCGAGCGCGGCGCCGCCGCGATCGTCTCCGAGCAGCCCGCGCCGGAAGGCGTCCGTGTGCCGTGGGCGATGGTCGAAGACGCCCGACTCGCGCTCGCCATGATCGCGGCCGCGTTCTACCGCGATCCCAGTCGCGAGATGCAGGTGATCGGGATCACCGGCACGAACGGCAAGACCACGACGGCGTATCTCGTCGCGTCGATTTTCGAGGCGGCAGGCATCCGGTGCGGCCTGCTCGGCACGGTGGCCTACCGCATCGGCGACGTCGTCCACGAAGCGACGCGCACGACCCCGGAGGCACCGGACGTCCAGGCGCTCCTTCGTCAGATGGTCGACGAGGGTTGCGGCGCGTGCGCGATGGAAGTGTCTTCGCACGCGCTGTCGCTGCGACGCGTGGATGGGATGACGTTTGCGGCGGGAGTGTTCACGAACCTGACACGCGACCATCTCGATTTCCACGCGGACATGGACGAGTACTTTCGCGCGAAGCGTCGACTGTTCGAGATGCTGCCGAGAGACGCACCCAGCCTGCTGAACCTCGACGATCCGCGCGGCAGCGCGCTCATCGACGCGGGCGGGCGGCCGGTCAGCTACGCCATCAGCCGCGCCGCCGACATC
>Ga0207641_10002576_pt1 | contig 16662 bp, 16 predicted proteins | sample KBSSwiS62_FD_184306 | JGI IMG/M metagenome (GOLD analysis project Ga0207641, IMG submission 184306) | Switchgrass rhizosphere microbial communities from Kellogg Biological Station, Michigan, USA - KBS Switchgrass S6-2 (SPAdes) (version 2) | ecosystem: Host-associated > Plants > Roots >... | reverse complement strand
CCTTTTTTATAAAATAAATATGTTCGCATATCTCGCCTGCTTTCAGCAATAATTTCCCTTTGTGGAATGAACAAGAATAGCTATGCTTTCTAAAATAATCTTTAATACCATCACTTAAGGGATAGAAATAATTCAACGTATCAATCACTGATGAAATATCAGGAGGAATGATTTTGTTTGTTTGAACCTGTTTATGCAGACCAGCTTCACCCATTCACTTAAATGTTTTTAAAGCAGTATTCATATTCGGAGCCTTATGTCGGAAGATCAATTAACTGTTTACATTAAAAGTAAATAACATAATCTTTAACTGCAACAATTTAACTATATGATCAATCAGAATTGACTTATTGTTGAGTTGTCTTAAATGATCGCTCAAAACTTCTTCATGATCTTTATCAGCATGTTCGCGATGATCTCATATCCTTTGTCTGACGGATGGAGACCATCATAAGTAATGTCGATCGCATCTGCAGGATAAGGGTATTCATCTGTTTCCGGATTGAAAGGAATATCAATAAAATCAGGATAGGGGTAATTTTTATAAACGCCGGTTTTAGGGTCCTTTAACCGTTTATATTTTACCAGGAAATTTACAGCCAACTCTTTTTTATGATAGAGATCGACCACCTTACAATGCTCATAATGCCCGATACTGTCAATGGCCGCAGCAAATTGCTCTAATGTAAAACCATTCTTTGCCCTGTAAGATCCGTACGCATTATTTTTCGGGTTACTTATATATACGAAATCTGCCCTCTGCATAGGTGTGATCAATATGATCTTTGCTTTTTTATTCAGGCTGCGGATCTTATCAATGATGATGCGAAATGAACCATACAATGTCTTACTGCCTGTGTTGTTTTTATAATCAGTAAAAATTCCCAGTGTGTCTGCATGCCACCAATCATTGGTGCCAAGAAAAACCGAATACACATCAGATTTTACCAATCCGAGTTTTTCTATATTGGTTGCAATACGTCCTGATGTCCATCCATTATGTCCCTGGTTAATAAAATGAATACCAGGCAATGATTCAGTAACCATTGTCATATATCCTTTGCTTATTCGATTTCCTGTTTCATTGGGATGGTCATTTAAATAAGTAATAGAATCCCCAATAGCGGTCCAGCTAATTTCCTTCTTTGTAAAAGAAGTGAAGAATGATGTGATGATGAATAAGACAAGCAGCTTTTTCATGTATGCAGATGTTTGGTCAACGATCTTTGAACGATCAAATATAAATTGAAAATTGCATGGCAGTTTATGAAAACTGAACACGATGATCAATGAAGCTGACGTAAGAACTGATATAGCTTTTCAATATCATCATTTTATTAATGTTAACCTTGTTCAATACCAGTGCTTTCATCACATGGTTTAATTAACGTGCTATAAAATTAATCATTAAATCATTGAGTCTAATTCGGTAATGTCTCAATTTTTTTTAGCCATAGATACACGGGGTTCACAGAGAAGCACAACTTAGTGTCACTGTATCTCGTTGGTTTAATTCTAATGTCAAATCCGATAGCTATCGGATGAAACATTAACTTCGGGAACAAATGCCGGTTTCATGAAGATCATTTTCATAATCCTGTTACAAACTATTTTCATGAACAATTTTGCACAACAACCACTCACTTCAGGTGTTTTTCACTGGAATGAGTTGCCAGTTAAAAAAGAAAATCAACGGGAAATCCGGAAAATTTTCGAAGGCACTACACCTGAATTTGAATATTTTGAAATACATGCAACAACACAATACAAAGGCGCAGTACCCAGGCCACCGCATGCACATGATAGTATAGAAGAAGTGATCATTATTAAAGAAGGTACACTTAAATGTACTATAGGTTCCCATACATCAACACTCAGTGCGGGAAGTGTATTGTTGATACCGCCACATGAATTACAAACTTTTGAAAACACTGGTGATGGCCCGGTTACTTATTATGTATTTATGTTCCGGGCTAGAAAAGGAATAAATATGGAACGAAGCAAAAAAGCTGGCGGCACATTACTCTTAAACTATGACTCTCTCCCTTATACAGAATCTAATAATAAAGGCACCCGTAAATATTTTGACAGGCCTACGGCCATGTGTGATAATTATGAAATGCATATTACTTACCTGAAAGTAAAAGGACCGAGCCATGCGCCCCATCAGCATGTAGATACAGAGATCATTTTGATCATAGACGGGGAATCTGAAATGATGATCGATGGTAAAAATTATAAAGCCGGACCCGGTGATCTATACATAGCCGTAAGTGGTCAGCTTCATGGTATCAGCAATGCAACGGATAAACCCTGCAGCTATTTTGCTTTTAAATGGCGATGAATGGCTAAGTACTCAAAAAGAATACCTCTATCTTCATTTAAGCATATTTGAAAGACACCGAACGAACTGAGCGAGACACCGACCTGCATACAAGTGCATGTTTATTTCATATTCTACTTTTACGTTTTAAAAATTTCCATATTTCAATCCATAATGTACCAAACATCCCAACCATTGCACAAGTCCCGATGCCTGTCAGAGATAATGGACTTAATCTAAACAGGTCCCTGATAAAAGGTACATATAGAATCAAACCAATAAAAATTAATGTAATAGCTATAATAAGCAATACCAAATTGTTCTTATAGGTAATTGTTTTAAGAATTGAATATTTAAAAGAGCGGTTAGCAAGTGTAAGAAAAATATTGCTGAACAGCAGCGTAATAAAAATTACAGTTCGGATAACGTCATCATTATTTCCTTGTTTAATATTATAATAGCCAATACCTAAACAGGCAGCAGTGATCATAAGCCCCTGGACAATGCTGATCATTAGCTGTCGCATAGATAAAAAGGTGGAACCCATTTTTCTAGGGGGACGCTGCATAGTTCCCGGTTCCATAGGTTCATTCTCAAAAATAATAGAGCAGGTTGGCCCCATGATGAGCTCAAGGAAAATTACATGAACAGGTGAAAAAATATTTGTGAACTTCCAACCAATTAATAAGGGCAGCGTTACTATTAATATAATTGGTATATGAATGGACACGATATACTGAATGGCTTTTTTAAGATTGTCATAGATCCTCCTGCCCATCGCAACTGCATCGGTCATATGCGACAAATCATCATCAGAAAGGATCAACGAAGCAGCATTCTTTGCCACATCACTTCCCCGCTGCCCCATCGCTATACCAATATGAGCGGCTTTTAATGCCGGGCCATCATTAACGCCATCACCAGTCATGGCAACTACTTCGCCATTTTCTTTAAGGGCATCGATCACTTTCAGTTTTGCTTCAGGAAACATTCGGGCAAAAATATTTACCCTTTTTACCTTTTGCTTTAATTCTTCTTTCGTGAGATGCAGGACCTCATTTCCGGAGAGCACTTCACTATTATGATTTAATTTTACCTGCCCCGCAATGGCCAATGCAGTCTCTGGATAATCACCCGTGATCATTTTTACACGTATGCCGGCATTATTAAATGTTTGTATTGTTTGTGAAATATTTTCTTTCGGAGGATCCTGGAAAGCAATCAATCCTAAAAAATCAAATACAAATTCTTCCTGGGATACCGGCCATTTTTTTCCCTCCCATCTTCCTTTACCAACTCCCAATACACGAAACCCCTGTTTGGCATAAGCAAGAGATTGTTCTTCTATGTGCTTTATTTCTTTAACTGATAAATTACTTTGACGCAAAATAGCTTCAGGACCTCCTTTAGCAGCTATAATTGTTTCTCCTGATTCTTTTTGAAAAATATGTGTCATCATGGGGGGCTTACCGGCAATAGGATATTCATGTACCTGGCTGAATTCCTTTCTTCTGTCTGCAATCGCTGTTCTTTCATACAACTCATGGATCTTTTTTTCCATCGGATCAAATGGAGTTGTCTCACTGCTCCACATCGCATACTCAATTAAAGACGAAGGCAATTCTACATTGCGATTTACAGGTATAGACTTTCCCGCAGTAGCATCATACAAATATTCAATGCTCATTTTATTTTGTGTAAGAGTGCCGGTCTTATCTGTGCAGATAACTGTTGCGGAACCTAATGTCTCAACATATTGGGGCTGTTTAACGATAATATTATTGCGCAATAACCTGAATGCACCTAAAGCCATGAACGTACTGAATGCTACAGGGATTTCTTCAGGCAGGATACTCATAGCCAAAGTCAATCCCTGCAAAAAAGAGCGGACAAGATTTTCGGATTGATAATAATTAAACCCGACAACGATCAAAAATGCGATAGCCCCGATCCAAACCATCATACGCACAAATGAACGGATCTGGTGTTGCAGTGGCGTTTTTACAATCGTGATCTCCTTAAGAGATAAACCGATCTGTCCAAACATTGTTTTTAAACCAACAGCAGTAACTGTTATGGAAGCGCTGCCGCTAGTCACCAATGTCCCTCTATACACATTATTATTATTATTATTGTCCGATGTTTTTGCTACGGCAAATGATTCTCCTGTAAGAATGGATTCATTGAGTGAAAGATCATTGGCTGATACTATCAAACCATCTGCTGGCACCAGTTCGCCTTCTTCCAACAGTAACAGATCTCCTGTTACAATTTCTTCGGCAGCAATTTGATTGACTATTCCATTACGCATTACTTTTGCTCTTGCAGCAGATAATTTTTTTAAAGCCTGAACCGCATTTTGACTTCTGTATTCCTGCAATAACGAGATACCGGATACAATAAAAATGGACACCAGCATGATAATGCCTTCCTGGTATTGCCCCACCAAAAAATAAATAATGCAGGCAGCCAGCAGCAAGATGAACATTGGCTCCAATGCTACTTCTTTCAAAACATGCCAAAACACCCGGTCTTCCTGCAATTCTATAGCATTGCTTCCATTTCGCTGGCGGCTCGATGTCACCTGTTCTGAATTCAGCCCGGTATTGTTGATAGCTATGCCAGTCATGTAAAAGCAATTTAGCTTTTTATAAATCATATTTTAATGACTATAAAATATGGTTTCCAAGAAATTTAGGATCTATGGTTTCTGAAACGGAATTGCATTTACCCGTTGGCGTGGACGCCAACGGGTACGCAGAGAAGATCATTTGGAAGACTCCGAAGGAACTGAATTCATTGTTGAATACTTGATCATTATTCAGCAAAAAATTTCCTGATATCAACAGACAGTTTGATCATATCTGGTTCATGCAGGTACATCATATGTCCCGCTTCGTAATAAGTTTTAGTAACTCTTTCTTTAATAATACCATTTCTTGAGAAAGTATATTCAGTGTCAAAAAACGGGCAGATCAGATCATAATACCCGCTTGCAACAAGCACTTTCATAGCAGTATTTCGCCGCATCGTTTCACCTAATTGCCGCGCAACATTTACAGGAAAAGGCTCCCATCCTTTACCATCAGGTGTTGTTCTCCAACGCCATTTTTCATTCACCTCACCGTTAGAAGTAAGATAAGGCCTGTCCATTGTAATGTTTAGCACCGATGCATAATAATGATTCAACGCTGCTGTATATGCACCATCAATGCGGTAACTGGCAGGATCTCCTAAATGTGGTTCCTGGGTTATATCATCTGTTTCATCACCAGTGAATCTTCCATCTAACCGGCCAACAGACAATCCCTGGTCAGTCAATAATTGCTTTTGAAAACGTGGCATCAATATCATCAGGTTCGATCGCAGAATGTATTCTTTAGTGAGCCCTGTAAAATACACCAGCTTTTGTGCGATCGCATTTTTTTCTGTACTGTCTAATAAGTTGCCTTTGTATAATGCAGGTGCATAAACGTTGTAAGCAAATTGCCTGCACTCTTCAATAAATGCTTCCAATGTTTTACCTGCCCCCGCTTTTTTATGATACCATGCTGTAGCGGCCATGCTTGGTAAATAAGTAAGGAACGAAGTAATGTTATCATTGATAGAGGTGGAACCTGTATAATCCAATGCCTGGGAAATTAATATTAGCCCGTTTAGTGACATAGTTTGGCCGCCGTTTTCTAATGTATTAGCTACTGCCACTGCTCGGGTTGTGCCAAAACTTTCACCCGCAATATATTTGGGAGAGAACCAGCGTTTGTTTTCTGTGATCCATAGCCGCATGAATTTTGCAATAGATGCTGCGTCTTCATTCAATCCCCAAAAGTCTTCAACCTTACCTTTACCAATAACATGACTGTAACCGGTTCCCACCGGATCAATAAAGACAAGGTCAGTCAGATCAAGCAACGCATATTTATTTTCAGTAAGCACATAAGGTGCCGCACCATCATCTTTTTTTGCATCTGCATCTACTTTTACTATTTGCGGACCAAACATTCCCATCTGCAACCAAACAGAAGCTGATCCGGGACCCCCATTAAATACAAATGTCACCGGTCTTTTTGTCAGATCAGCAAGGCCTTCCTCTGTATAGGCTACTGACCAGATAGAAGCTACTGCTTCATCTTTATCATTTTTTAAATGCATTTCACAGGCCGTAGCTTTATATGAAATTGGCTTTCCTCCAAATGTTCCCTTATGAGTGGTTACAAAACTTTTGACAGGTGGAATTGGCAACATGCTGTCTTTTTTTTCCTGGGCAACCACAGGAAATGTGAGCACTATAAAAAATAAGAATTGAAGTACTCTTTTTTGCAAGAGGTTTTGGTTACGCATTAGTAGTGGTGGCTGATTTAAGTTAGAAAAATTATGATTACCTGGTCATTTAAATGCTGGTAAATTTATGAATTAACAGGCAGTTGGAAAGAAAAAGACTACATTTAGCATTCACCACTTTATTCATCCCCTCTAAGCTTTCATAAAGCGAAAACTTTTGTTTGATCTTTTGTAACTATTTTTTAACCACATCCGATCCTGAATTATTTTGGAACGGATATAAATCTTAAATTATGTTAGTAATAGCACAACACACGAACATCACTGACCCTGCAGCTTTTTGGGCAAAAGCACAATCTGTAGTCGGGAATACACCTGCTGGTAGCAGCGTTCTATCTGTTTTTCCATCCCAGGATGGTAAGACCGGCACTTGTGTTTGGGAAGCAACCAGTGCTGATCAACTTCAGAAATTTCTTGATGGAGCGTCAGAAGGTTTGGCCACTAATTTTTGTTATGAAGTAAATGAGACAGCTGCAATTGGATTGCCCGAAAGGAAAAAAGAAGCAGCACTTAACTGATCCTTTTTTATATTTTAAAGTTTAAGAGCTGCCTATGCAGCTCTTTTTATTTAGACGGATATATAAATTATAAATATTGTTTCCGTTAGGGGTTTGAATTACAAAGTCGATAAGACACCAAGCTATACAATGTAAATTCTTAGTGATACTTAGAGCCTTTGTGTTTTTGTGGTTCTTTTACTATTTACTAAACTGCGAAACCACCAAATTATAGTGTGGAGCAATTAAATTCGTATAATTATCACACGAGTATCCATCGAAGAAACTGGTAATAAAAAATCTGCAGGATGAGTATCCTGCAGATAAGTTAATTAAAGATATAGCCGATATTATTGTCTTACCATCTTTTGTTATCAGTACGTGTTGTTTTTTCTTTTGCCACTGAAACTGATAATGCTCTTCCTTCAATTTCTTTATTGTTCAGCGCTTTCATAGCTGCCTGCCCTTCTGCTACAACATCCATTTCAACAAAACCAAAACCACGGCTTCTACCGCTTTCCCTGTCATTGATCACTTTTGCAGAGGTAACATTACCAAATGGTGTAAATAAATCTCTTAATGCTTCCTCATTTGTGTGAAAGCTTAAATTCGAAACATACATGTTCATAAATAAATAATTTAAAATAATAAAATAAAATACCTGTGACTACAACCAGGGACAAAAAGTAAAGAAGGATAAATTAATACTGAAGGGAAGAGTAAAAAATTTGAAGCGGTCTTATACTGAATGTGAGCTTAATTAAATGGTCACAGGGTAAAGATAGACTAATAAAAGGCAATGAACTAATCTAATTAAAATGTGCTGTTTCAACTGGTATAGTCGATAACCATGCCCAATTACTCTAGCTGTACTGACAGATGAGAATACAACACGACTCTAAAATGACTTTTTAATAAAGCACCCCAAATTTACCAGCGTGGTTTGAGAACTTTTCCCGGTTTGAGAAGTTTCACTTATGAATCCAATCTGCGTTTGCCTGATCTCCAAACCTGATTTTATCCGTTGAAGACTCTGATCGTAGTCCCATTTTAAAAAACGAATGTAATTTTCATAATGAAAAACGATCTTTACTCTATTTGACAACTTGTGTTTATATTCGAGGATAAAGTAATTTTCCTGTCTTGCAAATTTGTTCAGCTCGTACGTTGACAGGAAATAGAAGTAGAATGGTTCTATTGTTTTCTGAAATTGCAGCCCCGTTGAGGTATGTAATCTGTTTTTACCGGCACTTAAAATTGCACTTATGCCGATGCCTTTTATGAAATTATAAGTCAAAATGTTTGCAGAAAAAAATCCGGGTTTGCCCTTATCATAATTAACAGCACCATTGTTGCCGCTATATAAGCTCCATCGATTGCCTTTGTCAATGTATTCAAAAACTTTTAAATGTGCAGAGACCCGTTCAATACCTCCATTCACCTCAAGTGAGAATTGCGGGCTTGCCCCGATACCACAAACAATTAAAAGCACGATACTGTATATCTTTTTCATTACTCCTCCTACCCCTTTCCTTTAAAAGAATGCAGGCGGAAGTAAAATTAGAGTTTGAAAAAAATGAATAGAACAGGCAATGATCAGAACCGTTCTGATTTTATGTAGAGGATACTGTTTGTTGAGTAGAACAAATGAAATGCTCCTTGCAATTGTAAAATCCCGAAGGAAATGAAAATTGACCTGGCTTATTAAAAAATGATGTACCTTAAAAGGTGCTTTATATTACATTTTCTGTTAAACAAGATCTTCACTTATAAAACTTCTTTTATGAAAAAAAATCTTTTAAAAAAAATTACTAGCATTTCACTCCCCGTTTTATTATTTATTGCAATGACATCATTCATTTACAAAAACGTTGAAATCAAAACTGTAACCGGGGAAATACTGGATATGGAATGTTATATGAACTCCGGCGCACATGGCCCAGATCACAAAGAGTGTGCAGCTTCATGCATTTCAAGAGGCGAACCAGTGGGTATACTGGCAGATGATGGTAAAGTGTACCTGTTGATAAAAGGTAAAGATGCAGCTGCTTTTGCTGAAGCAAAAAAACATGCAGGCGAAATGGTAACCGTTACAGGAACCCTTTCTGAAAAAGGTGGAGTACAGGCATTAATTGTTTCTGAAGTAAAACTCAAAAAGTAGATAACCCCAATAACAATTTTCGAAAATGTATTTATTTACCGAACACTTGCTGTGTCCCGACTAGTCGGGACGGCTTATTTTTTAAAACTTTGACCCGACCTCACCCGGAGCACTGATTATTTGTACGACCCCGAAGGAGCGGAAAAATACTATGATATTTCAAATTGATTTGCCTTGCCTAAAGGCAACCTCTTCTAGTTCAGTTCCGTTACCTTTGAATATCTTCCCCTCTTATCCATTATCCCATCTTCAATCATTTTAGTTCTGCCCTGCAAATTTTTTTTCATCAGGAAGAATAATATTTCAGATGACTTGCCAACTAGTCCATACTTTCTTTTCAATTGTCAGAAATGACTCTCCTGTTCCATTTATTCCCAGAAACTCGTTTTTAAATCAACCTAAATAATACAGTTATGAAAAAATTCTATTCACGCCTTTTGCTGCTGGCAAAAAAAAAATCTCTTTTGCTTCTCCTGTTTTTTTTTGGAGCATCTTATGTTTCCAGCGGACAAGTTTATTATACCGCCCTGTCCGGACCCAATGAATTTCCCACAAATACCTCACCAGGTGTCGGCAAAGCTGTTGTTACTATTGATGGTAACTTCATGAGAGTGCAAGTCACGTTTTCGGGGCTTGTACCACAAACTTCCGCCGGCCTCCCGAGCGGCACGACAGCTTCTCACATTCATGCTCCCACCGCCATTCCCTTATCATTAACAAGTACGGCGGGTGTTGCTACCCAGACACCGACCTTTGCAGGTTTTCCCTTGGGAGTAAGAGCAGGCACCTACGACCACACTTTTGATATGACGCAGAACTCTAGCTACAACCCTGCCTATATTACAGCCAATGGCGGTACAGCAGCCTCTGCCTTTACCGCACTGAAAATTGCTATAGCTGCTGGTAAATCTTATCTCAACATTCACTCAAATGCTTTTCCAAGTGGTGAGATTCGTGGCTTCCTACTTCCTTGTCCAACGATAACAGTATCAATACCCAACTCATTTGCATTCAACCAGGGCGTTCTTCCCAATACCGTCTATCCCGCTTATGCTCCGGCATCATCCCTAATGCTCCAGGCAAATGTTAGTGGCGGCACTGCACCTTATAGTTATAATTGGTCCAATAGTGCTACTACTTCTTCTATCACTGTGAGTCCTACTGCTACAACCACTTATTCTGTTAGTGTACAGGATCAAAACGGTTGCCCGGGTTCGGCCACAAAAACTGTAAATGTGATAGATATTTCAGGTGGTAAAAATGGTGACAAGATCGTTGTTTGTCATCGCGGAAATTCGCTTACGATTGGGAATTCGGGTGTAGCCGATCACCTTCTGCACGGTGATATGTTAGGCAGTTGTGAACCTGTTTCAGTTAGAGTGCGATCTTCCGACGTCATGGAAACAGATCTTGCAACAAGGGTACTTGGCAACCCTTCACCCAACCACTTTGAGATTCAAATACAAGGTAATGCAAGCAACATACGACTAACGGTGTATGATAACCTGGGCAGAGTTATTGAAAGAAAATCCTCACTGCCATCCAATCAAATAGTAAGGCTTGGAGGTTCTTATCAATCCGGGATCTACCTGGTTGAGATCATACAAGGGACACAAAAACAAACGTTGAAGCTGGTTAAAGCAAACTAACGAACGGATAAAAAAAATTACAAGGCGCTATCAATTGGCGCCTTTTATTTTTCTTCTGAATAAAAATGCATTTGTTTTCAAGCCGTGCCTTTGGAACTAAGATAGATTTTGTATGAACAATTATTCGAAGACACAGGTTATTGATCTATTAATTTCAAAGCAGCTTCTTTATCTTTTTCAAAAATTTTAAGCTCAATACCACTGACAGGATCCAGGCCAAGCACATTTTCATCTGTGAGAGATGATGTTATACCATGTTCTTCCAGTTTATTCTGCATTGCCTTTGCCTCCATGAGGTTTGAAAAGGTTTGAAGAACGATTGTTTTATCGTGTTGCATAATTATTAATTAAGTGAATAATTTATATAGAACCGGGATGTGCAAATTATGACAAAATAAAAGATTATAAAGAGTTACAAGTTGTCTCTCCTCATGCGGGAGGCTCAGCCACATTTCTTTTATTTTTTATTCCTGAAATAAAATGAGAACACTAGCGGGAGCGGAGACTAAAAAAAGTCGCCCTGATATTTTCAGGGCGAGCTTCTTAAAACCAGGAAAGGTTTAATGAACATCTATCAATGGATTGGTTGCATTAAAAACTCCTTCCGGATTATATTCCCATACCCATGCATGCAAGGTCCATAGCACACCCTGGTATACAGACCAATGATCGTTATCCCCGGTAAAGCCTGATGGTGCATTTGGTGATAATGAAATAGGAACCGCATATTCCAGGGCCACCAACTTCATTCTTCCATTTTCTTCTTTGTTATACACCAGTATTTCGGGTTTATCATATTCAAATGTTACATTTAGGTTATCCATTTTTAGATAGTGATAACCCATTTCAGGAACGATCACATTAATATCAACATAGCCATCTGCAATTGCCTGGTCAAAGTCATTATATTTAGCAGTGGCAATTTTCGCTTGCTGCAGTTCCAAAACAGTTTGGGGATCTAGACCTGTGTAGTTCCCAAATCCATTCGATCCATTTTGTGTATTGCTTTTACTTTGTATTTCTTCTTCTACCGCTCCGGCATTCGAACTTTCTTTCTTACATCCTGTCATTAAGAAGCCGATAAACAATACGGAGGAAAAAAAATATGCAAAAGATTGCTTGTGGCGCAATGCGCCAAAAAGTAATGGTTTCATTTTTATGTGTTTTATGGTTAAGAAATAGACTATCGACTCAACTTAATGAGTCGATACCAGGTAGATATTAATTATACGGCCAATTCTGCAGTAGCGGGGCTAAATATTCCAACTACTTCATGTATGAAGTTTGCAGGGAAATCTCCCCGTCTTGCATGTTCACGAACGAGTTCTTCATTCTGTGCTTCGTAGATGCACCAAAGATTATTGCTGGTTATATAACTATGCAGCCATTGAATTTGGTCAGAACCCATTTCTTCAAGTACCTGACATGATCTTTGTGCTAATGATCTACGATCCGCCAGGGTGAATTTGCCTGCACCGGGAACATTTCTTTGGATGAGATAGGTTTTCATTTCAATTGTTTTAATAATGAACAATGAAACAAAAATACTATCGCCAATAGCCAAAGAACTATAACAATTCATTCAATAGATGGTAAATGACCTAGAAGAAATCATTCAAAAAAAGGTAAAAATCATTCAGGGGTCAGTGAAGCATATCAATATACTCCATGGGAAGAAGACCATATTTCTTCTTGAAACACTTGGTGAAATAGGAAGGACTTGTAAATCCTGATTCAAAAGTTATTTGCGAGATCGTGTAACGTTTCTCCTTCATCTGTTCTTTTGCTTTCCTCAGTCTGAACTCTTTTAACAACACATTGCATGAAAGAGATGTCAAGGCAGTTGATTTTCTATAAAGCTGCGATTGACTCATGGCCATTGCCTGGCAATATTCGGGAATATCGAAATCCGGATCCTGCCAGTTCTCTTCCAGTTTAGTAAAGAGGAGCTGTAAGAATTCTTCATCCTGAGGAAATAAGGATAGCAAGTGATCACCCTTATGATGTAAAATATCTTTTGATACCAGGTCTTTAATACCGGAAGAAATAGCGACCTGCGATGAATTTGCAATTTCGCAGAGATAGTTGGCAAACTGTATCGTGTCACCAAAAAGCTTGTTGCTTTTTTCAATTGGCTCTCCGCCATTGATGGCCATTCTGAAACCAAGTAAGACAGCATCAAGCTCAGGTATGTCTTTTAATAAAGCCAAGGCACATGAAACTGCTTTAGATGCTGTAGTAAAAGAAATGATAAATCCCTCTCCTCCATGTTCCACTTCACTTCCTCCCTGCAATAAGAGATTTTTACGAATCGTCTCATGTTGCCTATCCATTAAATCATTTGTTTTTTCCACCCCTAGTTGATGCTTCAATAAAACGTGATCAGTCATTTTAATTATCAACAAGGTCCGGAAGGAAGGATCGTTGAATATTTTTAATCCATCTTTTGTGGTTGGTATATCTTCAGGATCATATATGCGGCCTAAAAAAGATTCCACCAATGAACTACTTACCTCAATGATCTTATTTGGGATCAATCCATGCGCCTTACTATGCATTTCCTTTACAGCATCTTTGTTAACGGCGTCTATCAAACAAAAGATCTTTTCTCTTTCTTCATCTATCCAATACGTCATGCAATTGCAACCAAATTCATTCTGATGAAGAAGGTCTTTCCGATGCGCTTCGGCAACATCCCTGGCTTTTACGCCGGGAACATTGTGAATATCCATATAGAGAGGCATAGATTTTCGTTTCTGAACTCATGAAGATAAAAAAATAAGCCCAATCGTTAAATGCACTTAATAACAAATCCACAGTGTCATTTAGTATATGTCTAAACATAAAATCCGATAATTTTTTATTTATTGAAAAGAAATGAGTCGGGTGAATTGAGTCTATTTGAGTCCTGGAGTTTTCCCAAAAGATATTTTCAGATTCGACATTTTAATTATTATAAGAAAAGTAGCCAGAATTCCTACGCCCATGATCATGAAACTTTGTTTTGTCGCAACGTCCATGCCAGCATATTTTTCCATTTTTATACGATGCACACAAGCAATATGAAAAAAGAAAGAAAGAATTGCAAAGGAATAATAAGGAATGTAAAATAATTTTTGCGGCCATATGTTCATTACACCTGCCCCGTAATAAAGATTTGTATCCATCTTTAGTTTATATCTTCCCCGCAAGACCGCACTGACATGATTAAGCAGGAAAAAAGAAAGATAAAGACCTGAAGCAATTTGTATCCTGTCAAAATAATTTTCAACCTTGTTCCATTTCAAAATGACAAGAGTAATACCAGAAATAACCTGGAGGAGTACCGCCAGCAGAATCAGGCCCTCAACGAACCTGTTCCTGTAAATCTTTCGTGCGGAATTCATAAACCGGATGTGAAGAGCTTCTGAATGAAGAATAAGCAAGTGATTTAGCAAATGAAACCCTATGAATACCGCTAATGTTAAGCCAGTATAATAATGAATCAATTTCATGTAGAAGATTTCTGGTTCTTGCCGGTTACTGAATAAAGCATAACAAATTTATATCGTGTCATTTTTTTTTACAAAAGTTTTCATTCTGATTGTACGAGGCAAAATAAATTGAGCAGCCTGAGTTATAAGTTCTCGCAAGCATTTATAGTATTTTTTTTATTTATTGAAAGTAAATGAGAACACTACGGTCAGCCGGGAACGGAACCTAATGCGCAGAAATCAATAAAAATTATATGAATAAAAAAAGATTACCAGTAAAAGCAACTGCCGGGATGGATAAAACGATTCGACAAAGAATTTAAATAATGGATTGCTAAGACCGAAAAACCTGGTCTTTTTTTTTAACCCAAAAAGTGAACCCCATTTATGATCACTTTCGATATTGAATTTTTAACCTGAATAAAAGATATGCGGTACAGATATTTATTACTATTGATCCCCCTTGTGTTATTTTTTTCCTGCAAAAAAGATTTAGGAACAACTACTCCGCCACCGGCGATTTCGCCAGATCCGGCAGTATTGTTAAAAGATATTGTGATACCCAACCTGCCATCTCCTTATTATCATTTTGAATATGATCTGGATGGCAAAGTCTCCTTTGTATCTTTTGCTTCCGATCTCAACAGGTATAATGTTGTATATAATGGAAATAAAATTAGTGAGATGAGGAATAATATTATAGTGAATAAGGATACGCTGCGTTACTCCTATGATAATACAGGCAAAGTAGAAGCTGTTAAGTATATAAATGAGGGAGGAATAGTTTATACGATACTTTTTTTCACTTACGATGGACAGAATTTAATTAAAGTAGAAAGGGATAAGAGATTAACTGCAGGTTTCATTGTTGATAAAACAATGATGATGACCTATTATGCCGATGGAAATCTGAAAGCCATTACTTATCACTACCCGGCGTTTAACGGTCAAACCGAAGGGACTTTCACAATCAGTTTTGAACAATATGATACTAAAATTAATGTTGACGGTTTTGGCCTGATCCACAATGAGTTTTTTGACCACCTGGTTCTTTTGCCGGGAGTTCAGTTACAAAAAAACAATCCAGGAAAAGAAACACTCACAGGAAATGGGCTTAACTATAAAGTTGATTACACTTATACTTACAATGACAAGAATCTGCCATTGACAAAGATTGGCGATCTGGTTATTACATCCGGGACTGATGCAGGGAAGCATATCCAGACAAATTCAACTTTTACGTATTACTAACTCAACGTAATTCAATCGGCCTGCCTTCATATTCTTTACCTAACTACTGACACGAACCTGTGCTGAGGCCAGCCTTTATTGGATTTTTTATTCTTTATTGAATTGAAAACTGGAACACCAAGGAGAATGGTGGAACATAAAGATTTACCGTTGTAATTTTTTGATGTATTTTCTTTTATTCAGGTATTTTAATAATTCAAGACAGAGCACAGAACCAATTGTAGCGATTAGAATAACAACCATTGCATTCCAACCTAAAGCAGTTGTTTTAAAAATGGATTGTAAAAAGGGAACATACACGATGAACAATTGTAAAATAACCGTAAGAATAATTGCTCCCCACAATTCTTTATTGGCAAATATTCTTGAAGAAAACAGCGAATGATAAACAAAGCGAACCGATAATGCATTACCCAATTGCACAAAACAGAGTGTTGTGAATACCATTGTTTGCTGCGTTCTAACATCGTAAAGCTGCCCTGCTGCCCACCATTGAACAAATATTGCCGCCGCTGTTAGTATAATTCCAGTTAGTAATATTCTTGTAACCAATCCCCCGGCGAATAAATTTTCTTTGGGGGGTCTTGGTGGACGTTTCATTATATCTTTCTCTGCTGGTTCTGTTACAAGTGCCAATCCGGGCAAGCCATCTGTTACGAGGTTGATCCAAAGAATCTGAGTGGGAAGTAAAGGAATTGCAAAGCCAAGGATCGGTGCTAAGAAGATAGTTAATATTTCGGCAAGATTACAGGAGAGAACATACAGAATAAACTTCCGGATATTCTCATAGATTCTTCTTCCTTCACGTATTGCCTTTACAATAGTTGCAAAATTATCATCCAGCAAGATCATATCTGCTGATTCTTTGGAGACATCGGTCCCTGTTATTCCCATTGCCACACCAATATCAGCTTGCTTCAAAGATGGCGCATCATTCACGCCATCACCGGTCATCGCCACAAATTCT
>Ga0207641_10002574_pt1 | contig 16668 bp, 13 predicted proteins | sample KBSSwiS62_FD_184306 | JGI IMG/M metagenome (GOLD analysis project Ga0207641, IMG submission 184306) | Switchgrass rhizosphere microbial communities from Kellogg Biological Station, Michigan, USA - KBS Switchgrass S6-2 (SPAdes) (version 2) | ecosystem: Host-associated > Plants > Roots >... | reverse complement strand
CAGCATCCGACCCCCGAGCCTGCTGCGCCGGACCGAGGCGACCACGAGCGCGACGAGGATCAGGATGACGACCGCCACCAGCGAGAACTCCACGCGCGGGTAGGCGTCCCCCGTGCCGATGCCCAGGTCGAGACCGAAGAAGGTCGGCGACTCGACGCGGGCTCCGTTGGCCCCGCCGTTCAGCTTGCTGTTGGCGAACCAGACCGACTGCAGCGCGAGCGCGGCGCCGAGGGTCACGATCGCCAGATGGATGCCGCGGATCCGCAGCGCGGGCAGGCCGATGACGACGCCGACGACCGTCGCACCGAGCGCGGCGACCAGGATCGACAACGGGAACGGAATGTGCCAGCTCGTCGTCGCGGCACTGGTCAGGAAGGCCCCGACGCCCGCCAGAGAGAGCTGGGCCAACGAGATCTGCCCGACGTAGCCGACGATCACCACCCAGGACAGGGCGAGCACCGCCATGATCGTCGACATGGTCAGCCCGGCCCGGTACTGCCCGGTCAACAGCATGCTCGCCCCCACCAGCACCACCAGTCCGACCAGCGCGGCGGGCAGCACCGCGCGCGGCGTGGGCGAGCGGGGCAGCGTGGCGTCGAAGACGAGCCCGCGTTGCGGGATGCTGCGGCCCCGCAGGAACAGCACCAGCACGATGACGACGACGGGCACCGCGTCGCCGAGGCCGGTCGTCGGCCACCAGGACAGGGTCTGCAGCTTGGTGATCTCGGACTGCACCGCGCCGATCAGCAGGCCCGCCACCACGGTGGGGCCGATCGCGGACAGCCCACCGACGAGCGCCGCCGCGAGCGCGGGAACGATGAACAGGGTGTACGCGCCGGGGGTCAGCGGGACGATCGGCGAGAGCAGGACTCCGCCGAGGCCGGTGACGACGGCCCCGATCACCCAGTTCACCGACGCGACCCGGTGCGGCGAGATCCCGACGAGCACCGCGCCCTTCTCGTTGTCCGCGGCGGCCCGGGTGGTCAGCCCGAACCGGGTGAAACGGGTCAGCGCCCACAACGCCACCGCGATGACGACGATGGTCGCCGCGAGGTAGAGGCGGTCCCTCGGGATCACCAGCCCACCCGCCGAGATCGTCCCGACCGGGAAGATGGGATCCACGGGCACGGCGGAGGTCCCGAACCGCAGGCCGATCGAGCCCTGCAGCACCACCATGACCCCGAGCGACGCGACGATCTTGGCCAGCGGCAGTGCGTTGACCAGCCAGCGGAACACGATCCAGTACATGCCCAGGCCCAACACCGCCGCCGTGAGCAGCGCGATCACCAGGGCAGGCCAGAAGTCCAGCGGGCCGCCGAGCGGGATCAGCGGGACACCGGGGATCGGCACGAAGTACTCGCCGGACCTGCGGAGGGTGGCGTAGACGTAGGTCACGTAGGTCGCGACCGAGCCCGTCGCGAAGTTGATCACGCCGGAGCTGCGGTAGGTCTGCACCAGGCTCATGCCCAGCGCGGCGTAGATCGAGCCCGCCCCCAGCCCGAGCAGCAGGAACGTCAGATAGGTCACGCCATCGCCTCCGGTGCCGCCGACGCCTCGACCGAGCCGCCGAGATAGGCCCTCTCCAACAGGTCCGGGCTCGCCCGGAGCACCTCGGCCCGCTCGGCCATCCGGACGTCCCCGTGCACGAGGACGACGGTGCGATCCGCCACCTCGAGGGCCTGCCGGACGTGCTGCTCCACGAGCAGGACCGCCGCCCCGGTCTCGTCCGCGATCCGCCGCACGGCTGCGAGCACCTGGGAGACGATCACAGGGGCGAGCCCCATGCTGAGCTCGTCGATCATGAGCACCCGCGGTTCGGACACCAGCCCACGGGCGATCACGAGCATCTGTTGTTCCCCGCCGGACAACGCGCCGGCTCGGGTGTCGAGGCGCGGGAGCAGGGCGGGGAAGTACTCTAGGGCGCGGTCGAGGGCCACGGTCGAGCGACTCGCGACCCTGAGGTTCTCTCGAACGGTGAGAGAACCGAACAGGGCTCGGTCGTCGGGGACGAAGGACAGCCCACGTCGCGCCATCCGGTGCGGCGCCTTCGCGGTGATCGGTTCACCGAGGAAGTCGATGTCCCCGCTGATCGGTCGGAGCAGTCCGGCGACCGTCATCAGGGTCGTCGTCTTGCCAGCGCCGTTGGGGCCGAGCAGGGCCACGATCTCCCCGCCGCGGGCCTCGAGGTCCACCCCTCGGACGACGGCCTGCCCCGCGTAGCCCGCGTGCAGGTCGCGACACCGCAGCAGCGTCTCCCCGCTCATGCCACACCTCCGGGCACGGCCGGGCTGCCCAGGTAGGCGGCGGTGACGGCGGGATGGCGACTCACCTCGGCCGGGGTGCCGTCGGCGATCAGCCTGCCGAAGTCCAGCACGTAGACGTGGTGGCAGGCGCTGAGCACCAGGTCCATGTCGTGCTCCACGAGCAGGATCGCGGTCCCGCCGGCCGCGACGCCGACCAGGTGATCCCGCAGCCACCGGCTCTCGGTGCTGTCCAGGCCCGCGGCCGGCTCGTCGAGTAGCAGCACCGCGGGCTCGCTCGCCATCGCGCGGGCGATCGTCACGATCTTGCGATGCCCTTGTGAGAGGTTGGTGACCGTCTCGTGCCGGTAGGACCCCAGCTCGAACCGGTCCACGAGCTCGTCGACGTATCGCGGGACCTGCGCGGACCGACCGAGCAGGATCTCCTTCGTCACCGCCCATGACGGGGCCGGACGGCTCGCGAGCAGGTTCTGTTCCACGGTGAGGTCGTCGAAGAGCTCGAGCGACTGGAAGGTTCGGGACACCCCGCGGCGCTGCCTGCGGTGCGGGGGGAGCCCGTCGATCCGGGCACCGGCCAGCTCGACCCGGCCCCCGGCCGGGACGAATCCGGACAACGCATCGATGAAGGTCGTTTTTCCCGCGCCATTCGGCCCGATCAGACCGACAATCGATCCCGAATGCACGCGAAGTGACACCCCGTCGACCGCGACGACGGATCCGTAGCGGACAGTGATGTCGCCCGCTCGCAGGACGACGGAATCCGTTTCTCGCTCGGTCTCTTCGCCGCTGGTCATTCGTTCGACACCGAATGGCCTGATCCGGCCTTGCCGCTGCGCTGCAGCACTCCGCGACCTCCGCTCGACGATGAGTGACGTGCGGCGACCGGAACCCGTGCCGCTGAAATGACGCTTCGAAAGGTTCGACGATAGTGCAGGAGAGCGGCAACCCTGTCAACGACTCACTGGACGAATTGTCCATTGACACGTCTGCTGAGTCGACCGTCCCGGTCACGACTGCAACCAGGCTGATCGAGTTCCCCGGCCCTGTCAAGACACGATTGCGAACGCGCTCGGCGCCCGCCGGGCGGTGGCCGTGCACCGCGGCGGTGATCCGCTGGGTGAGGTGGACGAGGCGCTCGGCGTACTCGGCGACGCTGAGCGCCGTGCCGTCCGACGGGGATGTGAAGCGCCGCCGTCGCCGCTGTGGCGCCTCCGCGCGACGCGAGCCTCGACCGCGATCCGGTGGGCCTCCCGCTCATGGCGATCGCCGGGGCGGGACACGGTTGAGTCGGCGCTGCACCGCGCAGCCCGTGGCCGGGTGAGACATCAGCCCTCCGATCCGCGTCCACCGAACTCGTCCTCGAGCACGGACCGCGTTCGCAGGAGCGATCACTCGGTCGCTGAGCGATCCTACGGTCGTGCACCCATGCCGTCAACGGGCGTGCGGGCGTGGCAAGCCTGTGGCGGAATTGTCGAAACCGGGCACGTCCTATTTCGCGCGCCGTTTCGGACGAGAATCGTCGGCCTCGCCCACGGCTACCTCACGCGCTCGCTGCTCGTCCCGATGTGGGCGCAGGTCGTGACGGTCACCGAGGCGGTGATGGCCGTGAGCTAGGAGCGACCTACCCCCCGACCGTTACTCTCGCCGAGGCTCTCGAGCGTGCGCATGCTCTCGGCGAACCGGACGTGGTACTCGGGGGCGCTCATCCCGAGACGGGCCTTGAAGCGCCGGCGAAGTAGTCCTGGTCGGGCCAGCCGACGTCGCGACCGATGCGACTGATCGGGTCCGTCGTGTGCAGCGGCCGCTCTGCTGCGGCCTCGGCCCTGCGGGTCCGACCTCGCCGCGGTGCGGACGCGCGCGGTCGCCATGCTCGACGGCATCGGCGCGATGCCGCGCCGCTGCCCGGGCGCCTGGGCGCAGAAGTCGAGCTCGAGGTGGTGCCCAGGGCACGCTCGCCGAACGGATCCGCGCCCAGGCCGGCCGATCCACCGACGCGGGGGCGGCTCCACTCCGTCAGCAGCGAACGCCCACGCCTACGTGAGGGCGGCGGTACCGGCCCGGCGATGGTGGAAGACTGGTCCCGGGCCATCGCGTGGCACCTCGCTACGAGTTCCTTGGCCGAGACCGGCCGGGGAATAGGTTGCCGATCGACCTGACGGGAGCGTGGACGTGCGGGCGAGGCGGGTGCCGGTGCTGGCCGGGGTGCTGCCGGTGGAACGTGCACGGTGCCTGCCCGAGGCCGTGGCCGGGGCGACGCTGGCCGCGCTCGCCGTCCCGGAGGTTCTGGGATATGCGCGGATCGCGGGCATGCCGGTGGTCACGGGCCTGTACACGATGCTGCTGCCCGCGGCGGTGTACGTGCTGTTCGGCGCGTCCCGGCACCTCGTCGTGGGCGCGGACTCGGCCACCGCCGCGCTCCTCGCGGCCGCGCTGACCGGGTTGGCCACGACCGGCAGCCCGCGCTACTCCGCGCTGGCCGGGACCGCCGCACTCGTCCTGGCCCTGCTGCTGGTGCTCGCGCGGCTGGTCCGGCTCGGGTTCCTGGCGAACTTCCTGTCCCGCACGGTGCTGGTCGGCTTCCTGACCGGCGTCGGCGTGCAGGTCGCGCTGGGCCAGTTGCCCGATCTGCTCGGGGTCTCGGCCGGCTCGGGGGGCCTGCCCGCACCGCTCGCGCATCTCGCCGACGAACTCGGCGGCGTCTCGCTCCCGACGCTCGCCGTCGGCCTGGGCGCCATCGCGGTCGTGGCCCTCGGCCGGTGGGTGGACCGGCGCATCCCCGCCGCGCTGCTGGCCGTGGTGGTCGCCATCGCCGCCGACGCGATCTTCGACCTCGGCCGGTTCGGGGTGACCGCGCTCGGCCCGGTCCCGGCGGGACTGCCCGATCTCGTACTGCCGGCGTTCGCCCCGTCCGACCTCGCCGCCGTGCTGCCCGTCGCCGCGTCGATGCTCGTGGTGGTCCTGGCCCAGTCCGCGGCGACCGCCCGTGCCTACGCGGCCCGGTTCGACGAGACCGCCGACACCGACCGCGACCTCGTCGGGCTGGCCGGCGCGAACCTCGCCGCCACGGTGACCGGCACGTTCGTCGTCAACGGCAGCCCGACCAAGACGCAGATGGTGGTCGGTGCGGGCGGGCGCAGCCAGCTCGCACAGCTCGCCTCCGTCGTCGTCGTGGTCGTGGTGTGTCTGGTCGCGACCGGCCCGCTCGCGCACCTGCCGCTGGCGGCGCTGGCCGGCGTCGTGTTCCTGATCGGGGTCGAGCTGGTCGACGTCGCGGGCCTGCGCCGCATCCTGGCCGTGCGGCGTGCCGAGTTCGTCGTCGCGCTGGTGACCGCGGTGGCCGTGGTCGTGCTCGGCGTCGAGGACGGCATGCTCATCGCCATCGCCGCCTCGATCGTCGAGCACCTGCGCCACAGCTACAGCCCGCACAACGCGGTCCTGGTCAAGTCGCCCGAGGGGCACTGGCGCTCGGAACCGGTCACCGCGGGCGCGCGCACGAGCGGTGGGCTGGTCGTATACCGCTTCGCCAGCGGGATGTACTTCGCGAACGCCTCCCGCCTGATCGCCGACATCGAGACACTGCTCGCGGCGGGCCTCGACCTGCGCTGGTTCTGCCTCGACGCAGCGGCCATCGGCGACATCGACTTCACCGCATCGACGGTCCTCGCGGGCGCGTTCACGCGGTTGCGCGCCCGCGGCGTGCACGTGGTCGCCTCGAACCTCGCCCATGGCGTCCGCATCGGACTGGAACGCTACGGCGTCATCCCGGACGCCTGGTACGACACCTCGGGCGAGGTACTCGCCGCCTACACGAAGGCGACGAGCGGTGGCTGAACGCGCTGGATACAGGTTGATGCGGCCGCGAGCCCGCTGCAGGCAGCGGGGCTATCCCGAAGGGTCGGTGGCTTGCGGCGCGTCCTCGGGGTCAGCGCGCCAGGCGGCGTGCGGCCAGCCCGCGGCCAGGACGCCCGCGGCCAACCCGGCGACGGTCGGGGCCGGGTCTGTCTCGTGGCTGCCCGTTGATCCGCTTCGGCGTGGTTCTTCCACGTCACCGGCGTCCTCGTGCTGGTCTCCTCGCGGCGCGGGTCCCACCCTGCCGGGCGAGGGTGGGCTGCAAGGCTCGCTGTCCCGCCATGTGGCCCGGCCCTCGTCACGGTAGCCGTCTCGGCGCGCTGTGAGGAGGCCTGCAGCCCGTCATGGGCGGCGACGGAGCCAAGCCGGGGTCATGCCGCTCTCGCGTTCCGACTCGGTCACCGAGACCGCCGGCTCGTGCCCCGACAAGGGTCGCGAAGCCGAGCACATCGGTGTGGGTCAGTGTCGGCGCGAGCGCGGCGTCGACGTCGTCGCCGAACGCCGAAATGCGGCCCTGCGCCAGTGCGGTGCGCATTTGAATGAACATGTCTCCCGGCACCGAGGTGGCCACGTCTATGCTCAGCGAGGGCGTCACACCCTGCTCCAGCAGGCGGCTGATCGGCGGGTGCGCGTGCCCCATCAGCATCTCGACGTAGGGCGCCACGGATGCCGATCCACCGCTCCGCTTGATCATCGCCAGTTCGTCGTCGGTGCTGGTGTTCGGGTGGACGTACGTGGTGTCCGCGCCGCGCAGCCACTCCATTAATCAGGATCGGAGACTTCACTCCCTTCAACCCGGTCGAAAGCGGATGGCTCTTGGTTGATCGGCGGCCATGCCGCCCCGATCGCCGCCTCGGCCGCCGCCCCCGTCCGGGTGATACCTCCGCCTACGTTCGGCGACCCGTCGTAGCCTGCGGGCCAGCAAGTCCCCTATGGACGACGAAGGAGCAACGACGTGGCGGGCAAGTTCGAGATCTACCAGGACCGGGCCGGGAAGTACCGCTTCCGACTCAAGGCCAGCAACGGCCAGATCGTCGCCTCCGGCGAAGCCTACGAGTCCAAGGCCAACGCCAAGAAGGGCGCCGAGTCCGTCCAGAAAGCCGCCGACGGCGCGTCCATCGTGGAGGTCGACTCGTAGACCGGCTACGCAAAGAGTCAGCTCGCCTCGGTCACGGTGAACGGGTCGGTCACCGGCGGCAAACCGCGCGCCAGGCGGTTACTCGGCGCCTCGAGCTGCCGCGGGTTCGGGTAGCTCGGAGTGTGCATGGCCCGGCCCGCGTGGAGCCACAGGTGGGGCGAAAGGCCGCAGACCGAGGTATCCAGAGCTGCCCGGAGCGACCGGCCAGCAACCGTAAGCGCAGGTAGAAGCTCTGGAACACCGCAACCCGGCCTCGTCGAGTGCCGCGATCGCTTGCCCATGCATCCCCGTGATTCGCATCCCGACGTGCACCGTCATTCGGGCGTCGAGTTCTCGGGCGAGCCGCCAGTCGTGCAGGCAGACCTCCGGGCGGCTGACGCCCGCGACGCCACCCAGGACGACCTCGACCAGGTCGCCCATCAACTCAACACGCGCCCGCGCAAGACGCTCGATTTCGACACCCCGGCCGATAGGATCGCCGCATTGTTGCGCTGACTGGTTGAGTCCAAGGCCGCCCGCTTGAGGATCTCGTTCTCCACCTGGAGCCGGCGGGTCTTCTTGCGCAGCAAGGAGTCGCACGCCGCCATGACCACCCGCAACTGGCACACCCGCCCGGAAGAGATCACCCTGCGTCGCGACCACGCCGGCGACTACCGCCCAGAGATTAGAAGTCGTCCCCACCTGAAGTCGAAGCTCCTGACCTTCCCCGGCGGTGCCTTCAGCACCCGCGACGAGGGCCTGCGCGCCCGCTACGGCGCCTATGCCCTGTACCGGCGGTCAGCGGAGGCGGTCACCGTCCGGGATGCGGCGGCCGGACTGCTGGACGGCAAGGGCAAGCAGCGGGCTGTGATCGTGCTCGGTGACCTCAACGACGAACCGGCCCCGGCGACCACCCAGATTCTCTACGGGCCGCCTGGCTCGGAGATCGGCACCGTCGGCTACGACCAGGACGATCAGGGGGACGGCGCCCGGCTGTGGAACCTGGCCGCCCGTATCCCGGAGGCTGAGCGGTACTCCCGGATCTACCGCGGCAAGCGCGAGCTCATCGATCACATCCTCGTCTCGCACGTCGTCAGCCACCACGTCGGTGATGGTGACGTCACGGCAGGGCCGGCTCCGGCCTCGATCGACGACAACCCCAACGATCGGCGGGACACGCCGGCGTCGGACCACCGGCCGTTGGTGGCCAACATCGCGCTGTGAGAGCCTGGCCGGGCGTCAACGGGGACGAGCAGCCGACGCCACAGCAGGTGTGGTCGACGCCGTGGAGTTCACGGCCACCCGCGCTCGGCACCCGGAGCTGGACAAGCACCTGGGCGTGGCCGATCTGGTGGTGTTGAACAAGGTCGACCGCGTGGAGGCGGCCGAGCTGGACGAGGTGTTGGCGGTGGTGACGAAGGTGGCCGACAGCGCCGCCATCGTGACGACCGAGCACGGGCGGCTCGACCCGGGCCTCCTGTGTTCGACCGGCGCGAGCGGCCGAAGCCGGCTCAGCTGTCCTTCGACGACATCGTTGGCGACGACCACAGCCAACACGTGCACGCGGCGTACCAGAGCATCGTGTTCGAGTCCGACGAGCCGATGCATCCCGAGCGGCTGATGGCCTTCCTCGACAGCCGGCCCAAGGGCGTTTTCCGGATCAAGGGGTACGTCCACTTCGGATGGCACGGCGATCGCGAACTTCAGGTGGTCGGCGGCTTGTTGCGCTTCCGGCCCACCCGATCGGGCGGTCGTCGCACCAGCCTGGTGATGATCGGCCTCGACATGAGTGGACTGGAGGAGCAGCTGGTGGGCTGCGTGGGGGAGGGTGACGAGCGGGCCATGTTCGCGGTGCACCGCCACACCGAGTCGTAACCCGTTATTCAACAGCTGTTGAGTTCCGCTCCGTGTCGTCCTAACCTCGGCGTATGTCGACGCTGACCTTGGACTTCACCCGGATCGACGGCACCATGCTGGCCACGGTCGGCGGCAAGGCGGCCAACCTGGGCGTGCTCACCGCGGCGGGGCTGCCGGTTCCGCCGGGCTTCTGTGTCACCACCGAGGCGTACCGGCGGGTGGCCGCCAGCGTGCCGTTGGACGACGTCCGGGACGTGTTGCTGAACGTGCGGATCCCGGCCGACATGGCCGCCGAGATCCGTGCGCGGTACCTGGAGCTGGGCCCCGACATGCCGGTCGCGGTGCGCTCGTCGGCCACCGCCGAGGACCTGCCGTTCGCCAGTTTCGCCGGCCAGCAGGACACTTTCCTCAACGTGGTCGGCGTCGATGACGTGCTCGACGCGGTCCGCCGGTGCTGGGCGTCGCTGTGGACCGACCGCGCCGTCGCCTATCGGGAGAGCAACGGCATCGACCACGGTGCCGTCGAGCTGGCCGTGGTCGTGCAGGTCATGGTCGACTCCGCGGTGGCCGGTGTGCTGTTCACCGCCAACCCCGTCACCGGCCGGCGGCGCGAAGCCGTCATCGACGCCAACGCCGGGCTGGGGGAGACCGTGGTGTCCGGCTCGGTCAATCCCGATCACTTCGTGGTCGACACGGCTGCGGAGACGATTCTTCAGCGACGCCTGGGGGACAAGAAAGTAACCATCCGGTCGGTCGCCGGGGGTGGCACCGAAGAGGTTCCGCTCGACTCGGCCGAACCCTGCCTGTCGGACCAGCAGGTCCTGGCGCTGGCCGAACTCGGCGACCGGGTCGAGCGGCACTACGGCAGCCCGCAGGACACGGAGTGGGCCATCGACGCCGACGGCCGGTTGTGGCTGACCCAGGCCCGTCCGATCACGACGCTGTACCCGGTGCCCGACAGCCCGTCAAACGACGGCCGCGGTCGGCACGCCTACCTCTGTGTTTCCGTTGCGCAGGGCCTGTATCGGCCGATCACGCCGATGGGTATCGCCGCGTTCCGGCTCATCGCCAGCGGCGGGCGGCGCATGTTCGGGCTGCCGGTCACCGATGCCCTGGCCGGGCCGGCGTTCTTCTCCGACGCCGGTCAGCGCGTCTATGTCGACGCCACGGCGATCGTGCGCAGCCGACTGGGACGATTCATCGTGCCGAAGATCTTCGACGTCATGGAGGCGCGGACCGCCGCCGCGATGCGGTCACTGTTCGACGACCCGGACATGTCGCTGCGGCCGGGCGCTGTCCGTGCGGCGCTGCACATCCTGAGACTGGTGCTGCGTACGGGTCTCCCGTTGCGACTGGCCGAGGCGATCCTGCGGCCGGCGGCGGCCGAGCGGCGGCTCGACGGGCTGGGCGCACGGCTGGTCGGCGACGCGACATTGGTCGGCGAGCACGATTCGCGGACCCGGCTCGAGCACGTGATCAAGATGCTGCCCTTGGTTCCGACCATGCTGCCCAGGGCGTTGCCGGTGCCGTTGGCCGGGTTCGTCATGTTGGCGTTGGCGCGAAAGCTGCTGGGCAGCGGTGAAGGCCTGGAGACGGTACTTCGTGGACTCCCGCGCAACGTGACCACCGAGATGGACCTGGAGCTGTGGCGGGTGGCCACCGAGCTGCGAGCCAAGGGCGTTGATCTCTCCGACGGAACGGTTCCGCCTGTCGTGCAACGGTTCCTGGACCGCTACGGTCACCGCGCCGTCGCCGAGATCGACCCCGGCATGCCGCGCTGGTCCGACGACCCGGCCCACATCCTCGGCGTGCTGGCCAACTACCTCCGCCTTGACGACCCCGACGCCGCGCCGGACGCCCAGTTCCGGCGGGGTGCGGCCGAGGCCGAGGCGATGATCCAGTCGTTGTCGGCCAAGGCCGGCGGTCTGCGCGGGTGGCTGGTCCGCTTCGCGCTGGAGCGGACCCGGCGGCTGGCCGGACTGCGTGAGACCCCGAAGTTCTTCCTTATCCAGTTCCTGGCCCAGGTCCGCCACCAGCTCCAGCACGTCGGTACGGAGCTGGCAGGCAACGGTCGGCTCGACCGCACCGACGACGTCTTCTTCCTGTCGCTCAAGGAGTGCCGGGAAGCGTTGGACGGCAAGGACTTCCGGGAGATCGTCGCCAGCCGCCACGAGTCGTACGACCGGGAGGTCAAGCGTCGCCGGGTGCCGCAGATGCTGCTCTCCGACGGCACCGACCCGGAGGCGGTCAGCGTCCCGCTGGCCGACGGTGCGATGATCGGGACCGCTGCCTCCACCGGTCACATCACCGCAACAGCCCGCGTGGTGCTGGACCCGGTCGGCGCGCACCTCGAACCGGGCGAGATTCTCGTTGCCCCGTCGACCGACCCGGGCTGGACCCCGTTGTTCCTCACCGCCGGCGGCCTCGTGATGGAGATGGGCGGCGCCAACTCGCACGGTGCCGTCGTCGCCCGGGAGTACGGAATCCCGGCGGTGGTCGGGGTTCCGAACGCCACGCAGCGCATCGCCACCGGCGACGTGATCACGGTCGACGGGGCGGCGGGGACTGTGTCGCTGCTTCCCGCAGCCGAGCGAACTCCGCCGCCGGCGCTGGCGGCTGCCAGTGGGCGTTGAGGCCGCTGGGATTGGGCAGCACCCACACCCGGGTGTCGCCGATCGTCTTGCCTGCAAGCCAACCGTGGCCTTGGGCGCGGCGAAGGCCGTCCGATAAGCGCCGACGCCCACCACGGCGAGGAACTTCGGCCGGTACTCCAGGACGACCTCGACCAGCCGCTTCCCGCCGGCCACGAACTCCGCCGGCGTCAGCTCGTCGGCCCGGGCGGTGGCCCGGGCCACGACGTTGGTGATGCCCAAACCCAGTCCCAGCAACAGCTTCCGCTCGGAGGCGTCGAACAACCGCGGCGCGAAGCCCGATTGGTGCAACGCCGCCAGAAGCGGTTGCCGGGACGAGCGAAGTGGAAACCGGTGGCCGCCGACCCCAGACCCGGATTGATCCCGCAGACCCTCAGTGGGGCCAACTCGCGCCGTCCGAGTGGGGCCATCTCAGGTTGACACAGCCAACCCGCAGGTTAGCCGCGGAGACGACGTCGAGCTTGGCCTCCCGAATCGCCTGTTTGCCTGAGTCCCTGTCGGGACGTAGCGAACCCGGGCGATGCGTGGCTCCTGAGAAGGTCTGACCACCCAGGTCGTCCGGCTCGATCCAGGAGGAGTCGAGCCGGGCGACCGGCAATGTCGCGGGAAACTCCCGCGGAACTCCAAGCTGCGAAACGGGCGACGTAGGCTTCGACGGTGAGCCCGCAGAACGACGCCCCTGGATAGCCCGCGGCGAGCGGCCGATCGACGAGTCCGCGTGGGTCCTTCTCCCAGATGCGGGTGTTGATCTGGGCCATGCTGGTGCGGATATCGAGGACGCCGCCTGCGAGGTCGAGGCGGTCCCAGCGCAGGGCGCACAGTTCGCCGCGGCGAGCGCCGGTGGTCATGGCGAGCCAGACGAGCATGCCCCAGCCCGGGTCCTTGAACGCCTCGGCCACGATCTGGGCGGTCTGTCGGGGAGTGGGCGGCTGGGGATCCGGCGGCGGCTGAGGCGGGGCCTCCGCCTGCGCGATCGGGTTGACACCGACCCACTTCCACTTCACGGCGCGGGCGAAGGCTCCGTTCATGAGGACGTGGATCTGCCGGAGGTACGACGCCCCGAGCGGGCGGCAGGTGTGCGTGACGCATCGGCCGTCACAGCTGTGCTGGGCTTCGGTCCGATGATCCGTCTTCGGATGCTCGCGGGAGCGGTGGGCTCGGCAGCGCCGGAGCCGGGCGTAGAAGGTGTCGAGTACCTCGCCGTCGACGCGGCCGATCCGGACCTCGCCCAGGAGCGGCTTGATGTAGCGATCGGCCATCCGCTCGTAGCCGGCCCGGGTGGTGTCCTCGACCTCGACGACGTCCAGGCACCGGTCGAGCAGCTCCGCGACCGTCGCGTTCGTCCGTGGTGCTCTGCGCTCGTCGACCTCGCCGAGCAGGCGGGTGCGGACCTTCTCGGCCTGCTTCTCCGCGCCGTTCCCGGCCGGGACGGTCTCGACGAGGTAATGCCGCTTCCTGGTCAGCGGATCCAGACCCGCGTACACGCGCACCCGGTACGAGCCGCTGGGGAGCAGCTCGACCTCACCACGTGCTCGACGAGGCTTGCGGGTGCTGGGCATGGAGCCACGCTAAGCCTGCTGGCTCCACATATGGCTCCATGATGTCGTTTGGTCAGCGGCGTCAACGCGCTGACCTGGGTGCCCCCGGCAGGATTCGAACCTGCGACCCAGAGATTGCAAGATCGTCATGCGGGACGGTCCGGACTGACCCCGGATACTGCCGCTGAGCTGCGAGGACGTCTGTCATCGGTTGTGGCCCGTGCGGGCCTCCTCCGGTCGTTCCGGGTAGGTAAAGGTGGGGTCGTTGTGGTGGTGGAGGAGGAGACCATTTTCCTCCCGGCGCCCTCGTGCCTGTCGCATTGCTCGTCGTGGTGATGGTGTCCAGGGGCGGCGAAGCCGCTCGCGCAGCGACGCGAAGCGCCCTGGACACCACCACCACGACGTGGATCGTTTTCAGGACAGGGGCGTCAACGTAGAGCTCGGGAATCTCCGCCCAAGGGACACTCTGTCGGGATCTCTGACTACTCTTCGCGTTGAAGAGGGAGAGGCGGGCTGCCGGACAGCTGCACAGCTCGGCGATCCAGGCCAGTGGACCAACTGATCGAACGCGTTGTACGGGGGCTCTACTATGGATCCAGTCTCGTTGATCGTCGCTGCGCTTGTTGCGGGGGCGGCGGCAGGGGCGCAGGGAACTGCTACCGATGCTGTGAAGGACCTTTACGGCGGCCTGAAGGCATCGATCAAGAAGAAGTTTAGCGGCCGAGCTCCTGCTGAAGTCGCGTTGGAGGAACATGCGGTTAAGCCCGAGCTGTGGGGAAAGGTGCTCGAAGCCGAGCTTGTAGAGGCGAACGCTGGCGCCGACCCGGACATCACGGACGCAGCGCAGCGTCTAATGACACTTCTTGATTCCGCAGGATCGCAGGCGGGCAAGTACCTGGTGGATGTCCGAGGCGCTCAGGGTGTGGTTGTGGGCGACCATAATCACCAGGCGAACTCTTTCGGACCTGCTCAGCGTCCCTGATAGCCCAAGTGGACGAGTCAATCTCGCACCTCGGCTTTGACCTTAGAAATAGTCAAGGCGTTGCGGTAGGGCAGCACGTAACTCAACAAAATACATTCTATGTAGGACCAGTCGAAGTTCGCTGGCCCATCAGGGTTGGCGTCGTGCCTGAACTTGCCAGTAGTTATGTGTCTCGAACTGAGGCTGAGGCGCTAGAGGAGTATGCGAGTCATCGAGACAAGCCCGTCCAGGTTATAGCGATGGGGGGATCGGGCAAGTCGCAGATGGTGGCTGCTTTTGTGCGCGAAAGTGTAGAGTCGCAGATCGATCTAGTTGTTTGGGCGTCGGCGAGATCAAGGCGCGCGATACTGGATGCTTTCGAGCAGGCCGCACTGGCGCTCGGGTATCAGCGACATGGCGAGCCCGAGAAGGCGGCGGCCTGGTTTGTCTCCTGGCTTCAGCGAGAATCACAACACAGCTGGGTTGTGGTCTTGGACGACGCTGCCGAGCCGGCTGATCTTCGGGGGCTCATCCCCGGAGGCCCGAGTGGGATAACTGTCTTGACCTCGCGGCGGCTCGATATCACCAGTCCTGGCCGCGCGAATACGATCAAGCTCGGCGTATTTTCGCACGAGCAGGCGTTGCGCTATGTATGCAACAAACTTGATTCGGATGATGAATCGCCGAGGATGGTCGGATCTGCAGACTTGGTGGCCGCGCTGGGACTTCTCCCACTCGCTCTGGCTCAGGCAACTGCGTTCATGGCGTCTAGACAGACGTCTTTGCTGGGTACCTGCGCGGGTTATCTTGAACTCTTCAATGACCGAAGTAGGGATCTATCGGACGCATTTCCGGAACACGCCGTCGCGGATGACTACGAAAAGACAACTGCCACAACGTGGTCGATTTCGATCGAAGCGGCCGATGATCTGAATCCTCATGGCGTTGCAGGTCCACTACTTCAGGTGATGTCGCTCCTCGATCCGTCGGGATTTCCTGTCGAGTTTCTCGATGCAACTGCTCTAGGTGCGTACTTGCTGGGGGATCGGGGAGTCTCTCGATCCATCAATGCTCGTGAAGCATTCGACAACCTGTCGCTCCTCAGCCTGGCGAGCTGCGCTGAAGTCAGCCAGCTGGTTACAATTCACGCGCTGATCCAGCGAGCGTCACGGGAGAGCTTGCCCGATGGAGCAATCTCTCCCGTAGCGCGGGTCGCGGCCGATTCTTTGATGGAAATCTGGCCTGAGGTTGAAAGTGACACCGCAAGAGGTGAGATCCTTCGATCGAACGCTACTGCCGTCATTGAGAACGCGGGTGATGTGATTTGGTCCGAGGGTGGGCATCTCATAATCTGGCGTGTGGGGGAGAGTCTCGGTCTGGCTGGGCAGTACGCAGCGGCCTTGGCCTACTGGTCGTCGGTCGCCTCATTTGCTGAGCGTGCCCTTGGGTCGGTCCACCGGAACGTTCTGACTGCTCGTGCGAATGTTGGGCGGTGGCTTGGGAAGACGGGCGACTACCGCGCCGCTGTTCGCGCATATGAGGAACTATTCGCACAGAGTGCTGCGGAATACGGCGAGGCAGATGAGCAGACGCTCTCGTATCGTCATAACATTGCGTACTGGCGGGCGCTGGCGGGTGATCATGTCGGAGCTCTTAGAGAGTTCGAAGAGCTACTGGAGGTACAAAGAAGGGTTCTAGGGGCAGATGATCGGGAGACCTTAGTTACTCGGGGAAACATCATACGTTGGCGCATGGAAACTGATCCGAGTGCAGCGCGGGACGAAGCTGCGTCGTTAGCAAACGATATGGCGCGTATCCTCGGCGGTGACCACCCAGACACCTTGAAGACGCGCAGTTCTCATGCTCTGGCATGCGGAATGGCAGGGGATATGGCGAAGGCGGTGGCGCTCCTCGAGACTCTACTCGACGACATCTGTCGAGTTCATGGAACCGAGAGTCCTGGGGCTTTCACCACGCGAGCCAACATCGCGAAGTGGCGAGCCGAGTCAGGTGATCTCCCACGCGCGAAAGAGGAGCTTGAACTTCTGATCGCAGATCGGACAAGGATTCTGGGCGCCGACCACCCCGAAACCATGAGCAGCCGCCACAGCCTCGCCAACCTGCGAGGAGAGATTGAAGGCCCGTCGACGGCCGTCGACCAGCTGACCATGCTCCTCGACGAGTGCATTCAGGTCCTCGGTTCACAGCATCCGCGGACAGAACGAATTCGGCGGAGCTTGAACAAGTGGCAGAATCTGCGATCCAAATAGCGGCCGCGACGCTCAGGTGGTGGCTGGCTGCGAGCGGGCCGGAGGCAGGAGCGAGCGTGCCGGCCACCGCGCCGCGTTAGCGGCGCCTTGATCCATAAGAGGTCGCTCCGGCAATGCGACCCGCAGTTCCCGTGTCGGCGTCCGTAGGCTCGTCCGGTGCAGCT
>Ga0207641_10002569_pt1 | contig 16679 bp, 9 predicted proteins | sample KBSSwiS62_FD_184306 | JGI IMG/M metagenome (GOLD analysis project Ga0207641, IMG submission 184306) | Switchgrass rhizosphere microbial communities from Kellogg Biological Station, Michigan, USA - KBS Switchgrass S6-2 (SPAdes) (version 2) | ecosystem: Host-associated > Plants > Roots >... | reverse complement strand
GGGGATCTGCGGACCGTCACCGGGACCGGGAGGGCGCCGGTGGCCGCGGGCGTCAGGAAGCGGTCGTACCGGGTGTCGCCGAGCAGGTGGCGCTCCAGGTAGGCGACGGTGTACCACTGGGCCACCCGCCGGGCCGCGCCGGAGTCGACCAGCGGCGGCAGGCAGGTGACCAGCGCCCCGAACTGCAGGCGGACGCGGATCCCCGTGGGCACCTGGCCGTTCGCGGCCAGGTAGGCCTGGTCGCACAGGTCGGTGAACGAGTTGTGCGACCCCTGCGGCACCCGGACCTCCAGCCGGTCCGGGGACGAGGTGAGCTCGCGGAACGTCTCGTCGGCATTGCGCTCGATCGGCGTCAGCGGGTCGATGGTGCCGCCGATCAGCAGCGTCGGCACGCGGATCCGCGCGACGACGCCGGCGGGCAGCACCGCGCTCGCCGGCGAGAGGGCCACGACAGCCTTGACGCGGGGGTCCGCGGGCACGCGCAGAAAGCCGACGGACGAGACCAGCGCGGTGAGCCCGCCGAACGAAAACCCGACGACGGCGACCTGGCCGGGGTTCAGCACCGGCCCGAAGTCGCGGTACCGGCACAGCATCCAGTCGATGACCGCACTGACGTCCAGTGGACGATCGCTCGCCTCGGCGATCTGCGCCTCCTGGCGGCCGGCGGCGAAGTCGGCCATCGTGTCTCCCGGATGGTCGGGTGCCGCGACGACGAAGCCGTGGCTGGCCAGCGCCTCGGCCAGCGAGGCGAGCTGGGTCCGGTCGCCGGCGCTGCCGTGCGAGATCACGACGAGCGGAAACGGCCCTCGTTGCACGGGGGCATCCGCCACGGCGACCCGCGACTGGATCCCGACATTCGGCGCGATCTCATAGCTGGCGGGCGCCGGACCGCCGGCAGACCCCGCGCTGGGCAGCCGCGTCCTGGTCGGGTACCAGACCGCGGTGGTCAGCGCCCGGCCCGGCCGGGTGCCGTCGACGATCGTCTCCGTGCGGTACCCGACGCCGTGGGCGCCGAGCTCGTCCGGCGCGCCCACGGCGCCGGCCCCGGACGCCGGCGCGGCTGGGCGCTCGGTCGCGGGCGCGGGCTGCTCGGGCGCCGGTCCGCTGGACGCCAGCGCCGACGAACCGGCCAGTACGAGCGCGGCGACGGCGGTCCACCGGCGCGGCGCCGTCGCCCGCGCGCACGAGTCCCACCGACCAGCCATCGGCCCCACGCTACCGACGGTAGTCGACCTGTCACGCCATACAGACTGACCGTCGGGCTGAGGTCGGCCGAATCGGCGGATTCGCCATGGCTTGCGGGCGACGGCCCAGTTGATGATGTGCACGCCGGCCCCTGTCCGCCACGCTGCTCCCCCGCGGGCCTGGAGTGCCGGCGTCACACCCACCCGACCCGGCGCTAAGGCCAGCGGTAGAGCCCGTTGAACGGTCCGCCCGTCGCCGGGCTGTTGTTCATGGTCACGACCTGCGTCTCCGCCGAGTCGCGAACTGCCGGCTTCGCGGCCGGGCCGCCGTCGCCGGCCGGCGCCTCCGTGTCCTGCGCCACAGGTTCGGTCACCGGCTCGGCCGCCTCGTCACCGCCCTGTGCTGAAGCGCCTGGCCCTTGTTCCACGCCGGGCCGGTCGGCTCGCGGGCCGGCCGGGCCGTTCCAGGGCTCCGCCTCCCCGTGGCGGGTCGCGGCGCCGCCGTCGTCGCGCGGGTCGGGCTGGCGGTATGGCCGACGGCCGCCGGCCGACTGGCCCGGCTCGTCGGCCACCCGGTATGGGCCAGCGCCGCCGGGCGGGCGTCCACGGAGGTCCGGTTCGGGCCGCCCGTGGCCCGGCGAGCCGACGTAACGGTCGTAGCGCCCTGGCCAGTCCACGAGGCCGCCGCCCGGACCGGGCCCGCCGTCGCTGCCCAGGCTCTCGGAGGCGCCGGCGCGACCAGGCTCACGGAAACCCCCGGCGCGGTTGAAGGTGCCGGTACCGCCGAGACTTCCGGGGCGGTCGAGTCCGCCGTCGGCGGAGCTGGGGGTGCCGCCGGTGCTGCCCGGGTCCTCCCGGGGCGCGGACGGCTCGTCGGCGGCCCAGCCGTTCGCGCCGTCGAACGGGCCGAGCGCCCCGAAGGCGCCGATGTCCAGGCCGTTGCCGGTTCCGCCCGGGCCGCCGGTGGGGCCGCGACCGGCGTCGGGGCCGGGCCCGGCGGCGACGACGCCGCCGACGGAGACGATGTCCCACGGGGACGGGCCGGCCGCCCCCGGAATGCCCCAGCTCTCGGCGGGCGTCTGGTTCCCCCGGCCCGCCGCGCCATCGGCGTCAGGGACATGGGTGCCATCGGCGCCGGGGACGCCTGTGCCATCGGCGTCGGGGACACGGGTGCCATCGGCGCCGGGGACACGGGTGCCGAACAGCGGGTCGCGGCCCAGGTAACCCACCCGGTCGAGCCCGAGCGGGTCGGGGCGGGAGGTGTCGTAGCCGCCGTAGCCGCCGCCCTCGTAGCCGTCACCGCGGCCGGTGCCCGGGTGCCCGTCGCGGACGCGGCCGCCGCCGAATCCGCCCAGGCCGTAGCCGCCGCCGACGAGCCGGCCGCCACTCAGCGGCAGCCCGCCGCTGGGCGGCCCTCCGGGCGTGAGCCCGGCCGCGGGCGGGAAGTCGGGGATGTCGTCGCCGCGAGCCACGGGTGAGGACGGCCCGGGCGGCGGCGACATCGACGGGTATGCCGGGAACCGGGGCGGCAGGGTCGCCGGCCCGGTTGACCACCCGGGTGTGCCGGGCCCGCCCGCCGTCGGCGTACCGGCCGGCCCGCCCGCCATGCCGGGCGGCGACGTGGGCTGGTCGGGCGCCGGCCGGGACAGCCCAGGGAAGGTCGCGGGCCGTGCGTAGGGCGGCGCCGTCCCCGCGTCACCGGCGTCGAGGTCGTCGAGTCCGGGATGGTCCCACGACACCGAGCCGCGGTACTCGGCCCGGCGGCGCTCGGACTCCAGCTGGTCGCGCACGGCGCGCCCCCGCTCGACGCGCTCACGGTCGAGGCGTTCCAGCTCCGCGCGCTCCAGCTCCAGCCGCTCGTGCTCGGCACGTTCGCGTTCTGCCCGCTCGAGCTCGGCACGCTCGAACTCCGCACGCTCCCGCGCAGCGCGCTCGAGCTCGGCACGCTCCCGCTGGACACGCTCAAGCTCGGCGCGCTCCCGCTCCAGCCGCTCGTGCTCGGCACGTTCGCGTTCTGCCCGCTCGAGCGCGGCACGCTCCCGCTGAACGCGCTCGAGCTCGGCACGCTCGAACTCCGCGCGCTCCCGCTGGACGTGTGCCAGCTCGGCCCGTTCGAGCTCGGCACGCTCAAGCTCGGCCCTTTCCAGCTCGGCGCGCTCGCGCTCGACGCGTGCCAGCTCCGCGCGCTCCAGCTCGGCCTGCTCGAGCTCCCCGGTGAAAGCCGCCGTGTGCTCCCAGACCGCGGACGGAAGCCCGGCGGCGCTGTCGGCCGCCGGCCGTTCGGCCAGCAGCTCTGCTAGTGGTTGGGGCGGCCCGATGTGGAAGCCCTGCGCGTAGTCGACGCCGATGTCGGCGAGCACCCGTGCGAGGGATTCGCGGTCGACGTTCTCGGCGATCGTGTACATCCCGAGCGTGCGGGCGATCCGGACCACCGCGTCCACGAGCGCCATGTCCTGGGCGTTCACGTCCGCCTGGCGGACGAAGTCGCCGTCGATCTTGACGCCGCTGAACGGCAGCGTCCGCAGGTGCACGACCGACCCCATCCCGACGCCGAAGTCGTCGAGGATGAAGCGGCAGCCGGCGGCGGTGAGCTTCTCGGCCAGCCGCCGAGCGGGCTCCAGGCTCACCAGGGTCGACCGCTCCGCGACCTCCAGGCCAAGCCGGCTCGGGTTGACGGCGCTGTCGCGCAGCGCGTCGAGGACGAAGTCGCCGAAGCCGGCGTCCTCGACGGATCGCGCGGAGATGTTGACGTGCAGGTACAGCGAGCCGTGCGGCCCGTCGGCCGCGAGGGCGGCGACGGCCTGGCTGAGGACCCACCGGTCCAGCCGCAGCACCAGTTCGGTCCGCTCGACCGGCTCCAGGAACTCCCGCGCCGACAGCTCCGGCTTCAGCCCGTCGCGCAGCCGTACCAACAGCTCGTAGCCGATGACCCGCCGAGCCGCCAGGTCGACGAGCGGCAGTGCGTCGACGCCGAGCGTGCCGGCTTCCAGGGCGGCCCTGACCCGCTGGGTGACGGACACCCGCCGTTCCGCCTGGGCGAACTGTGCCTCGGAGAACAGCCTTGCCCGATCGCGCCCGGAGTCCTTGGACTCGTACAGCGCGAGGTCGGCCTGGGCGAGCGCCGAGTTCTCGTTCTCGACCTGGGCGAGCGGGACGACGCCGATGCTGACGGTGACCCGCAGGGCCAGGTCGTCCGCCGGGATCGGCGTGCGCGCGACCGCCTGGCAGAGCCGCTCCGCGACGGCGAGGCCGGCGGCGCCATCGCCCGCGGGCAGCAGCACCGCGAACTCGTCGCCGCCGAGGCGCCCGAGCACCGCGTCGGGCAGCTGGTCGCGCAGGACTCCGGCGAGCCCGCGCATGACGATGTCGCCGACGGCGTGGCCGCGTAGGTCGTTGACGTCCTTGAAGTGGTCGACGTCGATGATCAGCAGCGAGCCTTCCCGGCCCTCGGGCAGCTCGGCCACGTGCTCGCGCAGTGCCCGGGTGACCGCCCGGCGGTTGAACAGGCCGGTGAGCGAGTCCCGCTCCGCGAGGTGCTCAAGCTCCTGGTGGACCCGGTGCAGGTCGGTGATGTCGTGCGCCGTGCCCAGCACGCGGCAAGGCCGGCCCGCGGCGTCGGTGATGACCTCGCCGAAGCACTCGAAGACGCGCTCGCCTCGGCCGGACCGGTCCAGCAGCCGGTGGATGAAGGTGAACGTGTCGGCGGTCCGGATCGCGCTGGTGACCGCCGTGGTGATGAGGTCCAGGTCGGCCGTCGGGATCAGCTCCTGGAGCTGCCGGGCGTCGGGGGTCTCGTCCGGGCCGAAGCCGAGCAGGGCCAGCTGGTTGCGAGAGTAGCTGACCGCGCCGGTGACCAGGTCCCATTCCCAGGTGCCCGTGCGGGTGAGCGCCTCGATCCGCGCGAGGCGGTCGGCGCCGGACACCGACTGGCTCGCGGCCGTACCGTCCAGCGCCGCGGCGCTCCCGTCGACGGCGGCAGGTGCCTCCTCGCCCGGCGGCGGGATGGGCGGCCGCGGCGGCCGGGCCATCGCGACGGTCTCGTCGGTGATCGGCTTGCCCCAGGCGGCCTGGTCCCATTCGGGAGTGCCGCGCCACGCCTCGTCGCCGGGGGCGGGGGCCGTCCAGCCGAGCTGCTCGGAAGCCTGATCGGGGGCCGGGTCGGCTGCCGGGGTCAGGACCACGTCGGTGATGTCGAACAGCTCGTAGAGCACCAGGCCGTCCGCCCAGCTGTCCCCCGGCGGAGTGAGCCGCTGGCAGCGCAGCCACAGCAGGCGTTCGGCCCCGTCGGGGGTGGTCCAACGGACGTCGACCGGTGCCGCGCCCGGGACCAGGTCGGACAGCGGCAGCCGTGCCTCCGCGACGGCTCGGCGGGCCAGCGCGCGGGTCGGCTCCGGCAGCGGCTCGCCGAGGCGTTCCAGGAGCGGGTTCCGCCCGCCCGCCGAGGCGGCCTCGCCGGGCGGCTCTCCCTCGGCCGGTTCCTCCTCCGCCGGTTTGCTGACGGCCAGACCGGTGCCGCCACCAGCCGGCAGCGCGCCCGGATCGGCCCGTTCGGCGGCCGCGGCCGCCGAGTTCGCGGCCGGCGCGGTCACTCCGACGACGCCGGCCAGCGCGGCGTTCACCCAGACGACCCGTCCCTCGGCGTTCACCACCAGCAGGCCGGCTGAGACCGCGTCGGCCACCAGCCCAGTCATCGCGGCGACCAACGCACCTCCCACGCAAGCAGTCGGCCCGGGTCACGCCCAGCCGATCGGCGAAGCCGAGCCGGCAGGCCGCATCGGCGCTGGCCAGAGCCCTCCGCTGCGCAGTTTAGCGGCAGTCGTCCGAGTACATTCCGTTAGGGGCACCGAACCCTGCGAAGCAGGACGCTCCGCAGTCGTTCAGGCGGCTCGCGGGAAGCGGCGAGAAGTGGCCTAGTCGTCCGACCCGTGCGTGTGGATCTGTTCCGCGAGGTAGTGCGGCGCACCGAGCTGGCGGATCAGCTCCAGCTGGGCCTCCAGCCAGTCGATGTGCTCTTCCTCGCTCTCGATCAGGTCCTCGAGAAGCACGGCCGTCCCGAAGTCGGACTTGCTCCGGCTCAGCGTGACGCCCTTACGGAGGGTCTCGACGTTCTCCAGCTCGCGGGCGTAGTCCAGTTCCAGCATCTCGGGCACGTTCTCGCCGGTCCGCAGGGTGTGCAGCCGCTGCAGGTTCGGGTGGCCGTCGAGGTAGAGGATGCGCTGGATCAGCCTGTCCGCGTGCTTCATCTCGCCGATGGACTCGTCACGGTAGTGGTGGGCGATGCCGCGGAAGCCCCAGTGCTCCTGCATGCGGTAGTGCAGCCAGTACTGGTTGACCGCGGTGAGCTCGTTCGTCAGCACCGCGTTCAGGATCTCGACTACCTCGTCGTCACCACGAACCACCCGGAGCCTCCACTCGTCACCTGTCAGCGCCGTGACGCGCCGGTCGCCGCGGGCCGCCGGTCGGCCCTACGCCATCAGGCTGCCTGGGCCACGCCGACGACCGGCACGCCACGGCGGTGGCACGAGAGCAGCTTCGCGATCTCCTCGAGGCAGCCGCCGCACCCAGTGCCGGCATCACAACGCTCGCCGATCTCGTCGGCATCGCACGCACCCGATTCGATGACACTCCGTAGCGTCCGATCGGAGACAGCAAAGCACGAACAGACAAGCACTGCACCTCACCACGCGGTCGGGGCGGCGAAAAAACTCGCCAATCGGGCATTTCACACAGTTTGAAGGCCGTCAGCCTCGACATCAATTAGCTTAGGCTTCCCTAAGAACTACAGAGTGCCACGTTAGGCTGACCTAACACAAGGCGGCGCCCAGTGTGGCATGGATCACAGGGAAGGTCCGCGGACGACCGGAGCGGCGGCTGGCGGAACGGCTGGGGTCACCGGCCTGCCGCCTGGCGGCGAGGCGACGGCATCAGCCGGCCTCTTGCCTGGGCGGCCCGTTGTTCAGGCGTCTCGCCCCGGTCGCCTCGTCCAGGCGCCCTGGCCCCGGCCGCGCTCGGGTGACCGGGCCGCGGCGGGGCTCTTCGGGCAGCGTGGGCGGGCGCCCGCGCTGGCCGGGCGCCGCCGCCCGAGCCCGCGGCGGGCTGTCAGCCCTCCGAGCCGGCGGCGATGGTGATCTCGACGCGGCGGTTGGCGGCGCGGCCGGCGGCCGTCGCGTTGTCCGCGACCGGGCGGCTGGCGCCATAGCCGACGGCCCGCACCCGGGCCGCCGGCACGCCCTTGCCGACCAGGTAGTCGACGGCGGCCCGCGCGCGTCCCAGGGACAGGGCCTGGTTGACCGCGTCCGGACCGGTGCTGTCGGTGTAGCCGGCGATCAGGACCGGCTGCGTGCCACCGCGCAGCGCGCCGGCGACGGCGTCGAGGTTCACCCGGTCCGCGTCGGACAGCGCCGAGCTGCCGGGAGCGAACCTCAGCGGGCGGCCGCCGGCGGCAGCGAGCGCCGCGGCGTCATCGCCAGCCGGGCGAGGCGCCGTCACCCCCACGGAACCCGGCGCTGTAGCCGCGCCGCCCGGCGCCGTGCCACCGCCCGGCGCCGTGCCAGGGGCCGCCGCGATGACGAGTTGGTTGTCCAGGACGACCCGCGCGCCGCCGGTCCGGCCGGCGGTCAGCACCGCGGTACCGAGCGTCGCCCGGCCGCCGGCGTCGGCGACCATGCCCGTGAGCACCAGGCGGTCGCCGTCGACGGTGAGGGTGTGGGTGCCGGGAACCCGGGTCAGCGCGGTGACGAGGCCGGTCAGCGGCCGGAGCGCCGGAGCGGCGGCCCGCGGGTCGACGGTGATCTGGCTGGTCAGCGCGCCGCCCGCCGCGCTGACGTCACCGAGCAGCGCGGCGCGCCGGGCGCCGTCCGGTACGGTCGCCCGCACCGTGAGCCGCCCGCCGTCGACGGTCAGCACGACGGGCTGGGCCGGGCGGGTGGCGACCAGCGCGTCGGCCCCGAGCCGGGCCGAGCTGACCCCATGCACGCGGGCCGCGGCCAGCGCCGCCTGGGCCGCGGAGGCGCTGGTGAAGTCGCCGTGCAGGGTGGCGGTCGTGCCCGCCATGGTCACCTCGGCCCGGGTCGCGCCCGACCGGTGGACGGCGTCGGTCGCCCGACGCGCGAGGTCACGCTCGATCGGCCCGCGCCGCAGCGCGACGGCGACCACGCCGAGCGCCAGCCAGACCAGCACCAGCGCCACGACGAACGCGACCGGTCGCGGCCGCTTCAGGTGCGGCAACGCGGAGAGGACCATGGACCGACTCCGAGCTGGGGAAACCGGGCACACGCGAAGCCGGGCGCGCACGGGCTGGGTGAACGACGAAAGGACCAACGAGAGCAGGGACAACCACAAGCAGGGCCGACAGCAACGGGACCAACGGGTAGCTGGGCCCGCGAGCGGCCGGGCACACCAGAGAGGGGACGTGGGGGGAGCCGGAGGCGGATTTCCCGTCTCGGCGCTTACCACCGCGACAGGGGCAACTGTCGCACATCGGCGCCGGTGCGCCGCAAACGCCACCCCGACACGCGGGCAATTGCGCCCCGAAGCCGGGCGTGGACGTGTCCGACAGTGGGGCCCGGAGCCGCCTCCGTCACCCAGGTTGTCCAACCCGGCCCGCCGTGAGAAGGATCTAGAGCGTAGCGAGGCCGCCGGCCGCCGGTCTCGGCTTGCCGCCCGGGTTGGCGGGTGGCTGGTCATCGGCCGGGACCGCCGCGGCCAGCGGGTCCGGCGTCGCGGTCACGTCACCGGGCTGCCGTGGCGGCTCCAGGACCGCGGGCGCCGCGTCGCCGGTCGCGGGCCTGGCGGGGCGGCGGCGGCCCGAGCGGCGGGTCAACGCTGTCGCCGTCAGCGCCGAGACGCCCAGCACGGTCCAACCGGCGATGGCGTCCAGGATGTAGTGGTTCCCGGTCGCCATGACGACGAAGGCCGTGGCGCAGGGGTAGAGAACACCGAGCACCCGCACCCATTGCCGGCGGGCGTGCAGCGCGATCAGCACCCCGCACCACATCGCCCAGGCGCAGTGCAGCGACGGCATCGCGGCGTAGAGGTTCGCGACCTTGCCCAGGCCGTGCGGAGCCGCGCTGGCGTTCGCGCTCCACCAGCCATAGCCGCTGTACTTGGCCATGGTGTCGATGTAGCCGGCGTCCGGCAGCAGCCGTGGCGGCGCTGTCGGGAACAGGTAGAACCCGAGCAGGCACAGCAGCGTGGTGAAGACGAGGGTCCATCGGGCACGCGAGTAGTTGGGGCCGTGGCGGCGGTGCATCCAGAGGATCACCCCCGGCGTGACGATGAAGTGCAGCGTCGCGTAGTAGTAGCAGCAGGCCACGGCGAGCGGCGGGACCGTCTGCAGCCAGTGGTTGAGCGAGAGTTCCATGTTCAGGTGCAGCGTGTTCTGCCAGCGCACCAGGGTTTCGCCGGTCCTCGTCGCCTTGGCGACGTCGCCGTCGGCGAACCCGCGGGTCGCGGTGTAGCAGTAGTAGAGCGCCACCAGGATCAGGATCTCGACCCACCACACCGGCCGGCCGGTCGCCGGGTCGCGGAACCACCCGCGCCAGCGGCTTTCGCCGGCCTCGGGAGCGGTCGGCCCGTCGGTGGCCGAGGCCGTCACCGGCGTCACAGGGGCGGCTGCCTGGGCCGGGGCGCTCGGGGCCGCCGAGGCGCCGGATGCCGTCGCCGCGTCCGCCTGCCGCGCTCGCGCGCCGCCGCGCGGCTCCGGGGCGCCAGCCCCGCCCTGACCCGTTGCCATTGTTCTACTCAACCCGATACCTCCGACAGTTCTCCTACCACCCCCGCCGATCAGCTCCGCTCCCCACCGGTCCGGAAACGCTGCTGGGGACCGGGTCCGAGGCCTCCTCTCGAGGCCGCGGACCCGGTCCCCTGTGACCAAGCGCACGCCGACAGGCGCCCTGGGACGGGTCAGGCGCCGGGATGACCACTCGCGGTCGCGGCGGCGCTCGCGGGCGCCGCCACCGAACCGGCACCCGCGCCGGTCGAGCTGGCGCTCGCCGGCAGAGCGCTGCCAGCGAGCCAGGCCGACCACGGGATCGACCAGTCGTTGCCCAGCTGGGAGGTGTCCGGGGGGCGCCCGCTGTTGAAGACGTTGACGATGTCGCCGACCTGGCTGAAGTTGTAGAACCACTCGGCGTCGGCGGTGGACGCGTTCACGCAGCCGTGCGAGACGTTCTCGGTGCCCTGGTCGGCCACCGACCACGGCGCGGCGTGGACGTACTGGCCGCCGCTGGTGATCTGGACGTCCCACAGGACCGTCTCGTAGTAGTAGTCCGGGCTGCCCTTCGGGATGCCCACCGTGGCCGAGTCCATGATCACGGAAGGCGACTTGCCGATCACGTTGTGCGGGCCGTCCATGGTCAGCAGGTCCTGCTGCCCACCGCGGCCGCCGCTGATCGGCATAGTCTTCACCAGCTCGCCGTTCTTGTAGACCTTCATGGTGTGCGCGGCGATGTCGACCTGGCTGACCTGGGCGGCGCCGATCGTGAAGGTCATCGCCCGGTCCTTGACGCCGAGCTGGTCGTTGCCGGCGTCCAGCCCGGCCAGGTTCGCCTCGACGTGGACCTTCGTGCCGGGCGAATAGTAGTCCTTGGGCCGCCAGCGGATCACCCGGTCGTTCAACCAGCTCCAGGAACCCTCGATCGCCGGGGTCGTGGTGACCGACAGCCTGCTCTGCACAGCCGCGCGGTCGGTCGTCGGCGCGCTGAAGGTCAGCACCACCGGCGTCCCGATGCCGACGACGTCGCCGTCGACCGGCTCCCAGGACACCTTGTACTGCTTGGCCGGCGTGCCGGTGCTGAAGGTCACGTGGCTGGTGGCGGTCCCGACGACGCCCGCGTCGGGCGCGGTCGACGCCGTGACCTGGTACTGGGTGTCGGCGAACAGCCCACCCGCCGAGGTCCAGGTCCTGTGGTCGGCAGAGTAGGTGCCGAGCAGCGTGCCGGCCTCGGTCTTCTGGGACGTGCTGGCGCCCCGGGAGACCTGGACGTCGGCCAGCGGCGCGTTGCCGGTGACGACGACCTTGTCGGTCACCGCGACGCTCGACGTGCCGTCGGCCGGGCTGACCTTCACGGCCGCCGCGGGCTTCCCCGGAGACGTGCTGGCCGATCCGCCCGGACCGGGCGCGCCGCCGCCGCACGCGGCAAGAATGACCGCAAGCAGGGCCGTGACCATCGCGACGAGGGCTCTCGGAAAGGCAGAACGCGAACGCGTGGCCACCTGGTGGAAATGCTCGCTCGCGGAGAAGACCATCTTTCGCCTTCTTCCGATCTCCGGGACTGCCGTCAGCACGTCCGCGCGAAAACTCTGTGTCGGACGGTACCCACCGGCGCTCCGGCCGGCACCCGGAGCGAGCGAATCCTGGCTGTCACCCGGACGACCTTCACCGACCCGCGACAGCGCCAATACGGAGAGTCGCACTCTCCCGACAATCCCCACGAAGCCCTCCCACCCCGCGTGACCGACAGCCATCCCGCCGAGGACGACCGGAATCCCGACAACGCGCCCGGCGGACCCACCGAAAGGAATCTCCGCCGTGACCGGCGGCGGCGTCCTCATCGGATCCGCGTGAGACACCCGGCCCGTCACGGGTGTCGCACTTCGAACGGCGGATGAGGTTGGGATCCGGCACCGCTCCCCCGCGGCACCGGCTGATCACCCGCCCGAATCCCGACCCCACCAAGGGTGCCTCATGAGAACCACCGGGCGCAGGGCCTGCTTCCCACCGACAACAGGATCGCGAACAACATCCGCCCGCCGACGACCTGGCGCGTCACTATGCACCAGGTAGGCCACCACATTATTGCGGAGCGCAGACATCTGGGCACCTAGAGTAAGGATTCTCGTCCCGTCGGCGGCTCTCGGCAGGGCCCGGCCGGCTGAGATCGCGGTGGGATCGAGAGATCACCGCGAAAGACGGCCAGCCGGCGGCCCGCCACACGGAATGCCGAAACATCCGCCGAACCTGGCCGTGACCAGCGCCGTCACCCGGCGGGCGAGGATGGCGAGGGCACGCGCCTGCCGGGCCGGTGGCGGCGCGGCCCAGGCGGAATCGCGGCCCCACAGAGTCAGGGACAGGAGGCGCCATGGCGATCGTTCTCGGGCCCAACCAGTTCGGGAAGGCGGAGGTGCGGCTGGTGCACGTGGACCGGGCGACACCCGTCCACAAGATCACCGATCTCAACGTGTCGTCCGCGCTGCGCGGCGACTTCACCGACGCCCACCTGACTGGTGACAACGCGCACATCCTCACGACGGACGCGCAGAAGAACACGGTCTACGCGTTCGCGCGCGACGGGGTCGGCGAAATAGAGGAGTTCGCGCTGCGGCTGGCCCGTCATTTCGCCGGCTCGTTCCCGTGGATCACCGGCAGCCGGGTGGAGATCGAGCAGTACGGCTGGGACCGCATCCCCGTCGGTGGACAACCCCATGACCACGCATTCAGCCGAGCCGGCTCCGAACGGCGCGCGACGGTCGTCACGGTCGAGGGCGCCGCCGGCGGTGCGGTCGGCGATAACCGTGCGTATGTCGTTTCCGGGCTCGCCGGCCTCGTCGTCCTGAAGTCAACCGGATCGGAGTTCTGGGGCTTCGCGACGGACCGTTACACCACCCTTCCCGAGACCACGGACCGAATCCTCGCCACCGAGGTGACCGCCCGTTGGCGACTGATCGGTGTCGAGCACGACTACGGGAAACTGTTCACCAGCATCCGGACGATTCTGCTGGAGACGTTCGCCTCGGTACACAGCCTGGCGTTGCAGCAGACGCTGCACGCGATGGGCGAAGCGGTGCTGACGGCACATCCCGAGGTCGCCGAGATCAGGATGTCGATGCCGAACAAGCATCATTTCACGGTCGACCTCGAACCGTTCGGCCTGGACAACCCGAACATTGTCTTCTACGCAGCCGACCGGCCCTACGGGAAGATCGAGGGCAGCGTGACCAGGGACGATGCCCCCGACGCCGGCCCGGCCTGGCTGACCGTTCCGGGATTCTGCTGACCGGCCCCGGCTTTCAGCTCGCCCGCAAGGTGACGACGTCGCCGGGCACCAGGCCGAGCCGGATGGCCGCCTCGCCGTCACGGACAGCGAACGCCGCCATGCCGGCCGAGTCGACGTAGAGCACCAACTCGCCGGGCCCGACCGACCCGAACGTCACGCCGACCGGGATCAGCAACGGGGCGTCGTCCGGCCCGGTCCGGACCTCCGCACGCCGGCCGGGCACCAGCCCCACGTCGGCGAGCAGGCCGCCGGTCGCGGCCAGCTGGACGTTGCCGAACCGGTCGACGAGCACGACCTCGGCTTCCAGGCAAGGGGCCTGCGATCCTGGAGCCTCCAGCCGCCCGGGCGCCGGCTGCGGCGCCCCGGCCGCGCTGACCCGCGCGAGCCCGGGCGGGAGCGCGACAAGCCCGGTCGGGTCGACGGGCTCGCCGAGCGTCTCGGGCGCGGCGCCGGCCGCCAGCTCGGCGGCCGCCGGCGCGAACACGTCGCGGCCGTGAAAGGTCGCCGGCGCCCCCGGGCTCGCGGCCAGGGCCATCGCCGCACGTACCCCGCCGAGCACCGCGGCGGCAGGCGCGAGCAGGCCGTTGTCCGGCCCGACCAGCATCCCGCCGGGCGTGACCAGCACCACCCCGCGCCGGCTGGTGCCGACCCCGGGGTCCACGACCGCGAGGTGGACCTGGACCGGGAGGTAGGGCACCGTCTGGGCCAGCACCGCCGCCCCGCGCCGCACATCGCCCGGGTCGATCAGGTGGGTGATGTCGAGCGCGCTCACACCGCGGCGCAGCAGCACGCCGTGGCAGGCGGCGACGAACCCGTCGGCGAGCCCATAGTCGGTCAGGAAGCTGACGTGTGGCACAGCACCCATGCTCTCTCAGCCACCCCTGCGCGCTCGACACCCCGCTCTCTCGACACCGGAACCGAACGACGTGACTCGACCCCGGCTGGAACCCCTGAAGCCGCCCACCCCACTGTCAAGCAGCACCCTGGACTACGCAGGGGAGGGCGCTGCGCTCCCGCCCCAGGCGGAGCCAGGGTCCCGGCCGAATCGGCGGACGGGGTCCCTGCGGGATCGACGAACGGGGTCCCTGCGGGATCGACGAAGTCGATCCCGCAGGTCGTGATCTCGGAGGTCGTGATCTCGCAGGTCGTGATCTCGCAGGTCGTGATCTCGCAGGTCGTGATCTCGGAGGTCGTGATCTCGGAGGTCGTGATCTCGGAGGTCGTGATCCCGGAGGTCAGCCGCGGGCGCTCAGTGCCCGTTCGGGCCGATCGCCCCGTCGGCGCGCAGCTCGGCGAGACCTTCGGGGCCGTAACCGAGCTCGATGAGGATCTTCTCGGTGTGCTCCCCGAGCGACGGCACCGATTCCAGGCGGGGCGGCGTGTCCGGGAACTCGACGACCGGCCGCAGCTGGCGCACCGGCCCGGCCGGCGAGTCGATCTGGACCCAGCGGTCCCGGGCCGCGAGTTGCGGGTGGCGCAGCACCTCGGCCATCTCGTTGACCCGGCCGTAAGCGATGCCGGCCGCGTCCAGGCGAGCCGTCACGTCAGCTGTGGGCAGCGCGCCGATCGTCTCGGCGACGGCGGCGTCGGTGGCCTCCCGGTTGCGCACCCGTGCCCGGTTGGTCTCGAACCGCGGGTCGCGGGCCAGCTCGGGACGGCCGAGCAGCCCGGCGGCCAGCCGCGCCCACTCTCGGTCGTTCTGCACGCCGATCAGAACGCTGTCGCCGTCGGCGGTGACGAACGCGTCATAGGGCGCGATCGAGGCATGGCCGACGCCGGTTCGCGCCGGCGCGCGGCCGGTGTGCTCGGCGTACTGGACTCCGTAGCCGTTCCACTCCGTGATCGCGTCCAGCATGGTGAGCGCGAGCGCCGCACCCTCGCCGGTCCGCTCCCGGCGCAGCAGGGCGACGAGGACGGCCTGCGCCGCGTAGGTGCCCGCGGCGATGTCGGCGGCGGCGAACCCGGCCTTCGCCATGTGCTCGGCGTTCCCCGTCAGTGAGACCAGGCCTGACTCGGCCTGGATCAGCATGTCGTAGGCGCGCCGCCGCGCGTACGGCCCCGTCAGCCCGTAGCCGGACAGGTCGACGGCGACCAGCCGCGGGTAACGCTCGAGCAGTGCGGGCCCGTCGAGGCCGAGCCGCGCCGCCGCCCCGGGCGAGAGGTTCTGCGCGACGACGTCCGCACCCGCGACGAGCCTCTCCAGCGCCGCCCGGCCCGACGGCACCTTCACGTCGACGGCGAACGACTCCTTCGACCGGTTCAGCCAGGAGAAGTGCGCCGACATCTGGCCGCGCACCGCGTCGTCGTAGGCGCGGGCGAAGTCGCCGACGCCGGGCCGCTCGATCTTGATGACCCGGGCGCCGTACTCGGCGAGGTGACGAGTCGCGAACGGCAGCGCGACCGCGTGTTCCAGGCTGACGACCGTCATTCCCGCGAGGGGCAGCACGCCCAGCAGCTTAAGGCCGGCGCCCGGCCCCTGTGTGCGCCGTTCCCAGTTGAATGACCGAATCCGGCCGCCTGGGCCGCACCACCGCGCCGCGCGGCGGAGAATAGTGGGTGGACGTACCGGGTGGGAAGCCTGGGCGACGAGCCTGGCTCGCGTCGGGCCGGCGGTCTGGGTGTTCCTGCGCCGCGCCAACAGTTCGTCCCGGAACGGCAGGAGTCCTGGGACGGCCGCCGCGGCGGATGGCGGCCCGCGGCGCGCCGGGCGAGGTACGCCGGGCGCAGCGGGCCCTGGTCCGGAATGCGGAAGGCGTGGGCACCCGGGTGGGACCGCCCGGTGAGGCGGGCGGCCGCCGGGCTGAGGCCTGGAGCCGAGAGACCTTGGAGTGGACGTGCGTATCTGGCGGCGGGAACAGCCGGTGCTGATCACCTCGGCGGCCGACCCACGTCACGTGGACATCCGCCGCAGGGAAGGCCAGTACCTGTTCTGGATGGGCTTCCGCGTGCTGTGCTTCGTGCTCGCGGTGGTGCTGTTCCACGGCTGGATCCGGTTCGTCGCGACCGTGGTGGCACTGATCATCCCGTGGGTCGCCGTCGTGGTCGCCAACGGCGGCCCGGCGCCGTCGCGCCGCCGGCCGGCCGGCTACCAGGCCGCCTCCCGCGCCGTCCAGGGCGGCGCGCGGCCGCTGGAGTCCGGTGCGCATCCCGTCGTCGACGTCGACGATCCGCGGGACGGCGGGAGCGGCTACGAGGCCGGCTCCGGTCGGGCCGATACCGATGGCACCCGGTCCGGCTCGCCGCGGTCCGGCCCGGCGGGGACGCCGGGTGCGACGCGGCCCGCGGCCGGCTTCCCCGGACCCCAGCCGTCCGCCGACCGGCCGCCGTTCGCGCCCCCCTACACCCCGCCGCCGCCGAGAGCCGACATCGGCTTCTTCGGCCCCCGACGCCCGCCCCGCTCCGGACGCCCGCGCTAGGCGAACCTGGCCGGCCCGCGCGGTCCTGGCACGCCGACGGCTGGGCCGCCCCGCCGCGACTGGCGGGCTCACTCAGGTGATGC